>Ga0065719_100064_pt1 | contig 33324 bp, 43 predicted proteins | sample GBSCel85sediment_FD_59106 | JGI IMG/M metagenome (GOLD analysis project Ga0065719, IMG submission 59106) | Hot spring sediment microbial communities from Great Boiling Spring, Nevada - Cellulolytic enrichment CS 85C v3 (version 3) | ecosystem: Environmental > Aquatic > Thermal springs > Hot... | reverse complement strand
AATGGAGACTAGGAGCCCCGTCAGGAGTATCTGGCCGGGAGATGTTGTGATTCTAGAAGGGGGATAAAGTGGTGGGGATGGTCTAAGCGGATGAGGACTAGGATGGTTGTCCTAGCCCGATTGATGGAAATCCAAAGACTCAGGAATTCGCGCTAAGANCTCTTATTGTTACGACTGTTGATAGGCGGGGTAGGATTTAGGAGATTTTATATATTGAGAGAAGCATAAGGCAGTCTGTGATCTATGTGGAAGCGATAGGCTGGGGAGGATGGGGTTCAGAATACCCACTATATTTGAGATCCGAGATGATGGTAGTATCAAAGAGGAACATATATCTCATGGATTCGTCAGACAGGATATAGTGGTCTAACTGTATAGCAATTACGGTGATCTATGATCCTAGGTCGAAGATCTTCGAGGATATCATATATCGCATTGGAGCTATAAAGCCTGTTGGGAAATAGTTAAGAGGAGAATCTTTTCCCTCGGTTGAGGAGGCTGGCGATGAGCAAGAGGGTCGAGAAGATCGAGGAGCCCGTCCCAGCGGTCGTCGAGCAGATAGTGGGGAGGACTGGTGTAACCGGCGAGGTCACCCAAGTCAGGGTCAGGATACTCGAGGGAAGGGATGCTGGCAGGGTTATCTCGAGGAATGTTAAGGGCCCTGTGAGGGTCGGGGATATCTTAATGCTCCTCGACACGGAGCGCGAGGCCGAGAAAATAAGGTGAGGTGACTCGGAGCATGCCGACGAAGCATAAATGCGCCTTCTGTGGAAGGGAATTCCTCCACGGAAGAGGCATATTGTATGTGAGGAATGATGGGACGCAGCTCTGGTTCTGCTCCCGGAAATGTAGGGTCAGCATGATAGACTTCAAGAGGGATCCGCGAAAATTCAAGTGGACGGAGAAATACGCGCCGGAGGCTGTTAGGGCCCGGTAAAGCTGTTGCTTAAGGAACATCCATATATTATTGCCTATCCAGGCACGTGGTATGAGCGAGAGAAGCGAGATCGAGAGGACATTCGTAATGCTCAAGCCGAGCTGCATTCAGAGGGGGCTCATGGGAGAGGTCATCTCAAGGTTTGAGAGGAAGGGGCTTAGGATACTCCAGATAAAGATCATGAAGATGTCTAAAGAGAAGGCGGAGGAGCTTTACAAAGTTCATGAGGGGAAGCCATTCTATCAGAGCCTGATAAACGCGATATCGGGCAAAACCGTGGCCTTAATGGTTCTTGAGGGCAGGAGGGCGATAAGCGTTGTGAGGAAGCTGATAGGCGCGACTGACCCGGCGCAGGCTGAGGCGGGCACCATCCGAGGAGACCTCGCAATAGATCTAACAGATAACCTGATCCATGCCTCTGATAGTCTTGAATCCTATGAGCGTGAGCATAGGATATTCTTCACCGAGGAGGAGCTTGAGACGCTATGATGCTCCAGCTGAACCATAAATGTTAAGAGCTAGAGGCTATAAGCCCACTTAAGGAGGTTGTCGACCATTAAGCCTCTTCCAGCCCAGCCGGAAGTGAATATTGGGACCTTAGGCCATGTTGATAATGGCAAGAGCACAATAGTTCAGGCGATAACAGGGATCTGGCCCGCAAGGCACTCCGAGGAGCTGAAGAGGGGTATCACTATCAAGATAGGATACGCCGATGCGGCGATCTACAAGTGTCCCAGCTGCGAGGAGCCCCATAACTACACGAATCAGGAGAAGTGTCCGAGATGCGGCTCGAAGACGGAGTTCGTGAGGGCGATCTCGTTTATAGACTGCCCGGGCCACCACTCCCTAATGATAACCATGCTATCCGGCGCGGCCCTTTTCGACGGAGCGATATTCGTCGCGGATGTTAGACACAAGTTCCCACAACCACAGGATCGAGAGCATCTCCAGGCAGCGTTAATCCTCGGTGTAAAAAACATGATATTCGCCCAGAATAAGATAGATGTCTCGACGAGGGAGAGGGCGATAGAGAACTATGATGAGATCAAGAACTATACCAAGGGGACTATTGTAGAGAGGGCGCCGATAATCCCGGTCTCCGGCCAGCAGGGTGTTGGAATAGACGTGCTCCTCTGGGCCATGGAGAAGTTTATCCCAACTCCTCCACGAGAGCTGGATAAGCCATTCCGCATGCCGATCCTAAGATCATTCGACATTAATCCTCCTGGAACGCCGGCGCAGAATCTGAGGGGCGGCGTTATAGGGGGCTCGATAATAAGGGGCGTTGTCAGGGTTGGTGATGAGATAGAGATCGCTCCAGGCCCGCTCATAAATGGGAAATGCGAGCCGATAATCACGGAGGTCGTGAATATCAGGGCTGGAGGTAGAAATGTTGAAGAGGCTAGGAGCGGGGGATTAACAGGAATAGAGACGAAGCTCGATCCAGCCTTAACCAAGGCTGATGGAATGACTGGGAATATGGCCGGGAAGCCCGGGACCCTGCCGCCAATCCGAAGCCACCTAGAATTGGAGTATAAGCTCTTCGAGAAGGTTGTTGGATTAAGCGAGGATGTGGCGGTCGCCCCAATAAGGGAGCGGGAGGCCCTCGTGATAAACGTCTACTCCGCTGTAACAAGCGGCATAGTCACGAGGCGGACGAGCGATAGGATAGAGCTGGAGCTGAGGAGACCTATAGTCGCTGAGGATGGTGATAAGGTCGCGATCTCGAGGATCATGGGATCGGCTTGGAGGCTAATCGGGTACGGGAAGATAGTCTAGGATGAAGGTACTAGTTGATGCCAGCTTCCTGATGCTATGTGCGGAGGCTGGTAGAGACTTCATACGGCTGGCGGAGGATGTTATTGGAGAGCCCATGGAGCCGTATATAACAGAAGAAGTCCTCAATGAGCTGAGGAGCATTGCTGGGAAGGGTGGCAGGAGAGGGCGGCTCGCATCCATCGCCTTGGAGATAGCAGGCAGGATGCATGTTATCGGAGGAGGGGGTGAGATGCCCGCGGACATGAGACTTCTCCAAGAAGCTGCGCGCCTCAAGGCGGCCATAGCCACGATGGACATGAACCTGATAAAAAGGGCTAGATCCCTAGGAATACCCGTGATAAGCATCAGATCGGATAAGAGGATAATTTTTGAGGGGTTTAGGCTATAGGCCGGAGAGCAATCCTTAAATCGGAAGCAAATATCTAAATTTTACTGGTTTTTGAAGGGTTAGGAAAATGTTCTACCTCGTGGAAATAGAAGATGTTGTCGCGATTCCCCCAAGGGATTTTGGCAGGCCGCTTAAGAAAGTGGTATTAGAGAGGGTTAAGGAGGCTTATGAGGGTAAGATCCTAGAGGATCTCGGATATGTTGTCATGGTGGTGGATGTTGAGGCTGATCCTGTCGGCGTGCTCCTCCCGAGGGATGGAGCGACATATCATAGGGCTAGGGCGAAGCTCCTCTGCTTCTATCCGAGGATACAGGAGGTTGGCGAGGGAGAGGTTGTCGAGATCACGGAGTTCGGCGCATTCATCAGGGTCGGCCCACTAGACGCCCTCCTACACATATCCCAGATCATGGATGATTACATAACCTATGATGAGAGGCACTCGGTTTTAATGGGCAAGAAGACGGGTAATAAGCTCGAGGTAGGAGATGATGTCAGGTTTAGGGTTGTAGCGGTCTCACTAACCCATGGCACGACTGGGAAGATAGGGGTTACGACGAGGCAGCCATATCTCGGGAAACTTGAGTGGATTAAGAAGAGCTTGGAGAAGCTCGTGCCCGAGCCGAAGAAGGCGAAGGCCGTGGCGGGTGAGGAGTAGTTGCCCGCAGCTCTCCGAGCATGCAGGGATTGCAAATTCATAACAACATCAAGAGACAGATGCGAGAACTGCGGCTCGACAAACCTCACACAATCATTCTATGGCATGATAATAATCTTGGATGAGGAGAGGTCGGAGATAGCACGAGATCTCGGGATAAGGAAGAAAGGAGCCTATGCGATCAGAGTCGCTTAAATGGCCTCCGAGACATAGGCTGATCTTCCCCGAGAATGTTAAGAGGCTCCTAAGGGAGCCGGCAGGCAGACTGATATCTGGGGACCCGGATCAGGTGATGAAAGAGGTTAAGCGGCTGATCGAGGCGGATAACCCACCGCTAGTCATCGCGGTGGGTGACTACACCTCGGCCAAGCTCAGGGAGCATGGAGTACGAGTAAACATCTATATCATTGATGGGAGGATCGAGAGAAGGTCATGCCAGATCTTCGATACGTCCGGGCTCAGGGTGATCCAGTGCGTGAATGATCCCGGGACGATATGCCCAGAGGCGGCCTCAAAGCTTCATGAGCTCCTCAGAGAGCCCGACATCAAGGATACGGTTCTCCTCGTGATGGGGGAAGAGGACCTGCTCACCTTAGCCGCGATAATCTCCGCGCCCGAGGGCTCTGCGATAATCTACGGCCAGCCAGGAGTCGGAAGCGTCTACGTGAAAGTGGATAAAGCCCTAAAGAGGAAGGCTCTGGAAATAATCGAGCTCGTGGAATCCAGCGCTCCACATGAGAAGTGAGGTTTATTTAATGGGCGTTAATCATGAGGATTGCCTCCTGAGCTGGAGGTGGATGACTTGCCTCGGAGATACCTCAGGACAAGGAGCAGGAAGAAGAAGTACGTGAGGACTCCGGGCGGCAGAACTGTGATCCACTATGTTGATGAGAAGAGGAGTCATCATCACTGCGCTAGATGCGGCGGCATAATCCACGGGATACCTAGGGAGAAGGACTTCAAGCTCACCCATAGCGAGAGGACTGTGGAAAGGTATTATGGTGGCATCCTCTGCCAGAACTGCTTGGAAGAGCTGATTAGAGCGCAGGTCGCCAAGGAGTGGGAGGCGGTTACACAAGTTTGAAGAACTCCTTAACAGCTGTGAGCGCTATCCTGAATACCGAATCCTCGTCTAGGTTACTCGTGTCGAGGACTAGGTGGAATGGCTCGAAATCCTTTCCCAGCTCTATCCCATAGATTCTCCGGTATAGCTCGGAGCTCTCTCTATCCCGCTTCTTCAGCATCTCCAGAGCCTCCTCGAATGAGATGCCGCTGCGCCTCGACACCCTCCTAGCCCTAACCTCGAGGCTCGCCTTGAGCCATATATTGAATCCGCCTCTATAGAGCCATGGTAGAACCCAGCTATCGATGACGACNTTACCTCTCTCGGCGAGCTCCACGAGCTGTTGATCAACCTCTTTATCGAAGNCCGGGTTCCTTAGCCTCTCCTCGAGGAATCTTAGCCCATCNGCGGTCTCCCACCACTCCACGCCACCCGGCCTATATCCGCGTTTTATCGCCAGCAGCTTCAATCCATCCCCGCCCGAGATATAGGTGAGGTCTAGCGTCTNGGCGAGCCTTCTTCCAAGAGTGCTCTTGCCAGATCCGGCGAATCCACTGATGCAGATCACGATTCCTNGCATCGTGAATCACCGTTCANCCAGCATCAAATAAACCAAACCGCTAGGGGACGTAGAGGAGGGGCTCCCTGCGGAACTCCTCGATCTTCATGAGCTGTTCAAGCCTCCTTAGAACCCTCTCACGGACCTCGACAGGCTTCATCCTCTCCCTCACAATCCTCCCACCCTTTACTAGTGGCTTGAGAAGAGGCTCAACACTATCACCGCATATGGGACACTTCTCGAGCCTCGCGTTGAATGGTGTTATTGTGTCATGCAGCTTCCCGCATCTATAAACCTGCTTCCTGCCGGGAAGCTTACCCTTCTTCGAGAACGGCCTCCCATCCACCTCAACAATATCCATGGCTAGGTCAATTGATGGTGGGAAGGATATTGAGGTTCCGACGCCGAAGCCGTCTGCTATGTCGGCGAGCTCTCGAACTTGCTCCTCATCTAGCCCCCCGCTCACGAATATCTTGACATGCTTGTAGCCTGCTAGATCGAGAGCCCATCTTGCCTCCTCCACGATCTTCCTCATGTTACCCCTTCTAGATCCTGGGGTATCGAATCTAACACCATAAAGCCTCTCGCCCAGAGCCTCAGCCGCCATAAGGGCCTCAAAGCGCTCATCGGAGAGTGTGTCGCATAATGCTATCCTCGGGACATCGGGCGGCATAATCCTGTCAAAGGCCTTCCATGCATCAGGCTGGTTTCCGAATATGAGGATGAGGGCGTGGGGCATTGTGCCGACGGGCTTGACGCCAGCGAGCTCCGCGCCCATTATATTCGAGACGGCGTCGCATCCTCCTATCAGCGCATAGACATCGGCCATCGGCGCTATCGCGGGGTGAATAGACCTTATCCCGAAGAAGATGAGCATCTTCCCATTCGCGGCGATCTTAAGCCTCGCGGCCTTCGTCGCTATGCTTGTGGCATGNCTGAGTATCCCGAGAAGACTAGACTCGTATATGCCATACTCGACGTATCTTCCATCTATCGCCATCACTGGCTCATAGACTCTGAAGAGCTCACCCTCCTCAACCGCGTAGACGTCGACATCCTTCCCCTCGAAAAGTGTTGCGGCCTCGTTAATGCCTGCGGCTATCGCCCAATCATATCCCCTTGGGAAACCATATGCATGGATCTCGGTGTATGCTCTGACATTCGTCTTGCCGGACTTCTCCAAGACCTCCTTGGTTCTGGCGAAATAAATATCGGTAACCCTGCCCGCCAAGATCTCCTCCTCGGAGGCTATATAGAGCTTCCTATCCATGTGCTACACCTCGAACCTGAGCCTTTCTACTGTTGTAAGCTCCGCCTTAAGGATCGCGCTCATGAACCTGAGAGATGCGATATGATCGAATTCATGGATCGTGAATATCGCGTCGATCGGCACAACCAGCTTGTATCCTCTTATGGCGCCGCCGATGGCGGTGCAGAGGACGCATATATTCCCCAGCAACCCCGTCAATATCAGAGTCTTAATGTTCTTCGATCTAAGAATATGGTCGAGCGGGGTCGAGTAGAAGGCATCATAGCTCGGCTTCCTAATCCTTATCTCGCCATCAGCTGGCTTGAGCTCATCAACGATCTCTGCGCCCCACGTCCCCTCAACAGCATGTTCACCCCAGATCTTGAACTCTGGATCATCTTTAACATGCCAGTCTTGGGTATAGATCACGGTGGCGCCGGCTTTTCTCGCGGATGATAGGAGGCGCTTAATCGGCTGGATGATCCCCTCAGCACCCTTTGCATAAAGCTTCCCAGAGGGGTTCGCGAAATCATTCTGAACATCTATTATCAATAGAGCGGACTCCACTGGCTTAACAACGACATCCCTGACCTCGAGCCTTTCTGGGAGCTTCAATGCCTCGGGAAAGCTCGTCATTAATAAGCCCTCTAGCATAGTTTACAGCCGTGAAAATAACTTTTGCGGAATACCTTGAAGGCGGGAGGGCTTATATTTAGGATGGAGAGGCTTCCCTGTAATGAGTAGTGGTGAGGAGATAGTACTGCCGCTCTGTACCTCATGTAAGAAGCCTATAGAGCCTCATGAACATGCGGTCAAGTTTCCATGCCCGAACTGCGGCAAGGTTATCATCTGGCGATGCAGGCTATGCAGGGAGCTCGCAAAACCCTATATCTGCCCCTCATGCGGATTTATGGGACCATGAGGTGATTCATATATGGCTAAGGTGGCGATTATAGCGGAGATAATGCCCGAAGACCCCGAGATGGACCTAGACCAGCTCATCGAGAGGATAAGAAGTAGCCTCCCCCAAGATTTCGAGCTAAAGCAGGTGGAGACCAAGCCTGTCGCCTTCGGCCTAAAACTGGTGAGAGCCATGTTCGTGCTCCCCGAGAGAGAGGGCTCATCAGAAATTCTTGAGAAGGTCTTAAGCCAGGTGGAGGGGGTTCAGGAGGTAAACATAGTCGCATCAACTAGGATATAGCCTGCCTTAGAATGCGCTATTGTGACTTAAATAGTGGCTGAGCATCTATTGATAGCGCGGAATAAATGAGTCCACGCGAGTTGCGTCTGAGAGTTGTCGAGGCCCGCCAGAGAGACGTGGGATATGGGATAGCGAGGATTGACCGGGAGGTTGGGGCCGCGGCGGGATTCCAGACAGGAGATGTGGTGGAGATTATTGGGAGGAAGGTTACCGCCGCAACCCTTTGGCTCGGCTACATGGAGGATGAGAAGGACGCGATCAGGATTGATGGTTATATCAGGAATAATGCCGGAGTATCCTTGAATGAATGGGTTACGATTCGCGAGGCTAAGGTTAGTGAGGCCCAGCTCGTCGTTCTCGCCCCAATAAACTCCTCGATAAAGCCTGATGAGAATTTCACGAGGCTTGTTAAGAGCAGGCTGATCGAGTACCCGATAGTGCAGAAGAACGTTATCCCCGTAATGTTCTTTGGAAACCTTTTCACGTTCGCGGTCCTGCAGACCAAGCCTCAGGGCGTCGTCAAGATAACGCCGAGAACCAGGCTCATAATACACTCGAAGGCGATGCAGGAGAAAGTCCTGAAGACTACGGTCACCTACGAGGATATAGGAGGATTGCATGAGCAGATACAGAGGATAAGGGAGATGATAGAGCTGCCGCTCCGCTATCCGGAGCTATTCCAGAAGCTGGGGATAGAGCCGCCGAAGGGAGTCCTTCTCTATGGCCCGCCTGGATGCGGTAAGACGCTTCTAGCTAAGGCCGTGGCTACAGAGGCTGAGGCGAACTTCATACTTGTGAATGGTCCGGAGATTATGAACAAGTACTATGGTGAGAGTGAGGCGAGGCTGAGGGAGATCTTTAGGAAGGCAGAGGAGAATGCCCCATCAATAATATTCATCGATGAGATCGATGCCATTGCGCCGAAGAGGAGCGAGGTTACGGGTGAGGTTGAGAAGAGGGTTGTAGCCCAGCTTCTAGCCCTGATGGATGGCCTCGAGAGTAGGGGGCAGGTGATAGTCATAGGGGCGACGAATAGGCCTAATGCCCTCGACCCAGCCCTCAGAAGGCCTGGGAGATTCGATCGTGAGATCGAGATAGGGATTCCAGATAGGAATGCGAGGAGAGAGATACTCCAGATACATACCCGGGGTATGCCGCTATCGGAGGATGTTGATCTTGATAGGCTCGCCGAGATCACTAAGGGCTATACGGGCGCTGATCTCGCCGCTCTTTGCAGGGAGGCAGCGATGAAGGCTATCAGGAGGATTCTACCGAGCATAGACTTCTCGGAGGAGAGGATACCGCCGGAGATACTGGATAAACTTGTGGTTACCATGAAGGACTTCCTAGACGCTTTCAAAGAGATAACACCGACAGCGCTCAGGGAGATAGAGATCGAAATACCGAATGTCCGCTGGGAGGATATTGGCGGGCTCGAGGATGTCAAGCGCCAGCTCGTGGAGTCGATAGAGTGGCCGTTAAAATATCCGGAGAAGTTCGAGAGAATGGGGATAAAGCCTCCAAAGGGAATACTGCTTTACGGGCCGCCAGGATGCGGAAAGACTATGCTCGCAAAGGCCGTGGCCACGGAGGCCGAGGCAAACTTCATCTCGGTCAAGGGCCCCGAGATCTTCAACAAGTGGGTCGGAGAATCGGAGAAGGCCGTCAGGGAGATCTTTAGAAAGGCTAGGCAGGCAGCACCATGTATAATCTTCTTCGACGAGATAGAGTCCGTCGTTACGAGGAAGGATCTCGTAGATGATTCATCCGGCGTCTCCAGCAGGGTGACAAGCCAGATCCTCGCAGAGATGGATGGAATTGAGGAGCTGACGGACGTGATAGTCATAGGAGCCACTAATAGGCCCGACCTACTCGACCCCGCGATATTAAGACCCGGTAGATTCGATAAACTGATCTACGTGCCTCCACCAGATGAGAAGTCGAGATANCAGATTCTGAAAATATACACGAGGAAGATGCCGCTCGCGCCGGATGTCTCGCTCAAGGAGCTGGCCATGAGGACGGAGATGTATAGCGGGGCTGATTTGGCTGCCCTATGCAGGGAGGCGGCGATGAACGCGCTTAGAAGGAATCTTGACGCCGAGTATGTGACGAGGCAGGACTTCGAGCAGGCCCTAGAGATCGTTAAGCCCAGCATAACGCCGCAGCTCCTAAAGGAGTATGAGCGGATGAGCGAGATGATAAGATACAGGAAGGAGCAGCTGACGATGATAGGATGAGGAGGACATGTCGGGGAGAGAGTATAGCAGGAAGCTGGTTAGGCCTGGGAGCGAGATCTACTCGAGGATAATAGAGGTCTTAGAGAAGCTTGGCGGTAAAGCGATGGAGTCAAACCTTCTCGAGGAACTTAAGAAGAGGGGCTTCGATGTCAGCCTACCCGAGCTAAGAAACATGCTGATGAAGCTCGAAATAAGGGATAAGGTCAGAGTCCTCAGCCTAGATGAGGAGAGAAGGGTCGTCGAGCTCCTAGTAAGGCTTAGAAGCCCTGAGAAGGCCTAGAACCACTGATCAAGGCTTGTAACGCCCCTAGTCTTCTTGAGTGCCTCCTCGAGCTCCTTCAAGGCCTTCTCAACCCTCTCCTCGGAGAAGTCATGCTCATCACACAGCATCCTCTTAACACCATCACGATCAATCTCCCTCCACTCGATCCTATAATCCGTCGTGACATCCGGGTTTAGGAATATGCGCCTAATCTCCTCGGGATCAACATCAAGGGTTTTCCCAATAGCCTTTAGAGCCTTCTCAGCCGATCCATAAGTCTTGATGAGCTTTAGCGCGGTCTTAGGCCCAACGCCCTTAACACCCTCACAGTAATCAGTCCCAACAAGTATCGCGATATCTATCAGCTGCTCCCTAGTTATTCCAAGTCCCTGAAGCAGCTTATCGAGATATATCAGCTCCGGCTCAACCTCCACATACTCCTTTCTCCCGGGGAGCTTTCTTCTGCCCACGATCGAGAGGTTCCTCACAAGCCTCGGCGATCCGAAGAGGAGCGAGTCGAAATCCTGTGAGCCGGATGCATAGGCATCCCCCCTCATCGCTATGTATGCTGCCTGGGCCTCCCCCTCACTCGGAGCCTGCACCACGGGTATGCCCATGAGGCTTAGGAGCTTTTTCGAGCTCTCGACTATGAACTCGTTGAGGGTCGCGGCCTGCTTAGCATATTTCTGGGCCTCTTCGAGCCTCCCCTCGGCAAGAGCCTGTTCATAGAGCTTCTGGGCCTCCAGCCTCCTCTCACTCCTCTCCTCAACCGTCGCCCTCTTCAGCTCAGGAGGCCTCCCATCATAGACAAAGACCGGCCTTATCCCGATCTTGAGGAGATTTATCGTCCTGAAGAATAACCCGCTGAGGTGGCTCGTGATCCTCCCATGCCTATCCATGAGGGGCCTCCCATCCTGGCCCCGGATAATAGTGATGAACTGGTAGAGCGCGTTATACGCGTCAAGGGCTATCGCCTTGCCGCCGAGAGACTCTAGGGTAACCGTCTCAACCGCAGTCTCCGGGATTATCTCCCTAATCTTGACCCCCATCCCAGCCCTCCCGGAGAAGAATGCTCGCGAGGCCGTATAAACGTTAGGAGATCTTCCTCAGATCTAGGGCGAAGATGCTCCTCCTCGGGGCAACCTCCATGACCTCCCTGCCAAACTCTATCTCCACCACGTGTTTTAGCTCCAGCGCTTTATCCGCTACGATGCGAGACGCCTCCTCAAGTGATCGGGAGACCATATAGAGGTGTATAATTCCGCGGCGCCTACAGGCTCTAAGCCCCACATCGAGAAACTCTAGAGATCGATATGGCAGATCCATTATCACGCGATCATGCTCCTCGTAAGAATTCTCGAGCACTTCCCGGGCATCGCCAAGCACGGGCGTCACCCGATCCTCAACCTTATTCAGCTTCAGGTTCTCAAGGAGATACTTGTATGCATCTGGGTTGATCTCCACCGCGACGATCCTCGCAGATGGTTGGAGCTTTGCTATGAGTATCGAGAATGGGCCTACGCCCGCGAACATGTCCAGCACCCTCTCGCCGGCCGCGACCTGCCGGGCGATACGAAGCCTCTCTCCCGAGAGCCTAGGATTGAAGAAAACCCTCCTCAAGTCGAGCTTATAGATGCATCCATGCTCTCTGTAGATCGTCTCCGTGCTTCCTGAGCCCGCGACAACTTCAACATCCCTTATCCTATAATCGCCGGTGGTCTCGCCCTTCACCAAGACCATCCTAGCCCTAGGATGTAGGCGTAGTAAAGCCTCCCCGATCTCGCGAGCATAACTCCTCAGCTCATCATTAAGATCAACGAGTATCAGGTCTCCTATGATGTCATAGGATGATGGAAGCTTGTCAAGAATGCTGCTTGGAAGCTTTCCAGCGAGATACTCCTTAAGGGATCTCGGCCTTCTCGCCCTCACCTCGAATAATGCTTGAGTAAGTTCCCCGCCAAGCTCCTCCACAAGCCCGTGCACCTCTTCAAGCCTCTTCAGGGGAAAGAAGACGAATCCATTCTCCTCAAAGGGCTTTAATGACTCATCCAGAGTACCCATCGCGATAAGTCTTCTCCTAAGCTCCTCAGCCCTACATCTATGCACCTTAACGGCCTCTCGAAGGATCTTCTTGGATCCATTCAAGGCCTATTCTTCTCCCTTCCCAAGCGCCTCCTTCAGTAGCTTCTCAGCCTTCTCCACGACCTCGACCGCATCTCTCCCGAAGACTAGTATCATGGGCTCCTTGCCCCAGTCGCCCTCATGATAAATGATGTCCGGGACTCTTCCCCCAGCCCTCTTAATCGCCTCCCCGACGCCCCATGGTATCGTGCCACCCTCAATCCTCTTAACATCTTCAGGCTCCAGCCTCCTATCATAGTAGCTGATTATCCAGCCAAGCCTCCTCGCCGCATCTATGAACCTCGGATCATATCTGATGTTAATCGCCGCCCTCTTCCCCGGATCATTCTCAAGTGCCCTTAGCAGGGCTCTTGCAACATGCCGTGAAGCTGAGAACCATGGATGATCTGAGGCCCTCGGCCCATCCGGGTGCCTCACGATCCTCCCTGGGACTCCAGCCACCTCCTCAAGGCTCCTCGCACCCGGGATAGCCATGCAGAGATTCATCTGGCACTCCGGGATAGCCTCTATGAAGAGCCTACTTTCCTCAATTCTCCTAACAGCTTCCCTCATAGCCTCCAAGACCCTAAATTTCTCAGCATCCCTCAGAAGCCTTCCAACAGGATTTACGGGGCCGCTCCCAGCACCAACCTGAAAACCATATCTAATAGCATCGGTTACAAATCTCTTCGCATTCTCCACGGCTTCGAATATGCTCCTCCTCTTGGCGAGCTCGGCGGCTATAGCGGATGCGAACGTGCATCCAGTTCCATGAGTTGTCCTCGCTTTGATCCTCTCAGCCTCATAGATCTTGAACTCGCCCTCGAAGTATAGGACGTCAATTGCCTTCTCTCCCTCAACATGCCCCCCCTTAACAACCACGCCTCTCGCCCCGAGCTCCGAGATAATCTTCGCTGCCCTCTTCTGTGACTCTGGATCCCTGATCCTAATCCCGGATAATGCCTCAGCCTCGAGCGCGTTAGGCGTGACGATATATGCAAGCGGTATGAGCTCCTCGACCAGAGCCTTGACAGCATCCTCTTTCAGGAGCCGCGCACCGCTCTTCGCGATCATCACGGGATCAACGACGATCGGCGCGCCGATACCCCTCAGCTCAGACGCGACGGCCCCTATAATCTCGGATGTATGAAGCATCCCCGTCTTGATCGCGTCGACACCGATATCCCTGGCCACGACCCTTATCTGCTCCCTTATCAGCTCCACGGGCAGGTCATAGACCATAGTTACCTCAACCGTGTTCTGCGCGGTTATCGAGGTTATCGCGCTCATCCCATGGACGCCGAGAGCAGCGAATGTCTTGAGATCAGCCTGTATGCCGGCGCCACCCCCCGAGTCAGAACCAGCAATAGTCAAGGCTCTCGGTATCATCGAGGATAAGCTCGATAATTCGAGGCTTTAAGCTTTAGAGATTGACGATGATGTCCATATGCTCCTTGATTTTCGAGAGCCCATGTTTCTCCCGCGCCGTCACCCCGGAGCCCTTATCATCCTCTAGGGCCATGCCCTCATAGGCGGTCGCGGCAAATGTCTCACATAGGTCGAGCAGGCGCAATATATCATCCGGGTCACCCGCATGAAGATAGATTGTCAGATCGTTGACCAAGAGTATTCTCGTGGGGTTTCGAGCATAATTATCAAGGAGCCTCCTCGCCTCCATTAAATTCATCTCCGCATAATGGAGAACTTCATGCGCATCCTTGCCGAGAAGTCTCGGTGGATAAACCTTGCTGGGTCTCATATATCTTAGACCCCGAACCCCGGGATAATATGATTCCACGGATCTCCCAATGCCACCATACTCTGGCGCGAGATCTATTATCGTAACATCACCTTCCAGCCCCCTATCAATGAGAAATTTGAGAAAGCTCGTCAATAGCTTCGTCTTGCCAACGCCCACCTCGCCGCATATGAGAACCCTTCTACTAAGGAGCTTATCGAAGTTCACGTTCTCCCCATCCCAAGAGCCCCGGGCCGAATAATGGTTATAACCATGTTTTCGCGGGGGATGGCTGGGGAAGCAGTCTTGAGTGTTTTGGCAACAAAGAGGCTCTCACTCTTCATCGTGCTTGTGTCTCTCGGCGTCATCATAGCACCCCTGCTCTGGTTCCCATTCTTCACTACGAAGGCTTATCCCGGCCAGCACCTGATAAATGCTCTCGCAGGGGTGATGCTTGGACCGTGGTGGGCGGCGGCCGCGGCCATCCTGATAGGGATCATAAGAAACATCCTCGGGATCGGGACCGTCTACGCCTTTCCCGGGGGGATCCCAGGAGGGGTTGTTGTGGGCCTCGTCCATCTCCTAACGCGCAGGTCCAAGAGGCCGGCGATAAGGTATCTCGCAGCCCTTACAGAGCCGATCGGAACAGTGCTGATAGGCGGGACATTATCGCTCGTCATGGTAGCCCCAATCATCGGAGATCCACGGCTCCTCGGCGCGGTAGAGCACTATGGGCTCTGGCACTTCCTCCCAATCTTCTGGTCGGGCTGGGCGCTAAGCTCGATCCCGGGCTCCATCGCGGGCTATCTCATATTGCTGGCCTTAGATAGGATCGGTGTCATGAGCCGGATACCCGTGCTTCAAGCGGCCGTTCAGGCCACACGAATAGATCGCTCGTGAAGAAGTTTGTTAGGGTTCCAATCCCTATCGCGAGTATGTATGATATCGTAACTGGTATGCCGAGTATGTATGCGAGGAGGTAGTGGGAGACCATGGTCGCGAGGAATCCCAGTAGCCTCGATGCGTGGAAGTAGAGTATTCTCAGGTGGAGCTTCAGGGTTCTCCTGCCCCTGAATGTCCAGAGATCATTCCAGATGAAGTTGCTGATTATCGCGGTCTCCACGCCTATGGCAAGCGAGATGATGTCGCTTAGACCGGCGATATAGCACGCATACGAGACACCATAGTTGATGATCACGCCGCTCGCGCCCACTATGCTGAACTTGAGGAATGTCGTCGAGAAGATCTTCTTCCTAGTCCATTCTATGATCCTCCTGATCGCACTCATCCCGCTAGAGCCTCTCCTTCAGGTATAGCTCCTTTAGCTTGGCCATGTTTGTTGCGAAGTTCCCGCGAGAGTCGACAGGGGTCTCGAGTATCAGTGGAAGGGGCCTGATTACGGGGTGATGGAATAGCTCGAAGAAGCCGCCCTCCCCTATCTTCCCCATCCCGAGGTGCTCATGCCTATCTATCCCGCTCCCCAAATCCCCCCTAGAGTCATTTACATGGACTACCTTAAGCCTATCAAGGCCTATTATCTCGTCGAATCTCTTCAGCGTCTCATCTATCGCCTCCCTAGTCCTGAGATCATACCCGGCTGCAAATGCATGACACGTATCAAGGCATACCCCAACTCTATCCTCATCCTTGATCAAGTCGAGTATGCTTCTAATGTTCTCGAATGTTGAGCCGACGCTATTCCTTTGCCCGGCCATATTCTCGAGAAGGAGCATGACATCGTTCTCGACCTTTGAGAGAGCCGTGTTCACGGCCTCAGCAGCCTGCTTTATCCCAACATCAACTCCCTTACCCATATGACTCCCAACATGGACAACGAGATACTGGAGGCCGAGCTCGCCGGATCTCTTGAGCTCTTGGATGAGGGATTTCGTGGATCTCTTATGAGACGTCTTATCCGGGGATGAGATATTCGGCAGATATGGCATATGTGCTACCGCGATCCTGAATCCCCTCTCCTCAAACTTTCTCCTAAACTCCTCAACCTCCTTCTTCGTGAGGGGCTTAGCCTCCCAGCCCCTCGGATTCCTCGTGAAGATCTGGAAGGTTGTGCATCCGAGCTCGACAGCCCTATCAACAGCCTTATCAATCGAGCCCGAGATCGAGACATGCGCTCCCAGAAGCATCCACTAGAACTTCTCTAATCCAGCCTTAAATCTTTATGACCGCATCATCAATCAGCCTCCGAGGCCTTCTTGAACTCGACGCCCTCACCACGCTTCAATTTTAGGAGAAAGCTTCTTGCCTTCTCCAAATCCCTGCTCGAGAAGAGTATCGAGTCCGGCTCGGGAGACCATGAGAGCCCGCAGCCGAAGCACCTCACAGACCTCGAGGCCGTGGTCAGCTGGAGGAAACCGCATCTAGGGCATTTAACAACCTTATACACCCTCAACCTGACAGGAGATCATGTAGGCCGGATATATCAACTATCATGTAGGCGGATCTGGCGATCCTGCCTAAAGCCAGATTACGTTTAAAATAAACCCCTGAAGCATATAATATCTAGAAGCCCGGTAGTCTAGCGGCCAATCCAGCTGGTCAGACCGCATGGGGCCAGGGATCCCGGGCTTTGGATCAATGGCCGCTGAGAGGGCGGGTCGTGGGAAGAGACCCGGGGACCTGGGTTCGAATCCCAGCCGGGCTACCATCCCTCCTACTCTCCCTCCGAGAAATAGAGAATACTTTTATTCAGAAGAGCCTTAAGGCTTGGATGATGGGATAGAATGCGTGTTGAGGATGAGGTTAAGCGCTTGATGGAGATTGATGATGACCTGAGCAGGTTGAAGCTTGATGTCATTAGGGTTCTCGCAATCTTTAATGGGGTTTCATGGGTAAGCGAGATAATCCCCGATCTCATCAAGCTTCGCGGCGGGGTCTTTGAGTATCCGCTCAGGGAGGATCTCTTAGATAAGGCCATTCGAGAACTCGAGTCCGATGAGATAATCCTCGTCGAGCCGAGGATGAGAGGGATGCCGTTCTCAAGGCAGGTTTACGAGGATAAGCTGGTGAAGTTAAGAGACCTCCAAGCCGCTAGAAGAACTCTCTCAAGAGACCCTGTCTACGGGAGCTACGTATATAGGCAGATGGAGCTGATAAGGCGCGCACTAGAAGATCATGTGTGAAATGCTAAGAAGAAGAATCAAGAGATCTAATATGTTGTGAGGTCATGATTGAGGAGGATCATTCATGTGATAAGGAAGAGTGAATGTAAAAAAATCTCCGGAAAGCTAATTGACACAGGGCTTACGGAGCTGTCTAGTGACATCAAAGACCAACCGCGTGGACTATTACCATCCTATGTGGGCACTCCCCAATCTCATAGATATCGCATTCGAGCAGAACCCAACGCGGGTCAGGAAGACTTGGGAATCGCCGTAGAAGCAGGAATATTACCCTCGACCCGTGTTCCTNGAGATCTACTAAGTTGCAAGCCCAATAGCTATAAGAGTCCTCATTATTTTCTTCAAATTTTTTCTCAGGATCTTATCCTCCCGATGACCCTAATCTCCACCGGGAACCCCTTATATGATGATGGGATCTTACTTTTGTCCTTCTCCCCCTCAACATAGAATATTATCTTTCCATCTGCATGACTTATCCCGACAACCCCCTCAAGCGGCAAAACTCCTTCACAGCCTGTGAAACGGCCTCCTCGATAGGGGTGGACATTAACCTCACATATCATGGCAGCTAGGCTCCTCATATTCCTTAGTCTGGCTGGCTTATTAGCGGGTGGTAGGGAGGTGGAAAGGCTTGAAAGAGGTTTTGCTTGTTGAGAAAACACGAGATGGTATGTGATCTATGCGGCAACCTCATGGTTTTGATGAGGGAAGGGCTGGGGGGTCAAAAGGGTCAGAGGGGTGTTTTTGTATGGGTTATAGTTGCAAAAATTTAAATTGAAGCTTAAACGTGATTCGGCCGAACGGTCATGGAGTATATCTATGCCGCCTTGCTCCTTCATAAGGCTGGTCAGCAGATTACAGAGGAGAATGTGAAGAAGGTTCTCTCTGCTGCTGGGATAAACCCTGATGAGGCTAGGGTTAAGGCTCTCGTTGCAGCCCTCTCCGAGATCAATATAGACGAGGTGTTGAAAAGCGCGACTGCGATGCCGTTTGCGCCGGTGGCCGCTGCGGCGGCAGCCCCAGCCGCGCCTCAGGAGAAGCCAGAGGCAAAGGAAGAGAAGAAGAAAGAGGAGGAGAAGAAGGCTGAGGAGGAGGCTCTGGCAGGGCTGAGCGCTCTCTTCGGATAAGGCTTCACAGTGCTGAGCAAACCATTTATTACCACCTCTTATCTGAGAAAAGGCTTAGAGATACTGGCCGTAGCAGTCTTGGTGGGAAGCTTGAGGTTCGGGCCAGAGGAATATTCTCTAAACTTCCTGAGGGAGCGTGGTTATATCAGGAGGCGTTGCATCAGCTGTGGCGAATATTTCTGGACGCTAAGCCCGGATAGGGAGGTCTGCGGCGAGTCTCCTTGCGAGCCATACCGCTTCNTCGGCAAGAGCCTGACTAGGCGCAGGATGAGCCTTCGCGAGGTTCGAGAAGCATTCCTCAGATTCTTCGAGAGGAGGGGCCATACTATAATCGCGCCGTATCCCGTTGTTGCCCGCTGGAGATCTGACCTATTCCTGACGGATGCAAGCATAGTTGACTTCCAGCCATATGTCACGTCCGGGATCGCTCCTCCGCCAGCGAACCCCCTCGTCATAAGCCAGCCATGCATAAGGCTCGTCGACATAGATAAGGTTGGGCTAACCTTCGGAAGACATCTTACAATATTCGAGATGGGGGGCGCCCACGCCTTCAACTACCCCGACAAGGAGGTTTACTGGAAGGAGGAAACCGTCCAATATTATCATGAGTTTGCTCGGGAGGTCTTTGGGATACCAGAGGAGGAGATTATCTACAAGGAGGGAGTCTGGGCTGGTGGTGGTAATGCTGGACCATGCTTTGAGGCCATCTCATATGGCCTTGAAGTGGCGACACTAGTCTTNATGCAGTACAAGACTGTTGATAACGAGTTAATCAAGCTCCCGATAAGGACCGTTGATACCGGGTATGGTATGGAGCGCTTCACATGGCTTACCCAGGGGACGCCCAGCTGCTTTGACGCGATCTATGGTGAGTTGTATCCGAAGCTTAAGGAGATCATCGAGTTCCCGGAGGTCAATAGGGAGCTGTTGGTTAGGTATTCTCCATACACGGCTCTAGTCGTGCCAAAGGCCGGGATGACGATCGCGGAGGCTAGGAGGAGGATCTCAGAGGCATCTGGGATCCCGCTGGAGACGATAATGCGCATGATCGCGCCGCTCGAGAAGATCTACGCATCCCTCGACTTCACCAAGTCGATAACATTCATAATAAGTGAGGGGGTTGTCCCATCGAATGTAAGGGTTGGGTATCTCGCGAGGCTTCTCATTAGGAAGGCTTACAGGCTTCTCAAGGAACTCGGGTATGAGGATAAGCTCATAGACCTGATAAACCTCCAGATAGACTACTGGGGCGAGGACTTCCCCCATCTAAGGGAGATGAGGGATGAGACGGTAGACATAGTCGAGCATGAGATCAGGAAGTTCGAGGACACGATAGCGAAGGGCATGGAGTATATTGAGAGGGAGCTCTCAGATATGAGGAGGAGGGGCGCATCCGAGGTGCCGCTCGAATTTATCATCAGGGCTTATGATGAGAGGGGGGTAACGCCTGACATCGTGAGACCGGTCGCAGAGAAGCTTGGAATGAAGATCAATGTTCCTGATAACTTCTATGAGCTCGTTGCATCGAGGCACTTGAGGGAGGAGCCTGCAAGAGCGGCTGATGAGGGGATAAGGCTCCTCGAGGAGGAGTTTAAGGATCTCCCGGCAACCGAGAAGCTTTACTACAGGGATCCAAGCATGCTCGAGTTTGATGCTAGGGTGCTGCGTGTCCGCGAGAACCATGTCGCGCTGGATAGGACGTGTTTTTATCCTGAGGGCGGCGGCGCGGTATCCGATCAAGGCATACTAAGGCATTCAAGGGGAGAGTGCATGGTTGTTGATGTTCAGATTCTGGAGGGCGGGGTGATCGTCCATAAGGTTGAAGGTCCTCCGCCAGCCGAGGGTGAGATCGTTAAGGGTGTGGTTGATCGGGAGCGCAGGTTCTCCATTATGAGGCATCATACGGCTACTCACATAATCTTGGGCGCTGCTAGGAGGGTTTTGGGGAAGCATGCATGGCAGGCTGGAGCTAGGAAGGAGCCGGGCTTCGCGAGGCTTGACATAAGCCATCATAGGAGGCTTAGCCTCGAGGAGGTTACACGCATAGANGAGGAGGCGAATAAGATCGTCGCCGCTAGGATACCGGTCAGGATCATGGAGATGGATAGGAATGAGGCTGAGAGGAGATATGGATTCCAGCTTTATCAGGGTGGGGAGGTTCCCTCAGCTACGATAAGGGTTGTGGAGATACCTGGATGGGATGCAGAGGCCTGTGGAGGCCTTCACGCCGAGAACACGGAGGATGTCGGGTTGATAAAGATAATCAGGACTGAGCGGATACAGGATGGTGTTGAGAGGCTCGTATTCGCGGCTGGGCCAGCGGCTCTACAATACGTACAGCAGAGCTGGCTCATGACCCTGAGGCTTGCAGAAAAACTTGGGGCGCCCGTGGAGGCTGTTGAGAAGGCGCTGGACGAGACATTATCCGAGCTCAGGAAGCTTAGATCATCTGTGAGAAGGCTCCTCTCCGCGGCAGCCGAGCTGAGATACCGCGAGCTGAGGGAGAAGCCCATAACCCTGAGCGGGGTAAAGATCTACATAACGCGAGAGCTCGAGGATGATAGGGACTATGTTCTCAAGATCTCAGATAAGCTCTTGGCAGTTGACGAGCCCGCGTGCCTCATTGCGGCATATGGTGGTGAGAAGCCATATCTGCTGGTCACGGCTAATGAGGCGGCCATAAAGTCAGGGATTCATGCTGGAAGACTAACCTCGATAATAGCCGGGGAGCTTGGCGGGAGAGGTGGGGGCAGGGATCGGCTTGGACAGGGAGGTCTAGGAGAAGATGTCTCAAAGGAGAGGTTGGAGGAGGTTTCGATAAGAGCCCTGCATCAACTCTTGAAGTAACGTGTNTTTACTGTNTTTTACTCGAATTTCGCGGCCGCNTTGAGCGCTTGAGCCCTCCTTTCCGCGAGCAGTATTATGTCTTGTATTGTCTCCTTTGATGGTATCTCGGCCTCTACTGCTAGGACTCTTGCCTCGAGAGCGCCCTTCATTAGAAGCGGTATCACGGTCTCTCTTGTTATGTATCCTATCTCCATTGCTAGGCTTAGCGCCTGGATATGGGCTAATCTAACCTCCTCGCTGGTCTTCTCGAGATCGAGCTCGAGCTGCTCTCTCCTGAGTAGTATGCCGTCCTCGAAGGCCTTCTCGATGCTTATCCCCTTGAGAACCGCCTTTATGTCCAGCTTTGCTAGGAGTGAGGCGAGCTCCGGCGAGATCACATCACCCTTCCGGGCGACAACAGTATCCTTCGCTATCCAGATCTGGCCACCCTCAATTCTCGTCGGAATCTTAAGCTTGCCGAACTCGCTTAGGATCGGGCCTGGCGGGAGCCCTGTATTCATCTCGGGCACAACAACATCAAAGTCCGCCTTCTCACCAGCTCTAGCATGCATTGGTATCCTATTCTTGTCTAGTAAGATCTTGAGCCTGAAAGCGCTGGTATTTGAGAAGATGAATCCTATGGGCTCCTTAAAATCTTCAATTAGGGCTCGGAGATCGGGCTTGCCGACCCTTTCACAAGCCTTGATGAAGAGGTTCTTCTTGGCTATCTTTATCGTGGCTATTCCCCGGAGCTTTCTTCTCACCTCATGGAGCAGGTTGGCTCTCAGGCCCACGAGTCTGAAGACCGCGATAACCCTGCTCGATGATATTAGCTGAGATAGCTCCTCAACTATCCTAACCTTTCGCTCAGGGATTCTGCGAATGCGCTTAATGACTGCCTCCGCTGACAAGGCCCCCCTCACCGGCTTTAAGCCTAGATTTAACCCCTATGCTAGGACTCTAGCCCGACCTTGACGGGCTCACCCATAGTCCTCTTGACATAGATCGACTGGATGTTCCTGAACCTTCTCTCCAGCCTCTCCACAATCTTGGAGATCACCGCGGCCGCGTTCTCAGCAAGCATCCTCGAGTCCATGTCCTCCGTCCCGATCAAGCACATCGCCTGCGGATTCTTCCTAACATTGATTACCACGCTCCTCTTCAAGCTCTTGACGAGCTCCGCGAGATTCACTCCCTGTGGGATCGGTTGAGGCCTCTTACCACGCCCCCCGAGAGCCGCTCCAAGAGCCTTCGCCGCAAGCCCCATCATCGCCGGCTCGACCAAGAAGAAGTCGTATTGAGCGGCTATCTTCTTGGCCAGCCTCTTGTTCCCGACCAGCGCCTCAAGCTCCTCCCTCTCGATAACCCTATCAACCTCTGGTATTTTCTTGGCTTCTGTTGCTACGGCTGGGCCCGCGATGATGCAGACCTTAGCCGGCTTAGCACCCCTACCATGAGGAAGCTCAACAACTTCATAGATCCTGTTCTCAGGCTTCTTCAAATCTATGTCCTGCAGGTTCACTATCAGCTCTACCGACTGCTTGAATTTCCTAGGCCTACCAGACTGCTTCGCCCGCTCTACAGCCTCCACAAGCGCCTCTTCAAGTGTTCTAAGCATTTCCAGGCTAAGGGCCAAGCTGGAGGATTTAAGGATATAGCTGGCCGATTACGAGCCCGGCTCACGACTTTTCATACTTCCTGATAAGATCATCATGTAGGCCAGCGTCAACCTCCCTGATAACCTCCTTTGCGCTCTTTCCATCAACCGTTATACCCATGCTAAGGCATGTGCCTAAAACCTGCTTGACCGCTGCCTTCAGGGTCTTAGCGCGCATATCCGGCATCTTGATCCTCGCTATCTTGACAATCTGCTCCATGCTAAGATTCGCGACGAATTCCCGATTCGGCTGTGATGAACCCTTCTCAATGCCGGCCTCCTTAACCAGCAGCGCTGCGGTCGTGGGAGTCCCAACCCTAACCTCAAACGTCTTANTATCCGTGTTCACAATAACCTCAACTGGAACCCTCATTCCCTTGAACTCCGACGTCTTCCTATTAATCTCCTCGACAACTTGGAGGACATTCACACCAAGCGGGCCTAGAGCAGGCCCTATCGGCGGCCCAGCCGTGGCCTCACCACCCGGAACAAGAAACTTCAGGGTGCGCACACCTTCACTTCTTGTTGGGGATTTCATGTCCTTTAAGGGAAGAATCAAAATCTGGGATTTAATAAGAATAATGGTGGACAAGAGGAAAAATGGCGGAAAATGGGGGTGAGAAAATAGGGAGGTGGCTGGCCGACGAGTCCTCGTAGCCATAAAAGCCGGCAGGGAGAAGTTTCTCGACCATCCACGAGTATTAATACCCGTGGTGAGAAGGTTTTTCTCAACCTTACCGGCTTTTATGGCTTTTACTACCCGCTGGCAGGCGTGGATGCTAGGATGATTATCTTGGCACCTATTGATGGAGATCCGAGGATTCAGGAGTTCGCCTTAAAGTCTTTGATAGTTACGATAGTTGATAGGCGGGCTAAGATCAAAGAAGTCTTACATAATGAGAAGCATGAGGCGCGTTTGTGATCTATGCTGAGGGCTTATAGCTTTAACAAAGAAAGGGTTAGGGGGATACGCGGTCATAATGTATGGCTGGATGCTACAGATAATATGCGAGACATGTAGAAAGAGGTTTTGGAATGGGCTTGATGAGCATTGAAGTCTTGAAGGTTCTAGAGGAGTATGGAAAGTGGAAGGCGGAAGTTCTTAATACCTATGGTCTTGATAGCGGGTGAGGCAACAAGATTGAGGAGGAGTGAGATAAAGGGAGGACACTAGATCCCTCATTTCAGGGTTTTCTCGGGCATCCACTTCAAACCCCNTTCTCCCTTATCACCCTAACTTGATCCGCTGGCACCGAGATCGGAAGCACGAACGCGGCGTCAGTCGGCTCTATAGTCACCTCATTTTTAGGTTTATCTATCCTAATGATCTTGCCGCTTATCCCTTGGAGAGGCCCGGAGATTATCTCCACGATATCCCCGACTGAGAGCATCTCTATTGTCGGCTTCTCGACTAAGTGGATCATGATCTCCTCCTTCTTGACTGGGAGGATTGATCCCATCTTCACGTGCTTGATCCCCTGAATGAGCATTGAGACCTTATCCCTGCTCTCAGCCTCCACGAAGATATAGCCCTTGATCTCGGGGAGGATGAGGATCGAGTATATTCCCTGCTGCTCGGGAGAGGTAATCCTGCTCTCCAGTATTCTAGCAACATTCCTCTCCTGCCCAGCTGTAACCTTTACTATGAAGAATCTTGACGTCTTGCGTGGAGCCTCAGCCTGGCCCTCCATACATCTCACGCACCCTGAATCGCTAGGGCGAGGAATTTTATCACAAATGTTATGAGGCCTATCGCCGAGACGCCTATCGCAACGATCTTCATAGCCTGCTTAAACTCCTCCCTAGTCGGCTTTCTAGCAAGCTTGATCGTGGCGGACGCTGATTTGAAAAACTCCCTAAGCCCCATCCCGCCGAAACCCCGGGTAATCCACCATATATGTTTAGCCTCGCCCTCAATGCTTTTAATCTAGAGGCCATAGGACTCCATAGAATGGACTCTCATAGGGGATCCCCGGATCTAGCCCTAGTCCTAGAAAGCATGGCCTCGCCCATAAGGCTTAGGATCCTAAAGTCTCTGGCTGTCCGGAAGCTGAGCTACACGGAGCTTGTGAAGGCGGTCGGCCTTGACAGGGATAGGGATGCGGGCAAGTTCTCTTATCATCTCAAGAAACTCATCACGTGTGGGCTCGTGGAGGTGGATTCATCCACGGGGAAGTATACGCTGTCGAGCAGGGGTGCTAAGATCCTGAGCGCCTTGGAATCCATCGAGGAGGAGCTGAGGGATAAGGGCCGGATGATAGTTAGGAGAAGTAATCAGATCGTCGAGCCATTCGATAAGAACAAGATAGTGGAGGCCTTGGTGAGGGAGGGGAAGCTCCCGCCAAAGCTCGCGAGCGAGATCGCCTCAATGGCTGAGAGGAAGCTCCTCGACCTCAGGATAGAGTATCTCTCAGCCCCCTTGATCCGCGAGCTGGTCAACGCGATACTGCTGGACATGGGCCTCGAGAAATATAGACACCGGCTCACGAGGATAGGAATGCCCCTCCATGATGCTGAAACCCTCTTCAAGAAATCTATTGAGAGCGGGGATTGGATGCTCCTCGCGCAGGAAACATCCGGGGCGATCATGAGGGAATACCTGCTCTTGGGGTTCCTTCCAAGAAATATCTCAGACATGCATCTAAGCGGGAAGATTGACATTTACCCGGTGTCTGGATGGCTTACATGCCTCTTCTCCAGAGCCGTTAAGCTCGATTCCGGCGAGCTGACGAGATCAGCGATGGAGCTATGCGCATCATTCTTCCACGTGAGGCATGAGATAAGGCTGCTGGGCCCGGAGCCCAGTATAAGATCAATCATCAGCTCTCTCCCGGATAACATGCCCAAGAGGCGAATAATATCCATCGAGGGCACCAGCGATATCATTAAGCTTCTTCAGGAGATTCCGAGGGATGTGAGACCCAGCATCGGGGTAATGCTCGATTGCGGGAGGCATGATATCCGGGATATAGCTCTGGCGAGCAAGATGCTACGGAAGCTTGGGATACCCCACACGTACTCATTATCTGCTGAGGCTTATTTCACGGGCCTCCGCCTAGAAGAGAATTGTCGGGCAATACACTCCATAATCTCCTTGAATGTCTTGAGGGCCGCCATGGATAGTGATGGTGATTTAGATGGCTTGCTCGCCAATCTTAGAAACTGGTTGAAGAGCATATTGCCGATAATCAGGAGGGGNTTGATGCTGGCTGAGAAGCTTCATGCTGGGAGCAGGCCATACTCGATGATCGCCTTAAGCGGCTTGATCGAGGCTGGAAAGTTCCTAGCTAGGGGGAGATCCACGACGATTGANGAGGCGGTCGAGCTTGAGCTTGCTNTATTGAGGGAGCTATCAAANCTCATACCGCAGNCGGGCGATGTGATGCTCGCTGGCAGATGTCCCATCTCGGCCTCAAGGCGATTCTTCCACCTAGACTCCCAGAGATATGATGAGGAGNTGCTGAGGAATCTAACTCATGGGGCTAAGGCTTATAGCGTGAGCCCGATCCCGAGGCTAAGTGAGTATAAGAGCATGGAATCTTGGATTGAGTCGGCACGTCAGATAGTGCAGCACCTTAATGGTGGATTCTGCTTATGGATGGATCTTAGCAGGAGCTGGAAAGCCCTGAGCGAGGCAATATACGCCGCGGAGGAGCTGAGAAAATATAACAAGCATGGAGTGATAGCGGCTTCATGATTCTCAGACTTTCCTGGACTTTAGGAGGAGGATTGCCTTCGCGAGGTCCCCATTAGCCTCTATCAGGGCGCTTTTCGCCTCCTCCTCGCTCACGCCGGCCTGAGCCGCCACCAGCATTACATCCTCGCTCGATGGCTCATACCTCTCCTCTTCAATCTTCCCTCCCTCAGAAACTTCCCCACCAACGATCTGGAATATGCTCTCATTCTCAACCCTCATCTCGAAGACATTCGCGTTCTCGACTATTATTGTCCTACCATTAAGCTCTATCACGATCCTGCTTGCCCTGCCAAGCTCCTTAACATCCAGGCCCAAGTTGCCCAGCATCTTCGCCTGCAAGCGCCTTAATTGCCTTGGAGAAACGCGCTTCATAGCCCATGAATAAGCCGAACTCCAATGAATTTAAGATTACCCCTGCAAGCCAGCTAACAAGAAATAAATGTGGTGGATGGGAGCATGCTCTTATTGCGTATAGCCCGTGAGCTGGCCCTTTCTAAGACCTTCTATCTTCTCCTTCAGCGCTGGATCGGTCACAATAGCTGCGGCGCAGTCAAGGCAGTATGCCTTCTTTCCAGCTCGCAGAATGTATTCTCCCTTGGTTATCGTCTTGCCGCACTTGCTGCATTTCCTCTTTCTCGCCGCCTGGACCAGCTCCTGAGCGCTCATGGCGCTCTCATTCTCTTTTCCTCGCGATCAAAATATAAGTATTCCTTATAAAGTGGCGGCAGATGATATGCTAGTGCTTCTTCACCTTCCTTATCTTGATGACCGCGCCCGTCTTCAGCTCTCTCATGATCCGTGATGAGGTGATGGCTCTCCCAATTGCTATGAGTTTTCCATCGCTCGACTCCACCAAGACCTCCTCGCCGGGCCTTATACCATCGGAGCAATATTGGATGTCGGCTGCGAGAGGGCTCATGCCCCTGAGCACGCGCTCCATGCCGGATTCCCGAAGGACTATCCTCGGCGCTCTATCACCGAGAGCCTCTCTTAGCCTCTCAGCCCCACGGAGGCTTAAGGCTATCATGTTGTCCGGATACCTGATCGTCGCTATTATATCTCCATCAAGCCGGATGTAACGCGGCCTCCCAGTCCTCTTAGAAACCTCAACAACGCACTCGCTTGGAAAGAGCTTCTCGCCCGCTCCTCTCCCAAACTGGTAGTCNGCTATATCGCGGACGATCCTGAGAAGCAGGCTACCTGATAATCTTGAAGCCCCCATTGTTAAACTTCCTCCTTATCTTCTCGGCTAACTGGATGGGCATTTCAGCCCTAAGCCTTATGGACTCATTCTCATAGTTGAGGAAGTCAACCCTAGAATTCCTGAAGATCTCGTCCAAGATCTTGGCGGCCTCTTCGGTGTAGGGCAGCGTGGTCTCGACCTTGATGAAGCCCCTCAGGAGCTCGGAGACCCTTTCTTGGAGCTCCTCGAGCCCCCAGCCGTATTTCGCGGATATAATGACGTGCGGCAGATCTAAGTCGAGCTCCTCGATCTTCAGCTCGAGCTCATCTCGGTCGACGAGGTCGGCCTTATTCAGCACGAGAAGTATCGGAACATCATGTGCCCCGATATTATAGAGTATTTGGAGCGATGTCTCTATCTTCTCCCTCAGCTTATCTGTGGGATCCGATGCGTCAGCGACTAGAAGTATTAGATCTGAGAGCGCAATCTCCCTGAGGGTCGCGTAGAAGGCCTCCACGAGAAGTGTTGGGAGATTCTTGATGAACCCGACTGTGTCTGAGAGGAAGACGGGCTTCCCGGCGAGGCGGACAACTCTAGTCGTGGGCGTTAGCGTCGTGAAGAGTCTCGAGTCCACGGGAACATTCTCCCGAGCCAGGGCGTTGAAGAGCGTGGACTTCCCTGCATTAGTATAGCCAGCGAGAGATATCATCGGTAGGCCCCGCTTCCTCCTCTCCAGCCTGATCAGATCCATGTGCCTCTTGATGCTCTCAAGCTTCCTCGATATCGAGACTATCCTCCTATGTATCTCATCGTAGTAGACATCCGCCTCATATGCTCCGAGGCCGTGGAATCCAGGTTGCTCACCCTTCTTCGCGAGCCTCACCTTCTCCTTCGCCCTAGAGAGCTCATACTTCAGCTCCGCGAGCTTTATCTGGAGCTTTGCCTCGAGGCTGCTTGCGTGGAGGCTGAATATCTCGAGTATCAGCTTTGTCCTCGTAAGTATCGGGACCTTGAGCTCCTTCGCGAGATTATACTCTTGGACTGGCTTCAGCTCATTCTCAAAGACCACCTTCTCTATCCCCAGCATCTTGACGACCTTCTTCAGCTCCTCAACCTTCCCAGGGCCTATATGATACTCGGGGTGAGGTGGCCTAACCTGCTTAAGCTCATAGACAACTTGATATCCCGCGGTTCTACAAAGCTCCCTAAGCTCGCTGAGATTGTCCCCTTCACCCCTATCAACTCGATGAACTATGGCTACAGACGGCCTCTTCAACAATAACCTAACCCCTCCAACCCTCCCAGTAACCTTAATACACATCCCCCACACCTCCATGTAAAGATTAGCGGGTGCTCTCCCTTATTCCTTGGAGACATACTCGGACTCAAGCATGAGCCTAACAGCATCCCCTCGAATACCGCATAAACCCTCTCCTTGAGGAAATCCAAGCCCCTAACCAGAGACCTCCCCCAGAGATTCGGGTCACGAAGACCTCTTGCAAAGATAACAACATCTATTCTGCCGCATCAATATAGATCCACATGCCCTGGTGCATAATCTACGATCCATTACTATTACTATGCATCCCCCGGTAGCCTTGAAAACTCAGAGCTTATGACCCTAGCCCCTAGTAGGAAGAAGAAACTTAACAACCTCCTACTCATTATCATTAAGTTAAAGATTCTATAAAACCAAGAAAGATACACTTAAATAGTTTTGAAATAAGCTCATGCCAAAAATGGGGATAGCCGGCGAGTTCTTGTAGCCATAAAGGCCGGCGAGCCTACTTTCAAAACCATCCATGGATTCATGAAAAACCTCCATGGTGGAAGCCATAGTTAGCTCTGCCAGCCTTCATGGCTTTTACTACCCGCCGGCCAGCGGTTTCACGGCCATAAGATACGCTATCCGCAAAGTCTTTAAAGTCATCAATTCCAATCTAAATGTTGCTTTTTTTCCTTCGGTAAGCTATTAACGATTTTGATAACCTCATCCGAAGCATCCATACCTTTCTTAACATTCATGTAGAGATTTACTGCAAAAGCTATGATATGGCGTCTTAGTCTGCGGGAATATAGTCCCTCAGTCTTATTTGGTTTCAACCCTAACAATCCTTTAAGCCCCTGAAGGGGCCAATAAAGTGGAAGCTCCAGCGTTAGGATTGCTAAATCAACGCTCCTCCTAACTCTGAGGATCTCGCAGGTTCTCCTATAAACCTCCCCATAAATGGGGAAGCTGGTCACCTGCCTAACAATTTCTTCAGATAACATCTTCCCATCCGCCTCCATAAGCCTTATTGATTCCCTGAAGTTGTAGTCGAAACCATCTTTTACCAGCTTCTTCAGCGTCTTTTTCCACCGCACAATCCGCTCATATTTATTTATCAGCAGCCTCATCCGCGCCTTAATCTCAAGCTCCTCGGTCGTTAGAGGTCTGAATACCTCACTCGAAATCCGCGCAAGTAGCACCGCATCATTCTCATCGCTCTTCCTCATGTTGTTCTCTACCCTTAGCTTCTTCAATTTGGTGGTGTCTTTCAACAGATATACCCTAACACCCCTCCTCAACAATTCCAAGACCTCATCGTAAATCTGTGGGAATAGCGCGTCAATGTATATCTCGCTGGCACCCTTCAGCTCTGTCAGCCTTCCAACCCTGAAAACCCTGTTTCCATCGAAGACCGCATGAGTCTTCTCCTTTTCCACTATTCCTCTTATCGCTAGGGATAGCGGTATCAACATAGTAAACCTTAGTCATCTGCACCACCTCCCTCAAGCAGGCCTTTGAACTCCTCGCATAGTGCCCTCATTGTTGAGGCGCTGACATTCCGGGCATGAGCCCTGGCGAAATCCTTGACTCTTTCAAGGTTCTCGAGGACAAGCGTCCGCAGGAGAATTGTGTGAATCCTGCCCCTCCAAGACTCGGCAATAATCAGCGTCTCATTCGTATAATTCAATATCTTAATGAAGTCATCGAGCAGGCTAGCCTCCTCAAAACAATCCATGAACCTCTCATATATCTCCTAGATCATAGGCCCGCTCACCCCAATAAACCTCCCCCACAACAACCCAATAATACAGGCCCTCCTTTATTCTTTGAGGACCATCCCGAAAATGGGGCTCTTATCATGGGGGTTCAGGCTTGAGCGGTCAGGTTGAGGCCAGCCGAGAGAGGCTCGTGAGAAAATTTATCAGGAGGATGAGCCCCCGGGACATTTCATATTATTGCTGTTGAGGGGTTGAGGATCTTGGAGGGGAAGAAGGGGATTATTGTCGAGGGGATCGTCTTGGGGGAGGTGCTTGAGCTGAGATGAGGAACAATGTGAGATCAAGTATAATGCGGATAAGGGTAATGGAGTAGAGAGAATGGAGGTGTGTAGGAGGATTTATTCGGGGAGGATGGGGATGGACTCGGAGAAGATGAATACTCTAATTATGACGAGAAGGCTGCCGAAGGGGGAGCTTGATCTGTCATGGTCTATTGAGCTAGGTGAATTGGAGAATATCATAGAAAGATATGTGTCAGGAGGGCTATCAACGAGATACTAGACTATGTTAGGGCTATTGCGCTAGATGTTCTGCCGAGAAAGCAGTAGGGAGGATGAGGAAGATGGAGCTAGAATGATTGTCTTGGTACTTGTTGATGATGATCCTATGATTCGGGAGTTTGCTTTGAGGCCTCTTATAATCACAACTGTTGATAGGAGGGGTAGAATCAGGTGGGTTCTGCATATTGAGAAGCATGAGGCGGTATGCGACCTATGTGGAGGCCTTACAGCCCCTTACAAAGAAAGAATTGGTGTGGAAGACTAGGGGGTATGCGGTTATCGTGGATGGGAGAGTAGTGCAGGTGATATCTGAGGCGTATAAGGGGAGATTCTGGAAATGGGCATATGAGAAGCGAGAAGCTATATTGAATGAGACCCCCAGAATAACCCCCATTCTTTTTATTCTATTTCCGGAGTACCCTCAGCGAATAAGGGAGGGATTGTATCGGCTTCCAAGTGAGGTGATTGTATGGGTTGGGGGGCAGACTGTTTTGAACGCCTTCGCAGGATGGGGAGAGGAGGTCAGGCCGACGAGGAGGGGCTGGGCGAGGGTTGGTAGACCTGGGGCTGATGATGGGATTGTTACGAAGCAGCATACTCTATGTTCTTTGCTACTTTCAAAGCTCCGCTTTCAAGCATTAGTCCCGCCAGCCATCCCTTAAACCTTGATCCGCCTAAAGCTCCTCCTTCTGCATCTTCTTGAGAAGATCCCCCAACCTCACTCCACCAGATGCTCCGGGCTTCACAAGATACCTTCTTATCTCCGAGGATGGCTCCTCCTCAGCCGGTACGAGAAGCCTTATCTTCAGGATCTTCTCAAGCTTCCTCGCGAGCTCTATCGATGGCCTAAGCTCGCCATGCTCGATCTTCTTTATCACCGTGGCCTTCTCGCCCACTTGGCTGGCCAGCTCCTCCTGCGTCAATCCCATCCTGATCCTAGCCTCTCTAACAAGCTCACCATAATTCTCAACAAGCTCGAGATCCTCGCCTGGCAATGATCCAGCAGGCTTCTTGGCCCTCTTCATCATAGCCATCAAGTCATCAAGTCTAGAACTTATAGAAAGACCTTTCTGAAGGATAAATTCTCTTGAGTATTAGAGCCATGGAATACGACTTTAATACAAGAAAAATGAGGTGGAGAGGGATGTCCGCTAATAAGTCTGCGTTCTGGGCTTTCCAACCTTCCCTCCTTGCCTCACTGGAGTGCTTTCGGGGGAACGCAGGCTCCCCACATCTATCTGGCGCTGGATGTTAAAGAGAGGTTTTGGATGTTTTCGCGTTCGCGCACCCCCTCGTAGTATCGGCGTGTCAAGTTTCTTACTGCTACTACATCCCTATCCTCCTCCAAGTCACATTTTAGACATCTTCTAAGTTTACGCCCATTCGTGCTTGGATCCAGCCCACCTTCACACACCGGACAGTTTTCGAAGTATATGCTGAATCAACATACTTCACGTTAAGTCCGTGAAGCTTTGCCTGATACTCCAATATATCTTAGAATCTCCTATATGACCAGCGATGTATCCACCCATTAAGCTCCTCAGAGCATGGATCCTTCTTATGGATCATAAGATCCTCCATCACGATCGCTGTAGCCCCGATCTCCAGCGCTCTGCTGATTATCTTCTTAGCCGCTTTATGATATATCTCCCTGATCCTTCGCCATTCCCGTCCCTTATACTTCTCCAGCAACTTCTTTCGTAACTCTTTACCACGAATCTTCGTCTGTAGCCTCCTACGCTTAAGGAAGTATCGTGTCCTAATAATCCCCTCATTCGTCTCAAACCTCTCAATGAAATCCTCGTTACCATATATGATAACATTCTCATTAACATCAACCGCAATAATTTTAACATTCGCATTTATCTCCAGTAGCGTAACCATCTGAGAGAAGCTAACATTCATGTAGAGGTTGCTATCCCTCTTCAACACCAGTTGCGCCTCATCAAGCTTT
>Ga0065719_100312_pt1 | contig 33890 bp, 33 predicted proteins | sample GBSCel85sediment_FD_59106 | JGI IMG/M metagenome (GOLD analysis project Ga0065719, IMG submission 59106) | Hot spring sediment microbial communities from Great Boiling Spring, Nevada - Cellulolytic enrichment CS 85C v3 (version 3) | ecosystem: Environmental > Aquatic > Thermal springs > Hot... | reverse complement strand
AATGCTTTAGTATCTACTACACCACCCCTAGAAGTATTTATTAGTATCGCGTTCTTCTTCATCAACCTCAGCAAACCCTCACCAACCAACCACCTAGTCTCAGGAGTAAGAGGAACATGAACACTAACGAAATCAGACTCCCTCGCTAAGGTCTCTAAGTCCACGAACGTAGCACCTAATTCCCTCTCTATCTCGGGACTCGCTCTGTAAACGTCGTAATACAGTACTCTCATGCCAAAGCCTTTAGAAGCTATCGNGGCGACCTCCCTCCCTATCCTGCCAAACCCTATTATCCCTAACGTCTTGCCCTTAAGTTCTATTCCCTCCGCCTCTTTCTTGACCCACTTACCTTCACGCATCTTTCTGTCAGAATAAGCTATCTTCCTAGCTACGGAGAGCATCAAGCCTATGGTTAACTCGGCCACGCTCCTCGTCGGTGCTTCAGGAGTGTTAATTACTTTGATTCCCCTAGCCTCAGCCGCTTTAACGTCTACGTTGTCAAGCCCTACACCGGCTCTAGCGATTATCTTTAGTTTCTCGGCTTTGCTTATNACTTCAGCCGTGACCAGAGGCTTGCTCCTGACGAATAAGATGTCCGCGTCCACTATCAACTCACTTAACTCTTTCTCTGAGGGGTACTCCTTATACACTACTTGGATACCCGCGTCCTCAAGCATTTTTATGGCGTCTCTGTGGATGGGGGCAGCTATTAACGCCTTCATTTCTTGCTCACCCACCCGAGCTCGGCTAACACCTCCTTAATTACCTCCAGCACCTCCTCTATGTATTCTTTAGGCATGTAACCCATGTGCCCTATCCTGAAGGAGGTTTTCTTAAACTTTCCGTAACCTGCCGCTATCTCGTAACCTCTCTCACGAACCCTGCTGTAGACCTCATACCCGTCAATACCTTCAGGAGATTTAACGGACGTGATAGTAGGTGATTCGTAGCCTTTCCTAGCGAAGAGTTCTAGCCCGAGCCTCGTAACCCCGTCTCTAACCATCTTGGCTCTCTCAGAATACATGGAGAGCCAAGCACCCTTACCACCCATCTCATCAACAACTCTCAACATGACGTTCAGACCTATTATCTGAGGTATTGGCGGTGTTGAGGGAGTAGACCACTCTTTCTCTTGGTAGTGTAAGTACTTCAGCACGTCAAAATACCAGCCCCTGCTAGGTATTGCCTCAGCTTTCTTCAGAGCTTCCTTACTGAAGACCCCGATAGCCAAGCCCGGAGGTACCCCGAAAGCTTTCTGACTACTTGAGAACACGACGTCAAGACCCCACGCGTCAAACTTTATCTCAGCAGCCCCCATCGCGGAGACCGCGTCCACGAAGACTAGCTTGCCGTGTTTCTTAGCAACCTCAGCTAACTCCTTAAGAGGGTTTAAGACGCCTGTACTGGTCTCGTTATACGTTATCGTCACAGCCTCCACCTCAGGATGCTTCCTCAGAGCCTCGTCTAACTCGTCGGGGAAAACAGGCTCGCCAGCGTTCTTCTCTAAAACGACTGCCCTCCTACCATTACTCTCAACCACCTCCCTATACCTGGAGCCAAACTCACCTATTATCGTGGTGAGAACGGCGCCGTCTAGCGAGACGAAATTCCTCACGCTAGCCTCCATGACGCCTGTGCCNCTGCTCGGGAATAAGAGGACGGTTCCCTCACTAGCCTCAACAAACCTGGCAAGCCTCTCAACAGTATCCTTATGTAGCTCCCTATACTCCTTAGACCTGTGACTAAACATCTGAAACTTCATGACCTCAAGAACTTCGGGGAAGCAAGCGACAGGACCTGCTGTGAAGAGCTTGAGGTTTCTCGGCCAGACGATCTTCCGGACTTCATCAATTACCTTACTATTTAATCTTTCCTGACTCAAAGCATCCACCAATTAGGTTTCGTGGATAGAGTTAATAATTATTGTTTCTACTAAACAGGCTAAAACGGGGGGTCTCACGCGTTGTTGGATAAGTATAACGTTTAAAGATAGTTAGTCAAGTACTCAACCTCTATCTTGGAGGCTATGCCCTTACTAAGACTTATTTCCACCCCCCTAACCTCTAGTATGATGAAGCCTTTATTATTGTGCTTCACTAATATCTCCTCACCGGGCACTACCCCCATCTGGTAGAGTCTTGTTGAGAGACCTCTTCCAGCACACACTCTGAGCACGCGCACTCTATAACCCTCCGGTACACTGGAGAGCGGAGAAACCTGCTTACTCACCGCACTGCACCTCCTTAACGAATATAGACTCCCCTTCCTGGTTAGTGAAGACTATTTCAACACCTGAAACATTCACTGAAACTCCTTTAGAGCCTAAGCCCTCAACCCGTACCACGCAGGGGTACCCACAATTAGACTTAGAAAGCTTTTCGAGAACAGTGCTTAACTCGACGTAGAGGTAGATAACCTCATAACACTTGTTGGGAGTGACCTTAGTTAGGGGTATGACCTGCTTATAATCCTCCTCACTTAATTCCCTCACGAACGATATGTGGTAACGCAAGCTCGGCTTACCTAACTTAGAGTATATGGCCTCAACCACTTCGTCAGGCAGGTGTTCCATCTTATGTGCTAGGTAGTGTGCTCTAAGCTTATCAAAACCTAGAAAATCCGTGAGGAAGACCTCAATTATCGCGTGCTTCCTCAATATCTTCTCAGCCACCTCCCTACCTAAATCACTCAGCTTAACCCCCCTATATTTACTCAAGATGACGAAGCCCTCGTCACGTAGCTTCTTCAAAACCTTACTCACTGTACCCTCCCTCAGATTCAGCTCCTTAGAAATCTGGGATGTCTTGGCTACTCCGCAAAGCTCTTCTAAGCGGTACACCGTAAGTATGTAGTCTTCTATAGACTCACTCATACGTCCAGTCCTCATCCCGTCACCAAGTATAACTTAGTCTAGAGAAAATAAAATTTAGAGAAGTCTAAACTTTAAGACCCCTGAAAAACTCCTTAATATATTCAACGACGGTCAAAACATCTTCATCGCTTAAGCCCGGATGCATGGGGAGTGAGAGGACGTGCTTAGACGCTTCCACAGAATTAACTAACTTTTTACTCATGATTAAGTAATCTCTGAGAGCGGGCTGCTTATGAACGGGATTAGGGTAGTGAACAGCTGTCTGCACTCCCTTAGTCCTGAGAAACTCACTTAATTTATCTCTGACGCCGTCGCCGTGAACCCACACAGTGTATTGATGATAAACGTGTTTAGCGTATGACTTCTCGACGGGGAGTCTCAGAAACTTAATTCCTGAGAGTTCCTCGTTATATATCTTAGCTATAGCACGTCTCCTATCATTCATCTTATCTAGCTTGGCTAGCTGAACGTAACCTAGGGCTGCCTGAAGATCGGTTATCCTGAAGTTCCAGCCAATCACTGAGTGGAAATACTTCTCAACCTGCCCGTGATTCCTCTGAAGCCTAACATACTCAGCTATGTCATCTCGGTTAGTCGCTACAGCACCCCCCTCACCCATAGTCAAGTTCTTCGTAGCGTAGAAACTGAAAGCCGATACCACGCCCAGAGACCCTGTTTTAACCCCCTTATACTCAGCCCCGTGTGACTGCGCGCAATCTTCAACTAGGAAGANGGCCTTGTCATCTAGTACCTCCCTCACACCATCCACGTCCGCCGGTTGACCGTATAAATGAACGAGTATGACGGCCTTGGTTTTCTCAGTAAGTCTTTCTCTTAAGTCGTTAGGATCTATGTTGTAGGTCTCTAGATCTATATCTACCGGAATCACCTTACCTCCCGCTAGAACTACTGAGGAGGCGGTCGCGAAGAAAGTGAAATCTGGCACAGCTACCTCGTCCCCAGGACCAATNCCTAAGGCCTTGAGGGCTAGGTAGAGAGCCACCGTACCGTTGCTTACCGTGAGGACGTGCCTCACCCCTAAGTACCTAGCGAACGACTCCTCGAATAAACGAGTGTACTCTCCTGCAGCTAGATTACCACTTCCCAGAACCTTAGCTACTTCCCGCACCTCATCCTCTGTTATGTACGGCGAGTTCACTTTAATCGTCGTTGAAGATCCCCTCATAAAGTCTGAGAATATCAAATAAGTTTTTCGGGGCCGTGAGGGGTTTTCAGGGGGTCTTTACTACTGATCCTACGTTCAAGTACTCGCAAACGCTTTGAGGGTAGTACATAGCTACTAATTTCCTGAAGGTTTTGACTGACTGGTTAACGAAGTATCTGGGGACTCCGGGCACCCCAAACGATAATACCATTACCCTCGCAGTATTCTTGCTTACCGTGTAGAGCTTGTTCTTCTTCGAGAAGAGTACGTAGATAGGTCTGTTCANGCTGTCAGCCAGGACTAGCTCATACCCTGAGAGTTCTAAGACTGACTTAAGGCTGGGGATGGTCTCACGTTTAAGTGCTTTACGGAGTATTAGAGGTAGGCTTACCTTATCGCTATCCACTATTAGCATGGGTATGAATGTCTTCAGCTCCGTCACGTACCTAATCCCCTCAAGATCGTTCTTGACTCTGGCGAGGGGATTCCTCATGAATGTTCTGGCTAGATTCTCAGGTGAGTACCCGGTCTTGCTGTACGGTGCTTTAAGGTAATTCTTTAAGAAGTCTTTATAGACTTGAGTGTAGTAACTCAGATCCTTCCTTAATCCTTCNGAGGCCTTCAGCGACTTAACTACGTTAATTAGCTCTTGCCTAATATCCGGTCTATTGACCGTCACGCTGAGATTCCTGCACTCAAGAGCTCCTACGTAGTTAAACAGTAGGTCGTAGAGTAGCTCACGATACTTCATGAACTCGCACCAGTCTCACATATTTTTATTTACTTCTCCTCAAATAACTAGTTATTGAGGGTTTGAGATGGGTTTCAGGCTGGGGATTCCGAGAAAACCTCGTGAAGCGGAGGTCTTCGATGTCTTGATTATTGGGGCTGGCCCGGCAGGGCTTTCAGCAGCTCTATACTCTAAGAGGTTGGGGCTTAAGACAGCCTGCGTTGGCGAGAACTTAGGGGGTACCCTGAACGAGGCGGGCATAGTTGATGACTACATAGGGATTCAAGAAATTTTCGGTCCGGAATTAGCTAAGAAGTTTATAGAGCATGTTAGGAGGTATGACGTGCCGATCTACATGGATTCCGTGTCAGAGGTTGTGAAGGAGGGCGACTTATTCAGGGTCTCGACTAAGTCAGGAACTGTCTTCAAGGCCAGGACGGTGATCTTAGCGGTAGGTAGTAGGAGGCGAAGACTAGGTGTTCCGGGCGAGGCGGAATTCGCTGGTAGGGGTGTTACGTACTGTGCCGCGTGCGACGCCCCCTTATTCAGGGACAAGGTAGTTGCTGTAGTGGGTGGCGGTAACTCAGCTCTTCAATCAGCTCTGCTGATGACCTCATACGCTACTAAGGTCTACTTAATACATAGGAGAGATTCTTTCAGAGCNTACGATGTGTACGTTAAGTCCGTGACTAACCACCCGAAAATAGAGCTAGTATTGAATTCAGTGATTAAGAGTATCGGGGGAAGTAAGTCCGTTGAGTGGGTTGAGGTAGAGAATCTAGTCACGCATGAGGTCAGGAAGATCGAGGTGGAGGGGGTGTTGGTAGAGATAGGGTCGGAACCGCCTAAGGAATTCTTCGCTAAGATAGGGCTTAAGCTAGATGAGTATGGCTACGTGGTGGTGGAGCCAGGGCAGAGAACGAACGTGGAAGGCTTATTTGCCGCAGGTGACTGCACGGGCGGACCCCATAAGAAGAAGTTTGATCAAGTAGTTACCGCGGTGGCTGAAGGCGCTCTCGCAGCGCTATCGGCCTACGAATACTTAATTAGAAGAGGGGTTGAGAAGGGGGAGGTAGGGTACTGAGTTAGCTACTCCCGGGTTCTTTTTATATACCTCACACCCCCGTCTCTGAAACCTACAATGACTAAGTCAGCCTCATCAAGGAAGAGACCTACCTCTATGACTCCGGTAAGGTTCTTCAGTTTCTTAGCGAACTCGCTTAAATCCATGTCCTCCGGAGGTATTACGTCGATTATGAAGCCTCCTACGTCGCTTACTACAGGTCCTTTCTTGCCGTTGCATTCCCTGGGCGAGGCTTGCGCGCCGAGCTTCCTCAAGTCTCTTAAGACCATCCTTAACGCGTTAGGTAAAACCTCAACCGGTACAGGGTGCTTCACGCAGAGCTTACTAACTAGCTTCGATTCGTCAACGACGAAAACCCTTAAGCGGGAGTGTTTAGCCAGCAACTTCTCCATGGTTAGGGCCGCCCCACCACCCTTCAGCATCCTGCCCTCTAAATCTACCTCGTCAGCCGAGTCCACGTAGAGGTCNAGTTCCTCAACTGATAAGACGTTAGCGTCCCTATAACCTAGCTCCGCTAGAACCATTGCAGTCTTCGATGAAGTGGTTACTAGGGACTTACCCCTCAGCAACCCCCTCTCATGAGCTTTTCTAATGAAGAGTTCGGTTGTGTTGCCGGTTCCTAAACCTATTAATTCCCTCCCCTCCAAGAACTTGAGTGCTTCAGTAACTGCGGCTAAACGAGCTACCTGAGCTTCCTCCAAACCATCACCCCGAACATATTAGCTTCAACTCAAGAATTAATATGGAGTGAAGAGACTTAAAACGTCGTGATGAAGTCCTCGATCTCTGATGCGTGATGTGAGTAATCCGCTCTGAAACTCTTATCCTAATAAATTCTTTAGTTGCGTGTTTCCCGGTTCTTCAACATAAAAAGTTTATGATGTCTTCTTACCTACCTCAACAACTTCCTTGCACTTCAGTTGCTTAACGAATTCCTCTAACTCGTTTAAAGGTATCTTTATCGTGTAGAGATACCTCTTCGTTCTAGCCTTGACCTTAGCTATCCCCTCCTTCTCTTTCCTCACGACCCTGCATACCTCTGCTCTAGCCGATAACTCTATAAACTTGTTCTTGTCGTATACTTCGACGGGCACACTACTCACCGAATACTACATTAAGGGAGATTTTTAAGTTGTCTCCCGTGACACTCAATATTTTTAATCCAGCATATACTGTTAGGTTTGGTAAGGCTTGATGAGCGTTGAGAGGGATTTCAGGAAGAGTTTGAGAGAGGAGTTGATGAGGAACGGAATCAACCCTTACCCGCACGTACTTAGTTTAGGTTACGTGCCCGTCAAGGACATAGTCAGCAATCCTAGGGTTGGTGAGTTAGTCGCTACTGCTGGTAGGGTAGCTAGTCTCAGAAGGCATGGTAAGCTAGTGTTCGTTGACTTAATAGATGACGGCTACAGAATACAGCTCTCAGTGAACGCCGGCAACTTGGGTGGTGAGAGATTCGAGCAGTTCTTGAGGTACGTTAACTTAGGTGATTTCATAAATGTGAGGGGGGAGCTCTTCTACACCCAGAAAGGGGAACTCACCATCAACGTCAGAGAATACCAGCTCATAGTGAAGGCTCTGAGATCCCCTCCCGTTAAGTGGGGTCATAAAATACTGGATCCTGAGGTCAGGTACAGGAAACGCTACCTAGACTTGATGATGACCCCGCAAGTAAGGAAGGTTTTCGAGATACGCTTCAATACCATAGCTGAGATAAGGAAGTTCATGTGGGGTAAGGGCTTCATAGAGGTTGAGACCCCCGTACTTCAGCCGGTTTACGGCGGCGCTGCCGCGAAACCCTTCATAACCAGGATTCAAGCACTAGGTGAGGACTGGTATTTAAGAATATCTCTCGAGCTATACTTGAAGAGGTTTTTGGTAGGGGGCTTCAACAAGATTTTTGAGATTGGTAAGAACTTCAGGAATGAGGACATAGACGTTCAACACAACCCGGAATTCACTATGATGGAGGCTTACCAAGCTTACGCTGATTACGATGACGTGATGAGGCTCACGGAAGAATTGATAAGTACGGTAGCCGAGAAGGTTCTTGGAACTACTAAAGTAAGTTACCCTGTCGGTGAATCGAGAGTTGAGATAGATTTGAGACCTCCTTACAAGAGGGTTAGGATGGTTGAGGGGTTGAGGGAGTTCGCTGGGGTCGACGTTGACGTATTGAGTGATGACGACTTAAAAGATCTTCTGAGGACACACAACCTCACGCTACCTGGCGGCTACGATAGGGGTAGGGCTATAGCAAAACTTTTTGATAGGTTGGTAGGAGCTCAACACTTAATACAGCCTACTTTCGTGGATTGATTTTCCAGCGTCTTCATCGCCTCTAGCCAAGCCTCATAGGCAGAACCCAGAGTATGCTGAGAGGTTCGAGCTATATATTGCTGGCATGGAGTTGGCTAACGCCTTCACAGAGTTAAACGACCCGGTGCTTCAAGAAATGTATTTCAGGCAGGAGGAGGAGAGGAGGAAGCTGGGTGATGCTGAAGCACACCCTTATGATTGGGACTTCGTGGAGGCTCTCGAGTACGGGATGCCGCCCGCAGGTGGTTTAGGGTTGGGTATAGATAGGTTAGTAATGATATTCACTGGGCAAACATCAATAAAAGAGGTAATTCCCTTCCCCATGATGATGCGTTCCAGCACTTAATTGAAGCGTTTTTCAAGTTTTGATGCTTTCTTATAATAATTTGAAGAAAATATTTTGTCGGTGTGATGACGTGAGGTTGGTGTGTTGGAGGTGTGGTTTTCAGGCTGAGTACAGGCCCGGGTTATATGTCTGCGAGCACTGCGGTGAGCCGCTTTTAGTAGATAGTGATTTTCGTGNGTCTTTGAGGGAGGACGGCACGTTAATTCCTAGGGAGTTAAGGCTCATAACCCTNGGTGAGGGTGGGACGCCCGTGATAAAGTCTAGGGAGGGTATNTACTTGAAGCTGGATTACCTCAATCCATCAGGCTCGTTCAAGGACAGAGGCGCTGCTACTGCGGTTTCAGAAGCTTTGGGTAGGGGTTGTAAGCTAATTATCGAGGATTCATCAGGTAATGCTGGGATTTCATACTCTGCTTACGCCGGGCGTGCCGGCATAAAGGCCAGGATTTACGTGCCCTACGACGCGCCGGCGGGCAAGAAAAACATGCTTAAAGCTCTGGGTGCTGAGGTGGTGGAGGCTCCTACGAGGGATGAGGCCGCCAGACTCGCCGTAAGCGATCGGGAGGGGTGTTACGTGGGGCACAGAATCAACCCCTACTTCCTAGAAGGGATGAAGGATCTAGCGCTGGAACTAGTTAGGGGGTTGGGTGAGGTAGACTACGTCGTTAGTCCGCTGGCTAGCGGCACCCTCCTCATAGGTTTGTGGAAGGGTTATATGGAGTTGGTTGAGGTCGGGGTAGCTAAGCGTGTTCCGAGGTTAGTGGCTGTTCAGGCGTGCGGCTATGAGTCGCTCACCAAGTACTACAGACCTTGCGTGAGTGTTTGCAGGTCTAGAGCCCAGCTCCCTGACGGGATAAGGTTAACTGACGCCCCGAGGCTACAACACGTTGCTAAAATCCTTAAGGAATCAGGAGGCTTATACGCGGTAATAGATGACGAGTTAGCGATGCCGTATCTGAGGGAGTTGTGGAGGGAGGGGGTTGTGGCCGAGCCTACGAGCGCTTACGGCTATGCGGTAGCTAGAGAGTTGGTGAGGGAGGGAAGTATTTCCGGGAAGGTCGTGGTCATATTAACGGGTAACGGAATCAAGCACGTTTCCGGGGGAATGACCATATGAGTATCGATGTCACGAGACTCATTAATGGAGCTCTTAAGAGGGATAAGGCATCAATAAGTAAGCTAATAACCTTGATTGAGGAAGACCCGCTAAGCTCTATTTCAGTGATTACTCAAATTCCGTACCAGCCTAAAACCGCTCACGTAGTAGGATTCACTGGGTCGGCCGGTGTGGGGAAGTCTACGTTAATAAACGCTGTAGCCACTCTGTTAGCTCGTGAGGGTAATTCTGTGGCGATCATAGCGGTGGATCCTAGATCCCCTATCACCGGGGGAGCTATAATGGGTGATAGGGTTAGGATGAAGGACGTGCCTAAGGAAGTGTACGTGAGGTCTATGACGACGCGTGAGGAGGAGTCACTACCCTTAAAGACTTTGCTCACTATCGAGTTGCTTGAGCGTCTAGGATTTGATTACATAATCCTAGAAACCCCCGGAACAGGGCAGTTCAGTACCAGGATAATGAGTGTAGCTGACACCATAGTCGTCGTCTTAATGCCTGAGTCAGGAGATGAGATACAAGCTATTAAGGCCGGCATAATGGAGATCGGGGACGTGTACGTAGTGAATAAAGCTGACTTACCGGGTGCTAGCCTAACCTACAATCAAGTACTCTTCGCGTTAGACTCTGTTGAGAAGAAGGGTTGGGTCCCGAAAGTAGTCTTAACAAACGCTTTAAGCATAGCTAGCGTGGAGCCGCTAACGAAAGCGATCAAAGAACACGCAGTCTTCACTAGAATGAATGGGCTCGACCTAGAGAAGAGGACTTTGAGGAGATCCCTAGAACTTTACTTGGTGATAAGCGAGAAACTCAATAGGGTAATCAGAGAGGTGAGCATTCCGCAAACCAACTTATTCAAAGAATTTGAGAAACTCTTGAAAAACGGTGGTTCACTCAAGGAATTTACTAAGAAGATAAGAGAGGAGATAGTGAACAAGATTGACGTGTTGGTTACTGAGTAGGCTTATCCTTGACTACATCAAAGAAATATATATGTCTAATACCTTAAATGTTTTGTAGGTTGGGGGCCGTAGTTTAGCTTGGTAGAATGCGGGGCTTGGGTCCCCGTGGTCCGGGGTTCAAATCCCCGCGGCCCCACCAGCAACGTGTTGTGGAGTACTCCTCAATTTCGTGAGGCGGGTCCCGAGCTTTTAGGGAGGGGTTTGGACTTCCTGGTCTAGGAACTCAGGTTTCTTCTCGTATATGGGTCCTATCAAAGTAACGCTTACTTGATCGTCTTCATCATATCCCTCTATGTTTTCATCAACCACTAATATAGCGTTGCCTTTTTAAGAGGGGTTGACACGATCCCGGATCCTGATAGTCTCAGGGGTTCCATGTAGAGCTCGTTATTCTCGCGGTAAACAACTACTCTAAAGAAGGACTTGAATCCCACGATGTTGGCTACCCTCCTACGCACCCTAACCCTTACGGTGGGTTCCGGTAATGGTATAGCTCCCGTGAGTTGCCTTATTAAGGGTTTGACGAACGCTTCAAGACCTACTAAAGCCGCTACGGGGAGGCCTGAAAACATTAGTACTGGCTTGCCNTCAATTAAGTATGCTCCAGCAGTCCTACCAGGTCTTAGATTGACGCCGTGGAAGATTAAGTTCGCGCTCTTAATTCTAGAGAGTGCTTCAGGAACTAGGTCTTTACCGCCGACGGAGGTCCCCCCAGTAGTTATGAGGATGTCGAAGTCTCTTAAAACTCTTGAAACCGTGTTGGTTATTTCTTCCACGTCGTCAGGCACCACACCTATTAAGACGGGCTCACAACCGAGTTCTTTCAGGTACGCGTATATCAGGGGTCCCGTTGAATTAGGTATCTCACCGCCTCCCCTGGCCAGTAACTCGTTCCCGACGTTTATGATCCCCACCCTAGGTTTCTTAAAAACCTTTATTTCCGTGATCCCAGCTTCGATTAATGCGGCTACGTGCCAGGGTCTTACGGTGAGACCCTTCTTAATTATTAAATCACCTTTCCTGATGTCCTCGCCGGTCCTGCTAACGTTCTTGTATTTTTGAGCGGGTTTTAACACGTAGACAAAGCTTTCTTTCCTGACTGCTTCCTCGAAGGGGACTACCGCGTCCGAGCCTTCCGGCATCGTAGCGCCTGTGAAGACTATGGCTGCCTCCCCCGAGTTAATAGTGAGTTTAGGGGTTTCNNCAGCCTCAACACTTCCAACGATCTTCAGTATTGCTGGGTTGCTTGGTGAGGCGCTCAGTACGTCCAGCGATTTCACTGCGTAACCGTCTAGCGCGGCCCTATCAACGGGTGGGTAGTCCCTCAAACTATACGTGTCTTCAGCAACTACCCTGCCGACGGCGTCCGTGACCAGCACCTTCTCTGATTCAAGGGTTACGTTGACTTGAGTCAGTAGTTTCGAGAGTGCGTCCTCGTATTTCTCGAAGCGTGTGAAGCCTCCTAGTCTCTCCCTGCCCATAGACCTCACCCCCTAATTACCTAGCTGAGTAGCTTAATGCGTTGTTGAGGTAGTTTATGAGTTCAGTGAGGAGTGGGTCTAGCTCGCCGCAACCGCTTAGGGCTGGGTGTGTTAAGTCTACTCTCAGCGGTGTGATGACTACGTAGCCCTCACTCAAGTAGTGTGAGTCCGTGCCTTCCTCAGTGATCTTATCACCGACTAACCAGTAATACCTCCTCCCCCTAGGATCCACCCTACTCTCGAATCTCTGGTAGTATCTTAGTCTCTGAGTTCTGGGCATGACCACCCCCTTAAAACCGGATTTAGGGATGTTTACCGATATGGTGTCTACCCCGTTAAACCATCCCTTACTCGCGATGAAGCTTATCACAGCCTCTATTATTCTCCTTACCTTAGAAGAGTATCGAGGCTCTATTAATTCTTCATCACTCTCTACGTCAGCTGAGAAAGCGACTGAGGGGATCCCTAGTAAGCCCGCTTCTAGCGCGGCCCCTATAGTGCCTGAGTAGAGGATGTTTTGTGATGACGTGTTCTCACCTATGTTCACGCCTGAAACTACTAGGGATGGTTCATAGTTGAGTATCTGTAGGGCGGCGTGCACGGCGTCTACTGGGGTCCCGTTTATTACGTAGATTTTAGTATCGTGTATTAAGAGTTCCCTCAGGAATAGGGGTTTGTGTAGCGTTAGTGAGTGTGCGCCGCCTGACTTAGGTATTTCAGGAACTATAGCCAGTACCTCGCCGAAGGAAGATAGTGTGTGGTAGGTCAGGGGTAGTGCTTTAGTCACGAACCCGTCATCATTAACCAGCAAGAACCTCAAGACAGTCTACCTCACTCAAACTATTTATTTCTTTAAACTAGAAAATAAGTGCGAGGCTGTGAGCGCGTGGTTTGCGGCATAATAGGTATAACTGCTGAGGAGGGGTTTTCTCAAGAATCTCTCGGTAAGCTGATTAAGGAAGCTTTGAAGAGGCTTGAGTATAGGGGGTATGACTCGGTAGGCTTGGCGGTGATAACTGAGGAGGGATTACTCGATATTAGGAAGTCTAAGGGTATGATAGACGCGGTATCTCAGAGACTAGGTTTTGACTCTATTTCAGGGCTTAACGGCATTGGGCACACTAGGTGGGCGACGCACGGTAGACCGAGCGATGAGAACGCTCACCCACACACCGATTGCTTAGGTCGTGTGGCCGTGGTGCATAACGGGATTATAGAGAATTACAAGAAGCTTAAGGAGTTCTTAATTGGTGAGGGTCATAGATTCGCTTCGGACACAGATACTGAGGTAATCCCGCACCTGGTAGAATCCTTTAAGAAGAAGGGGCTCAGCACTTACGAGGCATTCAAGAAAAGTATTGAGTTGCTTGAGGGGGCTTACGCTCTGGCGATGATAGACTTGGATGATCCTAGAAAGATATTCTTCGCTAAGAAGACGTCGCCCCTAATAATAGGCTTAGGGGATAAAGGTAATTTCGTCGCGAGTGATGTGGTGGCTTTCTTGAACCATACTAGGAGGGTCATCGTGTTAGTTGATGGTGAGGCAGGCTACATCACCCCGAGGGAGGTCGTGGTGGAGAGGATGATTCGGGAGGGGGGATTCCGTCAGGTGGCTCCCCGTCAACGTGGAGCGTAGGGTTAGGGTTGTTGAGTGGAGTCCTGAAATGGCTTTGAAGGAAGGATATGATTTCTTCATGCTTAAGGAAATCCACGAGCAGCCGTACGCACTAGCCTCCACGTTAAGCGCGGCTAGCGAGTCTGTGAGTGACGTGGCTAGAGTACTAGCTAGGTCTGAGAGGGTGTTGTTGCTTGGTGCCGGGACTTCCTATCACGCCACACTAATAACCGCGCTCTTGTTCAGGAAGTACGCTAGCTTGTGGGCTGAGGCTCTCATATCCTCGGAGAGTCGTTGGTGGTTCAACACGTTGGGTCCAGGCGACGTAGTCATCGGTGTTAGCCAGTCTGGAGAGACCATAGATACGTTGAGAGGGATTAGGGAAGCTAGGGAGAGGGGGGCTTTAACCGTTGCAGTAACTAACGTGGTGGAGTCCGCCATAGCTAGGGAGGCTGACATGGCTATCTACATAAGAGCTGGGCCGGAGATAGGGGTGGCAGCTACTAAGACCTTCACGTCGCAGGTAGCGCTCCTCTCACACCTAGTGATTAAGACGGGGGAGTTGAGGGGTGTTTTAAAGCCTCCCGCGGTCGCCAACATCTACAACGCCTTGCGCCAGACCCCCGAAATAGTTGCGGGGGTGTTGAAGGAGAGTGAGGGNCTGGCTTCGTTACTGGCTGGTAAGATGAGCGTTAAGAATAACGCGTACTACCTCGGGAGGGGTCTCGGGTTACCTGTCGCTATGGAGGGAGCGCTTAAGATGAAGGAAATCGCGTACGTGCATGCTGAGGCATACCCTGCCGGGGAATCAAAGCACGGTCCTATAGCCTTGGTGGAGGAGGACTTCCCGGTAGTGTTTGTTGTCTTGAGTAAGGAGGAAGAGGAGTTAATAAAGAGTAATATCGAGGAAATGAAAGCTAGAGGTGCTTACGCGATACTGGTCTCGCCGAATAACGCTGAGGAAGCCTTATCCCTTGCGGACTTTAGCTTCGTGATGCCAGCCCTACATGAGGTGGCTTCAGCGACCTCATACGTCGTGCCCCTGCAGTTACTAGCTTACTACACGGCAGTCAAGAAAGGCTTGGATCCCGACAAGCCCAGAAACTTAGCGAAAACGGTTACGGTGTTTTAGTGGGTAGGTAGTTATTTGGGCGGGGTTATGGCACGGTCTTCAGTCAGGTGTTAAACCTCTCTTCTCACATAAGTCTTCTACAGGGCATTCAGTGCATCTAGGGTTCCTAGCTTTACATATGGTTCTCCCGTGAAGTATTAGGACGTAGTGGGTTATCAGGAGCTTATCAGGCGGTACCTGACTCATGACTAAAGATCTTATCTTGCCGTAACTCTCTGTTTTCTTGCTTATTGCCCCAACCCTGTAAAGGATTCTTCTGATGTGTGTGTCTATAGGGAAGGTGGGTACCCCGCGTACGCTAGCTAAGAAAACATCAACTGTTTTTGGTCCTATGCCGCGTACAGAAGATAATCTCTTCCTCAACTCGTCCACGTCCAGGCTTACCAGATCCTCCTCACTCAAGACGGATACCAGGTTCTTGATAGCCCTAGCTTTAGATCTGTAAATACCTGCGGGCTTTATCAGAGACTCTAAAACCCTTAAATCAGTGCCGCTTATTTTCTCAGCCGTTACCCTACCACCATAATACGTAAGCAGATTCTCTAGAGCTTTCCAAGCGTTCTTGTCGGTAGAGTTTTGCGAGAGTATTATCCCTATTAACGATTCTAGGGGGGTTAAGGATGCTCTCCTAGCTCTCGTGGGTATGAANGAGTCGTCTTCTAGCATGATTGAGTACTTAGCAATTAACTTATCCGCTATCAGCTCTAGATCCTTCCTCAACCCCCTCACCCGCCGGTCTCTGAGCTATTACCTCGGTTTTCTTTCTTGACTTCAGGAAGCGGAAGGTCGTTATCGTGACTGCCGCTACGGAGACCGCGAGAATCGCGTAGATCAGGATCTCGTGGAGACCTAACGCTCGCTCCCTAACAATTATCTCGTTGAGTATCTCCGTGTTAGCTTTATGGAGTTCTATGGTTATTGAGTCCTCGACTAAGTTTGTTGTGTTACCTAAGCTCTGGTAGGTTGTTTTAGTCATGTATGCCTTGAAGAGAATCCCGTACTTGCAGTCGTAGTAGGCGTTGCCGCTACCTAAGCTGGTGGAGGCTAACACAGCAAAACCCTCTATGTAGGTGTTCGCTATGGGGATCCTGCTGCAAGCACCTGCGGTTACCTCACGTAGTATGGGGAGCAGAAACGCTGTGTTCACGAAGTTTATAGCGGCGCTCTTAACTAGGGTAAGGTTATACTCTAGTAAAGCGTTCTTCGTGATAAAGTCCGTGTAGTTGCTGAGGATCCAGTAAGTAAGTCCTCCTATACCTACCCACTCAGAACTACTTAAGGTTAGATATATTGCTGATCCGGGAAACCTATACCCCTGAACAACTACGTGTGTGTTGTTGACTGCCTTAATTCTGACGAGGTATTCCTGCCTCACGCTATAACTCATTGGGAAGCCGCTAACGTTAGATATCTTGACATCCCTGGTTACGTTATACGTTAGTATGATGTCGTTGTTCGTTATAGACATTAATCTCTCGAATGTTTGGGTTTGAGCATGNAGTGCGGGAGTCGCGATCAGGCATTGAGTGATGATGACGCTNAGGAGGGTGAGGTAGTAAATGGCTGGTGCAGGGCTTCTCTCACTCAACTCGATACCCCCTCATAAAGGCACTATAGCATTAAAAAACTGTGGTTAGTGTTTTGATCGTGNTTAACCTCTTAAACCGTGTACGATTTCGAGAGTAGCCACTCGTTACCTATGTAGACTTCCCTCAACCCCGAGTTACGAGCTATTTTCAAGGCCTTGATAGCGTGGTCGTAGCTGGTGGTTGGTAGGTCTCTCATTAAGTGTGTTGGGTGGAACGCTAATAACACGTACGGTATGCCGGGGTCCACGCTAGCGAGGTAGGTCGCTATGTTCTCTACCTCACGAGGATCGACGTATCCCGGGACTAGGAGGGTGCTCACGACTAGTAGAGGGGGTTCCTCCCTCAAGCCCCTTAACTCGCTGACTAACCGCACGTTATGCTTCAATCTCTCAACGGCTTTAGCGCCGTTAACCCCCGTGAGTGCCTCGTAGATTGCTGGACTCCAGGCTTTCCAGTCTATCTTGACTATCCCGCCAGACTCAAGACTTAGCCTAGCCATCTCACGCATGATTGCCGGGTTCTGGAGGCCGTTGGTTTCCCAGCACACCCTCTTCACCTGGCCTTCGGAGTTCTTCAGTATTTCCCTAGACGCCGCTATGGCGTGGGGGGAGTGGGGTCCTGGGTCGCCGCCGAAGTAACAAACGCAGGTGATTTCAGGGTTTAGAGCGGTCTCCACGAGTTCTTTAAGGCTGAATACCCTCCTACCCCTCCCTCTAACACTCTCTGACGCTAGTTCCTTATGCTCGTAGTTCTGGCAGAATAGGCAGTCTAGTGAGCAACCGCCGAAGAAGACGGCTAGGTTGTAGTGCCCTGTCTCAACGCTCGGCGTCTTAGTGTACTTCGGGTACCCCCTGCTCGTGTTTGCGGGGCATACGGGTCCTGCGACGCAGTTTGTTGGGTGTGGGTCAAGATACCATAGACCCAGTGCTTTATCAAGCCCTAACCTAAACCTCATTGAGCCCCCTACGTTGCTCCACAAGCCGCAGAAGCCTGCCTCGCCTTCCCTCAGCTGGCACTCGTTGACGCATATATTGCACTGCCTGAAAACACCCTCACCGACTCTGGGAGGGGTTGCCGGGAGTCCTAAGCTATCCCTAAACCTCACGCGCTTAGCTCTGCTAAACTCGGGAACCTCACCTAAGCTCCTCAAACAATCGCCGCAGATAGATAGAGACGAGCTAATAGTGTTGGATTCCCTACCACACACCAAACACTTACCCATCACTCAACCCACCGAGACCGACTCAGGCGAGACCGACCTGGTATGGGGTGTGCCCCCACANAAAGTATCTTTACGTGCNTTATTAGTTAGTTCTAACGCTTAAATACCTGACACGAACTCTAATGTTGGTGTTGGCAGGTGCTGAAGGCTCAGAGNCAGTCGATATATCGTGTGAGGAAGGGTGGGGAGAGCGTTGTGGTAGAGCATTATAGAACGCCTGACGGGAAGAGCTTCGTGGTAGTGCATAAAACGCTTAAGGGGTCTTACAAGCTCGGTGAGGAGGAGGAAGAGTGGGATTTGCTGGAGTTGAGTGATTTTAAGGAGGTTAAGGATACTGAGGTGGATTACGAGGCCTTACCACCGGAGATTAGGAAAGCGATCTCCGAGGTCTATAGGTGATTGAGTGCCTTAACCCTCGGCGTTGTCTGTTTGGGGCTTGGTTTGCTCGAATATTCTCGAGAGTACTGAGTCGTTTACCTCGTACGTGATTTTAGCTACCTTCATGACGTAGTCGTCCGGGGGTGTTGTCTTAGGTAGTCCTATCTCTAGTGAGATTAGCTGCTTCCTTATCTCTTTCTCGATCTTATTCTTTATTATTCCCTGACTTATTTCCTCAGCTAGCTTGACTGAGATGACGAACTTCGTGAATCTCTTTATCGCTTCACTGAATTCCGGGAATGCTTGGTGTGCTTTCTTCAGCACCCTCACNACGCTCTCGAATGGCTCGAAGTCTAGGTGGTAGAGTGTTAGCGCGTATCTCAGGACCCTCGTTATGTAGGACTCGTCGATGTTGCCAGCGAGTGACTGGATTTCCTCCCGCACGGTTTCCGGGGGTGCGTCTCGAGTGAGTAGTAGGTAGGCGTCCTCATACGTTAGCTCCTTGTAGAATACCTTACTCATTAATTCCTTGAACTCGCTGTTCACTCCTAATCCTCTGGTAGCTATTACGTAGAGGCTAATCATTTCTTTCTCGTATATGTCTTCAGGTTTTGACGCTCCTCTGAAGGGTTCTACGTTAGCGTTCTCTAAGTATTTCTTGATTAACTGGATCGCTAATTCCCTGGTCGGGTTATCACTACTTATTAGATCGCTTAAAGCGTTGACGTACGCCTTCACTCTCCTCCTCTTCGCGTTCAATAAGGCTCACCTGATTGCTTCTGTCACCCACCGTAGTTAACATGTTATGAGTTTAAAACTTTGCTTGCTCCACGAGTGTTGTGCGGTGTCTTGATGGTTTAGTAGGTTATGAAGTCTATGGTGGAGTCTGGGTTGTCGAAGTCTACGATGATTAGTCTTTCGTCGATTCTTGAGTGGGTTAATCCCTTACCGGCTATTAAGGTTCCTTGAGGTAGTTCCGTTAGTCTCGCTCTATACGAGATTAGGTAGGCTTTCTCGTAGGGTATCCGAGGTCTTAAGACGCTCACCCTGTACACAGCCGGTGTCTTGTGGGTGGTGTTGATTAACTTAATTAAGACATGCTCCTCTCTGTTCACGTCGTAAGGGCCTGTGAGCCCCCTCTCCTCACCGCAGTCGAGGATTCTGAGGGTGTACTTAATTCCTTTGAATTTTCCTTGGGTGAGTTTTTCCTGCAGGGTTCTCACGTGATGGTTTCTCGCGATTAACTCGCCTACTTTCAAGACCTCCTCTAGAGCCTCGCTATGTGAGAGGCTCTCCACGACCCCCTCCCTCCTCAGGACCTTCAAGACCTCGTAGCTGTTGACCTGGCTCTCCGTGCAGATTAAGTCTATGTCTGATTCTTTGGTTTGGTAGCCGCCGAGTAAGCTACCGCTTAAGCCGCAGTTGAGGCCGTGCTGAGCTAGCAACTCGGTTAACTCTAGTGCTGTGGTGTATGGGTAGTTTGGGTTCTTGCGTAATTCCTTGATTGAGTTCCTGGATCTCATGTACTCTGATATTGTGTCGTGGGGGATTACGGGGGTTATTTTCCCGATCTCGTGTAGGAACCTTAGGTAGTGTCTGTAGTACCTGGTCATGAGTTCGTGAGCCTCGCTAAATCTCTTCACCTTCCTACCCTCGAAGACTCTGAGGACTGCGATAACTCCTTCCGGGGGGTGGTGACACCCTTTAACAACCCATATGCTGCCGTCGCGTAACCTAATTAAGTCACCCTCAACGAGTTCTGGGAGGGGGTTCAGGACGTGCTCACCCTCAGATACTTAAGTCTAGCCTCATTTCTTGAGGGGTGTGTTTGCTGGGTGTTCCCAGCGCTCACGGCCCGTGCCACGGTTCTTCCGCGACTACCTTACCGTTCCAGGGGCAGTAACGCTTAACTACGTTGAGCCAGTAATTCAGCTCGGACTCCACGTAAGACGGCATCCCATCACATAACTCTATCGTTGCGTCAGCAACCTCCACTGTGTCGGGGTCTAGATGCCAGCTCCAAGGCTTATTAAAACCCCCGTCACCAGCCCTGAGCTCCCCCATCACGATCCCACCCCTCTCACCCCTCAACATACTCCTCAACACGTCAGCTATCGCGGGATCCCTCACCAAAACCTTAAACCTCTCACCATTAACATCCACAACAAACAACCACCCAGAAACCTCCCTAGGCCGCCACCAAAACACGTAAACATAACCTAAAACCAACAAAACAACCAACACAACAAAAACAACAACCAACCCACGCCTCAACACAGCACACCAACAACATCTCACCAACACCACATATAAATGCTTAACTGAATTATGAAGGAATAATGGAAGAATATGTGATTGGATAGCTGGGAGTGGGTTTATTGTTTATAGATTTATTTTCTTAGCANCCACTATTTTTACGGTGTTTTCAGGTATGGTTAGTTGGATTCACGTGATATCTGCTGGCACGTCCGTCTTAAGGAATTTTATTAGGGATAGAGCTGAGCGGGCTAGAGAGTTAGGTATTAGTGAGTGGGGCTCTATTGGTTTTGATCATCCCGATCAAGCCAAGGCTCAGGCGTTAGCTACGCGTAGTAGTCAGGTCTTCAGAGATCTCTACGAGTATGTCTCGTCGAGGCCTCAGAGAGCTTCTGCTGAGTTAAATGCTTTCTTGAAAGCTGTGAGCCTCTTTAATCACTCCCCTCCCAGTGAGGTCGGTATTTACTTATTCAGTAGTGATACGGGTACTGGATACTTATCTGCTTCCATAGTCTTCGAGTTTCTGAGGAGTCAAGGCTATCGCATGCTTTCTGACGACCCTATCAGGATTAAGGGTCTTGGGAGGAACTTACTGAGTTTTGAGGATTCTCTCATCGATTTAATAGAGAAGGTGGTGATTAAGATTCTGGAATGGAATTCCAAAGGGTACAAAGTTTATCTAAACCTAACCGGGGGATTCAAGCCTGAGAGTGCTTACCTACTGTTGGCTGGTGCCTTAGCCGGGGCTCGGAGAGCTTACTACATACACGAATTATTCGAGGACGTGGTCTTCATACCTCTCCCCAAGCTAACCATAGATCAGAAACTAACTAAGTTGATAGAGAAGCTACCCAACCCTTACCAAACGTTCAGTGAGTTAGAGCTTGAGGAGATTTTGAGGGATGAGGGGCTAGACTTAATAGAATTGAGGGATAGGGGCTTGGTGTATGAGGGGGTGCCTGCTTTCAGGAAATATGTTGTGAGGCTTGTTATGGAGTTGATGAAGGGTGGGGGCTTAAGGTAATTTAAGTCGTGAGAGCATGTCGTTAAGGTTAATTTCTTTAATGTATTTAAGACTTAAATCACTACCCTCGCTACATACCTCGATTAAGTCGCTCTGGAGTCCGGCGTGAGCGATTAGTATTCTTTCGTTTGGTATTCCACTACCTTGAATACCGTAGAGTTCGCTGAGGCGGATGCAGTTCTTGATTTTCTCTTTCCGTGTCTCGATCTGACTTACTTCGTTGGATATTATGTATTGATACGCTTTATTAACGTTGACGTAGATTTTCTCGTTGATTTCCTTCAGTCCATTTAAGGTAGGTCTTACNTTTCTTGCTATCTCGCAAGNGCCGTGTGCTAGTAGTGAGTAGTAGACTGCTCTTGGGTCGATGCCGAAGTCGTGGGTTACGCTTTTTTCTTCGAGGCTTACGTGTGTTTCCTTAATCCACTCATTCATGACTTCTTCTAAGGAATTTATTAGGTTGGGGTATTCGCTACTCCGGCATAGTTCTAGTAGAGCTAGTGGTAGGGGGTAGTAGATTGTTTTAATGGTTTTCTTGACGTAATGCATTATCTCGTTTGTTTTCTTACGTAGGTTTTCTAATCTGCGATTACTTGTTTTTAGTAGGTGCTTAGGGAATTCAGGCATTATTATGAGGCTGAAGGCATTCTCGTATATGGTGTTGATGTTGAGTGGTTCCCCGGATTTTGTTGATGGGTCTGAGTTAAGAGCTCTCACAACAACCTCGCTTACCTCGTGTTTGAGGAGAGCTAAGGACGCGAGCATTTGAGCAAGGATCATTACCTCGGATGGCATGAAGTTCACGCCGTGACTTAAATCAAGTATGATTTCGTCGTAGCAATTACATAAGATTTCGCGACCCAGCACATGAAGAGTTACTGTCATGAAATCTGTGGAGGAGTGAGGACCGCTAAAACGCCATTCCCCGCCAGGACTACCTAAAGCCGGACCAACCACCACATCTATATCCCCCTTAATACCTAAGCAATCAAGCACACACCTCAACAAACCCTCATTAATCTTCAGCAAGCCTTCATAATCCTCAATCCGTGTGAAGTCTATCCCCTTATAACATTCAGCGTAACATACGCAACACTTACTATACCTACCTTCACCACGATCCTTACAATCTTTCCAGTCCATAAGACTATCAAGAACGACTAGAAAGACCTTAGTTCTCTTACCAGCATCACCGAAAAACCTCAAAATAGGCTCAAGAGTAGTGCAAGACTCCACAACACCCGCATCCTCCCCAACACGATATTTAAAACTCTTCCAAAAAGCCGGATTACCCCACGTAGAAATAATCAACCTACCACAACTCAAGATCACACCATCCATAGAATGACTCTTCTCACACTTATTAATTCTAGTATTAGTGATGAGGCTAAAACTCCACTAGCTCTCACTCACTAAGGACGTATTGAATTTCGGGTTGAGTAGGGTGTTGGATTAGCCATGAAGAAAATTTAAATATTTATGTTTCGATACGTGAAGTGGGGTGGGGAAGTGTTAGATTCTCTTATCAAACTAGTTAGTACTAAAAGCAGGGCTCTCCTTCACGACCCTCCTAACAAGATGTGGGTTCTGAGAGAACATGAGGATATAGCAAGGACTTTTAGAGAGCTTATTCTAAGAGATACTCTATTGGCCTACCACGTCAGTGAGGAACATGAAAATATTATTAGGAGGGCTGACAGGATGGCATCGACATTTGACAGATGGCTTATTAACGCTGTCTACGCTGGCGGTAGGGGTAGCGTTGTAGTAGAGTATAACAGGTTGCATAATATCTTAAGACCTGATAAGTTCGTAGAGCTAGAGTCGTTTCCCTCAGATAAGGTCTTTAAGATCATGGAAGATGTTGGTTTGATTCTCCGTAAGATCAGTTCCTTCCTCAAGTCAAGGGAGTCTGAGCCGGCGACGGAGTATGGGAATCTTATTCTCCTATATTCCACGCTATATTTTCTGCTTGAGACGGCTTGGTATTCTAATAAACTGCCTTCAAGCTTAGCTGACACGCGTGTCCCAACACATACAGTCTTTGATCATTTATATGCTACTACGTCCATGGTTAATCTAAACCTACATGACGCCCCAGAGGGTTTTATAGTCAGAATAGATATTCCGGGCATCTCAAGCTTCATCTCGTCTTCCAGGAAGACTTCGGATTTCTGGGCCGGGAGCTGGATTCTCTCAAAACTTATGTGGGGTGTAATTGAGAGCTTCATCAGACTTTATGGCCCAGATGTCGTTTTATCACCAACTCTCAGATTAAACCCTTACTTCTTCAAGTATGTTATTGAGAGGCTTGAGGAGACAGGGCTCGATAAGAATAAGGCAGAGCTCGAGGATTTAATTATTAGCAAGATCTGTGAATATTACGTGGAGACCTTATCGGGATTAGGATGGGAAAACCTCCTGAAAGAGAAGCTTGGGGTAAGGGAAGTTAAGGAAGTTTGTGCATGCGGTAAGCGTAAGGAGTTCTTAGAGATGCTGGCGTTAACCCCCTTAATACCAGCTACTGCGTACTTAGTCTTACCTCCATTCATTATTAAGGAGGATATGTGGGAAGGTGCTGAAGCGGGGCGTTCAGAGTCTTCCATGATTGACGAGATCAAGGATATGGTATATCGAGCGTATCTGGAATCATGGAGTAGGTTGTTGGACGATATTAAGCGTAGATTAACTGAGAAAGCGGAGGCTGAGTTAATCTCGGGAAAGAAACTGCTAGCAAAACAGGTACTTCTAAAGCTCTTAGAGTTTGAGGGGATAAGGAAAGTTATTGAACTCCCGCACGTAGGTGTTAGAGTAGATGTAGTAGATGTAAGAGACACGTATAAGAAACTATTAGATTGTTTAGTTAAACGGGGCGGGGACTCTTGTGGTGAGGTAGGTCTTAGTGACGAGGACGTGAAGAATTTGGAGAATATCTTAAGGAACATGAATGTTGGCTTAAGAGTTGAGGATCTCGCTAACGTCTTGTTATGGCATGTCATCATAACGCGGGTTCTCGCGGAAAAAGCCTCGGAGAGCCCCATACCATTACCACGTCCGTTCTGGGAGTACGAGAACGGGGAGATAAGGCCTGTAGGTGATTATGTAGCATTAACTAAGGTTAAGAGCGGGGACTGGAGTGCGTGCTCGTTATGTGGAGAGGAGCCCTCGGTAATACATCCAGTCAAGGTTTGGGATGAGGTGAGAGGTATTGAGAGATTCGAAGATGGATGGGTTGAGAAATTAAGAAGTATGCTGAAGGATTATATCGGCGCGGTAGCTAGAGACGAATTAGAAGAGAGTCTCAGGGGGATCTTCAGACCCGGAGAAGCTCTAGGTCCTTACTGTCTGTTCAAGAGGGCTGTGGGTGAGGCGTATTCTGATTCACTAAGAAGATATTATGGGTTAGTGACGACGGATGACGTAGCTCTTAGAGCATTGATTAATGTCCTGACTAAGGATGAGGAGAGGACAAAAAAGCTGAGAGAGCTGGAAGGTGGGTTGTTAGATCAGTTAAGATGTAATCCGCTGATCTACATAGTACCTGAGATTTACGAGAATAGTATTGAGTGGAGGCTGAGGGTACGTGATATAAGAGGTGCTGTTGAGTTATGTGGTCTTAGTTTTGAAAAGTTTAAGGAAAGCGTGTCAAAACTCTTTCAGAATAAATTCTGTTCAAACGTAGGAGCTTGTTCAAGTATAGTCAGAGAGTTATTCCCAGAGCTATCGGATTACATTGATTACTTTATCGAGATAACATCTAGGCCTATGGACGTCAGGAACTTTTTAAAGATTAGGACTAGGTATGCTATCATTAAAGGTGATGGTGACTATGTAGGAAAGTTACATCAGGGTATAATAGAATCCATAGGCTTAACGACTAGGGATTACGTAAGGATATTATTGGATGCTGTCTCGACAGGATTGAAGGAAGTTGAGAAGAAGGAGCTGGCTAGGGCGTACGACATAGCGTCTCAGATCTCATCAACTTTGACTTCAGGTAGGGGGATTCTCGTCTCACCAACTCTAACAGCTACTATATCTCTTGCGTTGCAGGTCACGGCGTTGAGAGACGTAGCTACTATAATGAGTAATATGGGGTTCCCTATCTATTCAGGTGGTGACGATGTGCTTGCTCTACTCCCGATAGAGAGATGGTATAGCGTTGTCGAACTCCTTAGATCACATTTCTGGGGTTATGAGAGAATGTTTCATGAAGCTAGGATTAATGAGAGGAGGGTGATGGTGGCTCAGGCTCTCCCGACGGGCAGGAGCTTTAGCGTCAGGGTAGCCGATATACTGGATATAATGTCCTACGAGATCAGGGAGACTCTGGGGTTATTGGAAGTAGAAGCTAAGAGAGCTAGGTGGGGCTTAGCTCACACCATATATAAGGACTCACTTGTCGTAAGTGATAGTAGGAGTAGAGCTAAGGTAATATTCCCACTTTCAGTGAGTAAGGACGGGGAGAGATTCCTCGTAGTAGGGAATATACTAAAGACTTTGAACATGATCTTCCTAGTTGAGAACTTGGGAGTACTATCATCGAGTTTTCCGGAGGATGTGGATAGGATGCTTAGAGATCCGGTAACTGGCGAGAAGGTGAGGGTGGAAGACGACTTCCTTTTCAGATTGTTCAGGAGGGTACTTCAGAGAAACATTAACGTAAAGAGTGAGAAGACTACTGAAGTCAAGAAGGTGATAGATAGGTTGATGGAGTATGTGGGGGAGGAAGCTATACTCAATATAAGGAACGATAATACGGGTAGGAGACTTTTAGAGGAGTTAACCGATTTCGTCAGAGTTTCGAGGGGATGGTTATGAAAGCCCTCTTAATAGAACCCTTGGAACCGTTAGTGCTTTCTAAGAACCCAGTAGCGAGCCAGGAATTCATAACAGGGTCTCATGTAGTGTTGTCAGTACCGTCCCCGACTACCATAGGTGGTTTAGTAGGGTTTGCCCTCAACGTGACGTTAGAAGGTCGAGATAGCGTAGATCACTTAAGTATTCTGAGGAATCTATTAGAGAATATCAGGGAAAGGGGTAGTTGTAGGAAACCCTTTATCAAGGGGCCGATCCTGTGGTTTAAAGACTTAGGTAGTGAACCTTATGTGTGTCTAGGTAATATTTACGTTCCTTTAAAGGGGATTCGGGTTGAGCAGGTGGGCAAGAATACCAAGGTTTATCTAGATAGAGCAGATCATATCAGGTATGTGAGATCGGTCATTGAGGAGAGAATTGGAGTCAAGCTCGTTAGGGGTTATGGGAATAGAGAAGAGAAAGTTGTTGATAAGGGCTATATGTATAAGTACTCAACCCTAAGTTATAGGGTCGTGGGCGACGGTAGCAGTGTGAGCCCGATCTTCATATATCTATATGACTGTGATAAGGAGTTGGAGCCAGGAGTTTACAGAGTTGGGGGCGAGGGTAGAGTAGCTAACGTTAGTGTTGCTGAGCTGGAGGAACTACCGGGAGAAATCATTAAGGCCTTGGAACGCGTGGAAAGTCCCCTAACTCTTCAAGAGAGGGGCTTACACCTAGCATTAGCGCCGGTACCCTTGATACCTTTAGTTCGTGAGAAGCATGTGAAGCTTATCCTAGATGAATCAAAACCTAGTGTGGTAGGCTTGGAGTTCGTGGAGAGAGTGGAAGGAAATGTGCAGGCAGATGCTGAGGAGTTGAGATCTGAGGTAAGACTCAAGAGAAGAATAGAGAGACTTGGCTTGGGGTACTCAGAAGCCTTAGGTAGTAGAAGACCGCAAATCCTAGTACTGCCGCTAGGAACTATAATTAGAACTAAGAAGCCAGAGAGGTTTGTTGAGGCTATAGAGATGCTTTGGAGCTTAGGATTTGCCTCACTCCTCAGGCTTGGCTGACTCAGGACTTTCTAGAGCCTCAAAGAAAACCTACAGTAGTGGTTGATGTCTTCAATGGGGTTAACAATAAAGAAACTGTCAGCGAATTCTCCCGTGAATCTCTTCTGGAATTATTAGGGAAAGTAAAGGAGATCTCTATCGCGACATTATCTTCAGGTCTTAGCTTATTTCCTAGGTCTTCGTCTTTAATCTCTAGCATGAATAGAAGTGCGTAGATCAGCGATGACTTGCCGCCACCGTTAGGTCCGCAAAGTGTGTCGATGTCTTTATTAATCATTAACTCAGCTAACTTAATGATCCTAAAGTTCTCGTTGTATAGCTTAGATATAGGATTTGCTCTTTAGAAGAAAATGCAGAAATGTATTTGAATAAATTTATATATTCCTAATGATAGTTAATCATTTGGTGGTGACTTAAGTAATATGTCTCAGACATTAGCTTCTAGAGAGTATAGGTTATTATTTCTGAGAGCTCTCACACCGCTACACGTTGGTGCTGGTAAGGGCGTTAGTGTTCATGTAGAGCTTCCTTTGCAGAGGGATGAGTTTGGGTTTCCAACCATATGGGCTAGTAGTCTTAAGGGTGCTTTGAGGGTCAATTTCGATGCAGGTCAGAATGCTTGTATAAAGAAAGTATTATTCGGTCCTGAACCGGCTACAGAGGAGGTTTCTGAATATTCTTCAGCCACGTCCTTTACTGACGCTAGACTACTCTTAATCCCGGCCAGAGTCCTCAAGGGAGTGTGGGTTTATGTGACCTCACCGCACATGTTACAACAACTTAATGTATTTCTGAATGTTTTAGGGAAGGATGGTATAACCATCGGGAACGTGAGTGATGAGGAGGCTTTAGTAAGTAGGGATGATATATGCCTTAAGGATTCTAGGGTTGTCGTTAATGAGGTTATGTTTAAGGCAAAGTTTGATGCTAACCTAGCCAACTCTCTGAAGGCGGTGTTACCTGAGAATCTTCAGAACGTGGTTGTATCGAGAGGTGTGGTGCTGGTTTCGGATAATATTATTAGAACCATTGTTAATAAGAGTTTAATCATTCAATATAGGGTTAGATTAAATACTGAGACGAAAACGGTCGATAGTGGTCCTTGGAGTGAGGAATATATGCCGTCAGAGACCCTGATGTTCTCTTTAGTCACGTGCAGGAGTTTCAGATCTAAACCGAAATGTGTTGACAAGGAATTTATGAGTGCTAGTGAGGTATGTGAGGAGCTGAAGAAGGGCTACATGAGATTCAAGAACACCATATATGTTGGCGGGAAAGAGACCTTAGGTAAGGGACTTGTAGAACTATACTTCATGTGAGGTGTTAGGTATGTCTGCGACTAGAGAGGAAGTCCTTAAGACGCTTGTTGGTTGCTTTGAACTGTTTTCCAAGGATTTGGATAAGGATGTTGCTAAATCACTTAGAGCTAGAGCTAGGGATATGTATCCTGATTTGGTAACGAAGGGATTTAGTTATGTCCTAGTATTGTGCGCCTCAAGAGGTGATTTAAGTGTTGTGGAGTCAGGATTGCAGGGTAGTGGTTGTCAAGAATTATTGAGACTTGTTAAGAAAAAGGGCTTGAAGAGTGAGGACGCTAGTTACGCGTTGTATGGAGCTCTCCTACTGATGAGTATGAGTAAGATGGGTTTCCTACACGGAACTAAATTCTCAGATGTAATTAGGAATGCCTTAGATGACCCGGTACTTGATTCAGCGGCCTATGGCTTAATGGACTGGATTAAGAGATTGGCTGAAGCGTATATTGAAGTCGAGCGCTAGGTGTAAGCTAATGACTGGAATCACGATAGAGGTCGTTAACAGTACTCCGCTCTTGGTTGGCTGGTATGACCCTAACCTAGTCGATCCTTTAGGACTTAGGACTACTGAGATTAAAGGGATTTGGAGATGGTGGGCCAGAGCTATCATAGGGGGAGTTCTATATGATGAGGGTGTTTTAGTCGGTGTGAGTGAGGGGAAGGTCGTTAAGAGGCCTTCCAGGGAAGAGGTTAGACTAGTAAGCTATTATGTTGGGAAAGTTTTAGGCTTAGGTTATGCGGGCCCGCAAGGTTCTGAGAGCTCTAGATTCATAGTTAGGACAGAAACATTGTCGTCCCACTTAATAAGGAGGATGCGGGAGGAGGCTAGGAGGTCTCAAAGACCTAATCTTCTAGCTCTTGCGGGTTCTGGTAGGGAGTATGTTCCCGAAGACGCGAAGTTTAGGATTACTGTTCAGATAAGGTCTAGGTATGGTGATGGAGAGAGTCTAGCACTTAAAATATTAATTTTGGCTTTACAGCTTAGTGGTGTTGGGAAGGGGTCTAGGAGGGGCCTGGGCTCNCTTGATGTAACTGGCGTTACTTCTTTAGGAATTAGAATGTCTTACGAACTGAAGGAGTTTTTGGATGAGGTGTATGAGGATGCCTCTAATATAGTGAGAAAGTATGGTGAAGGGCTTTCCAGTAAGTTAGTTAGATCACGTAATGATCGTGCCTTACCACCCTTGCCGGTAGTGTCTAAGAGTGTTATTGAGGGAATTAACGTTTCAGGTATTTACGTGGTTCGAGGGGGTAGGAATTTGCAAGATCTGTTTCACGATATTCGTAACTTCTTTGTTAGGAGTGAGAGGTGTAGGAAGTTGTATAATAATAGGTCTGTCTGTGATGATGAGTTAAGGCTGAAGCAGCAAGCTTGGATCCTGGGGTTACCTAGGATCGAGATTGAGGGGGTGGATAGGAGGGCTTCACCGCTCATGGTTAGCTGCCATAGTGAAAGAAATATATTTGGGGGTNGGGTCTTCGTGACCATCACCGTGTCTGGTGATTGGCCGAGGAGGCTTAAGTGGTTGAATAGGGGTAATAGTAAGAACATCAATGTAGGGGAGGCTGACATAGTTTCCGCCACGACTACGGCTATTAAGGAATTTAAGGAGTACGTTAGGAAATCTGGATATGCTTTAGTTAAGGTGTGGCCTTGATGTCTAGGAAGGCTAAGGATATGCTTAGGTGTGAGGCTTTAAGTAAGTATTTAGCGCCAGGAATCTTAGCTACGTCTAACGTTGTATCAGCTCTTTCTAGAGCGTTTGTGGAGTGTTTTCTCGAATGTATTGAAGAGGGGTGTGGGATTAGTTATTTGAGCAGGTTTACTTCTCTCTTTGATAGAGAGGCTTCTGAGAGGCTTATGCGGGCTTATTCGTGTTCCGTCGTTGAGGGTCAGCTTGAGGAGTCCCGTAGGCGGGTTACGGAGATATACTCAAGAGCTAGAGAGGTTTTCGGGGCTGCGTTCATGCTTGTGGGGAAACTTCAATCTAGAATGTTAGTTCATAGTAAATTACCTACTCTACCTCTCGACGTAAGTCTGGCATGGGATCCATTATTAAATGTACCATACATCCCATCATCGAGCGTGAGAGGCGTTGTTAGAGCGTATTTTGAGGTTTTGGGGGTGAGTGTTGATGATCTTACGACGAGTGAGTTGTTCGGTGATCAAGAACGTGTGGGTTACGTGATTTTCTTAGATGCTTATCCAGTGGCGTGTGAGAAGTCGTTAATAGAAGTTGATGTCATAACACCACACTACGCTGAGGTTACGGGACGGATAGATGAGACGTCGGTGCGTCCTAGCCCTATAGTCTTCCCGACGATAGCTCCTGGAACCACGATATATTTTCCTGTGGCTGTCGCTACTAGGCGTGCCGAGGAGGTAGTTAAGGAAAGCGGGTTGAGGAAGTTAAGGGAAAAGACAATACTGGATGAGCTAGTTGATAATATAATGAAAGCACTTGAAACAGGCATCGGAGCTAAGACAAGCCTAGGCTACGGCTACGTAAAAATCGCTAAAGCATAATAAACCTGAACTCACGATACTAAACCCCCAACATCTAAATCAAGCACGCTAAGCGGTTCCCTTAAGTCATGTGACTCGTGCCAAGTCCTCACTAACTGATTCTCAAGAATGTTCAAAGACTCATGCCCGACCTCACGTCTATTCCTTGATGCTACACACCTCCACACATGTTAACAAGCCCCGTTACTATTTTAATCATTATCTTCTCGTGTTTCATACATTCCTACCCCCGATTATTAGGTTCTTTAATGACCCTGAAGGGATAACGGCTAATTCGTATTCATGAATTCTTCCTAGGTTCTTGATTAAGGTTAATGCGATCAATATCCTTACGCTTACGGAGGTTTTGAGTAAGTTCTTCATGGCCTCACTAGCGATTTTTCTAGTACGCTAACGCACGAACTATTTAATCCAAGTCCGCTCTCCACCAAGCTCAGCCACTAAACTCACTATCTGCAAGCAATACCGGAGGATCAGGAGCACTACTAAAGCTACATATAAGTGATTCATCCTAAGTTATCGTTCCCTCTATCCCACCCTCAATTCATTCTTTATTAATACACTTGCTCAACAACATACTCACGCATAAGGAACTAAACTTTCAATTCATTCTTTGTTGATACTTAACCTAATTCCCCCGACTTTCGTGTCTCCCGTATCTTTCAATTCTATTGTGTAGATTCAGTTTTAGGGTACCAGAGGAGTTATATAGGCAAATATTAGCTTTCAATTCTATTGTGTAGATTCTCAAAGCTGAACCTACCTCTCTTAATGACATGTCTTATTGAGAGCACTTTCAATTCTATTGTGTAGATTCACAGCCTCTTAAAGAGTGGTGAGGTGCGTGTAGATGCTTTCAATTCTATTGTGTAGATTCAAAGGATCCGCGTTTGAGATAATAGCAACAGCGAATTAGTGGAGGTATGCTTATTGAGGACCTTCTTTCAATTCTATTGTGTAGATTCCAGTGTAGGGTATGTCGGCGACAATGCCTACAACACCGGTGAGAACTTTCAATTCTATTGTGTAGATTCTAACAAACCCTTTGATCACCGTGATTACGCAAACATAGTTGACTTTCAATTCTATTGTGTAGATTCAGTTATGCTCTCGTCTGGGTGGTCAACTGGCTTCTTTCTTCTGCTTTCAATTCTATTGTGTAGATTCAGGACCCCGACCAAGATCCCGATCGCCAAGGCCTTGGTCTTGTTCACCACTTTCAATTCTATTGTGTAGATTCGCAAAGAAAACAAGCTAAGCATTAAGATCGAGACGTTCCTGCTTTCAATTCTATTGTGTAGATTCTCAACGTGACGACCACCGAGGGCTCGACAACGATATCAGCTCCCTTTCAATTCTATTGTGTAGATTCGCGAGGGCGTACGCGGCGGTCAGGGTCGATGACGCGACGAAGACTTTCAATTCTATTGTGTAGATTCCTAATTATATATGTCATTGTCTGCGCCTCGTTTATTGTTTTCCTTTCAATTCTATTGTGTAGATTCGGTGGCCAGCTCGTAGCTGAGCTTCTGTGCGGCACTGACGAGATCTCTTTCAATTCTATTGTGTAGATTCCCTGATGTACTCGTACGTACGCGCCCTCACCAAGGCTGAGGCCTTTCAATTCTATTGTGTAGATTCATCTACAGGAACCTGAAACGCGTTGTGAAGCCGTTCATATACGTTCTTTCAATTCTATTGTGTAGATTCGTAGCCGACTGACTCAAGGACCTCCCCCATCCCGTCAATCATTTTCTTAACTTTCAATTCTATTGTGTAGATTCTGATCACGCTCGTGCTCAGCGTGAACGAGGGGAGGATCCCTTTCAATTCTATTGTGTAGATTCGCTGTCGCGGCTGTGCTGCTTAAGATGGCGGGGATATTCTAGTCCTTTCAATTCTATTGTGTAGATTCGGATCCCCCCGTGAACAGCTTGATATACGTGAAGAGCAGCCTTTCAATTCTATTGTGTAGATTCCATAGCAGTACGGTATGTAGAACCAGCCGTTACGGTCTTTCAATTCTATTGTGTAGATTCATGAACTTGAAAAAGCCTCCTGTGAAAGTGAAAGCGAATATTACTTTCAATTCTATTGTGTAGATTCAGAACGCGTTCTGGTTCACGAACATCATGTCGTACAGGAGGTCGACTTTCAATTCTATTGTGTAGATTCGACAATCATATCACCGCTGAACGTCAGCGACACCAACATCCTCACTTTCAATTCTATTGTGTAGATTCGCACAGCTCGGCGATGTGGGTAGGGCATTACTGGCTGTGACTTTCAATTCTATTGTGTAGATTCTAAAGCACTCAACACCACCCCAAACAAGCTGATTAGCCAGCTCCCTTTCAATTCTATTGTGTAGATTCATAATCGGTATCGCGGTAGGGGTTCTCGACGAGATCACTGACTTTCAATTCTATTGTGTAGATTCGATCCCACAGCTGTGGAGATGTGATTTTGATCCCACAGCTGCTTTCAATTCTATTGTGTAGATTCCTCAGCCCACCACAGCTCCTCCCTCGCGGTCCTGTCCGTGACTTTCAATTCTATTGTGTAGATTCGGGTCGGACAGGTGGGGGGACACGTAGTCCACGAGGAGTCTTTCAATTCTATTGTGTAGATTCCGGTATTCTCCTAGCCTTGAGAGCCTCCTCGACAAGTTCTTTCTTTCAATTCTATTGTGTAGATTCAATTTATTATGTGGTGGTACGGTGCCGGAGGATTTTAAAACCTATGTTGCCCTTTCAATTCTATTGTGTAGATTCTGTGTTTTGTTTTTCTTTGTTCTATTTAAGATTCTTCCTTTATTTTTATTTTGTTTGGGGGTATTTAAGTTTTTCTACTTTATAAGGTAATGAGTTTCACGCGTGATT
>Ga0065719_104577_pt1 | contig 33913 bp, 40 predicted proteins | sample GBSCel85sediment_FD_59106 | JGI IMG/M metagenome (GOLD analysis project Ga0065719, IMG submission 59106) | Hot spring sediment microbial communities from Great Boiling Spring, Nevada - Cellulolytic enrichment CS 85C v3 (version 3) | ecosystem: Environmental > Aquatic > Thermal springs > Hot... | reverse complement strand
TCTCCCTCCCGTGCCTGCTCACGACGTACTCAAGGATCCTATACCTATCCTCGTCAGACACCTTCGAGAGGTCAAGGGAGTCGAGCCAAGCCACGGAAAGCACCGAGGAAATATTATCAGGTTTTCAGAGGGTAAAAACGTTTCACGGAGCCGACTTGGCACATGAAACATAGCTATGCCACGGAAAGTCAGCGATATCGCAGAATTCAACTGTTTGTACATGTATGGCGCCGGGGGCGGGATTTGAACCCGCGCGGGGGCAAACCCCACCGGCTCTCCAGGCCGGCCCCTTAGACCGCTCGGGCACCCCGGCACCTTTGTTTTTAAAGTTATAAAGTTATGAGTTCTCGCAAAGAAAATATTTTGTTCATCGTTTAAAAACTTAATGTTTATGGGCTTCTACCTTCTCTTTATCTCGATTTCGATATACACGTTTTCAGGTACTCTAACCCTCATTATCTGTCTTATGACGTGCTCGTTTGCCTCAACATCTATTATTCTTTTGTGTACTCGCATCTCCCATTTGTCCCATACTTTGCTGCCCTCACCGTGGGGAAGACGCGGTAGTGGTACTACGATTTTTTTCGTTGGTAGGGGCACTGGCCCCCTTACCTTTACTCCGGCTCTCCTTGCGATATCAACGATCTGCGAGACTACATAATTCAAGCTATCCACATTTGCGCTCCAGAGCCTGATCCTTATCGCTGTTGACATAGCTTAAGCCCTTGAAAATGTTGGGAGATAGCGGTGCTAGGCTGCCTTCTTGATGTCTTGGACTATGCCTATACCGATGGTTCTACCCATATCTCTCATTGCAAATCTTCCTAGCTGTGGGAATTCGCTGTATTTCTCTATTACCATCGACTTGAGCGGTTTAAACCTGATTATAGCTATATCTCCTTGCTTAATGAACGGCGGGTTCTTCTCTACAACTTGGCCTGTTCTAGGGTCTAGCTTAGCTATTATCTCTACTACTCTGCACGCAACGCTAGCTGTATGGGCGTGTATAACGGGGGTGTACCCTGGAGCTATGGCTGTTGGGTGCCATACGATCATAACTCTGCCGACGAATTCTTCGACAACTGTCGGTGGGTTTGTCGGGTGTCCCGCTACGTCACCTCTTTTTATCTGGTCTTTTGATACGCCCCTAACGTTGAACCCTATGTTGTCTCCTGGCACTGCTTGTTCTAGTCTCTGGTGGTGCATCTCTATGCTTCTAACATCGCCGACAACACCAGGCGGCATAAATACTACTCTGTCTCCTACCCTTAGCACTCCCGTCTCTACTCTTCCCACTGGCACTGTACCTACTCCGGATATCGAGAATACCTCAGATATTGGTATTCTAAGAGGCTTGTCTATAGGCTTGGTCGGAGGCTTTACATACTTATCGAGTGCTTCTAGCAATGTTGCCGCTGAGTTTACTCCATATTTCTTCTTTAGCTCTTCCCATTTCTGCGGGTTCCACCACGGCATGTTGCTACTGGGCTTCGTTATATTGTCGCCGACCCATGCTGAGGTAGGCACAACTGTTATCTGTTCGGGCTTGTATCCTATGGCTCTAAGGAACTTTAGCATTATGTCTAGAACTTCCATAAATCTCTTCTCGGAATACGGAGGCTCTGTCGTATCCATTTTAGTTATAGCTAGTATTAGATTGTCTATACCCATAACCTTCGATAGTAGAGCGTGTTCTCTCGTCTGTCCCTCGGGACTCATACCGGCTTCGAAATCGCCCTTCTTAGCCGATATGGCGAGTATCGCTACATCTGCTTGGCTTGCACCCGTGATCATGTTCTTTACGAAGTCTCTGTGTCCTGGAGCATCAATCAGTGTGTAGTAGTAGTTCTGGGTTTCGAACTTCCTGTAGGCAAGAGTTATTGTCAAGCCTCTCTCTCTTTCTTCCTTGAGCCTGTCAAGAAGCCATGCGTACTTCTCGCTTTCTTTACCAGCTTTTATAGCTGCTTCAACAACTTCTTTCCATGTTTTTTCGTCAACAGCACCGAGTTCGACGAGTAGTCTTCCTACTAGGGTGCTTTTACCGTGATCTACGTGGCCTATGACAACCAAGTTTAAGTGTGGTTTTGTGCTCATGATCTACTCACCATACCATCTCCTATGTCTGATAACTTTGAATTACAGCTAGAATTTATAAGTCTATGTAACCTAACCGAAGGTAGAAAAAGCCATGAATATCCCAAAGGCTAGCGCGAGCTAAGCGCTATACGCTCTATCTCTTCTTTTCTCTGTATGGCATAGCTCTTTGGATCGTAGCTAGCAGCAGCTATTATTTCATCGGCTAGACACTCTTCAACAGGTTTTGTAGATCTGAACGCACATTCGTATGTCCCCTCGGCTAAATGTCTAAGTGCTAGGTCGACCCTCCTAAGCGGGGCCACATCAACAGCCACGTGGTATACTATACCTCCGTAAACTATCCTCGTGGTTTCTTCCCTAGGCGCAGCGTTTTCAACAGCGCGTACCAAGACTTGTAGTGGGTTTTCGCCTGTTCTAAGATGTATTATCTCAAATGCTGTCTTAACTATATTGTATGCTAAGTGCTTCTTGCCCGTGTTCTTTGCCTTCCTCATCAGCTTGTTCATTAGCCGCTCTACTATAGGTACCTCAGCCTTTCCAAATCTTCTCTTCGCGTGTCTGCCTGCTGTATGCGGAACTATAACAGGCTTTAGAGATATGTACTTCTTCAAACTAGGGTCTTGTACAACAATACCTCTGTAGCTCCACTTACCAAACAACTTTATGGAGTCTATGTCTATAATAGTGTTTTCTATGCTTGTTTGAGCAGTCCCGCTACTCACTTTTTGCATCACCTTAGCGGCTTTTGTTTCTTGCCTTTCAACAACTCTGTTAGGGCTACGCCATTAACGGCTATTACTTTGAACTTGACACCCGGTATATCGCCCATCGATTTACCTCTGCTACCTCCAATACCGACTATCAGTACTTCATCGTGCTCGTCAATAAAGTTTAAGCCTCCGTCGTAAGGAACGAACGCTGTTACAACCTTACCATTCTTAACTATTTGAACTCGCACACATTTTCTAACACCAGCATTTGGCTGCCTTGCCTCTACACCGACTTTTTCTAGTACTATCCCTCTCGCCATGGGTGCACCTTCTAGCGGGTTGTACTTCTCTTTAAGCTTGAGCATCCTTATCCTGTAGTCCCTCTGGCTCCACCTAAACTTCTTTCTCTTGAGTATCAATTTCCTAGCGGCGTATAGACCATAAGGTGCTTTTTTGCCTGGCATGGGGGTCGCCTATGCCCCTAGTGTCTGTATCTTCTCATACACCAGACCACGTTTTGTTGCGCGTGCTTAAAACCTTTACATAAGCTAGATTATCACTACCGTGTCTACTGAGAAGTAGCGGTTGAGCAATATCCTGGCCTTGGCAACATTTCTACCGTTCTTGCCTATTGCGAGGCCCTTATCCTTTGGATCCACATACACGTGTACTGTCCTCCTGTCTTTACCATCGATTAGCTGGACTCTGTAAACCCTGGCGGGTGTGAATATGTTTTTAACAAATGTTTCTAGATCCTCGGCCCAGCCAACGACCTCCACATCCTTGCCTATCAGCCTGCTAAGGTGCCTGACATTGGTACCCTTTCTTCCAACAGCTTGGCCAACCTTATCGCTATCGACTATAAACATAACTACATTAAGTTCGTCGCTTACAACACAATCCTTTGGTGTGACACCCGTCATGTCTTGGAATAGCGAAATGTATCTCAGCTCGTCCATCGACAATTTCAGCTCGAGCTTAGGCTTTATATCTGATGCTCGCTGCGCCATAACTATCTACTCACCTCAGTAAATCTATCAAGTATCTCTGTAGGAACTTGTCCTGGATCCACTATGCCTACCACGGCTATGGCAAAAGGCTTGCCTATTGTGGTTCCAAGGTCTCTGTTCGTGCCTGGGAAGCGTATGATCTTGACATCTGATAGTTTGGCATAGTACTCGATATCTTGTTTTATCTCCTCCGGCACATTCGACGCTATCACTACATACTTTACTTTGCCAAGCTTTACCATATCTAGCGTTCTCTTAGAGCCTATTACTACTGCGCCCGTTTTTACAACGAATTTTAGCACTGTATCTAGTGTTACGACTGAAATTCTTTTCCACCTCTACTCGATTTTAATATATGGGTTGTGGACAACTTTTACCACAGCTGTTCCTACAGGTGCGTAGTTCCCAACAATAACATTCTCAGCTACACCTTTAAGGTTATCTAGCGTTCCTCTCACTGCGGCATCCACAAGCTGCTTGACCGTCACCTCAAAAGAGGCTCTTGCGAGAACACTTTCCTTAGTACCTGCAACACCATGTCTACCTATCTGTCTGATGGTGCCCGTCCTCGTCATCATATCCGCAAGCAGCATTATATGTCTTATGTCCACGTCAAGTCCTTGTTCCTCGAGCACGCCAGATATCTCCTCAACTAGCAGGGCCCTGGCCGCTTCTATGCCCAGAACTTCCTCAACCTCCTTTACGTTGTTGGTCCTTATCCGCCTATGATCGACGCCCTCAATGTTCATGAGCTCTTTTAAATTGCTACCCTCGCAGACCAGTACATACTCGTTCTCTCTTCTCTGCACGATAACCTTGTTTATACCCTTAATACCCTTTAACTTAATGTTCAATATCTTGTCTCTCACTTTCTCGATTTTCAGGGGGTTGATCGCCTCTTTGTATTGAATCACAACCTCGTAGGGATTATCCTCTCGCACAAATACATCAGTCTTTTTTAATCGATTTTCTTAGGGACTGCACCACAGTATCCACATCTAGACCTTTGTCGTTGAGCATGTCAGGGTCCAAAGTGAGTATGATTTCATTAGCGACGAGGTCTATGTCCACCCTAGAAACAACGTTTGCTACTTTTGTTAACTCTATTTTTCTTGCAATCTCTATCGCTTTCTCTCTATCGTACTTGTACGGCTCTACAAGATACACATAGGTCAGAGGTGTTGAGGGAACTCTCTTTGCATCCACGAGCTCTATAAGTCTAGGCAAACCAAGGGTTACATTAAGTTCTCTAACACCAGCATAGTGGAACGTTCTCAATGTCATCTGAGTACTAGGTTCGCCAATGCTTTGGGCAGCAACTACACCTACAGGTTCTCCAGGATCAACAAGGTTGTTGTTGTACTCCTCTTCGATTTTCTTTACAACCTCATCGAGATCTTCGTATGTCAGTTTGCCTACGTACTCACTTAACGTAGCTATGATGTCTTCTACTATCTTCCTAGGCAATTTCGAGCCTAGCCTGTCCTCGATAATGTTTCTTTATTTCTTCCTACGACTGGGTCGTCCCGGTCATTCTCTCCACCTGATGACGCTTTCAACTACCCTCTCAACATTTATTGGTACACCATGAGGTGCTTTGGAGGGATCTGCTCCATCTTCCCCATAAAGGAACTGGACTATGGACTTGCCAGAATCTCTTACCGTAAAGTCATATTCGACAGAAAGATCCAGTAAAGCGTTAATGAGCCTGCGCTGCATGTAGCCGCTCTGTGAAGTTCTTACAGCAGTATCAACTAGCCCCTCTCTACCACCTGCCGCGTGTACAAACATTTCTAGAGGTGATAATCCATTGTAAAAGCTGTTCACGACAAACCCTCTAGCTACGGCTCCTATATCGTTTACTCCAAAGTGTGGTAATGCCCTACCCATATAGCCTCTCCATATTCTTTCTCCTCGAACAGTCATCTGTCCTAGCGTTGCTGCCATCTGGGTGAGGTTCAGTATATTTCCTCTGGCACCAGTCCTGGCCATGATAAATGCATGGTTGAACGGATCTAGATACCTTACAGCAACTTCACCAGCTCTATCTCTTGCTTCTGCCAACACTTCTAAGATCTTTATTTCAAGGCTCTCCTCGGCCGTCCTACCAGGTACTACCTCTAATGTTCCTTCAACATACTGCCTAACATATTCTTGAACCTTTTGGAATGCTTCTGTAAGTATTTGCATAACTTCTTGCCTGGCTTGCTCGGAAATCGCCACGTCGTCTAGTCTCATTGTAAAGCCTCTTTTTTCTAGAGCGCGTATAAACATCCTGAATACATGATCAACAAACTTTGTTGCAAAATCGGTGCCATACTCCTTGACAAGGTAATAGAAGAAGCTATCCTGCTGCTCGGCACCTATGCTCTTTTTGTCTAGGACGCCCGCTAGGAGCTTACCTTTCTTGACCACAACATAGGAATCCCAGAAACACTCTATGTCTTCACACTTGAGATGCCCCGCGGATATGCTCGCCTTGCCGTAATAGTTAAAGTCCTCGGGTAAGAACATGCTTATAATTTGCTTACCCGACCATAGCTCCTTCGGCGATAAGATCGCTGGCTCTGGTAGCTCTTTGACCACTCCGGCGCTTGCCAGTATATCCATTACCTCTTCTTTAGTGAGAAGAGTTGTTTTGAGTGTCAGAATATATGCACCGCTTATGTAATCTTGAAGAGCCCCTATTATCACACCACCGTATCTTGGCGTAAGAATGTGGTGCTGAACCTTCAGTAGTTCTCTTGCTTCGGCCCTTGCATCTTCTGTTTGCGGTATGTGCAGGTTCATCTCATCTCCATCAAAGTCAGCGTTATATGGTGGACAGACTGTTAGATGTAATCTGAATGTTCTTCCAGGCAACACCCTGACTACATGTCCCATCATAGACATTCTGTGTAGCGATGGTTGTCTGTTGAACAACGCTATGTCGCCATCCCTAATGTGCCTCTCGATAACATAGCCTGGTGCTAGCGATTCTGCTAGGCTTTTTCTATCCTTAACATATCTGAGGTCTATTCTCCTTCCATCAGGTGTCACAACATAGTTAGCCCCGGGCCACTTAAACGGACCGTTTATCACGCATTTCCTGAGGTCCTCAATATTCCACTCGTTTACTTTCTCTGGTACTGTCAGTTTCATAGCAACTTCTACTGGTACGCCAACCTCGTTCAAGCTTATGTAGGGATCGGGACTTATCACAGTTCTAGCCGAGAAGTCAACACGTTTACCTGATAGGTTACCCCTAAATCTCCCCTCTTTTCCTTTTAGACGCTGTGCAAGAGTCTTTAGGGGTCTTCCCGATCTGTGTTTTGCAGGTGGAAGCCCTGGTACCTCGTTATCTAGGTATGTAGTTACATGATACTGCAGCAACTCCCAGAGATCGTCTATTATTATCTGCGGTGCGCCAGAAGCAATGTGTTCTCTCAACCTTTCATTGGTTCTGACTATGTCGACAAGCTTGTGTGTTAGGTCGTCCTCCGACCTTATACCTGTTTCAATAAGTATCGAAGGTCTTATGACTGTTGGCGGTACTGGCAAGACTGTTATAACCATCCACTCGGGCCGGGAATCCTGTGGATCAAAACCTAGCAGCTCTACGTCCTCGTTAGGAATTCTTTCAAGCCTAGATCTAATTACTAAGGGGTTTAGCCTTACACTACTTTTAGATTCTTCGTATCTCTCCTCTATTGTAGTAGGCTTTTCTAGCTTTAGCTTTGGCTGTTTTTGGTCACAGTGAGGACACACCGTTGTTTTTATCGCTTTCTTTTTGATGTACTCAGAAAACCTCCTGGCCAGATATGGATGACGCTCTTTCAGAGTTCTGTAGTACTTAAGGCATTTCTCTATTTCTTTTTGTGACAGCTTTAGTCTTCCACAATTGCTACACGTTGCCCTAAGAAGGTCGTATATGTGCTTTATGAATAAAACATTTACCACGGGTAGTGCCAACTCTATGTGCCCGAAATGGCCTGGACACCCCTTTATGCTGTTGCCACATACGGGACATACGTGACCTGGATCTATGGCTCCTAGATGTGGATCCATTACCGAGTGTGGTACCGGAAGGCCGTCTTCATCGTATGTCTCTGTAGATTTTACCTCTACTACAGACAGCTTCCTTATATCCTCTGGCGAAAGCACACCAAACTTTATTGCAGTTATTATCTTCTCCTCCTCGGTCACGGTGCTCACCTCTCGCTTCCAAGCACGCTCTCATGTTTATCTGCGACTATAAGTCTGGGCTTTATGCCCATGCTCATCAACTCTTGTAGCAAGAGCTTAAATGCGTACGGTATTATCACAGGATGCAACGTACCCTTGTCTTTATGAATGGGACACTCGTAAACCTCCTTCTTCTTGTTGTACCACCCTATAAAGCCGCAAAGCTCACACACATAAACAATAGTCTTATCAGAGCTCTCAAGCATTCTCTCCCTCAATAAGGCTGACGCCCCGTGACCTATGATAGCGTCACGCTCCATCTCGCCCAGCCTTAGACCCCCTTCTCTGGCCCTGCCTTCGGTGGGCTGCCTAGTCAAAAGCTGGACAGGTCCTTTAGACCTCGCATGGAGTTTGTCGGCAACCATATGGTGTAGCTTCTGGTAGTATACAATGCCTATAAATATGGGTACCCCAATAAGCTCCCCAGTTCTGCCGTCGTACATAGGCTCTGTACCATCTGCAGGGTAGCCAAACATAAACAGCTGTTTTCTGAGGTGCTCAATGGGTTCTTCAAAGAACGGTGTGCCGTCCACAAACCTTGCTCTTAGCGCCGCTACTTTGCCGCTAAAACACTCCATTAACTGCCCTAGCGTCATTCTTGACGGAAGTGCGTGTGGATTTATTATAAGGTCGGGCGTTATACCGTCGAAGGTATACGGCATGTCATATTGAGGTATTAGCGCACCTATAACACCCTTCTGGCCATGTCTCGATGCGAACTTGTCCCCGATTTCAGGTACTCTTAAGTCTCTAACCCTAACCTTTACGAGCCTGTCTCCGTCGCGTGTAGTAGTCATGAACACAGCATCTACCCACCCAACTTCGCCATGTCTAACAGTAACAGATGAATCCTTCCTCCTCTGCGCCAGTATTCCATACCCTTTGTACTCCTCGATAAACCTGGGCGGGCTCGTTTTACCCACAACAGCTTCGCCGCCCCTGACTTCGACCTCGACCTTGGCTATACCGTCGTCCTCTAGCTTTGAGTATGCATCCTTTCCGCGATATCCAATAACTTTGGGATCAGGTATTTCTATTCTATCTTCTTGTCCGCCCACGTGCCTCAGTTCTTCTGTGGCATAAAGCCTAAAGAATGTAGACCTAGCAAGCCCTCTATCTACAGAGGACTTATTTACTATTACCGCGTCCTCTATATTGTACCCTGTGAAGCTCATTATAGCCACAACAAAATTCTGGCCCGCAGGCCTGTCGTTGTATCCAATTATGGACAGCGCTCTTGTTTGAACCAGAGGTACTTGTGGATAGTGTAGCAAGTGTGCTCTTGTATCGACCCTGAGCATGAAATTCGCCATGTAGAAGCCCAAGGCCTGCTTTGCCATAGCAGATTGATAGGTGTTTCTAGGCGATTGATTGTGCTCGGCATATGGTATGGTCGCTGCTGCGACACCCATTATTGCTGGGGGCCATATTTCTACATGAGTTGTCTCGCGCGTTATTTCCTCGGGATGAACTGCTATTAACGCATTTTCTTCCTCTTCTGCATCAAGAAGCTCTACATAACCGTTCCTCAGTAGGTATTCAAATGTTATTTCGTTCTTCTTGATCTTCTCTATAACTTCTTTGGTTATCACAAGCTTGCCATCTCTAACAACAAACAGAGGTCTAACGATCCTGCCTCCGTCGCAGTTCACGTAAACTTCGTTTACATACCTTGTTTTGAAGTGCGATACGTTGACTTCATAATGAATTTCTCCTTTCCTTCTCATCTCTCTGATTTTTGCAGCAAGTTCTTCTCCATTAGGGTGATAGCCTATAAGAGTACCATTTAAGAATACCTTGCCCCATCCAGCAATAGATTCATAGGATATCTCTCCACTTGATAGCTTGCTATATAGGCTAACTAGCGGAACAACGCCTAGCTGGTATAGAGTAGCCTCGACATGTTTTTCGTCGACACCAACTGTTATTGCTGAGCTTAGTGCTAGGTTCTTGACAAGCCCACAGTTTGGTCCCTCGGGGGTCTCGAAGGGGCACAGCCTACCGAATTGTGTCCCGTGAAGATCTCTGGCTTCAAAGTGTGGTTGGCTCCTGCTTAGTGGTGATATCAGCCTCCTCATATGGCTTAGGGATGAAAGCCAGTTAGTTCTATCAACTATCTGTGTAACACCGGTTCTGCCTCCTATCCACGTACCGGTGGCCATGGCGTGCTTTATTCTCTCTGTTATTATATCACTCCTAACATATAATGCCAGGTTTATCTTCCTTTCCTTAGACTTGGCTCTCTCTACTTGATATCTAAGATCTTTTAGAAAAGCCTTGAAAGCTACTCTGAATAGCAATGCCAACATGTCACCAGCTAGCTTAATTCTCTTGTTAGCATAGTGATCCTTGTCATCGGCAGGTCTGCGGCCTAGGACAAGCTCTAGGAGCTTGCACGCCATTTGACCAAGGTATAGTGCTTTCTTAATTCTAACCTCGGGTGTTGTGCCAATGTGGGGAAGGAAGTAGCGGTCTAGTACATACTTAGCTCTTTCAATTCTGCTTTCACGCGCCTGCCCTATGGCTATCCTAGAGCCTATGTAGTCGAGCGCATCATCGACTGATATCACATCGCTTGCCTGTATAAAGGACGGTAAAAGCTCCTTCTGTATGTCGGGGTCTGGCGAGACCGCCAAAGCTATGTCAATATCTTTTTCAAGGCCTAGAGCCCTCATCAAGACTACGAAAGGTATTTTCCCTGGAACAGCTGGAAAAGACACATGTAGCGTTCCATCTTTATGCCTATCCAGTATAATGGGAATTCTATACCCTATCGTTGAGGACACTACCTTGGCTGTGTGAGTTACGTTCAGACCCTCTTGACCATAGTCAACGATAACCCTATTCGGAGCTAGATCCTCTTGAGCCACTATAATACGCTCTGTTCCATCTATTATAAAGTATCCCCCAGGATCTTTTGGATCTTCACCTATTGCTACAAGATCCCCCGGACCCATTCTAGACAAGGGGTCTTTGGAGGACTTGACCATCAACGGAATTTCTCCAATCATAACCTCGACAGGGTTCTCCGGGACGTTATTCTCGTAGGGAACAAGTGTTATGTACAGAGGTATAGAATACGTGATATCTCTATGACGGCATTCCATTGGTGTTATGTTTTTGTTTACACTACCATCTATTTCCCTTACTTGGGGGTCTCCTAACCTAAAGCTCTTGATTACTATCTTATAACCCGGTATTGAGGTCTCGATAACAGGCTCTTCGAAAATTATATCCCTTAATACCTTGGCTATAAATGTATTGTAAGAGTCTATGTGATGCCGGGTAAGCCCCTTTTCCTTTATGAACAACTCCATTACAGTCCATCTATCATCTGGTGCCAGTATCTTGTGCTCTACATGAGCTTTGGGTATCGGTCCTAGCGATGCATATACCTTTCCTTTATCTACAACAGCTTGCGAGCTCATGCCATGCCCACCCTAAATTGTTTATGGCACCACGTATCTATAAACAACAATTTCTCCTCCCCAAGGAGTTTTCCTAGTAATCTTGATGATGTCTCCAGGCTTGGCGCCTATAGCTTTAACCACAGGATCGCTAGTTTTTATCCACGGTAACTGCTCTGGCCTAACGCCGTACTTTTTGAGAACTTCTAACCCCTCTTCTAGCGAAAGCACCTCATGTTTCGGCACGAGTTCGTGCTCCAATATTTTAAGATCTATAGAGGAACTTTTTCTTTTAGCAGCCATTTAGAGGGCCCCGTATACTATAAGATCTACAGTTTAGATCATACTGCAAACATCAGTAGTCGTGAGAGCAAGCTTATAAGTGTATCTTATACATCTAGCAATAAAGCTTTAATACCCATAAACGTGTGAGAGGAGATCACAGATGGGCCCGTAGCTCAGCCCGGTAGAGCGGCGGGCTTTTAACCCGTAGACCAAAGAAGGGCGGAGGTCCCGGGTTCAAATCCCGGCGGGCCCGCCACAACCTCTCTACAGGGTCCGTGTGCCACTGCTTAGGCTAGACACCTTAACAATTATTTTCTTTGATAACAGGTAAAGACTAAAAAGCCTGTACAAACAGACTAAGCACTTGGATCGACCCTGAAAGAGCCGCCGTAGCTCAGCACGGTAGAGCGCCGGCCTCGTAAGCCGGTGGTCGCGGGTTCAAATCCCGCCGGCGGCTCCTACAATTTTTACACATCTACATCTATGTAGTCAGCTTTAATATAATCTTTTAGTGATCTGCTTAGAGCAGGGCTCATTTTCACATCACACCAGCTGTTTTAGAGTCCCGCTAAAGACACATCATGATACTACATTATCTCGATTCTGTAGTCACATCCAAGTTGTATCAGTTTTGAGAAGATGTACGTGTAGGCTCCCTCATCTCTACCTATCTCCTCAACAGTAAACCGTGCCAATCCAAGGTTTTCGTGGCTAAGCCATAGAGCCAAAAAAGCTCCAATTTGTGTAAGATATTCATTCAATATCTCGTCGGATGATTTGAATAAAAGTCTAGAGTTTATTTTGAGCCTCCTGTTTGTTCCATGGACTAGACCCCACAGACTTACATCAAGGATTGAGGTATGACATATTGATATATTGTAGCGATCCATTTCTTCACCTATTAAACAGCCTGCCATGGTGTTTAGGATGTGCTCAGGTTCAATGTGGTGTAGCCTAGCGATAAAGTCAGCACTTCTATTTGATATCTTTATAGAGACTCTGTACCCGTTTAGCTCTTTGAACAAAATCTTGGCTCTCGATAAGAGTAGCCTAGCCAAACCTATGTAGGGCGGTATGCAATTCCTATACACACCACCATACTCTACATCCAAGCAACAAAAACAGAAATTCACAACTCGTAGTAGTTCGCACCCTGCTAACTTGTTGTCCAGGCACTGGGTACAGACCGTATTTACAACTATAATATTCTTGCTCTTGTCCTGTAGTTGTTTAAGAACCTCGCTTGCTATATCATCGGCATTTCGGGCAAGTACTACATGAACATTAGGGAATTCCGTCCTTATAAAGCTGATAATGGGAATAACCAAGTCTTCTCTTTCAGAGAGTATCGCTATGGTGCTGCTCAATATCCCACCGCTATACTTTTTGGGCTAACCCTACAGCATATTCAATGTTTGAGATGTTGATCTCCTCAAGCCATGCCTTGAGACCTTCCACTATACCCTGGATAACCTTTCTGGGTTCCTTCATTAGCGCTGTACCTATTTGAATTGCCTTTGCTCCTGCTAATATCATCTCAGCCGCTGTCTTCCAGTCATAGACCCCACCACTACCGATAATTTCTGCCCCTGTTTCTCTATAGACCTCATATACAGCTCGAACAGCTATGGGGTGAAGGGGTGGGCCCGAAAGCCCTCCAAAAATATTTGATAGAACCGGCTTTGCAGTAAAAACATCGATGTAAATAGCTCTAATGGTGTTTATCAGCGTCAAAGCCTTAGCCCCGGCTTCGAGCGCCTTTATCGCCGATTCTACCATCTTGTCGCATAGCCCTAGCTTTGCTATTACAGGGGTTTTCACAGTTGATGCAACGGCTTTGACTGTGCTGTATACAGTGACCGGATCCGACCCTATTTCGATGCCGTAGCCCTTTGCATGGGGGCAACTAAGATTAAGCTCTATAGCATTAGCGCCGTTTTTATCTGCTTCTAAAGCAACATCTATAAATTCGCCTTCGCTCCTGCCCCCGACACTAACTATTATTGGTACTCCGAGCCGCCTAGCTTCAGAAACAAGCTCGCCTATGACAGTCTTTCCAGGGTTCTCTAATCCCACCGCATTGATTATGCCTCCCGTAGGCAGTTCAACAATTATAGGCGGGCTATAACCCTCTCGAGGTTCGACGGTAATAGTCTTAGTGACTACTGCAGAAACACCATACTCTACGAGCCTTGCAACATGTTCTTTCCTTGCCCCAAGTATGCCACTAGCATTCATTATAGGATGTCTTAGTTCTGTGCCTACGATTTTAACCGATAGTGACACCGTACCCTATCCTCCCCGAAACCTTGTTATAGGAAGGGGCTCGGGTTTCTCAACAATTTCTTTGTCTAGATACGCTACATAACCTCTTACTACAGTAGCTCTAACAGCTCCTTTTAACCTCATTGATTTGTACGGGCTATGCTTAGCTTTAGAAAAGAAGTTTTGGGGGTCTATACACACTTCTTGCTCTAAATCTACAACAGTGTAGCTCGCTATACATCCCTCGGTCATGCATCCCCACTTACCTATTCCCAGAATGCCTGCAGGACCTCTAGACAACAGCCTAGCTACATCACCCAAGTCTATGAATCCTCTGGCAACGAGATTTAGAACGAGCGATGCCATCACATCTATGGATGATATACCGGGAGGACACTCATGAAAATCCCTAGACTTTTCATCCATGCTATGGGGAGCGTGATCTGATGTCAACGCATCAAACATCCTGACGTTTTTCAGCATCAGCAGCCTCGTTGAGTCTGTTCTTAGAGGTGGATTTACTTTTGCTATGCACCCCAAGCTTTTTTCATGTTCAGATGTGAGGTACAGATAGTGAGGACAAGTATCAGCGGTAAACCCGTAGCTCTTAGCCAACGCAAGAGTTAGTATGTTTGTTACATGCGTTACGTGTATACGAGCACCCCCATTATTGAACTTTTTGAGCGTGTTCAGAGCCGAAACTTCGCTCTCTATAGGCCTACAGACCCACCGCATGCCCGCACTACATTCGCTTGTTAGCATGTGGTTTTCAGCGTGAACCATCAAGATCTTGTCTGTACCAAGTTTTTTAATGGTTCTCGTAACCATAGGTATTAGTTCAATGTCTTGCGGAAACAGTTTTACCCCTACAACTCCTTCTGCTAACAACATTTTCCTCATAATCTCCTCTCTATTCGTTGGCGATACGTATAACCCATAATCGGTATAGCTTTTCAACTTAAGAGCACTCAGCTTCATCTGTAGCGCTTCTAGGTTGTCTATCTTAGGTGTGGTGTTAGGCATATCGATTACAGCTGTAAACCCTCCATGCAACGCTGCCTTCGTACCGCTTTCTTCATCTTCCTTGTAGCTAAGGTCTAGCCCCCTAAGATGCACGTGCATATCTATGAACCCCGGTAGGAGTATGCCCATATCACGGAGGTCTATACACTCATAGTTTCTACACAGACTTTTGTCAACATAGCTATATCTCTTAGCTACTATGCCATTCCTAACAAAAAGCATAACCTCGCTAATGCTCATACCATCGAAAGCTTTAGCTATCAGGATCCGATCTGATATAAGCTTCAACCTCTGAACACCTAAACACGGGACCGTCAACACAAAGCAATTTCGTGGATGACCTGATATAACAGCTTCCACAAAGACCGAGGCCGCACTTAACCATGGTCTCTAGAGCTACGTATACCTTATCGTCCCCTAGATGTTTACAGATGCTCCGTAGCATTGCCTTTGGACCTACAGCTAATACCATATCGTAACGATCTGCGTTAACATACTTCAACGCATCTATAACCGTGCCGCATATACCATGGCTACAATCCTCTGTAGCTATGGTGACGCTACACCTTGCGCCAATGAATGGGAAAAGCTTTCTCAAATCAAACAACTCCTCCTCTGACTTGACACCCCATACAAGATCTAGCTTCCTATACCTAGATCTTTGAATAAATAGAGGTATGGGTGCAATACCTATTCCTCCGACAAGCACAAGAATGCTCTTTGTATTATCGATTACTATGAAGCTTTTTCCTAGAGGTCCCTTAAGCCCTACGAAATCGCCTGGTTTAAGAGATGCTAATGCTTTCGTTCCTGCTCCCCTGATTTTGACCAAGAATGTAAGCATTTCTCCCTCAATAAAAGATACGCTCAGCGGAATTTCATCGACTCTTGGAATCCAGACCATGAAAAAATTGAATGGATCTGCGCTCAGGTTGTTTGTGGGCAAAACCTTGATGATGTACGTATCCTTAGCTATGCTCTCTACACTAACTATCTTGGCAGGAACCATGGGCATCGGATTCATCGCCTTACAAGCTTAGGTATCTCATCCCGTGTAACAATCACACTGCAATATTCGCATTGGAGTTGTAGCGGGTTCTCGGAGATTGTTCTGAACCTAGGTTTCACAGGCTCATGATCCTTGTTTGAAATACACGTGGGATTCGGACACTTGATTACGCCCTCAACAACATCGGGCACCTTCACCTTTATTTTCTCTACTACGATAAAGTTTTCTATTATGTTTATAGTAGCGGTAGGAGCTATCAAAGCTATGAAGCTTACTTCGTCCGGTGTCAGCTTCTTTTTCTCTATTTTGATTATGTCTTTTTTGCCAAGCTTCTTACTCTCGACATTCATTAGTATAGCTAACCTCCACCCCTCTTGGCCCGAGACATTTAAGACCCTAAGTATTTCCAAAGCCTTGCCAGCAGGTATATGGTCTATCACCGTTCCCTCTAGTATCTTGGGAACCACAAGCGTATACACTTCATTTACAGACATCGTTCTGCACCCAGCACAAGTGTTAGCAAGGCCATTCTGAGAGGTACACCTAGCTTTGCCTGGTAGTAATATGCTTCGTACTTAGACCTATCAACTCTATACTCTATTTCGTCGACCTTTGGAAGCGGGTGAAGAACCTTTAGATGCGGCTTTCCTTTTGCAAGGACATCTAGTGTTACCACATACGAGCCCTTAACCTTTTCATACTCCATAGGATCTGGGAAACGTTCTCTTTGTATGCGCGTGACGTACAGCACGTCTATTTCCTCTATCACTTCTATGATGTCGTTTCTTTCCTCAAAGGGCAGCCCTCTCTCAACTAGTGTTTGCCTCACTTCGTTTCTCACCCGGAGAAGCGGAGGTGATATTAGGTATACCTTCTTTGGTTTAAACAGCGTAAGGCCGTAGATAAACGATGTAGCAGCCCTGCCATATCGAAGATCTCCTATAACAGCATATGTCAAGCCATCTACTGTACCAAACAAGCTCCTTACAGTATAGAGGTCTATCATAGCCTGAGTAGGGTGATGAAGTCTCCCGTCTCCTGCATTTATCACAGGCTTTTCAGCTATTTCAGATGCATACTTAGCCGCTCCTTCGTATCTGTGCCGAACAATAATCAAGTCGGAATACCCATCAAGCATTCGTATAGTGTCCGCAAAGCTCTCCCCTTTGGCAATACTGGTAGCCTCCTCCCCTACGACAGATATAACGTCTGCACCAAGCCTTTTTGCAGCTACCTCAAAACTAAGCCTAGTACGTGTTGATGGCTCGAAAAACGCCAAGGCTATAATCTTACCTGCAAGTAGACTTAACTTTCCTTCAACCCTAGAGAAAGTATCTGCACAAGCAAAGAGAGTTTCTAGATCGCCCCTTGAGAAATCTAAAATGGAGAGGACATCGCGAAACCTAAAGTTGTTATGCATATAAATCCTCCTCGGAAATACTTATTGAGAGGGGTTTATATCATAAACTGCTCCCAGTAGTTGAAGGTTTGTACCGTGCTATATACGTCAGTATATCATTGTATTGTTTTTCATCAATTATTTTGTTTTCATACAGATGCCTAAAAAGTTCTGATGCCGTCATGTAGCTATAGAACTTCAACCCCAACCTCTCTACTTTTTCGCGTGCTCCTTGCTCTCTATCAATAACAACCAGCGTCGCTACGGGAACGCCACCGGCTTCTTTTACAGCAATACATGCCCTCTCTATTGATCCTCCTGTTGTTGCAACATCGTCTACTATTAGACATCGTTTTCCCGAAACAATACCTTCAACAAGACTCTGGGTGCCGTGCATCTTCCGCTCTATCCTAACATATGATAGTGGTTTCCTGAGCCTACAAGCTAAAAACGATGCCAGGACTATACCTGAGGTAGCTACGCCTACAAGTGTATCATAATAGCTGAAGTCGATCTTTTTAATCAATTCATCAACAAGTCTCTCGACCAAGTCTGGATAGCTGTAGAGCTGCCTTAAGTCTATGTAATAAGGACTTTCAAGACCTGATGTTAGCTTGAACCTCCCCAGTTTAACCATTTCCCGCTTATAGAGTTCTACAGCTAGCCACGACATTTTGACACCTTCTCTTTCTGTTGTCTAATAACATTTAAGGCTGCTTCTCTCAAATTTTCTGCACGTGTTATAGCTCTTCCCACAATCTCATAGTCTGCACCAGCACACAAAGCATCGCCAGGCTCTGCACCTTGAGCACCCACTCCTGGTGATAGAATAACCATATCAGAGCCTAGCCTAGCTCTTACGTACCTTATCACGTTAGGTCTAGTTGCTGGCGCAACAACCCCCCAGCTGTCAACTGCTTTTGCAAGCTCTATGAGTCCGTCCAGATGTTTGTCTATGAACTCTGCCGAGCCTTCATGAGACATGGACACGACTAAAATGAGCTTCACACCTGCTTCTCTACATGTACGCGCTAAAACTTCTACTCCGCCTCTGTACCCGACAAAGCCATGAGCAATAACACCATTAATACCTAGATTCTTTAACCATTTAACAACCTCGGCCATTACGTCGCCTATATCAGCTAGTTTAAGATCTGCTATCAGCAATCCTTCATAATCACTAAAGCACTTAGATATGCTATCTATACCATGTTTAACAATAGCGGGAAGACCCAGTTTGAATCCTTGAACAATGTCTTTGAGCGCTTCATATCTGCTTGCAATCCACTCGCCAACATTTGTACCCGCTGGCGGGTCTAGAGCCACAATAAGCACAACCGCTACACCGCGCAAGACTAATTTAGGAACAAAAATATGCTTTACGCATTTCCGATTTAAGTAGACAATAAGGGCGCGTCGGTGGTTGAAGCATTATAGAGGTAATCAAAACTTATGAGCAGGCTCTTGATGATCCTACTGCCTTCTATTCCAGAAAGGACAAACGGCACAAACTTCTGGATGTAAAAGAACTGCTATCCTGTAGACATTTCCATCTTTCACCATAGTCATAGTAGGCATTTCGACCTCCATTTTTATGTATCTACACACCCCCTTAACCACGTCATAATATGTGCAAGAAGTTCTTTTCTCCTTACCTATAATCACCATGTTAACTAGTACACCTGCTAACTCGTGAACCTGCTTCTCCAGTTCTTCTCCATCACGTCCTGTCGATCCCCTTACCGAGCTAACCAAGCGGCGAAGAGTGTTGGTAGCCCTAGATATCGGTAGTATTGATTTTTCTTTTAGTACCTTCTCATTTTCGTTACTGTACAAGTTCATCACCACACAAAACAATCCTATTATATCATCATGTTAAATATAACTATTAAGAAGTGAGGTCTTTGAAACCATGGTATAGAGTACTTGCGCTTGTAATTCCGGAATATGTGGCCAACATTATTTAGATCAAAGAACCCCTCAATACGTATTCAATAATACGCTAAACTTGTTCGACAAGCTACTTTTCAGCGCTTTGGCCCCTCATCACATTTTCAGTGTTTAGCATGCACATCATCTAGAATTACGTTTAGACCCTAGAACCAATATTAATGTTTTTGACACTGCTTTACTATGCTTAAGACCCATGACCCCTTCTATACTTACAAGTGTGCACATCCATTTTAGAGGGCTAAAAACATTTATAGAATCACCTGTTTCTTGATAGGTAGGTGATAGCCGATGTCTATGCTGGGAATCGTAGCCGTCCAAGGTGTAGGTAAAGGTAGCTATATGCTTGTCAAGGTTAAGAACCTGCTCGTTGTAAAAAGGTCTAGGTATCAAGAGATAATAGTAGCTGATGTTGAGGATTTTGGACGGTGCCTTATACTAGATGGATATATCCAGAGTACTGAGGTTGATGAACATATATATCACGAGTCGCTTGTCCAGCCCGCAATGCTATTACACCCAAAACCGTCAAAAGTATTAATTATAGGTGGTGGCGAGGGTGCAACCCTTAGAGAAGTACTTAAGCATAAGACCGTTGAAAAAGCGGTCATGGTTGACATAGATGAAGATGTTGTAGCGATCTCTAAGGATTTTATGCATAAGTTTCACGAAAACGCTTTTAATGATCCACGGACTAACGTGGTAATAGCTGATGGTTATAAGTTCTTAGAGGAAGCACAAGAATCATATGATGTTATAATACTCGATTTAACCGATCCCTATGCAAGCGATATTGCTACCAAGCTTTATACCGAGCAATTCTACAAAATAGTCTACAACAGGTTGACCGACGATGGCGTAATGGTTACTCAAGCCGGGTCCGCGTTCTTTTATAACGATGTTTATAACAGAGTCGCAAACGCTGTTAGGAATGTGTATCCTTACTATGCAGAATACCAGGTATGGATACCGTCGTTTGGTTATGCCTGCAATTTCATAATAGGTTCTAAGAGATACAACCCCTACGAGTATCTCACTAAAGAACGTATCGATGCTATAATAGCTGAAAGAGGCGTAAAGACGAGGTTCATAAACGGAACCCGTATTGAGGCTCTATTAAGAATTGGAATATATTGAAAGGAACATCAGTCAAAGGACTGGGGACTCCGCATAAGCGCAGATCAAGCCGCTATCACGTAAATGGTTCATCAGATTTTTCTTAGGCTTCTAAAATCTTTGATTATAGTCCACACTATTATTGCTATTTGAAGCGATGAGAGCATAACTGTTGCTACAATTATTGTCCAAGTAAATGGGTTGAACAATATCGCATTTTTCGCAGGTGATCTTAGATCAATAACTTGCGCATTTGTTAGTGCTTCGTACAGGTATAGAGAGCCTGTGCTTGGTATTGAGATTGACGACACAATATATTTTAACATGCTGTCGATAGATTCCAAGGATAGATTGTAGATATTCGCGTCCTGTATAATAGCATCTATTGATATGGCTGTGTTCGTCTGATTGAAAGTTATTTCAATCCGGGGGCTTAGCATACAATATTCTTTGGTCAGCGTATTGTAAAGGTCTCGATATACATATTTGCTCTCTAGATATACCCGCGTAATTTTGGACGTAATGTCTACAATATCGATGCCCAGTCTATTGCTGACTCTCATAACAACGTTGTCGCTGAATAGCTCGTTTATGGAATTCATCACCATATTTATCAATGGCAAAATACATGACGTGATGGTCAAAGCCCTTGATATGCTCTCCAGATTTAATCCACGAGTGGTCACAGTGGTATAATATTGATGATCTAAAGCTGAGAGTGATACTTCAAACCACGAATAAACTGGGAGAGCCAGATGAGTTAAACAATGGTCAAAACTAGAAAGCCTGTAATGCTTCAGAAGCTCAGCGTATTCGGCATTCTCTATTACTATATCATACATACTTATCTTTTCGAATATCTTTTTGTTTTCTGACAACATATATATCCTTGTTGAATAACCAACCGTAACCGTGAGGTTAGAGGTGCCGCTGGGCCTGATTATTTGCAGGGGCAGTACTACATACTTGTCCGTAACGTTGTCGATGGCCATCTCATCTAAATCCTCTGATGAAATTATGAGTTCCAGCTCTACATCAAACCATTGAATCTCTATGTTTTTGCCGTCTACGATAATGTTGCTGTTTACATCAAGTTTCACATACTGACTTTCATACATAAACTGATAATATATTCTTTCACCTCCCATAAATGCGAATTGCAGATCAATCTTGCCTGCCTCATCCTCCTGGTTTACAATGCTCTGATTTGATTCGATCGCTAGGTGACTATATAGCATACCAGATCTGTCTATACTTAGTGACAAGTATGTATGCAAGTTGCTCGATGAATTGAACGCCTTGTAGTGCCAGTACTATGTAATCGTTTTTTATTGTTNNTTCGTTAACAGATGCATAGACGTTTGTTCCATAAACTATAGCCAGCATTTCCGTGAGTACTAGTACTATTAACGCCAATGACAAAAAGCTTCTAGAGCCTGTAGTGACCATATCCTCGTCCCATCATCAACGACTTCGTATTGATCAGCAAATAAGTAGTGTACTACAATTATGGATTTAGCATTAATTTATTTATATATCTATGATGTGCCATCCATGCTCACGAGATTTGAATCCATCATGACCGCTTACAGCCAAAAATCCCTTGATGGGTCTTTGGTACTCTCTATACTTTATCCTTATTCCTAAGATATATTCAAGCATATTCTATGAGAAATTAAGGCTAGTTCTATATGCGTGAAAGTGGACTACCTAGATTGAATTCGTACTCAACAGTTCTTAGCCTTTCTTTAATTTATATTCTGTCTAGAACCCTTTTACTATGAGTTGAGACTGAAATTGTGCAAGAAAAAGTCTGGGTTATCTCTTATTCAAAACCTCCAACAGCCTGTTGAGTTCGTCGCGAACCATGCTTTCTATATCTTTCGGATGAACCCTTATAAGATGCAGATAAAATCCCCTTTTTGTGAAAGGACCTTTTTTCACATAGATTGCACCAAAGTCCTCCGTTGCGCCTCGATACTGTTAAAACAATCTTGTCTATTGCCTTATCCATCATTGGTGCTATTGATGGAGATACCAGATCTTTTACCTCGTATTTTTGGTTTAACAGAGCAGCTTTTCGTGCGACATATTCGGTAAGTTTTCTTAATGCAAGTTCGTGCCTCATCAAAACACCATAGAATACTTTAGTACCAAATATCAAATATAAAAAGTATGGCTCTTTCTCTACTGGAGATCTTTTAATATTTGGAGACTATACATTTTATGATCTTCTCGAGATCAGGCCTATTACATTGTAGCGTATTTGAGCACTCTATGGTTATTATATATGAAAGCGGTGCGCAATCTATGCTATTCTTTAAGCATACAGCCTCCTCCAATACTTTATAGCTTATACCTTCTAACTCGCATTCTGGATCTAGGAATTCCATCCGCCTTTTAACAATATCTACTTCGCCAAATGGCACTATTTCTTCATATAGATCTCTCTTAGTAGTGCGAGGTGTTGCATCTAATACTATCATTATTGAATGTTCATCAAGTTTGTTTATGATTGCTTTTCTATGCACATCTACAAAAATTTCATCTACTTGATTACTCCAATTTCTTGACATGGTATGCCGTGCCCTAGAAATTGTAATGACGGTGCTCACTAATTAAAGTAATAATCCTCGCACAGCCCTATAGACCCTACCGCTATATCGCCTCCTTGGTTTTCTATACCTTATGTGCTAAGCAAAAGCTTGAGTTCCGAGCCACAGTAAGGACACTTCATATGCAAAGTCTTCTTAGCATCGGCAATACAGAAGTATGCTCCTTGCGATTTGCTGCACTTTGGACATTCGTATACTATATCGTCACCTATGTACATCTTCTTGGCACATATCCTGCATTTGAGCTCTATCCACCCTTTGTGACCAGATGCATTACATCCTCTAGGCTTTATCAAAGCTCCTTGCACCCTTGCAATGTAGAAACTGGCCAAACATATTTTAAGCATTAATGCTCGACTAGTATCATAGGTGGCAACATTGATTTCTATAGCCGCTATTGCCGATGTTCATAGCCCTAGATATCTTCCACTGCTTATAGCTAGCGTCAACAGCCTTAGTGTTAAGGGAGCTATAATAGACCTAGTTATTTTCGCCGGAGATATTGTTGAATCCAACTCCATATCGCAACTAAAGCTAGTTGTAAAAGTTATTAGCAAATTTAAGAATATACAAGGATCCACACCACCCATCATTGCTGTTTTTGGCAATGAGGAATACATGGGTTTTGAGCAGACGTACATCAGCAAGTATCCAGAGATAGCCTGGGTAAACGATGATTATAAGATTATCAATATCAGCGATCGCGAAATTTGCATTGTTGGAAGTCGCGGGGTATTGATGGAGGCTACACCATGGCAAAAAAGAAACATACCCGACATCAAGACTTTATATACATCTAGGCTAGAAAAGATCAAGAATATGCTCAGTGCATGCAAGGATCGTGGTACCTCCATAACACTACTCGTTACACATTATGCACCTACATTCGCTACCCTTTTAGGTGAGAGCCCAAGCATATACAAATACTTGGGCTATCCAGTAATAGAGCGCCTAAGCGATACAGCGAGGCCTGATATTGCTATCCATGGTCATGCTCACAACGCTACAAGAACTTTTGCTATTGTGCGGGGGGTTGAGGTATACAATGTATCCCTCCCTGCGACAAAGAATTTGACACTTATTAAGATAAAACCGTAGGTGCGCAGGTAAACCGTCTCACAGTGCTATGCCTCTTCAGGGTAATATAATATTACCAAAGAGAGAGCTAATTACAGGTTCGGCTATGACCAAAATCAGTACCTAGGTACTGGTTCTATCAAAGAATTGCCTTAGCATACTTAGGTGCTATATCCCTAGCTTATGCTGTGCTCCTAGAGCTGCCCTTGCATGTATTCGTAATCTTTCTTGCAATGGTGATACCCGGGATTATATCTCCCAAGAACGCTTGCAAGGCCATATCTTTACCATATGTCAAGAGAATACTATTCAATTACTGTGGTTCGGTCGTACCGTTTTTTGTTGCTTTAACAATTCTTCTTAGTGGTAACACACCGTGGCACCATACATTGGTGATGTCGGTAACATCTATTGCAATAATATCGCTCCACACCTATATCACAAGTAAGACGGTGCTAGTGAACGTGATAAGATACTTCATAACCTTTACCTCTCTAGCTATGGCTTTTCTGAACATCAACGAAGTACTCTACGTACTCCCCTTTGCCGCTGTCATCGGAATAATATTAGGTTCAGACATTATACCCTTTACAATCTCGCTGGCAAACGGAAAAATAGCAAGCCATAAGCGTATTATCGTTGGAGGGTTGATGGCTCTGGACTCCATATCTCTTGTCCTAATGCTATCGATAACAATACTATCAATTGTTTACTATACTTTACTCGCATTCACAACTTAACATTCCTCGTTCTATAAACATAATGTTAGTACCTTATATACCGGGTAAATACTGAAGTAACCTAGGTTATCCAGCAAATACTCTAACATCTATGTCTATAAATCACCTGGTGTAAACCTTGAAAATAGCTGTGATATCGGATCAAGCCACGCCTACTTGGAGCGCTAGGCAATTACTACTTGCTTTTGAATCATTAGGTGCGTCAACAGTATACATAAGACCGTCAGAGATGGCATCAGTAATAGGTGATGGTGAATATGGAGTCCTACACATACCTTCGCTGAAACCTTTAGAGCTTGACGGAGCCATTCTTAGGGACCTTGGCATATCACTAACATTGGAGAACTTTCTTAGAAGAATAGACGTGATACGCCATCTTGAACTTACAGGTACTCTTGTGGTAAACCCCGTCGAATCCATGATTAGAGCCAGGGACAAATACCACAGCTTAATGATTTTGAACAAAGCTGGTATTCCTATCCCTAAAACATTCGTACTAGAAGACTGCATGACCGTGCCCAAGATCGTCGAGTCCTGGGGAAGGACGGTAATAAAACCAATAATCGGAAGCATGGGGTTTGGGGTAACATCAACAGAAAGTCCGGATATCGCATACAACATTGCTAGGACTCTTTTGCAACTTAAGCAACCTATATATCTCCAAAAATACGTTGAGAAACCAAAAAGAGACATTAGAGCTTTTGTAATAGGAGACGAGCTTATTGCTGCATATTATCGTGTACAGACTTCGCCAACTTCATGGAAAACCAACGTTGCCCAAGGAGCTAAACCCATACCCATACTCAAACCTGATAAAGAACTCGAAGAAATAGCAATAAAATCTGCAAAGACTTTAAACCTATACTATGCGGGCGTCGATATAGCGGAGGCTCCAGACGGATACAAGGTGTTTGAGGTCAATGCCTCTCCCCAGTGGAAAGGATTACAGAAGGCGACAGGAATCAATGTGGCAAGCTTGCTGGCTCGCTACATAGTCTCGTTAATCAAGAAATAAAGACAAAAATTTTGAACTCTCCTCAACATGATGATTACGCAAACCGTCTGAGTTGTGATGACGAGCTCTCGCACTGAGAACTTAAATATGCCGCATAATATTCAAAGCTAAAATACATCACTACCGCATATGCGGTAATTCAAAGCATTCGTTCGCTTGTTTACTATATTTTACTGATTAGCTAAACTTCATAGCTAAGGGTACTATTCTCCTGCTCCCTCCTCTATAAAGACTATGTTGCTCGGATTGAATCCTAGCTCCTCAGTTAGTATCTTCTTGATTTTTGACCTGTGATCTCCTTGGATTTCTATTCTTCCATTTTTAAATGTACCGCCTGCGGCGAGCTTCGATTTTAGATATGACGCTAGCTTCTTTAAATCAAAGGTCTTTTCATCCATGCCTTCTATTACCGTCACTACCTTACCCAACTTCCGTCTCTCTAATTTTATCTTGATTACTTGAGATTCTGTCTCCAGCTGTGTACATAGCTCTGGGGGTAAACCTGCGCAAAGACTATCTAGTTTCATTGGCTTACGTGCCCACACTGGTTTTTGTGTAACAGTTTAAAAGCTTGCCTGAAAATTAGGTGATCGAGGTGTTAACATGGCTCGCTATGTATGTATAAAGTGTGGCAAAGAGTTTGACGAAACAGAGCTAAGCGTAATGCTAGGTATAAGATGCCCATACTGCGGATATAGGGTAATAGCAAAGGCTAGAGGAAGTGATATAAAAGTGTTGAAAGCGCATTAGAAAATGGGTTGTCTAGACTCCTACCTTCTATTCCTCTTCGTGGTTGCTCGTACTCAGTTTAAGCATGTTTAAAACCTTGGTCAACTCTTTGTACCTATTCCTGACCGTAACCTCAGTGACACCGGCTGCTGCCGCAACCTCTTTCTGCGTCCTCCGCTCATCGTTTATCAGCGCCGCTATATAGACCGCCGCTGCCGCTATACCGGCCGGATCTCTCCCGGCTGTAATGCCCATGTTACGCGCCCTATGGATTATCTCAACAGCTAGCTTGGCTGTAGCACCGCTTAAGCCTAGCATCGATGCTATTCTCTGTGCATACTCTGTGGCATCGACTATCGGGATTTTCAGGTTTAGCTCTCTTACCAACAGCCTATAACAACGGGCGATGTCCTTTCTACTGCTTTTCGTATACTTAGCTATTTCGTCAAGCGTTCGGGGGACCCCGTGGATCCTGCATGCAGCGTAGAGAGCCGCGGCTATCATGCTCTCCATGGCCCTGCCTCTAACAAGTTCCTTTTCAATGGCTCTTCTGTATATCAATATGGCCTCCTCCCTTACAAACCTTGGAACATTCAACTGCTCAGCTATCCTATCGAGCTCGTTCAACGCTTGCAATATGTTTCTATTGACAGTGCTCTGAACTCTTGTCCTGCTATGCCACTTTCTTATTCTGATAAGTTCAAGCCTACGTTTAAGATCTAGCTTCCTGCTACTCGCGTCTCTATCATACCAGTCTATAATGGTTGAGAGCCCGCTATCTTGTAGTGCAACGTTTATTGGTCCTCCTGCACGACTTCTTCTCTCCTTTTCTTCGGCAGTAAAGGCTCGCCACTCAGGTCCTCTGTCAATTACATGCTCGGAAATGACCTCCCCGCTATCTGCACAGATCCATTCGCCGTTGACTTCGTCATATACTATGTTGCCACTTGGACAACGCGACAAAATATCTTCTAAAGAAGGCTCTGAAGGATGTATTACCATATACCTTACCTTACACTTATATCGGCGAAAAGTTTATAAGTTTTTCTAATATTCCACGGATCCTTATCAGCAAAAAAGCTTAATAATAGTTATGTTCACATTGTAGACTAGGGGTCAAACCCTGTAGCCGGGTCGTCTAGCGGCCAAGGATGCGGGGCTTTGGCCCCCGTGACCGGGGTTCGAATCCCCGCCCGGCTACCATCTACCATATCACCAACATCTTTCTGCATTAGAGTGTGATGTACTCCTTGCATATATTAGCGATGCGAACTCTATTATTATTTTTGCCGCCAAGAACGACGTTACATCGGCTGGGTCGTGAGGGGGCGACACCTCTACTATATCTACGATGCGTATATTCTTGCCGGCTACGAGCCTTAGCAGATTCAGTAGCGTCAATGGATCTATTCCCAAGGGTTCAGGTGTTTGAACTCCTGGAGCATATGAGGGATCCAAGAAGTCTATGTCTATAGAGACATAGATGTCACTACATTCCTCCAGCGGTTTCAATACTCTTGTAGCTAAGTCAGTAGGTATGTTGCCCTGCCATATGCTAATTATATTGATCCTGTGGTTCAGTCTCTTGGATGCCTCGACTTCTTCCCTGCTTACTGCTCTAGCGCCAACTAATACGATGCGTCCTTTAGTTTCCTCCAGTATTCTTCTGACCACTGTTGCATGATTATAGCGCGAGCCGAGGTACTCATCTCTCAAATCGGTGTGAGCATCGAAAACTAGGAGACATGGTTTAGAGCTTTTTGATGCTAGGGCCTTGAAGGCTGGGAGTGTAATTGTATGTTCTCCGCCCAAGACAAATACAACCCTTTTTGCATCTATGAGCTCGCCGACTACTCTTTCTATTCTGTTTAGCGAGCCATTGATGTCTCCCGGCATCATTACTATATCGCCCAGGTCTACAAAGCCTATAGACTCAAAGTCCAGACCCGTGAATACGGAGCATAACTCGAGCGACTTGGATGCTTCGCGAATCCTTGCAGGTGCTTCGCCAGCACCACCCCTAAAAGATGATGACATGTCCAGAGGCGCCCCCACTATAGTAAAGGGCGATCTGTTCGCATCCACGCTAAAGCCTAGAAACGAACCCTTCTGTTCTACACCAACAATATACAGCTCACGAGCCATTAAATGACCCTGTGCGTTTTAGGGTTGTGTGGGTATTAAAGCTTAAACCATGCTAAACCTGTATATCATTGTATAGCAACGCCTAAATACCTTAGCAACGTTGATAATGTAACAGAGAAAACCAATAGGATGAAAGCCTTGAGCCAATCGAAATATGACAAAGTAATGAACTTAGCTATTAGGAAAGGCTTCCTATGGCCCTCATTCGAGATATACGGTGGACAATCGGGATTCTACGATCTTGGCCCTCTCGGCGTTCTCCTTAAGAACAACATAATAGAGCTTTGGCGCGAGGTATTCGTTAAGCAACACCAAGAATTTGTTGTAGAGATCGAAACTCCTATAATAAATCCTGCAACAGTATTTAGGGCCAGCGGACACGAGGAGCACTTCACAGACTACGCTGTTGAGTGTACCTCGTGCCACCGTATATACAGAGCCGACCACTTGGTCGAAGAAGCTGTAGGCATCGCCGCCGAAGGACTTAATGAACAAGAATTGGCCAGGATAATAAGGGAAAACAACATAAAATGCCCCGCCTGTGGCGGCGAGCTATCGAATGTAAGGCGTTTTCTACTACTATTTCAGACGTATATAGGCCCTTACTCGCCAGAAAACCTCGCATACCTAAGACCTGAAGCTGCTCAAGGAATGTTCATAAACTTCAAGCGCGTATACGAATTGGCGAAACGACGCTTACCTCTAGGCATAGCACAAATAGGCAAGGTAGCTAGAAACGAGATATCTCCTAGACAAGGGCCGATAAGGCTTAGAGAGTTTACCATAATGGAGATAGAGTTTTTCTATGATGAGCGAGATCCAAAATGTGGAGTTCTTGAAGAAAGGTGTAGCGACAAAAAGATAAGGATCCTTACTGCAGAGCATAAGATTCGCGGAGATTCCAAACCAATGACAATAACGCCTAGCGAGGCCTTCAGAGACAAGATAATAATAAGTCCGTGGCTCGCTTATTGGATGTGTGTAGCGAGTAGCTTTATATCTATGCTGGGTGTGCCAGGAGAGAACACGTATTTCGAGGAAAAGCTGCCTAACGAGAGGGCTCATTACTCTAAACAGACATTCGACCAGATAGTTATTGTAGATAAGTGGGGCAAGCTTGAAGTCTCAGGACATGCGTATAGGCATAGCTACGATCTTGAGAGACATATAGAGTACAGCAAGAACGATCTTTACGCAATACGCCAGCTGAGAGAGCCTGCCATAGTTAAGAAGAAGACCGTCAAATACGATAAGACGGCTATCCTCAATATATTTGGTAAGCAAGCTGGAGAAGTCTTCCGGAAACTTTCCAGGTATACTCCACAGGATATTCTCAAAATGTTGGAAGAATCCGATTCCGAATTCTTAGACGTAGAAGGCATAAAGATTCCGCGAAAAGTGTTTGTAGTCGAAGATGTTGAGGAAAAAATCTGGGTAGAGAAATTCGTTCCACACGTCTCTGAGCCCTCGTTCGGTGCTGAGAGGTTAATGTATGTAGCGCTCGAATATGCGTACCGCGAACTTGAAAGTGGAAGAATAGTGCTACAACTTCCTAGGCGTATTGCCCCAGTAAAGGTAGGAATAGCCACACTAGTTGACAGAGCTCCCTTCGAGGCACTGGCTTCTAGGATCTACAACATGCTTAAGAAAAAGTTCTACGTAATTATGCTAGAGGGAGACTCTATAGGCAAGAAGTATGCTTTTGCGGACGAGATAGGGATACCGTATACTGTAACGGTAGACTACGACAGCATAGCTGACAACTCGACTGTAACTGTTAGAGATCGCGATACAAGAAGACAGATAAGGGTCCCCATAGCCGATCTAGACAAGGTTGTGAGCCTTGGTTTAGAGGGTTATGACATAACTGTGCTAGGGTATCCCGTTATCGAACCAAAGGAGTGATACTCTTTAAAATTTGCGAGATGCATGAAAATACTAGAACTAAATTAGGAGTTTGAGGAGAAGAAGTCATGGTTGAACAAGAGGAGATGCTCAAACCCTCGAGCGATACCTCTTCAACACCTAGTGCGACAGGAAAACAGGAAGAGAAAACCGATATAAAAAAACTGCTAGCTGTGATCCCGCCACCGGCTGTCGTGTTTGCCAAGGAGAAGAAGAGCTTAAAAGAGAAGAGGATAAGGCTTCAATACGATCCCTCTGTGGGCAAGGATGAGGCCAAGATCTCCAAGACCCTTGCTAGCGAACTCAACATAAAGAACTACCTTGAAGTAACAGTTGCTGGCAAGAAGAGATTCAGGTTTAAGGCAGTAGTGCTGGAAGGCCCCCCAAACGATGTGGTTTATGTGAACCCCGAAGTTATGAAGTTACAAGGTGTTGCCGATAGAAGTATCTGTACCATAAGAAGTGCAGACTAGCTGGGTACTCTATGAATCTCGCAGAGATAGTACAAGTCCTTGAAAACGCTGTGTATAGCCATAGCAGATACATCGATCGTTGCAGGATTCTCATCAAAAAAGCTTCTCAGGGAGAAACCACGAAAATCTTGGAAGGTTTTTCACGGTTATCTAAGACGTCCAAGAGGCTCGAAAAAATCCTTGTACGGCTAAGCAATGCCATAGAGAAGGGCGCGATACCCCTCAAAGATCCTCAAACTGAGACCGTATCGGCTATCGTTTTCTATGTATATGAAGTAGCTGTAGAAGAGGAGAGGGACCTTTGGAACAGATTCGCAAAGCTTATATCTAGCGAGGGTTTGAGTGAACACTATTCACGTTTGGAACATATAAAGGTGCTAGCCCAAAGAGCCTTAGAAATTTTCGAAGAGCACGCCTAAGTTGATGAATTGAGCGATTGTGTTTGCTTTGTCCCTACCCGGGCTAAAGCTTAAATACTATGTTTGAGATACTTGAAGTTGCTACAGATACCTGTGGCCTGTTAGGAGTAAAACATTTTCATGGGTTTGCAGATGACGAGCGACATAGTGGAGCCCGAGATTGAGAGGGTTAGGCTCTCGCTTGCAGAAGAAAACATAATAGAGCAAATACGCAATTATATGCTAAGAATACACGATGTTTTGCAAGAGCTTGAAACAGTTCTGGATGACCTATTTAAGGATAAACGCGAATCAGCTAGAGCAAGGCTCGTCAAGGTTTACGAAAACTTCAGATCGATATACTCTACACAATCAGCCTTGGCTAGGTATGTAGCAAAGGTCTCGATATCTATATCCAACGGTCACTACTACCTTAGCATGATCGATACCCTCAACTCTTTAACAAGTGGGATACATAGGCTATTGCTAAGCCTAGGACTCTTGAGCAGTGCTAGGACATCTCTAGGTGAAAATACCATGCTCTCTTTAGATACTATTGTAAAACAGTTCAGGGAACATACCAGCCACATATGCGTTACTCTCAGACTCTTGGTAGAGAACCCTGCCAAGATACCGAGTACAGCCAGTATGATGGAGAAAAGCTTTGATAACATGCTGTTTACGCTAAGAACGTTATATCTCGATAGCAACAGAGTATCGCAAGACCCGCTACTGATGAACTTACTGGCATTACTTAGTGCCCTAGCCCACAACCTTTATGATATTGGTGAAAAAACTGTATGGCTATACGCAATGAGGGCCCCCTAGCCCACGTCAAAGTTGTTGGGAGAAGGGCTATAATTCTCAATGCCAATGAGGGAAATGCTCTGTTCAAGCTATTTTATGGCAAACCTCTCGCTGTGTCAAAACCCCGGATAGACCAAGAGTACAAGGAGCCCTTAGTCTTATCGCTATACGAAGCTCTATATCTATGTAAAAAAGGGTTAATTACTGTGGAGCTCGGGGGCTCTACCGTAGACTGTGAAGAGCTCAAGCGCTACTGCGAAAACATATCGCATGAGTTTAGTGTCAAGTACCGTGTTTACGAGCACCTCAGGGATAGGAACTACATAATTAGAGGGGGGATTAAGTACGGTACTGATTTCTCTGTCTATACTCTTGGACCCGGTTATGAACATGCGCCATATGTAGTTACAATAGTTCCTAAAAGCCATAAGATTAGTCCTTCAGAAATAGTGGCATTGGGCCGTGTAAGCCATAGCGTTAGAAAGCGCTCGGTCTTAGCGATAGTAGATGAGCATAAAAACGATGTACACTATATAGTTTTTAAGTGGGTTAAACTGTAAAGTTTAAACGCTGCTCCGAACCGGGGAATGGTGAACTATTTGAAAGATCGTAACAGTAGAAGGGAACATTCTCCAAGTACCTATAACAACGCACCGGCGTGGCAATATAGACACAATAATAGGGATAAACAGGGGGGATATGCACAAAGAGCCCCACAAGTACACGATGTGCGTGGTCAGCATCCACCACGCCAAAGAAGAGAAAGTCCTCCCTCGAGCACTAGTGCTAGGCATCAATATCGTGAGGAGAGACGCTTTGGAGAAGAACAAAAACCTATGCCTAGCGATGGTATGTGTAATACACTATGCCCCTTATTCAGGTGTGAGAAGCGCGCTCTAATTAAAAAGCTGGTTGACGGTAAACCGCAAGCTTTCTGTATGTGGGTTAACGATACGTGCATAGGCTATAAATGCCAGTATGCGATGTGTGCACAGAGAAACTTGCTGCCTGATGGAAAGTGTTCAGCTGCATTGAGAAGCGATAGATCCAGAGAAGACGCCTTTATGAAAGAGTTAGAAAGCTCGAAAGACGATGATCTGCTAAAATCCCTACTAAATCGTAAGGGAATCAAAAAGGATCTTTTGTATTAGTAGAATCTCCACGATCTTGTACTCCATGATAGAGCAACAACTTCTCCCTTCCTCAACCTGCCTACCAAGGCCCTCCCTTTCTTCTTCTGAGGGTGACACTACTATCAAAAGACCTGCCCCAGCGCTCTAGACCTCTGCCTAGTGAAGCTTGCTATTTCACAATCGAACCGCTATGGTTTCTACGCATTGATTCTAGTGGAGCTACAATTAATCTTGTTCAGACCTGCGCGAGCATATCATCTCGTCAACCCTTTCGAGCTTCATCATCTGTTTCCAATCCGGACCCGTTCGAGAATTAGGAGGCGCCGGGGGGAGGATTCGAACCTCCGACCACGGGGTTAACAGCCCCGCGCTCTACCGAGC
>Ga0065719_100043_pt1 | contig 34004 bp, 36 predicted proteins | sample GBSCel85sediment_FD_59106 | JGI IMG/M metagenome (GOLD analysis project Ga0065719, IMG submission 59106) | Hot spring sediment microbial communities from Great Boiling Spring, Nevada - Cellulolytic enrichment CS 85C v3 (version 3) | ecosystem: Environmental > Aquatic > Thermal springs > Hot... | reverse complement strand
CTAGAGCGGATTAATCAAGCGGGCGTAACCCTCCTTGCCACAAGCCGGGAGGCCCAGCCCCTCCTTGCCCGGGGTTTCAGCCCAGATTCCACCGGCCACCGCGGGATCGTTTATCTTCGGGAAGGGGTGAGATGAGAGCCTTCTTCTTTTTGAGCGCGGATTTTTTGCGGGCCAACCTCCGCCAGGTTCCCGCAATTCTCGTTTGGATCTTGAGCGTAGGCCTCGTCCTTTCCAGCGCTACCGCTCTTTGGGCCCTTCCTCTCTATCCCACCGTAACGGAAACCCAGCCCCACCGCCTCTTCTTCCTCGCGCTGAGCCCACTTCTTTCGGAAGCGGAGATCACTAAACTAGGATGGACGATCTGGGCCTGGCCGGAAATTGCCAATGTTTCCTTCCGTTTCCCCGGCGAAGACAATTCCGAATCGTTTCAGGAAAGGACTTTGGTGGTAGAGTTGGAGCCTACGGCCAACCGCGAAGAGGTGGCACAAAAGTTGGGAAAGCTCCCGGGGGTGACAAAGGTCACAGCCTATGAACGGGTGCTCACCCCTCCCCCACTCCCTTCCATCGCGCGCATATCCGCCATCGCCGCGTTCGTTCTAAGCCTTGGTTTTTGCCTTTTTTGGGGGGTCAGAACCGCGGCCAAATCCCAAAAACTTTGGCGGGAGGAAAGCGCGCTTCTTAGGGATAGCGGGCTTCCCCCGCTTTACTGGCGGAGCCCGGTCTTTTTCTTCGCCGGATGGATTGGACTTTTAGGCGCGGGAGCTCACTTGTGTGCCCTATGGCTTGGGATGAGGTTTATCCCTCCGGATAGTATTTGGACGCAAATTTACACGCTTGCCCCTTGGGCCACGGGCTTGGGTATCCCCGCGGGTGTGATGTTGGGGGTGTTAGCGGCCTTCCTCAGCCCTCACTCGTAGCGGAGGGCGTCCACAGGCGGAAGCCGTGCCGCCCGCACGGCCGGAAAGATCCCGGCCACTGCGCCCACCAAAAAGGAAAAGAAAAGCGACCCCACAACCAGTCCGAAACTGAGAACGGGGCTGAAAGAACCCTGGGCCTGAAAGACTCGGCTTACGATGGCCACCGCTATCCAAGCCACACCAAATCCCACCACCAGTCCCAAAGCTCCGCCTCCAAGCCCCATCAACCCAGACTCAAAGAGGAAAAGGAGAAGCACGTGGGAGTCCTTGGCGCCCACGGCCTTCAGGATCCCGATCTCCCTCGTGCGCTCCAAAACCGCGGTGTACATGGTGTTCATCACGCCCACCCCGCCCACAAGGAGGGCAATGCCCGCAATTCCTGCTAAGAACGCCTGCACCCCGCGGATGACAGATTGGATATTGCGGGTGAGATCCTCAAAGTCGGTGATCTGGGCGTTTCGCTCCCCCACTTTGTTGAGGTGAGAGCGAACGGCGTCCCGGACGCTCGCGATGTCCGCATTGTCCGCAAGACGTATCACCGCATACTGCACGAGCTCGGGCCCGGGGAAAAGCTCCCGCAGCTCGGAAAGGGGGATCACCAAGACGTCGTTTAGGTTGAGGCCGCCGGTGGCAAAACCCCCGGCCCGCTGGGCCTGCAAGATCCCCACCACCTCAAACGTTCTCCCCTCCACACTGATCCTNTCGCCCACCTGGGCNCCCAACGCCCGGGCGGTGCGGCCACCNAAAAGGGCCTCCCCTTTTCCGNAAAGTTCCCGCCCAGAGGCCACGGTCAGGTTCATCTCCGCCACGAACTCCTGCATTGCNGGGTCATAGCCCAAAACCCCGAGGAACCCTTTCCCTCCNGGTCCTTCCACATACGCCGTTTCCATACGCACCGCGATGGCACTNCGTACCCCCGGAATGGCGCGGATCGCCTCGATATCCAGGCGAATGCGCTGGCCCAAATTCAACCCCCGCGAGGTAACGAGGATGGTGTTGTATCCCACAATCCTTTCCACCTGGGTAGCAATAGCCCTTTGTAAGCCCTGTCCCACTGAGATAAGGGCCACGACGGCCGCGGTCCCGATGAGGATTCCGATCACCGTGAGCCAGGAGCGCAGGCCCCGGTGGCGGATATTGCGAAAGCTCAGGCGAAAAAGGTCGCGGATCACTTTTCCACCTCCACGATTTGGCCGTCGCGAAGGCGCAGTCGAATCTTTGCTACCCCCGCCGCTTCCGGATCGTGCGTGGCCAGAACCACCGTCCGGCCTTGCGCGTTCAAGTCCCTGAAAAGATTCAAAATTTCCCGGCCCGTGGCCGTATCCAAGTTTCCCGTGGGCTCATCCGCAATGAGAAGGGCGGGGTCGGTGACAAGAGCCCGGGCCAAGGCTACCCTCTGTTGTTGGCCTCCGGAAAGCTGACTAGGGCGGTGCCGCAGCCGATCACCAAGCCCCAAACGCACGAGCATCTCCTCCGCCCTTTTTCGGCGTTCCCGGGCCGGCACTCCGAGGAAAATCAAAGGCAGTTCCACGTTTTCCAAAGCGGTGAGGTTGTGGACCAAATTGAACATCTGGAAGACAAAGCCGATGCGGCGGCTGCGGAGCTCCGCAAGTTTCGCCCCGTTCAGACGGGTCACATCTTCCCCTTCCCAGAGGACTCTGCCCGTAGTGGGCCGGTCCAAAAGGCCCAGGATGTGGAGAAGCGTGGATTTACCGGAACCGGAGGGGCCCATGAGGGCCAGGAAATCGCCGGCTTGCACAGAAAGATCCACGCCCCGTAGGGCAGGCACGTCCACCTCGCCCAGGCGATAAATTTTGGAGATGTTCTCAAGCTCGACGAGGGCGGGGGTCATGGCCTCCGGTATTCCACAAGCACCATTTCAAACGTAATGCGTTCTCTTTCTCTGACCCGAAGGAGCGGGAGGAAGTACACGGGGTCCGCGAGGCTAAAGCCCACCTCGATCACCGTATCCGGCCGGTCCGCGGGACGGAATTCACCGATAAGACAGGTCACCCCAGCCACATCCCCTTTTTCTCGGACATAGAAGGAACCTCCGGGAATGGCGTAAGTCTCGCCCACGTTGAGGATCTCCCGCCGGCGGATGATCACAAGGAGGGCAGACAAATCGATCTGCGTACCCATGGACTGCACAAGGAGGGGGGCCCCAAAAAATCCCAGGACAGAGAGCTCCGCACCGCTTCCCTCAAGGCTCAGCCCCAACGTTACCCGATACCTTCCCTCTCCCAGTCCTTCCACGAGGAGGCGCAGTTCCTGAGCGGGACCCACCCCGCGCAGGGACCAGACCATCTCCGTCTTCCCCAAGGGGAAGTCGGAGATATCCGCTTGGGCTAAACCCAAAAGGCTCACACAGAGAAAAAACAGAACACCCAAAAGCTTGCGCATTGACGCCTCCAGGGCCAAATGATACTAGCTTTTTGTTTTGCCTTCTATCTTGACTTCCAGGCGACCTTTGGCCCAACGGAGAAGGCCCTGGCGAAAGAGGAGAGAGAGGCCCCATCCGACTTGAATCAATTCGGCAAAGCGGAAAAGGACGTTATAGGCAACGGCGCTGGAAATAGGGATTCCCAAAAGCTGAAAGATGCCGGCTCGCCCGCCATCGGTGAGGCCCAATCCGCCGGGCGTAATCCAAAGGAGGCTGTTCACGAAAACGTTCAGGGTGAAAAAGAGGGAAAGCTGGGCAAAGGTGAAAAGGGCCTGCTTGGTGAAGTAGAAGAAAAGCTGCGGCCGAATGTAGTTGAGAAAAACCATGACCAATTGCAAAAGAAGCGCTAAAGCGGCGTGGCCAAAGCGGTCAGCAAATACCCGGTAAATTTGGTTTTCCATGTCCGAAGCGCCTTGAGCGAGCCGGGCAAGGACTCCCCGCCACCTAAAGACGCGGCTTAGGGCTCTCAAAAAGCGGGAAAGCCACTTGCAATTGCGGGCAAATGAGAACACACCTAACGACAAAAATACCGCCATAAGGCCAAGGCCTAGGGCCACCGCGCCTTTGTCCGCAAGGGAAATGGCCGGCGAAAAAAGAGCAAAAAATCCGCCCATGGAAGCAAACGCCAAAAGGGAAATCCCCGCTAAAAGCCGCTCCACCATTACCGTAGCTGTGACCGTGGACAGTGGAGCCCCTGTGGCTTTGGCAATCCAATAAACCCGTACCGGCTCCCCACCAAGATACGCGGAAGGGGTGAGGTACGTCACCGAAGAGGCGGCCAGCAAGGGCGAAAGTACATGCAGCCAGCGGACCCGAACCCCAGCCGCATGCAGAAGCACAAACCAGCTTAGGCTCCAGGCAAAAAAGGACAAAACCACATTCCCCACCACCAGGAGGAAACCCAACCAGCCAACGGCGACCAATTCCTTAAGCACGAGTCCGGGGCCGGAAAGGTAAATTAGGCCAGCGAAAAGGCCCAACCCCAAAACCACAAGGAGGATGGAAAGAACCCAGCGAAGGATCGCTATCCCCCTAGATACCGATGGAGCAAAGCAAGGGCGGCCTCGCTCGCGGACCAGCGCACCCCCTGGCGGGAGCCGCGAAATTCCCACTTTTCCACCAAGGTTCCCTTGGGATGGGCCAAGGCGATGAACACCAAACCTACAGGCTTTTCCGGGGTCCCGCCAGAGGGCCCGGCAATCCCCGTGATGGCCAACCCCAGATCCGCACCGAGAAGTTCGCGTACGCCCTGAGCCATGGCCTCCGCGCACTCCGGGGAAACCGCTCCCTTTTGGTCCAAAATTTCCTTGGGCACACCCAGAACTTTCTCTTTTACCGCGTTAGAATAAGCGATAACACCGCCCCGGAAGTACTCGGAAGCGCCGGGGATTTCCGTAATCCGCATCCCCAAAAGGCCGCCGGTACAGGACTCTGCCACCGCTAAGCTCAAACCTTTAGCCCGCAGAATTTTTCCGATCTCCAGCTCAAGCAACGTCCACCTCCAGGGCTTTAGCCAAAAGCTCGCTCATCAAAACCAAATCCCCCTGCAGAAGAACGTCGCTATAGGAATCGTATGGCGTGGGCTCAGCGTTGGCAATAATGAGGGAGGCCCCACGACTTACAGCGAAGGGCACAAGCCCGGCCACAGGCCACACCGTGAGGGAAGTCCCCAAAACGAAAAGAAGATCGGCCTTGGCTAATTCCCGCTGGGCTTCCTCGAAAGCCGGGGTAATAGTCTCCCCAAAAAGGACCACATCTGGCTTCACAAGGCCTCCGCAGAGGCATTGGGCCACTCCTTCTTGTTCGGCCTTTTCCATCACCCACTCGATGGGATACGTTTTTCCGCAGGAAAGACACGTTCCCGAGCGGAGATGCCCGTGGACCTCGAGGACCCGGCGGGAACCGGCCCTCTGGTGAAGCCCATCGATATTTTGGGTGATGACGCCCTGAAGGATACCTTTTTCCTCCAAAGCAGCGAGAAGTTTGTGCACCACATTGGGCTGAGCCTCCGCCATTTTTTTAAAACGCCATGTCCAAAATGAGTAAAAAGCTCGGGGATTCCGGCGAAAACCTTCAATAGACGAGACTTCCTCGGGATCATACATTTGCCAAAGGCCCTGGGGGCCGCGGAAATCGGGGATTCCCGAAGGGGTGGAGACGCCAGCGCCCGTAAGGGCCCAGGCACATCGGGCTTCCCGCAGAAGCCGTGCGGCCGCTCGAATTGCTCCAGGATCAAGCCCCATGCCGTAAGTCTCCCAAGCCCGTGAGCCAAAGACAAGGGCCGGTTGCCCAGGATACCGGGAGGGAATAACATTTTTAAGGGTGCTATGGCGGGACATTCGAAGTGGGCCAATATCAAATACCGGAAAGAGAAGCAAGACAAAAAGCGGTCGAACCTTTTTTCGCGCCTCACAAGGGAAATCATTGTCTGTGCCCGGCAGGATCCCAATCCGGAAACGAACCCTGCCCTCGCCGCGGCCATTGAGCGGGCCAAAGCGGCAAACATGCCCAAGGAAAACATCGAACGGGCAATACAGCGCGCCGCAGGGGGACTCGAGGGCGCCAACCTCCAGGAAGTCTTTTACGAGGGCTATGGTCCTGGTGGGGTAGCCATCCTCATCCGGGCGTATACAGACAACCGGAATCGCACTGCTGCTGCTGTGCGCCACGTCTTCGAAAAGCACGGCGGGGCCTTGGGCGGGGAAGGAAGCGTGGCCTGGCAATTCGAACGCCGGGGAATCATCCAAATTAAGCGTCTTCCTCCGGGAATGGACAAGGAAACCCTCGTCCTTTTGGCGGCGGAAGCGGGCGCGGAGGATTTCGCTGAGGATGAGGACGGCCTCACGTTCTATACCCAGCCTAAGGATCTCGCCGACGTCCGCGATGCCCTGCGCGAAAAGGGTGTGGAGATCGAGCGAGCCGTGATCGGCTTCCTCCCCAAAACCACCGTGCGCGTGGAGGGCCCAGACGCCGAGCGGCTCCTAAAGCTCCTCGACGAGCTCGATGAAACCGACGAGGTGCAGGAAGTGGTGGCCAACTTCGACATTCCCGACGAGATCTTGGCTAAGGTCGAGGGCGCTTAAAGTCGAATCCCGAAAAGGAAGAGGATCAAAAGGGCCAAAAGCCAAGGCGGCGGCCCGGGAAGCGTTGCCGGTTGTGGCACTTTAACCAAGCGATAGGACTGAAGCCCACGATCCGAAAGAACGGCAAAGCCTACGGCTTTGCCAAAAGATCCGGCTTGGACGATGGGAACCCCTTGCACCCAAAGGGGCTCCTCATACATCTTGTGGTCGTGCCCAAGGATAAAAAGGGCGGGCTTTACGGGAAGGGCCTCTGCGAGCTTTTTGGCTCTCTCGGTGTCCAGGTGGCCAAGCAAAATGAAAAGATCATGTTCGGGAGCGTCCCTTAAGACTTCAAGGATGGCCGCCAAAGGGTCGCGAATCTCCCAGCCCGGCCAGACCATCGCCAAATCCCATAAAACCCCAACGAGGAGGATCCGCACGCCTTTTCTTTCCAAAAGAACCCAGCGCTGGGTGGGAAAATCCGCGCGGAGATTCGTGGCTAACACAGGAAAAAGTGCTTCCCCCAAAATTCTCCCCAAAAGCCTTGGGCCAAGATAAGTCTCGTGGTTCCCCAAAACCATGGCGCTGTACCCAGTTTTGGCCATCCATCTCATGGCCTCCCAGGCCGCGAACGCATCGGTGAAATGCCGCGGGTCTTCCCAAGTGTCGCCCCCGTCCAAGATAAGGTCCGCCCCGCGCAAAAGCTCCTCCAACGCCGGAAAACGGGGCAAACTCGCGTGAAGATCCGTTGTGAAGGCCACGGTGATCTCCCACGCCCCTCCGGAAAAGGAAACGATGGCTAAAAGTAGAAGCCACACCATAGGCTCAGCCTCCCATCCTTAATTAGCCCAGAGCCCCAAAGCTCTCCCACGCGGAACCGAATCCCCAAGGCGTTTTCTCCGCCCAAGCTACCGAAGAGCGAGAAACCGGGGAAGCCTAAAATTTCCCAGGCCAAATAAAGTCGAGAAAAATCCCGCACCAAAGCAACAAGGGCATGGCCGGGACAACGAGCGAAGGCGAGCCGCGGCGGGGGGAGATCCACCCAGAGGAACCACGGACCCGTCCAAAGATGCCATCGAAGCCCAAGATACGGGGGAGCGCTTCCCATAAAAATCTGAACCGGGGGGATGGAAAGGAGAAACCAAGGCTCCGGGCCAAGGACCACTTCGCCGGCCTGCCCCATGGCGACGGGTAAATCCCCCAAGGCCCAAAGAAAAGCAGCAAGCTCCACAAGGGCCATTGTAGCCGACTCCCAAAAGGGCCAAAATGAAAACGATGCTCCAGAAGGTTCGGGAAGCGCTGCGGAAGTATTCCATGGTCACTCCGGGTGACAAGGTCCTTGTGGCCGTCTCCGGTGGTGCGGATTCCATGGCCCTCCTTTACAGCCTCTATTGGCTGCGAAAAGAGTTCGACATCTCCTTGGCCATAGCCCATTTGGATCATGGGATCCGCCAAGACACCGCAGAAGACCTAAAAATCGTGCGGTCCGCCGCAGAGGACCTAGGATTGGAAATGGTGTACGAGCGGGTGGATGCGCTAGCCTTCGCCAAAAAGGAGAAGCTGAATCTGGAGGAAGCAGCGCGGAGGCTCCGTCGGGAGTTCCTTATTCGCGCCGCGGAAAAGCTTGGGGCTCAAAAAATCGCCCTTGGCCATACCCGCACGGATTTGGCAGAGACAATATTGTTGCACCTTTTGCGCGGCGCAGGACCAGCAGGCCTGCGCGGCTTTCTTCCCGTCTCGCTCCCGTTCATCCGCCCTCTCGTCTTCCTTTCCCGCGAGGAAACACGGGATTTCTGTGGCGCTCACGGCATCCCCTTTCGCGACGATCCCACCAACGTGGATCGAAAAATTCTGCGGAACGCCATTAGGCTTGAACTTTTGCCCTGGCTGAAGCGGCACAACCCGCGGGCCGAGGAAGCCCTCGCCCGGGCCGCCCAGCTCCTCGGCGAAACGGAAGAAGTTTTGGCTTGGCTAGCCGAAAAAATCCTTTCGGAATTGGAAAAAGACCGGGGACTGGATCTTCGGGAACTCCGAAAACTTCCCAAACCCGTACAGGCCTTGGCCGTGCGCGCCTTGGCCCAACGGTATGGAGTGGCCCTGTACCACCGCCATGTAGAGGCGATCCTCACGGGGATCGAGCGCGGCCGCGCCGCGGAATTCCGTCTTCCCCAAAACCTTGTGGCTAGGATCGGCGGCGGCCTTCTCCTCGTGGAGGAACGAAAACCTGCACCTCTGGGCCCATGGCCGTTGACGCTTCCAGGTGAGACGGTCATCCCAGAACTGGGCTGGAGGATCAAAGCGGAAAAAGTGCCGCGGCCGGAGGACCTCCGGGGCGAAAGCCCAAACGTTGTGTACGTTTCCTCGAAAAAACTTCAACCACCCCTTTACATTCGCCCGGCAAAAAGGGAAGACGTCTTCATCCCTTTTGGCGCAAAAAAGGAAAAGAAAGTGTGGGAATTTTTAGCCCGAGAAGGTTTTCCCCGCTGGGAACGGGAACGCTGGCCCGTTCTCCTCGATGGCCGGGGGGTGGTATGGGTGGTGGGGCTCCGCTTAAGCGGTGAATATTCCGTGGACGAAGAGGAAAAAGAGGTGTGGCGTCTGGAGGCGCACCGACTATGATGACCTTTATTGTTTTTGTAGCCACGATCCTCCTTTTGGTGGGGGTCCACGAGCTTGGGCATTTTTTGGCCGCCAAGCTCCTTCGGGTGGGCGTCTTGGAGTTCGCCATTGGTTTTGGGCCGGCAATTTGGGCCAAAAAGCGCGGAAAAACCCGGTACAGCCTGCGCCTTTTCCCCTTGGGAGGCTATGTCCGCCTGGCCGGAGAGGGGCCGGAAATCGGCGACTACGCTCCCGAGGAAACCTACTACGGAAGACCGGCCTGGGTCCGCTTCCTTGTGGCTCTCTCCGGGCCCGCTTTTAATCTAGCTTTGGCTTTTCTCCTTGCTTTGGGCGCCTTTCTTTTTATTGGCCTTCCTCGGCTGCGGGTAGCTGGGCTTGTGCCGGGAAAACCCGCGGAGGCGGTGCTCCAGGTTGGGGACATCATCCTCGCGGTCGAAGGAAAGGAGGTTTGGAACCTGGGAGAGGTCGGGGAAAGAATCCAGGCTAAGGCTCCGGATCCCGTTCGCTTTCGCATTCTCCGCGGCGAACAAGAAATGGAATTGTCCATCGTTCCCGTTTACTCCGAAGAGGACGGGCGCTATCTTGTGGGCGGATATTTCCAGCCCCAGGTGGTGTTCGCAGAAATCCAAAACCTGAAACCTCTGAGCCCACTTTCCGCGGCGGGATTGCGCCCAGGAGATGTTGTCGTTGGCGCTTGTGATAAACCCGTGCGCTCCTTTCTCGAGTGGTATTCCCTTTTGAGAAAGGGCTGCGGAAGCTTCACGATTCGGCGCGGCGACCAAATTTTGACGCTTGAGCTTCCAGAACTCCCTTCGGATCTGACCTCCCTTTTTGAGGGCGCGGAATTCCGGAGCTTGCCCATGGTCTATGGCCGAATCGGCTTTCAAAGGGCTACGGTATTAGCCGCCCAACAGGTGGGGATGGCCTTCTCCCTGATCGTGGAAACCCTCAAGGCCATGGCAAGAAGGGAAATCCCCGCAGGCGAAGCGGTGAGTGGGCCTGTGGGCATTGCCGGCATCATCTCCGCGGGAATCACCGCTGGCCCCCTCGTCGCGATCCTCCTCATCGCCGTGATCAGCGTGAACCTCGCCCTTTTCAACCTTCTTCCTATCCCCGCTTTGGATGGATCCCGCATGCTTTTTGCCCTCTTTGAGATCCTAAGCGGGCGCCGTGTCTCCCCAAAAGTGGAAACGTTCGTGCACACCCTGGGCTTCATCCTCCTTTTGGGGCTCCTGTTCTGGATTACCGTCCGGGACATCTTCAGACTCTTCGGATGAGGGCCACGGCCCAAACCCCGATCCCTTCGCCCCGGCCCAGGGCGCCCATCCCTTCCGGCGTGGTGGCCTTTATGGACACATCTTCCAGGTCGATCCCCAGGGCCTCAGCAATCCTCTCCCGCATGGCCGGCACATACGGGGAAATCTTGGGCCGCTCCGCCACCACCGCCACATCCACATGGAGGGGAACGTAACCCCGCTCGGCCAAAAGCTCCCGAACCCGCCCAAGGAGTTTCAACGAGGAAATGTCTTTGTACGCGGGATCCGTGGGCGGAAAGTGTTTGCCGATGTCCCCAAGCCCGGCGGCGCCCAAAAGGGCGTCGCACACGGCATGGAGGAGCACATCGGCATCGGAATGCCCGGAAAGCCCGGGCTCGCCAGGAATTTCCACTCCGCCAAGGAAAAGCTTCCTTTGGGGATCAAAGCGGTGAAAATCGATGCCTATTCCAACTCGGAAGTCCAAGGGCCAAACGCCTCCTCCACGATCCTTCGGGAGAGCTCCGGACTGAACCCGCGCCGAAGGAGGAAAGCATAAGCCCGGCGGATGGCCGCAGGTTTGGGAAGCCCTTCCCAGCGGCTCCTCTTTTCCGCGAGAGCCCGGCGGGCAAGCTCCTCCTCGCTCAACTCCGGAAGAACTTCCCGGGCCGCCTCCGCTGCAAGTTTCGCCTCAATCCCCTTCGCCCGAAGCTCCGCCGCCACCAGCCGCCGCGGACGCGGCCGTGTGGCCAACCGCTCCTCCGCATAGAGCCTGGCGAAAGCCCGATCGTCCACAAGGCCTGCCTCCTCGGCCTTGGCAATAATTCCGCTCACCAAATCCTCGGGAAAACCGCGGCGCAAAAGACGCTGGCGAAGCTCAGCCCGTGTACGAAGGCGGAAAGAAAGGAGCCTAAGGACGTAATTCCAAGCCCGCTCCTCCTCCGTCATCACTCGCTTAAGGGCTTGGGCTCGGGGATGCCCGCTTTCGCACGAATGTCCTTTGCGATTTGCTCGGCGATATCCGGATGTTCTTCGAGGAACTGCGCGGCTTGGGCCAGGCCTTGGCCGAGGCGGATGTCGTTGTAGGAGTACCAGGATCCGGAGCGGGTGACCACGCCCCACTCCACGCCGGTGTTGAGGATATCCCGCTCCTTTACGATACCTCGGCCATAGACGATATCGAAAGCCGCTTCCCGATAGGGCGGGGCGACCTTGCTTTTCACCACCCGAACCCTCGTTTTCATCCCCACCCGCTCGTCGCCTTCGGCGATCTTCCCTTCAGACCAAATGTTGAGACGAACGGAAGCGAAGAATTTCAGGGCCCGGCCTCCCGTGGTGGTAGTCGAAGGCCCAAAGGGACCAGGCTGGATGGCCGCCCGGATCTGGTTCACGAATACCGCCACCGTCTTCGATTGAGCAATGGCCGCGGCCAGCTTCCGCATGGCCTGGGACATGAGCCGGGCCTGAAGACCCACCTGGGCCTCGCCCATTTGGCCCTGGAGTTCTGCTTCCGGAACCAAAGCCGCCACGGAGTCCACCACGATCACGTCCACCGCGCCGGAACGCACCAAAGCCTCCATGATCTCCAGAGCTTGCTCGCCCGAACTCGGCTGGGAGAGGAGAAGCTCGTCGAGTTTTACCCCGATGGCCTGGCAGTATTTGGGATCGAGGGCATGCTCGGCATCGATGAAGGCGGCGGTGCCGCCGAGCCTCTGGGCCTCGGCCACGATGTGGAGGGCGAGGGTGGTTTTGCCCGAGGCCTCCGGGCCGAAAATCTCCACGATACGGCCGCGGGGGACCCCGCCCACTCCCAAAGCGATGTCCAAGGCCAGGGAGCCGGTGGGGATGACCTCCACCTCCGCCACCGGCTTTTCCCCAAGCCGCATGATGGCCCCCTCGCCGTAGGTCTTCTGGATCTGCTTGAGCACGTTCTCCAGGATCTCCTGGCGCTTGGGGTTCCCGTCCTTTTTCTCCGGATTGCCCATGACAATCGCCTCCGCGGCTATGGTAAGGGTCAAAAAGAGGCCAGGCAAGCCTCGGGAAGGACCAAAGATTCAGGGCCCAAGAGTTTTTGAGGATGAAGTTCCTCTCCGTCAAAAGCGCAAACCAATGCCTGGGTCCGCACTCCCGCGCGAAGGGCTTCGCAGAAGGCTTGGCTGAAGCGCGGATCCACCTCGAAATTTGGGCCAAACCGCTCGGCGTCCGGCCTTTGCACCACGAAAAGGACCAGGGCCTTATCTCCTTTCTGCACGACTTTTTGGAGCTCGCGCATATGCCGGGCACCCCGGGCGTGGGCGCATCGGGGAAGAGGGCGAGACCATCCCGAACGAGGGTCACGGATTTCAACTCCATCCAAATGCGCCTGGAGCCCAAGGAAAGAAGAAAATCCACGCGCCCCTCACCCAAACGCGGTTCCACTTGGAGGATTTCTGCCCCTAAAAGCTCGGGAATCCATCCTTCCGCAAGGATGCGGGGGAAGGCGCGGTTGGGGAGGGTGGAATCCAAGGAGACCAAAAAGGAGCCAAGTTTTGCACCCACTGCGGTGAATTTTGTTTTGCGCTCGGAATGCGCGGGCCGAAGGAGGATAGGCCTTCCTGGGGAAAGCACTTCCAAAAGCCTTCCCGGATTGGGAAGATGGGCAAGTTCCTCTTTTCCATTCACGCGCACCCAAATAGAAAACCGGTTGGGCCGGGAAAGAAACTCGCCCCAGATCTCTTTCTCCCTCACGGAGGGGAGTTTGCGCGGTCTTGGCCTCTGTGCAAGGCGAAGCGGGCCGCGGAAACCCCGGCCAAATATCCCGTAGAAAACGCGGCTTGGAGGTTATAGCCGCCGCTTTCCCCATCGATATCAAGGATCTCTCCCGCGAAAAACAGGCCCGGCACAAGCCGGCTCCCCATGGTTTTGGGATCAACTTCATCCAAATCCACTCCGCCCCGGGTGACCATGGCCTCTTCCCATCCCCCGACCTCGGCCACGGGGAAGGGATGTCCACAATCCCGAGCCAAGCTTTCCGCAAGAGTTTTGCGCTCCGCCCGCGTGAGCTCCGCAGCCTTTTTCGCCGGAGAAATGTCCAAAGAAACCAAAAGCGCTTGGCTTAGACGACGAGGAAGACCAAGCTCCCAGAGGAAATTGACCAAGGTTTTTCGACCCCATGAAGTGCTTTTTACCCTTAGGTGCCTTTCCGCTTCCGAAGAAGTTCCGAGTTCCGGAGCCAAAGCGACGCGCAGGAGGTCCCCGGGTTTCACATCCCGCGAAAGGTCCAGGATGGCTGGTCCGGAAAGGCCGCGGTGGGTAAAGAGGACGTCGCCTACTTTTTCTCGGATCTTTTTCGTGCGAAAAAGGGCCACAGCGGTATCTCGCAGCGTAAGTCCTGCACAGGCAACAAAAGGGGAAAAATCCGGAGTTTTCACGATCACCGGTGCCAACGCCGGCCGCGGCGGAACGATCCGGTGCCCAAGACTTTCGGCCAAGGCATAACCGTCCGCGGAGCCGCCCAAATCCGGTCGTGCTGGGCCCCCAGTGGCTAATACCATGGCCCGAGCCCGCGCCAAAACCTTTGCATCTTGGGAAAAGAGCACAAAGTCCGGTGGCTCAACACGGATCGTCTCAACTTTGGTACCCAAAAGAATTCTCGAGCCCGCTTTTTCCACTTCGGCAAGGAGGATCTCCAACGCTTCCCTGGCATTTTCGGTCCTTGGGAAAAGCCGGCCCTGGGGGTCCGCGACAAGGGGAAGGCCACGCTTTTCGAAAAAGCGCATGAGGTCAAAATTGGAAAACGCAAAAAGGGCAGGGCGAAGAAAGCGAGATGCTTCGCCCTTCTTTTTCCCGCCATGATAATGGGCAAGGAGCTCCTCGACTTCGCCGGTGTGCGTGAGATTTCCCCTTCCGCCTCCGGAGAACGGGAGTTTTCCCCCGAGCCTCTTTTGGCGCTCTAGAACTAAAGTTTTGGCGCCAAAGTTTGCGGCGGCGATGGCAGCGACAAGACCAGCTGGCCCTGCCCCAACCACAACCACATCCCAAGCCCTGCGCACAAACCATCATAACGTGTTCTTGGCTGGAACGGATTTACGCAAAATGAAACAAAGTCAACCTTTCGCGAAAAGTCTAGAGCTTATCGATGTCCGGGACCGTGCCATCGGCCAGGCGCCAGAGTTGCTCACCCGCGTTGGGAACCACCAAAATTCCCGCGTTTTCCCGCCCCTGAAATTCGTCGGGCCGGATGGTCCTGGGGTCACGGAAGCCCAGGTTGATGCGATGGCAGATTTCCTCAGGTATACCCGTGGCCAAAATCACCTCGATCCGCGGCTTTTCTACCCCATCCCTGAACGTGCCAATGCCCTTCACATGAGTGGAATGCGCCAAAACCGCCCAGGGATAGCGTCGGAATTTCTCCCATTGGGCAAGAAAATAATCGCGCACATGGTAACCAATCTCAAGCAAAATCTTTCCATGGGTGGGAGAAATTTCGTGGATATGGGGAGCGTAGATGATTAAAGTTCCGCCGTCTGCCACCACCGGCTCCAGCTTGTACATGCATTTTCCCGCAAGCCAAAGCTCGCGGTACATCGGCGGAGCCATGGAAAGGACGAGCTCGTAAGAGCGCGGGGCCCAGACAATGTTCACTTTCGCGGAAAGATCCGCCGCGGCCTCCCAGGCCTCCGTTACCTCCCCGAGGAACATCCCCACCACCTCGTGCCCCTGAAGGACGAGGGAAAGTCCAAGACGCGGGGTGGGCACAAATTTTGCCGCTTCCTCGATCATTCGGCGCACCGGCGTCCACTTGTGCCCGTTCACCTTAGGATTGGTGATGAGGGCCCCAAGCCAGTGGGAAACATTGACCATGTCGGGTCCGGAAATACCGGGAAAAAAGTATTTGTGGCCGCCGGAAAATCCCACTACCTCATGGGGAAAAACTGGGTTCACGATGAGAAGCTGGTCATATTCCAAAACGAGGCGGTTTATTTCCACCCGTACCTCCACAGGGAGCAACCCTTGGGAGATCTCGGCCATGCGTTCTTTCGTGAGAACGCCCACCTCTACCAGGGTTTGCGGATCTTGCCAGGTGTGCTGAAAAACCCGGACTTTGGGATGGGGAAAGCGCGGGCCGAGGTGACGGGAAAGTTGAGCTTCGCTCATCTGGGGGTGAGTTCCCAACGCTAGAAGGAAGGAAAGTTCTTTTACCCTGGGCAAAAGCTCCGCAACTAAGGCATCGAAAAGGAGGGGCATGGGAAGGGTACGGGTATCGTCGGGGATAATCACGAGAAGGCGGCCGCGAGAAAAGTTCGTTTGCGTGAGAAACTCCAGGAGCTTTTCCTTGAACTCGGTTTCAGAGATGGGGCGGCCGGGCGCATAGCTTAGCACCGCTCCGCCTCCTCCCAATGGGTGTGGAATTTCCCTGGTCGATCCAGTCGCTCATAAGTATGAGCGCCAAAATAGTCGCGCTGGGCTTGAATGAGGTTAGCTGGAAGCCTTCCCGTGCGGTAACTATCGAGGAAATTCAGAACGGAGCTCAAAGCCGGAACGGGAATGCCCGCTTGATGTGCCGCGCACACCGCCCGCCGCAAACTCCCATGCCCTTCATCCCAAAGTTTCCGGAAGGGCTCAGCCAAAAGAAGCAAGGGAACGTTCGGATTTTCCTGAAAAACGCGGCGAATCTCCGGGAGGATTTTGGCCCGAATGATGCACCCNGCGGTCCAAACCCGCGCCACTTCGGCAAGGGAAAATCCGTAACCATGCTCCNCNGCTGCATCGCGGAGTTGCCGAAAACCCTGAGCATATGCAGTGACCACGGCCAAAAANTAAGCGTTCNGCAGATCCNTCAAAAATTCCTCTGGGCTTGCGGAAATACGCGGAGCTGGTCCAAAAAGCACCGACTCCGCAAACAGGCGCTCATCTTTCAGCGCCGAGACGATCCTGGCAAACACTGCCTCCGCAATGGTGGGTGTGGGAGACCCCAGATCCAACGCAGCTTGGGTGGACCACTTTCCCGTCCCCTTTTGCTCGGCGGCGTCCTTGATCACGTCCACAAGAGGTCCACCGCTTTCTGGATCCTTCGTGCGCAAGATGTCCACGGTGATCTCCAAAAGATAGGAACCAAGCTCCGCGGAATTCCACTGGGAGAAAACATCCGCCATTTCCTTTGGGGAAAGACCNAGACNACGTTTCATNAGATCGTAACATTCAGCAATTGTCTGCATAATGGCGTATTCGATGCCGTTGTGCACCATTTTTACGTAGTGACCCGCACCGCCTGGCCCAAAGTATCCGCAGCACTTCCCCTCAAGCCCCTCGGCAGCTATAGCGGTTAAAACGGGCTCTACCTTGTGAAAACCCTCTTCATGTCCACCAGCCATAATGGAAGGGCCCCGTAGGGCTCCTGCTTCCCCGCCGGAAATCCCGATGCCCAAATAGAGAAGGCTGCGGGCCTCCGCCTCTTTTAGCCGCCGCTCGGTATCGAGGAAATGTGAATTTCCCCCGTCCATAACGATATCGCCCGGCTCCAAAAGGGGGAAAAGTTCGGAGAGAACCTCATCTACAGGCTTTCCCGCTTGCACCATAAGGAGGATAGCTCTGGGCTTTTCCAGCACATCCACAAATTCCGAAAGCGAGTACGTTGGAATCACCGGCTCGTTCTGGACTCGTTCCATAAAGCTTTTCGTGCGCTCCGAGGTGCGGTTATAGACTGCCACAGAAAAACCACGCCGGGCGATGTTCAGGGCCAAATTCTGCCCCATCGTGGCCATCCCGATGATTCCAAAGCGGGCCCTCATTCCTTCACCTCCCAAGGCGGTCGTTCCGGCAAAGCTCTCTCAAACCGGGCAATTTTTTTATCTTCATAAGGGCCGCGATAAGTGCCAGAAAGGAAGCGGTCCAAAGCCACCCGATATAACTCCTCCCAAGAGTTTTCTTCCTCTCCTGGGATGACGGGGTAGAAGAGGACGCCGTTTTCTCTTGCTGCCTCTAGATCACCAGGAGCGTCGCCGATCATAAGGACATGGTCTTTGGGATAATGGCGGGCTGTAGCTCCAATTTGCTGGGATTTCGTGCCCATTTCTTGTCCACAAATGAGGGAGACGTATCTTTCGATCCCGTGCTCGGCCCACTCGCGTTCCAGAGCTTCCACGGGAGTTTGGGAAACGACGACTACATCCGCTAGCCCTTGGAGCCTTTCCAAAGTTTCGCGCACAAATGGAAACGGCGGAATTCCTCTAACGATCTCCTTAATCGCCCAGTTCACCCGTTCGCTCCAAGCCAAAACNAGTTCGAACTCCTTTCGCTCCTCTTCGGTTTTGGCCTGGGCGATTGCCTTCTTTAGCCCCTCGTTGGAAAGCTCGTCTTNNGANCTTTCCACCCAGGCAAANTAATGAGGAAGCTGGGGAACTTGAAAACCGCGGCGTTTAACCTGGGGATGGTTGGGAAGGAGTTCGGAAAGGATGCGCTTTAAGGTTATATGGCGATTAGCGCCCCGCGTTTTGGAAAAAAGGTCGGCGAACTCCTTGCACTCCCGCGCGGCCTGGGCCACCGGCTGAAGGCCAAAGTACGCGATCATCCAGGGGGTAAAGCACTCCCGCTGTTTTATTCCCATGGTATCGAAGACACAACCATCGGAATCAACGCAAACTAGAAATTCGTGTTTCGGGCGAAAGGCCAAAAGTTTCTCCTTCCACACTTCATCTCCTTTCCCGGTGCGCATAAGGAGTGTAAGGCGGCAGGCGCTTTTCCGCGTAGACTTCTTTCAGACGAGCGAAGCGGAGCCTTCCATTTACGATTGGCACGCTCACCAAATCCTCCCCCAGAAGAGGTTGAGCGTACCGCAAGAAATCGTCAGTAACATCCGTCTGCGAAGACGCGATCCATTTTTGCGGGAATGGACGGTCCTTTCCTGCCACCTCGACAAGGGGTATCACGCCGTATTCCGGTCGGTAAGTAGGTCCAGGTGCCCTCCGAATGGTTACCATAACCTCGGAAATACCCTGGCTAGCGATTTCCACTGCCATCTTCCCCACCCCATAGGCTTCCTCGAGATCCACTGGTGAGGCATAAAGGATGGCGTCGCGCTGTTCCGTTCCGGGAACTTGGGCCCGGGCATGCCCAGCAGGAAGCCCTACCTCGTTCAGATAATTCACGAGGGCTTGGGCCGCGGTGATCTTGGATGCAGAGAAAGCCACGTGACCAAAGGCATCAGTGCGGGCACCGATTTCCCCTACAGGAAATCCCTCCGAAATCACGACTAAGGCGCGGCCACGGCGCCGAACCATATCCGCCACGGAGTCGGCCACGGCTTCCGGAGAAAGAGGGGCCTCAGCGAAGAAAATGAGAAGAGGAAATTCCCGCTCGGGATCAGCCAGCCGTGCCGCGGCCGGGATGAACCCGACCTTCCTCCCCATGGCTTGAACCACGAGGACGGGATCGGCCGGCGCCGAACCGCGGTTCTCCTCCTCCAAACACTGCACGGTCCACGCCCAATACCGGGCCACCGAACCGTAGCCAGGGGTGTGGTCCACCAAAGAAAGTTCAGGATCCCCAAGATCGTTATCGATCGTTTTGGGGACACCGACAACAATGAGTTCGTAACCCATTTCCTTTGCGGCCTGGGCCACCCGAAGGCAAACTTCTTGCGTATCGTTTCCGCCTATCCCGAAAAAGTAACCGATGTCATGGGCACGCAGAACCTCTACAGTTCGGCGCAAATCCTCCTCGTGGGCGAGCCGGTAGCGGGTGGTACCAATGGCTCCGGCCGCTGGAGTAGTCCGCAAAAGCGCAATTTCCTCTTTAGGCTGCGCGGAAAGATTCAAAAGTTCCTCCCGCAAAAGCCCTTCAATTCCGTATCGGGCGCCATAAACGATGCCGAAGCGCTCGGGAAGAGCAGAACAATTTTCTACAATAGCGCGTAAGGAATTGTTGATGACAACGGTAGGCCCACCGCCCATAATTACTACGACGTTTTTCCCTCGGCTCATAGTCCTCCTTCAATTTTCCATTTCGCCCCGTTTTATGCAAACATTTTCAAAACGCCTACCCTAAACACCGGCGTAAGCGGAGAACCCCCCATCAATGGGAATAACCACTCCGGTGACGAACGCCGCACTTGATGAAAGAAGCCAGCGCACCGCCCCCAGAAGATCCTGGGGCTCACCAAACCGCCTCATGGGGGTGTGAGCAATGATTTGCTTTCCTCTCTCGGTAAGCTCTCCCTTTTCATCCAAAAGGAGATAACGATTTTGTTCGGTGAGAAAAAACCCAGGTGCTATGGCCACAACGCGGATTTTAGGCGAATACTCCTGGGCCATATGCACAGCCAGCCATTGGGTGAAGTTGGCCACCGCCGCTTTGGCCGCGGAATACGCGGGGATGCGGGTGAGAGGGCGGATCGCATTCATGGAGGCGATGTTGAGAATCACCCCTTCCCCTTTTTCCGCCATAATCCGACCAAACACTTGACAAGCAAGGAAAGTCCCCATGAAGTTCAAATCGAACACAAATCGCACAGCATCCTCGGGAAGATCGAAAAAAGAAACTTCTTTACTCGTTGTGGCTTTGGGGTGGTTTCCGCCCGCGCCGTTAATAAGGAAATCCACGCGGCCAAAAATTCGCATGGTTTCCTGAGCGGCGCGCTCCAACTCTTCCCTGGAAAGAACATTTGTCCTAAGGGCAAGGCCGTTCGAGCCGGCCTGGCGAACGCGCCGTAGCGCGTCCTGTGCTTTTTCTTCCGCCAAATCCAAAAGCACACAACGCACACCATCCTTGGCCAACCCTTCGGCGATGGCGGAAGGCAAGACCCCACCGCCGCCCGTGATCACCGCGACTTTCCCCTCAAGCTCTCTCACTTTCCATCACCCCCAGAGCCTCAAGGTGCCGCCGGAAATGTTTTTCCAAAGCCGAAAGATATTCCTCCTCGTAGGTCAAAAGCGCGGCCCGCACATCATCGCCCATCTTGCGCAAAACCGCCCCATACGTCACATGCAGCACCTGCCGGACATTCGGATCGGAAANGAGTTCTGGAAGTTTTTCGTCTTGAAGACTTTCTGGCTCCGGAACCATTTCAGCTTCTGCTGAGAGCTGATAGCTTTTNCGTTCCTCCGGAAAAGAATTCTTTGCTAAATGCAGAATTTCCCGAAATAATTTGGGCTGCGCTCGCGCCAACACTTCCAAGGCCACAAGGTAGCTTGTTCCGGCGGTTTTCACATGCCAAAGTCCTCTTGCTTCTTTAGCGAGAATTGGATAAAGGCTGAATTTGTCTGAACCGGAATGCAAGCTTATTTTGTATGGCCCAAAGGCTTGGGCGATGGCCATATGCGCNNGAAGCTCGCTCCGGAAAACGTCAAGGTCCCCGCGAAAATCCACAGCTTTTTCCATAGTACCGGAAAAGCGCGGGGCCAAACTCNCTAGTTTTATTCCCCTCCTTTTACACTCTAGAGCCAAAAAGAGGTGNTCCAAAACGGTAGTAGCTGCACTCGCCTCGTCCACAGAGAGCTCAAAATCAAACCCGTCAGGAACTTCATGAAGAAGGGTGTGAAACATGCGTTCAGCAAAATCCAAAGCCCACCAGTATTTCACAGAGACCCGCAAAAGTTCATCCTCCTTAAACCTAAGCTCTCCAAGCAGAGGAACGCGGAAAGAACGGCCAAGATAAAGCTTCTTTAGCTGAGAAAAAGGAAGCTCTTTCCCTTTTTCCGCGATTTCACGAAAGGAGAGCTTCTCCACCGAAACAAGGAGGTCTGAAGGGTCACAGGTAAAAAACGTGTAGCCAAGACGCGCAGCTTCACTAGCCTGTTCCAAGCTTTTTAGGTGATCAGCATCGGCTGCAAAACCTTCGGTATAGCCCTCCTGCAAGGCACCGAAAACGGCATCCGCTAAAACCTGGGCAAAGGTGCGGCCGGTTCGGTTGTTCTCCCGGACGGATTGCTGAGCAAGCACTGGAAATACTTGTGCTTTTAAAATAGCGCGAATGTGTCCCGGCGTGGCAAGGCCCAAGCGATCTCCAAACCCAAAGCTTGGCCCATCTGCAAGGCGACGCGGCTTTAAGTGCGGAAAAATCCTCAACAAGGCTTGGGCGTTTTCCGGGGAAAGAGGACAAAGGAGCCCTCCACGGTGCGGCTTGCCGAGAAATCCAGGAAGCCTCGAAGAAAGGAAAAGCCATTTACCATAAGAATTGCGCACAAGACCAACGCAAGTTTGGTTCAGAACGAGAAGAGATTCAGGGTAAACGTGAAAATCGTTCCCTACCTGAGCCTGAAGTTGGGCAAGGTTACAGGCCGACACGCTTTTTCACCTCCCAAACACGCAAAAGAAATAACGGATCAGGCTTTGGTAGGCATTCGAGCACCAAACTTCCCTTGTAGTTTACTTTGTCCAAGGCTTCCCAGACCTTGGAGAAATCCAGATGTCCAAAGCCCGGGATCCAGCGATTGGAGTCAGCCACATGTACGTGAAAAAGGCGATCCTTTGCGAACAAGATAGCCTCGGCAATTGAGGCTTCTTCGATGTTGGCATGAAACGTATCAAACAGAATTCCAACGTTTTTCCGATTAAGCGCCTCGATGAACTCCAAGGCTTCAGCTACAGTGTGTAGAAGGCTTGTTTCGTAACGATTTAAAGGCTCCAGAGCCAGCCGCACGTCTTTCCGAAAATCAGCACACTCCCGCAATGCGTCCCGAAGGAGGGTCTTTTCCCCTTCCTTTCCGCGAATAAGCCCAATGATCACTACCGCCCCGAAAGGGGAAGCTAAGTCCATATGGGCCTTGACCCGCGCTAACGCTTGCTCCCGCACCTTATCGTCCGGAGAGGACAGGGAAAGACCTTCTTTCCAGAAGGCCTGCCCGGTGGTTATGGAAACCCACTTTAAGTCGGTTTTCCCAAGCAGAGTCTCAAGCTGAGATGGTTGTACGTGTGCGGGCTGGGTGATGGCCAGCTCCACGCATGAATAGCCTGCGGAGCGGACCCGGCCCAGGCTTTCCGGCCATTCTTCAGGCGAAAACGGTGAAAATGGCGTAGGATCCTGGACTGGGACAATCAGACCCAAAGGCCATTTTTGTGATCTGTTACCCGTCACATTCAAAGCCCGCGGCGGGCCAGCGCATAAACTGGCTTCCATCCCGGGCTTCCCGGTTCCCGGAGATAAGGCTCCATCTCTTCCTTCGTCCGCAGGGTCACCTTCTCCACCGGTGGAACAGTCCCCGGCGGGAAAGCTTGAAGGATTTGGTCGATGACCAGCACCAGATAGGAAAGAATGGCAGCAATGGGACGCTTGGCTTTCTTGGCGGAAGCTCGCGTAGGATCGCCTACAACTCCTTCGGGCGTTGCGGCAATCTCGATAGCGATATGCCCTTCTCCCTCAGACCATTTGTGGGGTCTGCGCAAGTTGTCCACAGCGTTGTCGAAGTGCCCAACAGGCAAGAGATTCTCACTTTGCGTTTTCTGGGCCAACGACATATCCACCATTTCAGGTGGGAAAAGAAGAAGGGCCACCGAAGTTTCAGCCTCATCGGCATGCACAAAATGGGTCTCCAAAGAGTCTGGTTTTCCCGCGGGATAGAAGAATTCCCGCACTGCTCGGTGCCAGTCGAGGATCTGGAAGACCCCGGGCAGCTGATAGCGGTACATAAACTCGTGCAAGGCGGACTCCAAAACCCAAAGCTGGCCGTGGTTATTGACGATAATCTGCTTGCGGAACCCATCGTTCCAGAGCCCAAGCATTACAGCGATTAGGATTTCCCGCACTGCCTCCTCCGGAATAATCACCGTTCCAGGCATACCGATGTGATGGTAGGGATGAGCACCGTAGTTCAACGGCGGAAGAGCTAACGCCACCGGTCGACCCTGTTTTTCCGTGTACCGACGAACAGCCTCGCATATTTGGGTCACCATAAAGGTGTCCAGGCCGGAAATCGTGTGCAGCCCGTGATTTTCTGTACATCCTACGGGAATGAGGACGATGTCGTTTTTCCTGCGGTTTTCGATGACTTTAGCCCGCACGGTGGTTTGGATGTAGCTTCCAGGCTTTCCTAGCTCCGGAGGAGAGGGAATGCCGAACTCCGCTAATATCCGGTCGATCTCTTCCTCAGAGGCATCCCAGATCTTTTTCTTTAAGCGCCCAACTTCGGTATCCTCAAAAACAATAGCCGGATGCTCCGTTGTAATCCAAAAGTTTGCCTTCGCCATTTTGGCTCCTTTCAAGGAAGAATCATGATTTTTCCATCGCGGCGCTCGGTGGCCCGTTTGATAGCCTCCACCCCTTGGGTCAAAGGGAAGGTCGCGGTAATGATGCGGGAGTTATCGATGAGGCCGGCACCCATCATGCGAATTACTGAAGGGAAGATGCCGTATCCAGAGTGTCCTTGAGCCCCAAAGAGCTTAGCTTTCCTTGTCTGAAAGCGCTCAAGATACATGGGAACCCTTTGGGCAGCGCGCCCAACTACCGCGATCTTCCCTCCAACGGCGAGGGTTTTTTCCATTTCCGGAATAGTTTTCTCCGGCGCACCCGCTGCTTCCACAGAAAGATCCGCGCCTTCGCCCTGGGTAATTTCCATTACTGCTTCCGCAGGCTTTTCTTTTGTGGGGTCTAGAACATAATCTGCGCCTACTTTCTTCGCCAGCTCTTGCCGCACTTTGGAAACTTCAAAGGCTATAACTTTGGCCGCACCTGCAGCTTTCGCAAGCTGAATGGCGGCAAGCCCAATGGGCCCAGCACCGTACACCACCACATACGCTCCGGGTCGAAAGCCGCCCGCGCACTCAAAAATGGTGTTGTAGGCCACGCAGGTGGGCTCGGTAGTAGCTGCCACCTGCCAAGCTACCTTTTCATCGGAATAGCGCTCAAAGATCGCGTCCACTTTCCAGCAGAGCTTAGCGGGAACAACAATGTATTCAGCCATAGCTCCAGGGATGGTGAATCCGATTTCTTCCAAGTTTTGACACTGGTTCGGGAAACCGTCCCGGCAAGGCCGGCAGTATCCGCACCATACCATTTCTTCAACGGTTACTCGGTCACCTACTTTGAAAGCTTTTCCTTCAGGTCCAGGACCAATTTCTACGATTTCGCCGGCGAACTCGTGGCCGATGACCGTGGGGAACTTGGTGAGGCCAGGATAGACCATGTAGCCATCTCGGTCGGTTTCGTAAAAGTGGATATCGGAGCCGCAGATTCCACAAGCACGCACCCGCAGGAGAACCTCTCCCGGTCCAGGTTTGGGCTCGGGGATTTCTCGCAGTTCCAATTTAGGATAGCGCCAAACGCTAGCGCCCTCGAGAGCTTTACCGGTCTTCTGCTCAAACTCTGTGAGCTGGTAGCCGGGCCGCGGTTCCCATTTGGCCTCCAATACCAAAGCCTTCACACCATCCTCCTTTCGCAAACGTTTGAAATCGCATAATTATACTTTCTTGAAAGAACCAAAACAAGACTTCGTTGTTTCATTTCCCTTTGTATCAGCCCAATGAAGGGTCGATTTCGGAAAGCCGGACAGGTCGCCGCTCCAAGAGGGACCTTTTTGCGGCATGCCCCATGACTACGGGGATTTTTCCATCTAAACCGGTGACCGGTGGTTCCTTTCCTTCCCGCACTGCTTCCACAAATGCTTTTATCTCGGCAATATAGGCCTCACGGTAGCGTTCTATAAAGAAGTAATGAAGGGTTGAGGCACGATAGCCACTTTCATTCGCTATGCGAGTTGCGTGAGGAAGGGGATTTTCAGCAAAAAGCCCGCCCTTTTCCCCGAGGATCTCGATCCGTTGGTCATGGCCATATGTTGCTTTCCGACAATTGGTGATCACACCCAAAGCCCCGCTTTTGAATCTGAGGGTCACGACAGCGGTATCCACATCTCCAGCTTTTCCAATCTCGGGGTCCACAAGAACAGCGCCTGCGGCATAAACTTCCTCCACGTCCCCCAAAAGAAATCGGGCCATATCGAAATCGTGGATGGTCATGTCCAAAAAAATTCCGCCGGAGACTTTAACATAGGAAATGGGCGGAGGAGCGGGATCATAGCTTGTAATTTTGAGAAGCCAAGGCTTGCCGATTTCTCCTGCCGTTAAGAGCTCCTTTAGGCGCCGGAAATGTGGATCAAACCGACGATGGAAGCCAACTTGAAGGATCACCCCGGCTTTTCTTACTGCTGCAAGGGCCTTCTCGATTTCCTCCAAATCCAAGGCTAAGGGTTTTTCGCAGAAGATATGTTTTTTGGCGACAGCTGCAGCCCGCACGATTTCCGCATGAGTATCTGTGCTTGTACAGATCAAAACTGCTTTTACATTCGGGTCTTCAAGCACTTGCTCGTATTTGCAAGTCCAATGAGGAATCCCGAAATCTTTGGCCGCCTTAGCTGCGGCTTCTTCTACCACATCAGCCACCCAAAGAAGCTTTGCTCCAGGGATGTAGTGTGTGATATTTTCGGCGTGAAGCTTACCGATTCTCCCCGCACCGATGAGGCCCAGTTCAAGGTGAGCCATCCCTGCCTCTTTTCTCCAGCACCGATGCTGTGCCAGTGCGAATCACTTCAATGATATCTTGAGGAGTAACTTCCGCCTTTACGAATTCCCCGATCTTTTTTCCACGGTCTAAAATCACGAATCTATCGGCTAAATCATAAACATGGTATATATTATGCGTAATAACTACTACCGAAATTCCTTTGGCTTTAAGGGAACGAATATATTCTAATACGTATTCGGTTTCCTTTACGGAAAGGGCAGCAGTAGGCTCGTCAAAAGCAACGAGTTTAGCTTGAAAGTAAAGCGCTCTCCCGATACAAATGGATTGACGTTCCCCTCCGGAAAGGAGGGACACTTCACGTCGAGGGGATGTTATTTTCACCCCGATTTGCGAAAGAACCTCGATGCTCTCACGGTTCATGCGGCGTTTATCCAGGAGAAAACCCCATTTTGTTGGTTCCCGTCCGAGGAAAAAATTGCGGGCGATGCTCATCGTGTTCACCAGGGTTGCCTCTTGGTATACAGCCTCAATTCCCAAACGTCGAGCATCTTGAGGAGATTTAAGCGAAATTTTCTTCCCTTCGAAATAAATATCCCCAGTATCTGGAGGAAATACTCCAGTAAAAATTTTGACGAGCGTGGATTTTCCAGCACCATTATCTCCAAGCAGGCCAACGATTTCATTATAATTTACATCGAAATCCACCCCATTCAAGGCCTGAACTTTCCCGAATCTCTTACTAATGTTTACCATCCGCAAAAGTTTTTCTGTGCTCATCTTTCCTCTAGCCGCGCTTTGAACCTTACCCGAACAAGATGATTCAAAACCGCCGCCGCCACCACCAAAAAACCCACGAATGCGCGGTACCAATAGGGAGGTGCGCCGACAAGCACAAGCCCTTGTTGGATCATTGCCACCATGAGCGCCCCAAGATAAGCTCCTAAAATGCTTCCATAGCCTCCGGTAAGTAGACATCCACCGATTACCGCCGAAGCGATGGCTTCAAGTTCCATGCCCTCTCCCTGTTGAGGTGCGACCATTCCTAGCCTGGCAAAAGCTATCATGCCAGCGATAGCAGCCACCACGGAACAGAGAAGAAAATTAAGGGTTTTCACACGTTTTATGGGAATTCCTGCCATGTAAGCGGCGTTGGGATTTCCTCCGCTGGCAAAGACCCAATTTCCATAACGGGTCTGGGTGAGAACGAACGTAAATATCCCGCAGATTATAAGAGACCATATTACAGAAAACCGGAAAAAACCAGTAATAGTGCCAGCGAGAATATACTCGGCTATCTTGTCTCCCGCAAACGGGAGAAGAAATCCGCGGCTTAAAGCCAGCACTAACCCCCGTAAGAAAAGCATCATTCCCAGCGTCGTAATAAAAGAAGGAAGTCCAACCCTAACGGTGATCTGACTGTTTATAAATCCGACAATTATTGCAATCCCGATCCCGATAATAAGGATCACCACAAATGGAAACCCGCTTTTCATCAAAAGCGCACTCACTACTGGAACAAAAGCAAAAATCGAGCTTACCGAAAGATCAAACTCTCCGGAAATCATAAGAAAAGCAATTCCACTGGCCACAATCCCAAGCTCAGCAGTCCGTACTAAAATTGAAGCGAAGCTTTGCACATGTAAGAATTTATCGGAAAGGAGGGAAAAGATTATAAGAACCACAACAACAGCGGTCAGTACTCCAAGTTCAGGTATTGTAAGAACATTTTGCAATAACCGTGAGACTTCTCGTTTCGTTTTTCTGACAACTGTTCGTGAAATCTCCATGTTGCCTCTTTCAATAATTTTAGAAACCGGGGGATCCACAGGTACTGGATCCCCCGGTTAACCCTCAAGAAGATTTCGTATTACGCACCACCAGTGGTCTCGATCTGCTTTAAGAGCACGTCAATGTTGTTCTTGTCCACAACCGATGGGCCGGTGGGAACATCCGGGGGAAGGAATCCGTATTTAAGATGGAGATAAAGCCACACAACAGGAATGAATCCCTGCATATAAGGCTGCTGAGCTACAGCACAAATCATGACCCCTTCCTTGATGGCCTCAGCAATCTTAGGATCAACATCAATGGTGGCCAACCTAATCTGGCCCACCTTACCCATCTCCTTAACCACCTGAACAGCAGCCCAAGCGTCGGTGGGGCCAAGGGCAAATACCATGTCCACTTCAGGATGACCGATCAGATACGACATAAGGATAGGTCCATGCTGAGCCGGATCAACTGTAACATCCAGCACATCAACCTTAGTGCCAAGGGGCTCAAGTACTGATTTAATCCCGGCTGTTCGGGCCTCCAGACCTACGTGACCAGGTTCGGTGATCATCACTACTGCTGCCTTAGGAATAAACTCCTGCACTACCCGCTCGGCCAAGGCCTTGCCCGCGGCAAACTCCTCCTGGCCCACGTAGGCGAGGTAGGGAATCCTTTCCCCTTTAGGTCGCGGGTCAGGAACGTTAATGGCGATGATCGGGATCCCTTGTGCAATAGCCATACGAGCCGGCTCATCCAAGACCTTGTACGAAGTGATGGTTAAGATGATTCCATCAGGTTTGGCAAGAATGGCGGCTTCCAAATTTGCTTTAAGTAGCGCCAAATCCCAACGCTCTAGGCCTACGTAATGTACCGTAACACCTAGAAGTTTAGCCGCATCCTGAGCCCCTTTAATTACCGGGGACCACCAGGGATCACCCAGAACGCCGTGGGTTATGAAGTAAAAAGTGTAGGTTTCGGCGAGGGCAGCTCCGCCCAACAAAGAAACCAAAAGCCCAACCAGACCAAAAACTACAACAAACCGTCTCACCATAGCCCCCTCCCTTAAATTAAATGTTAGCGTTTGCATTATACTGCCAGCCCCCTTGGTTGTCGAGTATCGAGGGGGCTTGTCTAATAATTAGGTGAAAGAGCACCCTCTTCGTTGGCCCTGAAGCGTGAAGGCCCAAAAACCAACGGAATAGGGCCAGAAGCACCCGCAGCGCGTAATACACCACAAGGAGAAGGTCCTCCCCTTTTGGGTTTAGAGACCCTTAGATTCCGGAGCCTCCCGTTGAGCCTCGTTTTCAGGGCCCCGAAGATCCCCTCACCCACCGCTCGCAGCCGATAAATCTCCAAACGAAAAGCCCTCAATGTCTCCCTTCTCCTTGGATCCCGCACTTTCCCACCGCCCTTGAGATGGATCATCGGGATGTATTTTCCCTTAGTTCCTCGTAGACCTTCCTCGAATCGAAGCCCGCAAAGGGATCGGAGAAGGCCTCCAGGATTGGCCGTGCTTAAGGCCTTGGCCCCAAGGAGAGGATCAGGCGCATAACCCCCTCCCACACTCATTCCCACAGGAAGAAGAAGCTTCTCCTCTTGGGAATAACGGATGGCCAGACAAAGCCTGGCATGCCCCTGGACCACTCTGGGAAATCTCCCCCTCATCCGCTTGAGCTCTTGAGTTTTGCCCCGTTGAGGAATTCCTGTGCTATCCAGGATGAGGAGGAGACTTTTTTCGAGAAAAGGGCGAAGCCTCTCCTTTAGGAGCTCCAGGAGTTTATGAAGCTCCTCTTCTCCAAGCTTTTTGCGCATGCGCTAGTAGCGGGCTTGGAAACTTGGGCAGGGCTCATCCGGAAAGAGGAAGGCCTCTGTCTTCCGGTAAGTCCAGTTGTAGTAGGAGCGGAGAATAAGGAGGGCAAGGTAAAGGTGATCCAGATAAGTAGGAGGCTTTCCCCGCTTCCTCTCCCTCCTCTTCTCCACCTCTTGAGCCAGCTTCAAGGCCACGGAAAACACCCGTTTCGGCCTATGCACCTGCTTTCCTCTCACTATGGCGCAAAGAGCTACCCTAAACCTGATTGTTAGACAAGCCCCGAAATCTTGACAGGCAGGGGGTAGAGGTGTATCATGAAACCGAAAATTAAAATCAGAGGTTACTGAGCAAAACACCATGCTGGAACAATTAATGGAGGATAACAATGTTTGATAAATGCCCTGGAGCCGCTCATATACGCACACCCACAATTAAAATAAAAAAGTGCCCCGAATGCGGCGAAGAAGTCGAGATTTTCTCCGATGAGATGCAGGTAAAGTGCAGTAATTGTGGATTTATAGTTTACAATATAGTTTACAATGATTTACAATCCTGCATGCAATGGTGTAAATATGCTGAAAAATGTGTTGGAGAAGAACTCTACAAAAAATTAAGAAAAAGGAGCGATGAATAAGGGCAAGATAAAAGGCGGTCCTAGCCTAAAGTATAAGATGAATTGATGAACCAATAGACACACTGCACGTCTTTCCCACGCTGAGCGAGGGGATCAGGTTGGTTGCCCAGTCTTAGAGATATCACGATGAACTGGTGCGCGGAATGAGCAAAGAGGGAAAGGAGGTGGTCTAGACGAAACTCATATCTATCTTGGGCTCAATTCTGGCGGCCGTTGTCTCGTCCGCTTGTTGTCTTGGGCCAGTAGCCCTATCGCTTTTGGGTGTGGGCAGCTCTGCTGGGATTTTCGCAGGACTGAAGGCTTATCGGCCTTACTTCATCGGTCTAACTGCCGTTTTCTTGGGCTGGGCCTTCTACCTGGCCTACCGCTCACGAAAAGTTCAGTGTGCTGATGGGACTTGTAAGATCGAGCGAGCCGGGCGCTGGAATAGGCTAGGGGTTTGGCTGGCTACCCTGGCAGCTGCGTGGCTCATTACCTTTCCTTATGTGGCTGGAACCATCGCCAACCGTTTGCCAAGCCTGCCCTCGACGGGCGCAGTGCAAACTGCTCCACCCTCCTCGTCTTCTCCTTTGTCTTTGTGGTGGTCCACTCAGGCCCTGCGGCAATTAACGTTAGCCGTTGCGGGCATGACCTGTCCGGCTTGCGCCTTGATGGTCAAACAGGATTTACTTAGCGCTCCAGGGGTGCTTCAGGCCTCGGTCGATTATGAGACGGCTCAGGGCGTCGTGGTCTACGACGGGACGAAGACGACTCCAAAGCAAATCATGGAAAGCCTTAAGCCACCCTATGCTGCGACCATGCTCGAGGATCGGCCTCTTATGTTAGAGAGCCCGGAAGGCTGAAGCTCAGAGAGGATCTAATCGCTCTTAAGTCGAGCCTAGATAAGGAAGCTTACCATGCTCATCACCCCCATCCAGTCTACCAAAAAAACAGAAACTTAATGGCGCCGAGCTCCTAGCCCGCCGTCCCTCCTTAATCACACCGAACGTGCCATCTTCGAGAAACACCACTGCCTTCGGATACGAATACGGGTCGCGGCTTTCGAAAACCGCCTTGTCTATCGAGACGGCGATGATCTCGCCCAAAAAGATGATCTCGTCCCTAACGCTAAGATGATGATGGAGCACGCACTCAAGATGCGTCTCACATTCTTCGACCAGAGGTAGCTTAACCTTCTGAGCCGGAATTGGCGTGAGGCCCCACACTTTGTACTGGACGGGGGTGGGGTGGAGATGTAATGTCTCAAGAATTGATGTTATTGAAAACGCGCGCCCTCGGGCAGGGTTATCCTGCCAGAAAAAGAAGAAAGGAGGGCGCGTACGATGGAGTATATCGCCTTTGATTGTCACAAGAAGTACACCTATGCCGTGGTGGAGGATGAGAAAGCCCAGGTGCACAGGGAAGGAAAAATCGTCCATGAGCGGGGGGCTTTGGCTGTGTTCCTCAAAGCTTGCCACCCAGGAAGCCCGGTGGCCGTGGAGACCGTGAGGAACTGGTATTGGTTTGTGGAGGAGATCGAACGAACGGGTTGCGTTCCGAGACTGGTGCATGCTGCCAAGGCTAAACTCATGCTGGGCATAACCAACAAGACGGATAAGCTCGATGCCCGGGGTCTCACGAAGCTCCAGCGGGCGGGAACCCTTCCCACGGTATGGATCCTACTCGGCGAGGTACGGGACAAGCGAGAACTTACCCGGGCAAGAATGGCCTTGGTCCAACAAAGAACCCGACTCAAGCAGCGGAAAAAACCCGGGAAGACGTAAACCGCTATCTCAAATGGGCTTATAGTGAGGCGGCCAACGTAATTGCCCGCTACCATCAAATTCCGCCATGTGGAGAGCTTATCCCTGAATCCGAGAGAGAAAGGGGCATCAGAAAGCAATAGGAGCAGTGGAGAGACTTTTAGCGGAAGCCACCTGGTGGGTGCTCCACACCGGACGACCCTATCAGGATCCGGCCATTTGCCGGCTTGGGCGGGTGATGGGGGCGTGAACGCGGCCGAGACACATGGGGCAAGGGCCCGGGAAGTGATTGCGGGACGTCCCCGAAAAAACCTTATGCCCTTTAGGGGCGGAGAGATGTGTCCACAGTCGATGATGCAAGGTTGGGGATGAAAGAAAGGAGGAGCCAAGGGGTTGACCGGGCGTGCGCTTTCAGAGATGTCCGAAAGGCCTCATGATAGCCTGCCTAGACAAACCTGGAGAAAAGGAGGGAAGGCTATATACGGGACCGAGCCCATCCTAAAAAGGCCACGGTAAAGGAGCTGTTGGAAGTCCTTGTGCGTGAAAAACAGGAAATTTGCTTGAAAAAACTACCTCATGAAGGCCAACAGCTCCTGCTCCCAGGGTCTCCTCCTCACCGCCGCTCCCTGAAGGACCTTGAGGTCCGGCGGGTCCGTGGCAGACGGGCAACCTCGTCTGAGGCCTGGTCTCCTCGCAACTCCTCTGCCGCGGAGGGCATAAGATTTCTCGGAGATGTGCCGCGATCCATTCCCAATTCGCTACCGAATGGGGAGGCTAGGAATAAAGAGAGCTTTTGGCTTCGACATAAGCATGGATGTTCCTTCTGCCCGGATGGCTCAAGATCCGAGGAGGCGGAACATGATCTCTTGCCCTTCTGCGGAGGCGCTGTCCTTGCTCCAGGCCTCCTTCTTTCCCTAATTAGCGGGCGGCCCAGCCATATTTGAACTAGGAATACCGAAAGCTGTTTTTACAGGAAAACGTTTTTCTGGCAATGCACCATCCGCTGTACCGATGCGGTTAAAAGCGGGTAAAACAGTAAGCCATAGTTGCGTAAGGAAGGTTTTCTGGTAAACTGGTAAATCGTGCCGGTCCTGGCGGTGGCGAACCAGAAGGGCGGGGTGGGGAAGACCACAACGGTGGTCTCCCTATCCGCAGCCCTCGCGAAAATGGGAAAGAAGGTTTTGGCGGTGGACCTCGACCCCCAAATGGGCCTCACCGCCTGGCTTTTCGGCGAAGACCACCGGGCCAAAACCACCGTCTACGAGGCCCTTTTCTTCCCAAGGAAGATGCGGGAGGCCATCCTCCCAAGCCCGGAGGGGTTCTCCGTGGTCCCAAGCTCCCTGGACCTTGCGGGAGCGGAGGTGGAGCTCCTTTCCCTTTCCGATCGACATTGGAGATTGGCCGAGGCGTTGTCCCAGGTTTTCGGCTACGACTGGATACTTTTGGATTGCCCGCCTTCCCTGGGCCTCCTTACCCTCAATGCCCTTGTGGCTGCGGATTTTGTGCTCATCCCTGTTTCCTGCGAATTTTTGGCCCTGCGGGGACTGGCCCTCCTTTTCTCCACAATCCGACGGGTCCAAGGGGAGCTGAACCCAAACCTTCGGGTCCTCGGTATTCTTCCCAACCTCTTTGAGGCGCGCACTTTGCACGCAAAGGAGGTTTTGTCTGCGCTACGGGGCAGGTTTGGGGAGGAGCTTTTGCCGGTGGTGCGGAAAAGCGTGAGGTTTAGGGAGGCGCCGGTAGCTGGAAAATCCATCCTCGCCTACGACCCTGGCGGGGAAGGGACTCAGGCCTTTTTGGAGGTGGCAAAGGAGGTGGTGCGGCGTGGCGAAGCGCGCGGAGCTCACTGAGGAGAGGCTCAAAGGTTTGGAGGCGGTGTTTGGGGAAGCGAAGGCTGTAAAGCCAGAAAAACTGAAAACCAGTAAAACTGAAAAACAGAAAGTCACCTTTTATTTGGATGCGGAGGCCGTGGAGTTGCTTGAGGATTTGCGGCTTAAGCTCAGGCGGGAGCATGGCCTTGGGCCCAGGGCTTCCTCAAAATCCGCCATTGTGGAAGCGGCGATCCGCCTGGCTCAGGTGGATTTGGCCGGGCTTGCCAAAGCCCTAAAACCCGAGGAATGACAGGATTAAAGGCTTTTTGGTAGCGGTTTAGGTTCTCCTTTTACCCTTTGGGCACAAAGGAAAAGGAGCCTCAAGCGCAAAGCGCCGAGCGTCACCGTCAAATACTTCCGGGACGACAAGCTGCGAAAGCCAAAACAAGATAGGGGAAACCTTATCTCCTCATTTTGGAGCTTAATGTGGAGGAAAACGCGGCCATCTTT
>Ga0065719_100097_pt1 | contig 34034 bp, 32 predicted proteins | sample GBSCel85sediment_FD_59106 | JGI IMG/M metagenome (GOLD analysis project Ga0065719, IMG submission 59106) | Hot spring sediment microbial communities from Great Boiling Spring, Nevada - Cellulolytic enrichment CS 85C v3 (version 3) | ecosystem: Environmental > Aquatic > Thermal springs > Hot... | reverse complement strand
GTCATGATGATGATCAGCCTCATACCCGCCCTTATCTATTACATCGGATACACGTTATACGTTTCCGGCTGGCTTGGTGGAGGCCGGAGCAGGGAAGGTGGTGGAAGCGGCTTCGCTATCCTGATAGGGATGCTGCTGATAGCCCTTAGCTTCATCTTCAACCTCTTCGTCTATTACATGAGTAGGCTTAGGGAGTATTATGCGGACTCGCATGCCGCCCTCAACGTGGAGAATGGCGCCAAGAGACTCCAGAGAGGGCTCGTCAAGATAATGGCCGTATCCGGCAGAATCCCGAGATCCATCAGGAGCAGACATGACCAGCTCAAGATGTTCTTCATCTCAGATCCAGACGTTACCATAAAGGCTTATGGCGACATCGACACGTTGATAGAGGAGATTAAGAGGGAGAAGCCGAGTATGATCCTAGAGCTATTCAGCACCCATCCACATCCCGCGAAGAGGCTGAGGTTCTTGGATCAATTCATAACCGCGTGAAATCTTGGCGAAAAGTTTATCCCTCAACACATATTTTTCAGGCAATTGAAGAGGGGCTGGAGGCGGTTGCTGGAGGCTGGATCTGCGTGAGCGCTATAGAGGTTCTTGAGAGGCAGCCTCTCAGGAAGTTTCACTACGTCCTTCTAGCGATCACGAGCCTGATTTATGGCCTGACGGCGATGAATGTCATGCTTATCTCTGTCGCCCTCCCGCGAATCAGTGCTGAGTGGTCTCTCAGTACGCCAGCTGCCGGACTTCTCGCGAGCTTCGGCTATATCGGGATGTTCTTGGGCGCCCTCTCAAGCGGCTTCATAGCGGATAGAATTGGGAGAAAGCCCACGATGATAATCATGATCCTGATAGGGTCGGTGTTTACGGGGCTCTGCGGTCTCGCCCCGGGCTACGAGATAATGGCGGCTTTTAGGCTGATAGCGGGCTTTGGGCTCGGAGGAACACTACCACTCCCGGGAGTCTACATGAGCGAGTATCCGCCGGCCAANTATAGGGGCAGATTCGTCGGCATCGTTGAAACCGCATGGGTCTATGGAGCGATATTATCCGTCGTCTTCGGCTACATCCTGATACCGGAATATGGCTGGAGAGCCGCATTCAACGCCGCCTACATACCATTGATTCTCATACCGTTCATAGCCCTCCAAGTCCCTGAGTCGATAAGGTTCCTTGAGAGGAGAGGCCGGATAGAGGAGATCAAGAGCATATTCAAGAGATATGGGCTCGTCGAGGATGTTGAGGGGCTTTATTTAAGACCTCAGCCAATTCAGANAATCGGAGTCAAGAGGCTGATCTCTGGCGAGTATCTGAGGAGGACGTTGATACTCTGGATGCTCTGGGCCGCCCTCGTATACACATATCACGGGATATTCATCTGGCTACCATCAATCTATGCTGAGAGGCTTGGCTTCTCCATCGTGAAGTCCCTCGAATGGGTTCTGATCGTCACCTTGGTGCAGGTTCCCGGCTACTATAGCGCCGCGCTGCTCCTAGATAAGGTTGGCAGAAAGCCCATCCTAGCCTTCTATCTAGCTGTTGCCGGCGTCGCATCCCTCTTCCTCTCAACAACCCGCGACATNAACATGATCCTTATCTATAGCTGTGTGATAAGCTTCTTTAACCTCGGCGCTTGGGCCGGGCTCTATGCCTACACGCCAGAGCTCTATCCAACAGAGCTTAGGGGGACTGGATCCGGGGCTGCCGCGAGCATCGGGAGAGTCGCGGGCATACTGGCCCCATATCTCACTGGATACCTGATGTATATCAGTGGTGGAGAGCTNTTCTACGCCTTCCTAGTGTTCGCGCTGGTTCATCTCGTGGCCGCTGCCATAACAGGCGCCTTCGGCGAGGAGACTAAGGGCAGGAGACTTGAGGAGATCTCGAGGATCTAGTATGATCTCGCGACATAGACCACTGACCTGGCCTCGCCTCCGCATACCGCGCATGGGCCGAATGGCTTCTCGACTATATCATATCTCTCTCCCCTAACCTCTCCACCGACCTCGTCCTTCAGCTTCTCGGCGCACTCGATGCTCCCGCACCAGTTTATCCTCGCAATCCTCCTCTCCTTCAAGATCTTCTTTATCTCCTCCATGTTGTTGGCGTCGGAGATCACGCTGAGCATCATCCGCCTGCTCCTCTCAAGCAGGTTCGACTCTATTGCCCTCATCAGCTCATCCACTTTTCCGACGAGCTCATCCAGCGACACCTTAACCCTCTCCAGTGTATCTCTTCTCGCGAGGGTCACAGAGGACTCAACAACCTCCTTCGGCCCTATTTCCACCCTGACTGGGACGCCCATGAGCTCCCAATGATAGAACTTCTCACCCGGAGTAATGTCATCGCGATCATCAAGAACAGTCCTCCACCTGCCTGCCAGCATATCCCTCACCTTGGACGCGTAGTCAAGTATCTGCTTCTCCTGCCCCTTGAATAGTATCGGGATTATCACGACCTGTGTTGGGGCAACCACGGGCGGTAGTACCAAGCCCCTATCATCCCCATGCTGGGCTATGATCGCTGCTATAACCCTGCTGAAGCCGAAGCCGTAGCATGTCTGATATGGCGTGCCCCTACTTCCATCCCTTTTCTCGAACTCTATCTCATATGCCTTTGCGAAGTTTCTCCCGAGGTTATGGATTGTGGCGACCTGATTTACCTTCCCATCGGGGTTCCATGCGTCGAATGCTATCGAGTAAACTGCTCCAGCGAACTTGTCGAAATCCGGTCTCTTGAGTATGATGTAGCCTATGCAGAGCTTCTTCAGGACTGTCTCGTAGATCTGCATGGCCTCCCTAACCTGCTTCTCCGCCTCGGCCGCGTTCTCATGCACCGTGTGAGCCTCATTCCAGGGTATCTCCCTAACCCTATAGAGGGCTCTCGTGGCCTTAGTCTCCCTACGATAGACATTCACGCTCTGATGAACCTTGAGTGGGAGATCGGCGTGGCTCCTTATCCAGAGCTTGAACATCGGATACATTATCGTCTCGGATGTGGGCCTGATTATCAGCTTCTGNTCCCCGGAGCCCTGATCTATCACAAAGACCTCCTTCGAGAATCCCTTGATATGCTCCNCCTCCTTCCTGAATAGCTCCTCGCTGGTGACGAGGGGGAAGTACATCTTCTTGTGCCCAGTTTTCTCGAGCTCATCCTCGAGGAGCTTCTTGATCATGTCGAGCATGAAGGCTCCATTCTCCAAATAGACCGAGAAGCCCTTCACCGGGAACCTGTTATCAACTATCCTAGCCCTGAAGATGACGTCGTCAAACCACTCGGAGAAGTTTTCAAACTTCTTCGAAGCGGAGACGCTCATCCCGCTAAGCCGCGCCTCCNCCCGATATATAGCCTATCCACCATAAATCCCGGCCCATGGGGGCTTTCTAGCCCCTCCTCTCCCAGCTCTTAAGCGCCGCTTCCACCATTTCAGCTAGCAACTTTTTCGGGTCCTTTGCCTTGACATATGCGCTGGCTAGGAGGACTCCCTCGGTCCCGAGCTCTATCGCCTTGGCCACGTCATCGCCCGTCGAGATGCCCGCGCCGCAGAGTATGTGGACTGATGGATTTACCCTCTTAATCGCCTCAACGGCCCCCGTGACGACCTCAGGCTTCGCTTTCGAGACAGGTATCCCCGTCCCTATTAGCTCCGGGGGCTCAATCGCCAGCATATCCGGCCCTAGCGCCGCCCCAGCCCTAGTGGTCTCAACAGTATCTGTGCATAGCAGGGAGATCAACCCAACCTCTCTCAACCTCTCGAGAACCGCGCCAATATCCGCTAGGAGGAGCCTCTTCTCAGAATGGTTGACTATCGAGCCCACTGCTCCAGCAGCCTTAACATTCTCCGCGATTATTGAGCCTGTGTGGCTTCCGGGGCGATATGGGTCAACATGCTGGGCGAAGATCGGTATGCTGACATGCTCCACAACAGCCCTGAGATCGAGTAGCGGCGGGGCGACGATAATCGAGATACCATATTCCCTCGAGACCTCTTCAGCAATCCTAGCAAGCCTTATAGCATTCTCACCTATGGACTCGAGGTAAACCTTGAAGTTCAGTGCAATTACTGGATACTTTATCTCAACACTCATATCTTTCTTGGAGTATGAGCCTGTTGATAAGAATTATCTCGTGAGTCTTGGTCGAGTTTTCTCACGCTTCCTCTCAATCACTTCTCCCCACATGAGCTTTATCTCNCCTATCAGCTCATCCACCNTGAGGGCACCCTTCTCGGTAATATAGGTGGTTATCAGCCTCGGCCGCAGGATCTCAAAATAAGGGTTCAGGCATCGGAGCTTNGCTTCCCCGACATATACCTCCTCCTCTGGATGCCTCTCTAGACCGAACCCGTAGATCGCCGCTTTCCAGAGATCCGTCACGATATTCACCGGAACCCCAGCATCCATCGCTGAGAGGGCGATCATCTTTGAGCCTATCTTGTTCGCGATCGAGCCATCATCGAGTATCGCATCACACCCCAGCACCACCGCATCAACAAGCCCCTGGTCCATAACATGTGATGCCGCCGCATCGACTATTAGTGTCACATCATGTCCCCTAGCCGCCAGCCTCTCAGCAAGCCTCCTCCCCTCATAGCCTGGCCGCGACTCAGTAATATACACGCTAATATCCCTGCAGTTTTCGAGGGCGCTGGCAACAGTTGAGCTATAACTATGGGTTAGAATGCTCNTATATCTCCNGATCATCTCGGAGGCGTTTTGCACAACGCTTCTCAGAGAGCTCTGGTACTCGTTTATGCACCTCCTCACAGCGTTCTCTATCGCTTCTCCCACGGATTTTCCAGCCGAGACCTCCTTCTCGATTATCGAGCCAATCATGTGCGCTATGTTTGCTATCGAGGGCATGCTCGGCCTAGCTTCTGAGAGAGCCTTCACAAGCCTCCTCACGTCTTTGAGGCTCACGGGCTTCTCGAGAAGCTTCATGAAGGATACTGCGGCCCTGATCGTGAGCTGTGACGCGCCGCTCACCGAATCCTCCTTTATCCCCCTCACCAGATCCGCGATGTTCATCTTCCGCGAGGGCTACTGGATCACGTTATTATTAAGGTGTTTGCGCCGATTCCTCGCCCAGCCGCCGCTCTTCAACCCCAGAGCCCAAGTGGATTATCTTGACCAAGTGGACGAGCTCTTCCCTCATGCCATATGTGAGGACCGCAGTTGGTTCTCTCACCCTTATCTCGCCCCTCATGATCTTCTTCTCCAGCTCGTTTAAGCCCTCCTCATAGCTCGTTGAGAACGCCTCAACGGTCTCCACGCCTCTCAGGAGCATCAGTCTTCTCAGGGTTCTCTTGCTGGGTGAGACCGCTATCACGCTCACGGACGGCCTGAAGCCCGCTATCCTCTGAGCTGTTCTACCGGAGATTGTATAGATGAGTATCGCGGCGTTAAGGGACTCGGCCAGCGAGGCGACACCATATGCGAATCTTGTTCTAATATCCTCCCTAGGATCCACGCTCCTCCTCGGGGGAGTTATCCCGGACTCATATCTCTCGATTATCTTGTGGAGCCACTTGACCGCCTCGACCGGATATTTGCCGACCGCCGTCTCATTCGTTAGCATCAGGACATCTACGCCCTCGGATACCGCCGCGACCACGTCCACGACCTCGCTTCTCGTCGGGACAGGGTTCTCTATCATCGAGCCGAGGAGCTGTGTAGCGATTATCACGGGCTTGCCCCTCTCAATGGACTTTCTAATGATCACGCTCTGTAGCCTTGGAACCTCCTCGAGCGGGAAATGCATGCCTAGATCCCCTCTCGCGACAAGGATCGCGTCAGCCGCATCCACTATCTCCTCTAGGTTCTTCACAGCGGCTGGAATCTCTATCTTCGCTATTATCGATGTCTGCTCCGCTCCGAGTGATAGTAGCATACCCCTCAGCATCGCCACATCATGCTCTCCCCTGACATAGCTTAACCCGATATAGTCGAACTCCTCGGTAGCTGCGAACTTCACGATCTCAACCTCCCTGCTGCTTATTGTTGGCAGGTCTAGATCCCTACCCCTTACAACCATGCTCTTCCTACTGCTTATCCTCGCNTTGGTCAAGGCCTTCAAGACGACCTCTGAGGCTGATGCTGACTCAACCTCGAATGCCGCGAGGCCATCATCCATTAATATCACATGCCCGCGTCTCAGCACCTTGAGAACAGCCTCATTGGGAAGCGGGATAACTTTCTCATCTCCCCCACGAGCCCTATCTAGGGGGACAAGTTTCACAAATTCTCCAGACCTCACCTCTATCGGCTCATCAAGTATCCCCACGCGGACTGATGGGCCTGGCAGATCACCTACAAGAGCTAGATGTGTTGCGAGCTCGGCCTCAACCTCCCTAACGATCCTAACAGTCTCCCTCCACTCCTCGATGGANCCATGGCTAAAGTTTATCCTGAAGATCCTCGCCCCGGCTAGCGCCATCTCCCTGACGATCTCACGACTCCTACTAGCCACGCCAACGGTTACAGCAATCTTTGTCCTGGTCATCCCATATCACTAGACAGGAGCTATGAGATAAGTTGTCCTCTCTAGGGGGCTTATAAGTATCCCTCAGCCTCGGCGAGCTCGGCATTTAGCACCGCGTTCCCAGCAGCCCCCCTGATCGTATTATGGCCCAAGACAAGGAACTTTACCCCATTTCTTAGAACCGGGTCTCTCCTAATCCTGCCGACGACCACCGACATACCNTTACCAGCATACCTGTCCAGCCTCGGCTGAGGCCTATCCGGCTCATTCCTCACGATTATCGGCCTCTCCGGCGCGGTCGGCAGCCTGAGCTCCTGCGGCCTCCCCTTAAACCTCCTCATAGTCTCCGCGACATCCTCAGGCTCAGCCGGCTTATCCAGCTCGACGAAGATCGCCTCGAGATGCCCTTCGAGAACATTAACTCTATGGCAGCTCGCCGAGATCTTGAAATCCGCGGGAGTGATCCTCGAGTTCTCCAGCCTGCCTAGGATCTTCAGCGCCTCCCGCTCAACCTTCTCCTCCTCATTTCTTATGTATGGTATGATGTTGTCCGTTATCGCCATAGAAGGCACCCCAGTCCAGCCCGCGCCCGAGAGAGCCTGCATCGTTGAGACTATCACGCTCCTTATGCCATACTCATCCATGAGCGGTTTCAAGGCTATTATCATGGCATTCGACGTGCAGTTCGGGCTCGTGACTATGAAAGATCTCCAGCCCCTCTTCCTCTGCTCCCTGACGAGACCTAGGTGATCGGGATTAACCTCGCCTATCAGGATCGGGACATCCGGCTCCATCCTATAGGCACTCGCATCGCTTATCACAGGGATCCCCTCCCTCGCGAACTCAGCCTCAACCTCTCTAGCCACCTCCGATGGAAGCGCTGAGAATACTAGATCTACATCTCCCTCATGCTTAACATCCTCAAGCCGCGCCTCAACAACACGCATCCCCGCTGCCCGCTCCGGAATCTCGCCCTCAATACACCAGTGAACAACCTCAGCATACTTCTTCCCCGCAGATCTCGAGGAAGCAGCTAAGACCTCGAGCTCAAACCTCGGATGATCAGAGAGCAACTTGACAAATCTCTGACCGACCATCCCCGTAGCGCCCAGCACAGCAACCCTCAACTTATCCATATGCACTCCACCCCAACCCCATGCACCAAAACAGCCATGAATTAAAACTTTTGACATGCTCTAAGAACAATCTCCTAGACACTTGACTCATGCCCCTTAAACTCCACATTCCATGATTACGGATAGCCCTCCAAATACTTATAAGAAGGGTTTAGGCTGGTTGTGCGAGGTGCAGTCTTAGTTTTGGGTATGATTCCTCGTGATAAGCTTATCGGAATGCAGGTATACAACCCGAATGGAACATTTGTTGGGATTGTTCAGGATATTGCTCTGCCGCTTGGAGAAGGTGAGATGGGCATAGTAGTGACGACAAGGGCGCAGGCTATGGAGACGATTCCATGGAGCAAGATCTCAGCCGTTGGAGATATCATAATCCTCAAGGAGAATATTGAGATTAAGGTCCCGCCCGTGGAGATGGCCGCGCCGCAGGCCTTCCCATCACCTCAGGCACCATCAACAGAGAGCAAGGCTGGAGGAGCCTTGAAATNCATCGCCGGGGTCTTTAAGAGGGGTGGGGAGAAGCCCGCCTGCCCAACATGCGGCAAGTCATTAACATATATCGAGCAGTATAAGAGATGGTACTGCTATAACTGCGGCAAATACGTCTAGCATTCACTCAATTAATCATTTTTGACCGTTTTAGCTGAGCTGGCAAAATTTTGTATTTTGATCAGTGTGCTATATTTAAGCCGAATGCTCTGTGTACCGCTCTTAGCGCCTTGACACCATCCTCTTCTTTGACTGCGAAGGAGATGTTGAGCTCTGATGATCCCTGTGCTATCATCTTTATGTTTATGCCCTCTGTGGCGACCGCGTTGAAGATTTTCGCGGCTACCCCGGGCTTGCCCCTCATCCCGGATCCTATGACTGCTATTACGCATATCCCCTCCTCATAGTCTATCTTTATCTCGTCCTCGGCGAACTCGCTCTTTATCGCCTTTAGCGCCTTTTTCAGGTCCTCTCTCGGCAGGGCTATCGAGATGTTTGCCTGCGATGATGCCTGTGAGACCATTATCACTTGGGCGCCTATCCTCGCGAGGAGGTCTAGGAGCTTGACATTAGTGTTCATAGCTTCTGATGAGCCGATTCCGCTTGCGAGGATTATCGCCGCATCCCTTATCATCGTCAAAGCCTTGACGGTGTCGGACTCAGCCACTCTACTTATCAGCGTTCCCTCAGCGGATGGATTATAGAAGTTCTTCACCCTTATCGGGATATTCTCCTTGGAGGCTGGCTCGAGCGCCCCCGGGTGGATGACCTTCGCGCCGAAATATGCTAGCTCAAGAACCTCATCATAGGACATTCGCGATATCGGCCTTGCCTCTGGCACGAGCTTGGGATCCGCGGTCATCACGCCATCAACATCCTTCCAGAGGATTATCTCGTCAACTTTGAGCGCCGCGCCTATTATTGTCGCGGTATAGTCGGATCCGCCCCTTCCCAAGGTCGTGATTACACCATCAGGAGTCGAGGCTATGAACCCTGTCACCACCGGGACTATCCCCTTCTCCAATAGGGGGCCAAGCCTCCTCCTAACCTCCTGATACGTTATCCCCAGCGGCTTAGCGGATCCAAACTCGTCATTCGTGATTATGCCCGCATCCCATCCAGTGAGATACTCCGCCTTGACGCCGTGATCAACAAGCGAGCCCCAGAAGATCCTTGTCGAGAGCCTCTCGCCGAATGATAGGGCATAGTCCTTGATCCTCGGCGTGACCTCCTTTAGGTATGCGGTTATTGAGAGGAGCTTTCCGAGCTCCTCGATCTCCTGCTCAAGCTTCTCCCAAACATTTCTTCTTAGATCCTCCTTTCCTATCGCCTCCATGCAGGCATTTTTATGCCTCGCTCTAAGGCTCTCGATGAAGCTACGCACCTCGTCCTCGCGCCCCTTCTCAGCACCCCCAAGCGCCCCGAGTATCCCATCAGTTACACCGCTGAGCGCGGATACAACTGCGACAACGCGGCACCCGCGCTCGACATAATCCCTGACTATCTCGGCGGACCTCCTCAGAGTAGACCCGTCCTTGACACAGCTTCCGCCGAACTTCATCACGTAGCTGGCCATGGCCTCCCGCCCTCCAAGGATGTCTCGCCGCTGAATTCTCTCACCAAAGGAAATTTTCCGGCTTATAGCCTTAAGCCGAGCCTGTCTCTGCAGCGCTAGCCTAATTAACGGGTTGGAGGGTAGGGGGCACGGGAGGCTGCTTGNATGAGGGTTAAGCTTACTCTAGCTCTTAGTGATAGGCCCGGCGTCCTCTTGAAGGCCTTGGAACAGATCGCCTTGAATGGCGGTAATATTGTCTCGATAATTCATCGGAGGGATAGCATTACATCGGGCTATGTGCCCGTGAGCATTAACGTGGAGTTTCCTGATTCGGCGAGCCTTGAGAGGGCTAAGAAGGGAATAGAGGCCTCGGGGATACCGGTGATCGAGGCTGAGACCCTTGAGAAAGCCATTTGCACGATACTATTGATAGGTGCCGTGAAGATCGAGGATCTACTTAGAAGAGTTCATGAGCTCGGGTCTAGAGTTGCTGAGGTCTCCATGACCGGCGGCTTAACATCCCCATGCATCAAGGCGGTTATCGAGGCCCCATCCGAGAAGCTTAGCACACTTCTCGCATCCTTAGAGAGCTTTGCCGAGGAGCAGGGAGCGCTCCTGATAACCGAGTGGTGAAGAGAATCATGTTGAGATGCATCATAGTTGGATACGGCTTCCTCGGGAAGAGGCTCGCCAAGCTAATAGCCTCTGGAGCTGTTAGGGGCATCAAGCTCGTTGGGATAGCATCCTCCAAGGGATACATCTACAAGGAGGATGGATTTCTGCCAGGCGATCTCCCGGATGACCTACGATCATCCAGCATGCTGAGGCTCGCGCCCGCATCAGAGCTCATCGATAAGAGGATTGCTGATCTTCTGGTCGAGCTTACTCCAACAAATATTAGGGATGGCGAGCCGGGGCTGAGCCATATCAGGCTCGCACTCGAACAGGGCATGGATGTTGTAACGGCGAATAAGGGGCCTATAGCCCTCGCGTATAAGGAGCTGATGGGGCTCGCCGAGGAAAAGGGCGCGATGCTCCTGCACGAGGCCACCGTCGGCGGCGGGATACCGCTCATCTCCCTCAAGAACCGCTGCCTAGTAGCCGACGAGCTCCTATCAATCAAGGGGATACTGAATGGGACTACCAACTATATTCTTAGCAGGATGCACTTCGAGGGGATGAGCCTCGATCTCGCGCTAAGGGAGGCTCAGATGCTCGGAATAGCCGAGAGGGACCCCACGCTCGACTTGGAGGGCGTGGACACAGCGCTGAAGCTCGTCATACTCGCGAACAGCCTGATGAACATGAGTAAGAGACTGAGCGACGTGAAGATCAAAGGGATAACCGGGATAACGAGCGAGGCCATCGCGGCGGCGAAGGAATCCGGGATGACGATAAAGCTCATCGGGATCGCTGATGAGGATGGCCTCAGAGTAGCGCCCAAACTCGTAAGGCTGAATGACCCAATATGCGTTCATGGAACCCTGAATGCTGTCAGCTTCAATTTCAGGATCCTCGGGAGGCTCACGATAATCGGGGAGGGCGCTGGCGAATCAACAGTCTCAGCCCTCATAAATGATATCCATGAGGTTGTGAAGACTAGGATGCGGTCAAATAGGATTTAAGCGGGCTCGTGATCGGCTCTGTCCCCGGGAGCAGGCATGCCTAAGATAGCTGTTGTCGGTCATCTAACGATAGACGAGATAGAGGTTGAGGGTGGAAGCTATACGAGTATGGGTGGGGTCGCCTGCTATGCCTCCCTCGCCACGAGGGCGCTCGGCGCCGACGTGAAGATATTCACAAGGATTGGAGAAGATTTCCCGAGAGAATATCTCGAGATACTTGAGGATGCTGGAGTGGATTTGTCGGGAGTGGTCGTTGGCAAGGGTGAGAGGAGTACCAAGTTCAAGCTAACTTACATTGGGGATCAGCGCTGCCTAAAACTTTTCTCGAGGGCTGGAGGCATAGAGCTCGAGAGGCTTGCTGGCGAGCTCCAGCTGCTTGACGCGGTTTACCTCGGCCCGGTTGCATGGGAAGTAGACATAGAATCCATCAGCAAGCTGCTAGGCCGGGTTAGGAGGCCGGCTCTAGACCCACAAGGCCTGATGAGGACTATTGACGAGGCGGGCTTTATCAAGCTCAGGAGGCTTGATCTCGAAATTCCCGGGCTCTGGATCCTGAGGTTATCGGGCGAGGAGGCTGAGGTGCTCACGGGATCCACCGATCCCATCGAGATAATTGACCGCCTTAAGCGGGTTGGCGCGGAGATCACGATATTGACGCTGGGCAGGCTTGGAGGCATCATCGCGCATGGAGCCGATGTTATTAAGGTCCCATGTTATGAGACCAGCATCTTCGATCCGACCGGTGCTGGAGACGTATTTGGGGGAGCCTTCATAGCATCATATCTTGATTGCTGGGATCTCCGGTGGGCGGCGGCCATGGCATCCGCGATGGCATCCATAGTCGTGGAGGGGCCGAGCTTTAAGCCCCTCACCTCGCCCGGGGTAAGGGATGAGGCCAAGCGCAGAGCCGAGAAGATCTATAGGCTGATAGAGCCCCTCTAATCCACCTTTATCCCATGCTTCTCCAAGGCCTTCTTTATCTTCTCGATCTCCGATCTAAGCCGAACCAGCTCTCCAACAATCATCTCAAGATCTGATGGTAGAGCATAGCCCAGCCTTCTAGCATCCCTCAACCTATCAAGCAGATCCTCAGGCAAAGCCATTACCACATCCCAAGAGGAGTATGCATAGCTCCCTTAAAACGGTAGCTGGGCCCCCATGACGGGGTATCAAGCGATATCGTATTAATTAATTCTTATGGAAGGCGCTTGGATCGTCTGATGCCGCGATTATCCTCCCCCACCATGGACAATAGCTTCTAACAGTCTCTAGCCAATAATCGAGCTCGCTTTCCACAAAGCTGGGGGTGCCGTCGCAGAGCTCGATGCTGACCTCAACCATCCTCACCGTCTCGGGCTTCATGTGCCAGCTCCAAGGCTTGTTGAAGCCGCCATCGCGGCGGGCCAGTTCCCCCCATCGGAAACAGGCTATTCTTTCCCTTCACGTTCTCGAGGGCAAGCCTGATAGTCTCTGGATCGGTGACATAGATTACAAAGCGCTCACCGTTCACATCCACCAAGAAGATATTTTCCATGAGGCTTCATGTATGGAGTTATGAAAAGTGTGACCGCAATAGCCACGATGACCATGAGCAAGATGATGATTAGCCGCTACGAGGCTGCATAGCATTTCTTGGTCCCAGCCATATATGTATGACTTCCCCCATTCGTCATAGATCGAGCAGCCGGAGCCTAGGCCGCATTTAGGAGCTAGTGATCTTGGAGCAAGATTATTAAACACCATTATCTAAGGCGTGGTTTCGAGAAGAAAGACATGTCAATAGTGCAGACTTTTCAGAGCTTATCTGGCGGGGATCCCGTGATCTTGAGCGCTTTAGCAGGCCTATTCACCTCGATTATGAATCTGTTGGGGGCTGTGCCAATACTATTCTTAAGGGGGCCTTTTAGGAGGATTTCTGATCTTGGGCTTGGTTTTGCCTCCGGGGTCATGCTCGCGGCCAGCTTCACGAGCCTCATCCTGCCGGGGATCGAGCTTGGGGGCATAATGCCTGTGCTAGTGGGAATGATTCTTGGGGCTGCCGCGATCTCCCTGATGGATAAGCTGATACCCCACATGCATGCAATCATGGGTATAGAGAAGGGCTCCTCTAGGCTTAAGGCTGTATGGCTCTTCATCCTCGCGATAGTGATACATAATATGCCGGAGGGGCTGGCCGTCGGCGTTAGCATGGGGTCGGGCGACCTCGCGGCCGGCCTAGCCCTCGCGATAGCCATAGGGATCCAGAATATGCCGGAAGGGTTGTCCGTAGGCTTATCACTCATCTCCACGGAGAAGTATAGCAGGTCTAGGGCATACATCATCTCCACGGCATCAGGGTTCGTCGAGTTCCCCCTAGCGATAATCGGCGCTGTGGCCGTCATGGTGATTCACCAGATAGTCCCATATGCTATGGGGTTTGCGGCCGGAGCTATGCTATTCGTGGTGAGCGATGAGATCATACCAGAGCTTCATAGGCTAGGGAAGGAGAAAAGCATAACCTATAGCCTGATAGCCGGGCTGATCGTGATGCTGTATCTAGACGTGTTGCTCTCGGCCTAACATGAATTACTTGACCGGATTATCTCTCGCGCCTTTTATAGGCCGAGCTCCCCACTTATCCCATTCAATGCCCTGAGCGATATCTCGAGGAAATCATCTAGTGTTAAGCCTATTTGCTCGCAGAACATTATCCGCTCTCTGCTGACATTCCTTGCAAAGTCCTTCTGCTTGAACTTCCTCTTCAGTGTCTCAACGCTCACCTCAGCCAGCTTCTTATTTGGCATGACGAGGGCGGCGGCGATTATGAGCCCCGAGACAGCGTCAGCCGCGATCAGCGCCTTCTCCATATCACTCTCCGGCCTCACCCCAGTATTCTCGAAGTTATGGGACTTTATGGCCCTAATAATCTCCGGCGGCACGGAGCTTCCCAGAATCTTCTCAGCCTCCAATCCATGCCTGCTTGGCTCATCCTTCGTCAGCTCATAGTCTATGTCATGGAGGAGCCCCGCGAGCTCCCAGACCCCCTCATCCCGCCCTAGGTGCCGCGCAAGCTCCCTCATTATCGCTGAGACAGCTATCATGTGTAAGACTATCTTATCATTCGCGCAATTCTCCCTGACAATTCTCAGCGCCTCCTCCCTATCCATCCAGCGCACCTCCTCATCCTCCAGATGCCTTAACAATATTCCTCCACTGCCTCGCGGATTCTTTTACAAGCCTCTCTAAGGGGCTTCTCATCCAGAACAGCGGAGATTCTGATATGGTTGTTGTAGTTCTGCCCGAAACATGCTCCGGGCGCTATCGCGACGCTCTTCTCCTCGAGGAGCTTCCACGCGAACCTCCATGAATCGAAGCCCTCCACGTTTATCCTCGGGAAGATATACATCGCGCCCTCCGGCGGCTTGACCTCTATGAGCCTAGACCTCGAGAGCTCCTCATAGAGTATCCTCAGCCTCATCCCGATGAGCTCCACGTTCCTCCTCGCCGACTCCTCGTCGTTTAGCGCTGCTAAGGCCGCCCTCTGGACAAACTCGGGTATACATGTTATGGCGGTGTTCTGGGCTCTCGCGATGCGAGTCACGGTCTCAGGGTCGGACACTACGTATCCAACCCTGAAGCCCGTCATGCCCCAAGTCTTCGAGAAGGAGTTGACCATTATCGCGCGCTCCGCCCCGAGCTTCAGAATGCTCTCGAACCCATCACAGTAGCAGAAGTCCATATAGACCTCGTCGCTCAGGATCCAGGCGCCATAATCCTCAGCGATCTCTATTATCGCTCTCATGCTCCTCTCATCGAGAACTCTTCCAGTAGGGTTATTCGGATAATTCAGGATTATCAGCTTGGTCAGCCTGCTAACCTCCTCCTGGATCATGTTGACGGGGTCCCAGTTATCCTCGAACTTCGTCCTGATTATCTTCGGCTTCCTGCCAAGCCATCTAACCTGATGGGCGTAGAGGGGCCAGGCCGGCTCTATCACAATAACCTCATCACCAAGCTCCGTCACGGCCTCTATCGATCCATAGACGGCGAATGTCCCGCCCGCCGTAACCGTGATATTATCGGGCTTCAGGTCGAGGCTAAATCTCTCGGAGAGCTTTGATGCTATCGCCGCCCTAAGCTCCTTGATGCCATTCGCCGGGCCATACTTGCTATAACCCTCCCTGATCGCCCTGCAGGCTGCCTCAACAGCGCTTGGCGGCGCAGTGAAATCAGGCTCGCCGAGCTCCAGCCTGTAGACCTCCCTCCCCCTCCTCTGAAGCTCTAGGGCTCTTGAAGCGAATTCCCTCAGCTTTAGCCCGCTCTCCGGCGCTCCGCCCCCACCACATCTCTCCCTCTCCTCCAAGACTAGGGAGAAGATCTTTCTCGCGAAATCCCCGCTCAGCCCATGCTTGCTGAACTCCGAGATCATTGCATCGAGCATTTCAGCGCTAAGCTCGGATCTAGCAAGTGATGCGCATATTCTGGATAGCTCCGCGAGCTCCCTCATCACAGCACCACCCTCTCCTCGCCGCCTTCTCCGAGAATTAAGCCTTTTAACCATTGCCATGGCCATTTACCATTATGAGGGCTGAGGAGCCTAGAGCCGGGGAAGCCTTCTATCACATTAGAGTTAAGCCCGGGGAGGTCTCAAGATATGTTCTTCTTCCAGGAGATCCGGAGCGCGTCCCATTAATCGCGGAGTTCTGGGATGAGGCTTGGGAGGTCTCGTGTCATAGAGAGTTTAGGCTCTGGAATGGCAGGGTTGGCGGCAGGCCGATCTCGGCATGCTCTACGGGTATAGGCTCGGCCTCAGCCTCGATAGCTGTCGAGGAGCTCGCTAGGGCGGGCGCGGACACGTTTATCAGGGTTGGGAGCACGGGTGCGATCCAGCCGCATATAAGGCTCGGAGACCTCGTGATATCATCCGCTGCCATCAGGCTCGAGGGCGCGAGCATGGATTATGCGCCGCCGGAGTACCCAGCCGCCGCGAGCTACGAGGTCCTCTTAGCATTAATTGAGGCAGCTGAATCCCTTAACATCACCTATCATGTTGGCGTCACCGCTACCACGGATAGCTTCTACCTCGGCCAGGGGAGAAAGGGGTTCCGCGGCTACTCATGGAGCAGGTCCGAGAACCTCCTCGAGGACTTGAGGAGGATGAATGTCCTCAACTTCGACATGGAGACATCCACAATATACACTATAGCATCCATTTACGGGCTTAGGGCTGGATCCGTCTGCGCGGTCTTCGCCAACAGGGTTAGGGATGAGTTCGGGATAGCCGGCGAAAAAGATGCAGCTAGAGTCGCGGTCGAGGCCATCAAAATCCTCCAAGAATGGGATGAGCTCAAAGCGAGGCGGGGTAAGCCCCTCTTCTACCCCTCACTTCTAAGGGGGTCTAATCCAAAAATATGAGCTCGAGAGGCTCTCGTAGAGAGTTCCTTTGAGCGGCCTTCTCGATTCCCTGCTTGAGTGGGCTAGACTTCATCTCGTCCCACTGGGGATTCCGGGGCTGATTTTAACGGCCTTCACGGAGTCCAGCTTCTTCCCAATACCGCCTGATGTCATCCTTATCCCGCTTGCCCTCCTAGACCCCGGAAACGCTGTGCTCTACGGCCTCGTGGCCACNGTCAGCTCGACGGCTGGAGCCCTCCTTGGCTACTGGATCGGTCTTAAGGGCGGGAGACCCATACTCCTTAAGCTGGCTGGCAAGAAGTCTGTGAAGAAGGCTGAGGAGTTCTTCAACAGGTATGGCGCCTGGGCTGTTGGGGTAGCTGCCTTCACGCCGATACCCTATAAGGTCTTCACTATAGCCTCTGGAGTATTCATGCTTAGGAACTTGAAGGCTTTCATCCTCGCATCAATTCTGGGGAGGGGTGGGAGGTTCATGGCCGAGGCAGTGCTCATAATGCTCTTCGGCGAGGAGATATTGTCATTTCTCAGCGCGCACTTCGAGCTCATAACAATTCTAGTTGGCGCGGCCGTGATATTTTTCCTAGCGGTATATAGCCTCCTCAGGAGGAGATCACGCTCCTGAAGCCCTTCTTTTCCCAATCGTTATCCTCGCTGTTATGAGCCTCTCCCCCATGAAGAGCCATGAGCTTAGTAGGAGGAGCAGTGCCGCGAATCCCAGCATCACCATTATTGATGTGATCGCGGATGTGATATCGCCCGCGAACCCACCCTGTATCGCGAGGAATAGGTGTGTGAAGGGATCTAGGAGGAGACCTATCCTGACTCCTATTGGGAGGCTCTCGAGGGGCGCGAAGATTAGGATGAAGAATGGGGGCATTAGGAGTGGGAATGTTATGACCCCGACGAGTTGCTGGGCGCTCCTGACATCGCTCCCGAGGACGCCGACAAGGAGCCCTATACATGTCATCATCACCATCGCGATGAATATCGCTGAGACGAGTATCGGGATGAAGATGGGGGATGGCCAGAGGTCGATAAGTGTTATGCTCACCTGCTGGCCTGCGGCAACCTCCTCGACCGGGATCCGCGCCATCATGCTCCCCGCGATCATCAGGCCGTAGACCCCGAAGCCGACCAGGAATGAGAATGTGCTTAAGAGGACTATAACAAATGTCCCCAAGAGCTTGCTGAGGAGTATTGTTATCCTCCTAGCCGGGATCGTTAGGAGCAGCTCAAGGGTCTTGGACTCCTTCTCGAGGGCGATGCTTGTCGCCGAGACCGTGGATGCATAGCTCGCGACCATCACCGCGACTAGTGGGAGGCCGAAGAGCGTTGTCAGGAAGGTGGCGGCAACGGCGGAGGCAGGAGCCCTCAATATCCTGTCAAGATAAAGCACCATGGAATTCTCTAGGATCGGTTTCTCGAAGAACCTTGGATCAATACCTCCCCCATGAACTCTCTCAGCCAGAGACTTGAATATATCGAGTAGGATTGTTGAGATCCGCTGGCTCATGCTGATCTCGGAGATCGAGGCGGATCTTATGGGGTAGATCGTCATGATCGTGCTCTGGATGCCGGATGTGAAGTTTCTCGTGAAGCCGCTCGGTATTATGATCACGGCANTGAGCTCCTTTCCGGCCGCCGCCCTGGCGCACTCATCCTCGGATGAGCACTCCACCTTGATGGTCCTAATCCCCTTTTCCCTGAGCAGCTCCGGGAGATGAGTAGATGTTAGCCATGTCTTTTCTAGGTCAGCTATCCCGATTACAAGGCCCACTTCAGCCCTCTCCATCGCCGCGCTCATCCCAAGGCCAGTCAACGCGCCCATTATCGGGAAGACTATTAGCGGGATTATTATCGCGCCTACTAGTATGCTCCTCTCCATCAGGAGCTCCTTAACCTCCTTCTTAAGTAATGGCCCGAGCATCTTAAGCCGCCTCCACCAGCTTCGCGAAGACCTCCTCGAGATTCTGGGCCCGGTGCTCAGCCTTCAGCTCATCAGGCCTGCCCTCCGCGATGATCCTCCCGCCGCTCATGAATGCAACCCGGTCACAGAGATACTCTATCTCGAACATGTTGTGGCTGGAAACTATGACGGTTGCGCCGCTCTCCTCCACGAACCTCCTTATCCTCCTCCTGATATGCACGGCGTGGATGACGTCTAGACCGGAGGTCGGCTCATCGAGTATCGCAACCCTCGGCCTCAGCATTAATATCGCTGCGAGGATTATCCTCCGCCTCATACCCTTGCTATAGGATCCCATGGGCTTCCTCAGTGCATCGCCGAGCCCCGCGATCTCCATACCCTCCTTGATGCATTCCCGACCCCTGCCATGAACCTCGGCCATGAAGCTGAGAAACTCCAAGCCTGTCAAGTGCCTGTAAACCCCGGCATCCTCCGGCAGATATGCGATGATTCTCCTAACCCTGTCCGGCTCATCCCTGACGCTGTGACCCATTATGATAGCGTCACCAACATCCGGCCTAAGGATCGTCGCGAGAATCCTGAGAGTCGTCGTCTTACCGGCACCATTCGGCCCAATCAAGCCGAAGATCTCCGACTCATCAACCTCAAATGAGACGCCCTTCAGAACCTCGAGAGACCCAAACCTCTTAACGAGACCGCTGGCCACGACAGCCCTCAAGCATAAATCCCTTGAGGCTTGTAATCTTTTAGGATTTCTATTTTTCTCATATTGCTCCTTGCCTCTCAAATCTTCTACTAGGGCTAACTGGATTTTGCATGCATTATACATTACTTTATTTTAATATTCATAACTCATAATATCAGCCATCATAAGAGGCTTGACACCATCTCCCGAGTCTTGAATCTCCATCAACACGTCCGGAGCTGCCTCGATCGTCCTATCTTTTCTTTATTGCTTCTATTATGGAAATTCCATGGAAGCATGGGCGGATTATCGATGAAAAGAACTTGAAGAGCTTGATAAAAAATAGACCCTACTACAACCTCAAGGAACCATTAAGGCTCATAGGTAATGATGATGGGGAAGAAGTTTATGAGAAGACCTATAAAATCTTTTGGGACAAAAGGAGCGTTGAAGAAACTATCAAATTATATTGTCGATAGGGTTACCACTCCATTTGCTGGTAGTAAGGTTGGGGATTTCTGAGATGAGATCGATTCTGGGTGGAGGTGGAGGGTGATGAGGGTGATATACTCGTAAGTTAAGAACACATGTTGCGGCTATTGTAGCAAATCTTTACGCGTATGTTAGAAGGAATGTAAGCGTTTCGGATGAAATTGCCAATGTTGCTGAGTGTATGTCCAAAAATCAGGCGATAGTTAAATTGAGGCTGACGACTTTGGAGGCGTTAAGAAGAGCATACCCATGACAAAGCCGCTGGCCAGCAAGTTCTCGTAGCCATAAAGGCCAGCAAGCCAAGCCTTAAACCATCCATGGATTCATAAAGATAGAAATCCATCCTCCATGGTGGCAGCTTCCGCCAGCTCTACTGGCCTTTATGGCTTTTAATACCCGCCGGCCAGTCCCACCCTCCATTTTTGCCTTAGCCTTAGTATGTTTAGATTGGATCCTAACTTTGTCTGAACATGTAAAAGAGCTTCTGTCAACTTAGCAAGTAATCTCTTCAAGTCCTTTATCTTGACGTATGCGCTGATATAAAGATGCTTTTCATCCCTAACTCTATTATCCTGATCCTTCTCGGAAATATAGCTGGTTATCAGCCTCGGCCACAGGATCCCAGACTATGGGTTTAGGCATTGGAGCTTAGCTTCCTCAACATATACCTTCTCCTCTAGATCTTGAGCTTCCGCCAGTCGCCCCTGATCTCGGGTTCGCCCCTAAGCCTTCTCAGGTAATTGTGTGCGGATAGTGCAGCTATCGCGCCCTGAGCTGCTGCTATCACGGCCTGCTTGTATGGCATATCGCAGACGTCGCCGGCCGCGAAGACTCCCTCCCTGCTCGTTCTGCCAAGCCTGTCCGTTACAATCTCGCCGCGCTCGTTTAGCTCGATGAATCCCTTGAGCCACCCCGTATCCGCCGCGTATCCGAGCTCCACGAAGACACCATCAACCTCCAGCTCAATTCTCTCTCCCCTCTCAACTCCCCTCAGGATCAGCTTTCTAACCACGATATCGCCGACCACTTCCTCCACCCTCACGCCCGTCATAACCTCCGCGCCTAATCCTCGCAGCTCCCTCAGGAGCCGATCATCCTCCCTAGGCCGCCCCGAGTAAATCACATAAACCATGTTATCGTAGTTTCTGAGTATCGTGGCAGCCTCATGTGCTTGATCGCCCCAGCCGACTACGGCCACCCTCCTGCCCCTGTATAATGGCGCATCGCAGATGGCGCAGTAACTGACACCCCTACCCGCGAAGACATTCTCACCCGGAACACCCATCTTCCTCGGCTTCTTCCCGATAGCGAGGATCAGCGCCCGCCCCTCATAGTCACCGCCCCTGCACTTGACCCTGAAGCCGCCCTCCACTTCCTCAACGCCAATCGCTTCATCATAGGATATCTCGGCCCCAAACTCTCTAGCCTGCTCGAGAATACTGTTCACGAGCTCGAAGCCCGAGACCGAGGGCGAGGCCGGGAAATTCTCTATTCTTGGTACTGTGAGAAGCTGGCCGCCAATATCCATCGTAACAACAAGTGTTCGCAGACCCTGTCTAGCGGAGTATAGCGCCGCGGTAAGGCCGGCAACACCGCCGCCCACAATCAGTACATCATACATCGCTAGCCTACTTATTCGGCGGAAGCTATAAAGCATGCTCTAGAGCCTTGGAGANGGATGGAATTGAGCGCGCGAGCAATCCTCATCNCCAAGATACTTTTGAAGCTCGCGGCCGCNGCNGCCCTAGCCATACTAGCATACTATGCTTATGAGGGCATATCAGCAGCCCTATCAGCCTCACCCATCTTCGCCGCCATATTCCTCACACTCCTCACAGCCGCAATAATCATAGGAATCATAAGCCTCCTCACATGAGAATACGTCGAGCAACAGCTATGCTTAACTACAAGCTGCGAAAGGCCCATACAAGAAAACAGTTAAACAACGTATTTGCATGCGTTCTACTAAAGACGTTGAGNATTTTTCGAAAAACGTAATAATGGTACCATATCCCTACAAATTGATGCGTCTTGCTGAGCGATTTTAAACACTTATTAACATCCCCCGACGCATTAATTCATGAAGTATTGTCCGAAGTGTGGTAAGAAGCTTGAAATTCAATCACCTTACTGCCCATTTTGCGGGGCACTTCTTACAGAGCATCTTCAAGCACAGTATCATGCTGAGAAGAAGAATAGGAGAAAGGCGATAGCCGCGATCCTAGGGATCTCGGGCCTACTCGGGCTGGGGCTCATCGCATTTAGATACTATGGGGATGAGGTATACGAGTTGCTGAACAGGATTACTGGAGCCGGAGGGACAACTACGGTTACCAAGACCATAAAACCCACCGAGGCATCAGAGACAAGCCCACTCTCTACGACAACCTATTCAGCCGAGATAACCTCATCAAGCGCCTGTACCTCATTAACATCCTCACCAATGAGCACGACAGCAACTTCACCCTCCATATCAGGAAGTATTGGAACAACATCAACCGAGATAATATCGACAACTAGGACTACTCGCACGACGGCTGTCCCAAGAATACCTGATAGAGACTGGGATCGCATAATATTCCCCTATATTGTGGTTGGTGGGCAGACGGCATATGAGGGGTTTGAGGTTATGGTAGAAAATCGTGGAAACGCGCCATCATTCTACACTGTGATGGAGCTTTACAGTAGTTCCAGGGCGATGAACTTAGACCGCCCGCTGAACAGCTTCAGCCTAGTATGGCGCAGGGTTACAACCCTGAATGCAGGCCAGCGTATCGAGATCGATTTCTCAGAGCTACCCCTAAGCCATGAGGCCCTAGTATGGGTATGCTATGACCCGATCTTGGATCCGAAAAGCTTCAGAATGGATAGCGATGTCCAGCTCAGGAGCATCTATAGGAGAAGCTATGATAGGGATAGGCATGTGATGGCGCTTGGCAGATCAGGAATGGTGGAGGATTAGAATATGCCGAAGACCGCCATTCACGTGATAGTTCTGGATGAGGTAATCAGAAGACTTAAGATGAGTGATAATGAGATCGAGAAAAAGCTCGGCATGCTCATGAGCCAACATCGATCCGCAGCAGTTCTAGGGGCTATTGGGCCCGATCTATTCTTCTGGGCGCCGGACTTCGAGGCCGCGAGAAAGCTCTACAACTTTTACAAGAACTGGAAGATGGTTGTGGACCTCTATAATGAGACCATAGGCAAGGTTGTGAGGGCTATGGAGGCTCTGGGGGATCCTGTGGAGGATGCTGTTGAGAGCTTAGCACCCTCGACGATAAGCCTCGTGAAGATGCTTATCGAGGAGGTTAATGAGACCGTTAGACTCCTCAAGTCAGTAATCGCCACGACACTCTTCAGCGAAGTAATCGAGGGATATAATGCTTTGAGCGATATCTCCGGATCGCCGAGACTTTTCCACGCGCTCTTCGACGAGCTCATGCCGCCGATGCAGAAGGGTAAGAGGGAGTCAGAGTGGTATTGGCTTGATATGCTCCATTACAGGGATACCGGGAGATTCGCCGCAAACCTCATCAACTCCGCGGAACAAGATCCCCAGATAGCCTATGCGCTTGGATATCTAACACATATCGCGACAGATATTGTCGGACACGGCTATATCAACCAGATCGTCGGCGGGCCATACAGAATGCATCTTCAAAGACACATTACAGTTGAGAACTTCATAGACTCGTGGAAATTCTATGAGGTGTATAATGCTAGCATAAACGAAAAGCTTCACAGCATCTTGGAGCTTCCATCCTCCCTACCACCCGAAATCATCGACCTGATACATGACTCATTTAAGAAGACCTATGAGGAGAGACCGCATCCAAACAGGATTAACAAGCCGTATAATGGCTTCCTGAGAAGGGAGGATATATCCGCGACATACGATGCCTATAGATTCACCATCGAGGCATTGAAGAGCGTTAGTATAAGACCCCCAGAGGAGCCTTTCAGCGGGGTGATGGATGTCCTATCAGAGGCTTTAGGCGGGATACATGCGCCTCCATCCCCTCCGAAGCCCAAGAGGATGTGCGATATAGAGGATATACTCGCCATAGGCTTGACCGAGCGCTCAAGGGAGTGTTATGAGGAGTTTGCCAAGAGCATCGAGGAATGGCTCGAATATCTTGGAGAGCTACTTGAATGGACCCTCGAAACTATACTCGCAATAATAGACTTCATCACTGCCGCGCTTCTATCATTGGCGATCATCACATTGATGGCAATACTATACGCCATCCAGCTATTACTATACATACTCCTAAGAAACNTCAGACAACTATATGTCCTAGCAGGCCTACTCTACCCAGAGCCAGATGAGCTAGAATCAGCCCATGCGAGAAACCTGATAACAAACTATCAATGCGAAAGCGTCGTTGGGCCAGGGGGATACCCACNACTCCACTCCTGCAATCTGAATAACCTCCAATGCCCCGATACAGAGANCGAACAACCTGGAACAATTCCAGCNCTATATCATAGGGGCGCGGAGATAACACCCGACTCATTTATAATCAAGGAGGAGTTCGGCCAACAAACAATAGACTCTATCATGCAGTATTCGAGAGCATCAACCCCGGAGAAGACTAGGGAGCTGGAGATGGCGGGCCATGCTCTAGGCAATGCCGTAAGCCTCTCATGCTGGCTAATCTTGAACGCCTTCCTAAAGAACAACCTAGACATCGTCTACACGGACTGGAACCTAGACTCGGATAGGGGCTATGGATACAAATGCTGGTACTGGGATCAGCAAACCGGTAAGGATGCCTATCTGCGAATAGTGTTCGTCTAAAAATAAGCTAGCCAAACATTCACCCCCTTCAAAAGATTGCAGATAATATTTTTAATAGGAGGCAGGTTTGTTGGAAATTTTTGGGGCCGGTAGATCAGCTGGGAGATCGCCCGCCTCGCACGCGGGAGGTCGCGGGTTCAAATCCCGCCCGGTCCACTAATTTTTCAAGGATTGATTCGCTGAATACTGTTTCTCCAGTGATTGCTTTGATGAGAAAACTGTTGGTGAGGAAAGTAGCATCATTCATCCGTTGATGTTATGTGGATAAGTAGTAGTATTCTCCTTGTTCTTTCTGGATTTTGTCGAGTTGTGAGCCCGGTTTGTTTGCTCTCGGTCTCCCGGTTTCTGGATCTCTTCTAAATGTTATGCCGACTTCTTTTAGGAACTGGTTGAATCCCGTTTTCAGGTCTGTTGGCGGATTCGCGATGCCATGTATCCCCGGCTCCCCTGTGAAGACCATTAGCCTTGTCGAGGCGAAGTCTAGGACCATGAGATCGTGTTCTACAAGGAAGATGTAGGCTCTTCTATCCCTTGCGATCCTTCTCAGGTATCTCGCTATCGAGTATCTCTCCTCGACATCTAGGTAGGCGCTTGGCTCATCTAGAAGATATATTTCTGCTTCTCTTGATAATGCCTCGGCCACTGAGACCTTCTGGAGCTCACCGCCGCTCAGCTCGCTCATGTTCCTGTCGAGGAGCCTCTCCAGCTGGAGTGGCTCGATCACTTCGCTCCAGTAAATCTCCGTCTCGAACTTCGGGCCGGCTGCATCCCTCAACGCCTTCTCCACGACTATGTCCCTAGGCTCAGGGTACTGGGGCTTATAGCTCACAGACTTATACTCCAGTCTATAGCCGTCATCGCACTCCTCCACGCCCGCGAGAAGCTTGATGAATGTCGTCTTGCCTATGCCATTCGGCCCCAGTATGCCGATGACCTCGCCTGGGTATATTCGGCCGCTTCTAACCTCAAGCCTAAACCCATCATACGTCTTCGTCATCTCAGGCCACTCAAGTGGCATACCGCCCTCAATGATCTCCTGCTGCGATGGTGGCCTAACCTGAAAGGCTATCCTCTCCGACCTGAACCTAACATTATCTGTCGGAATATAGCCATTCAGGAAGATGTTTATTCCCTCTCTAACGCCGAATGGTCCCGAGACTATGCCGAAGATGCCGGCTCTGCCATAGAGTATGAAGACCTTGTCCGAGAGATAGTCGAGGACAGCGAGGTCGTGATCGCAGACGAGTATCCTGATGTTACTGCTGAGCATTGACCTTATCGCTGCGGCGGCTCTAAGTCTCTGCCTTATGTCTAGGAAGCTAGATGGCTCATCCACGATGAATGTGTTCGCGTCCCTGGCTAGGCATGCGGCGAGGGCGAGCCTCTGAAGCTCTCCACCACTAAGGGCTGAGACCTCCCGATTCAGCAGGTGCCCGAGCTCAAATAGCTCGATAACCTTCTCCAGCTTACCGGGGCTCGCAACGCGCCTAAGAACATCTCCAACCTTCCCCCGGACTACCTTTGGTATCTTCTCGATATACTGTGGCTTGTAGCTTATCTTGATCTCACCTCTAGCTATTCTGGTGAAATAGTCTTGGAGAAGTGTTCCCCTGAATTGCCTCGCAAGCTCCTCATAGCTCGGCTCACTCGAGTCAAATCTTCCTAGGTTCGGCTTCAGGATGTTGGCGAGTATCTGGAGGGCCGTGCTCTTCCCGGTTCCATTCTTACCGATCAGGCCGACGACTGCACCGGGCTCCGGATATGGAAGCCTATAAAGCCTGAAAGTATTTGGCCCATACTGGTGAACAAGATCGGACTCGAGCTCCCGAGGAAGGTTGACGATCGTGATAGCCTTGAAGGGGCACTTAGAGGCGCACAAGCCACAGCCTATACATAGCGGCTCGACGATCACCGGGTAACCATCTTCACCCAGCTTGACGACCTCGATGCCGCTCCTCACCTTCGGGCAGAACCTGGTACATTCTAACCCACACTTCTTCGGGTCACACTTCTCCCTGTCAATGACCGCTACCCTAAGCTGCATATCCCGCGCTATGCTCCCCCGCTAAGCCTCCTTATAGTCTCCATTATCACGTTCTCCGCCTCGCCCACTATCTCGCTCAGCCTCTTCTCCGTCCTCGCCTCTGCCGTCATCTTCACCTGGGGCATGGTGTTGGACTGTCTAACAAGGATCCAGCCATCATCGAAATAGGCCTTTACACCATCTATAGTGCTCACCTTGAGGCCCTTCTCCCGATAGTATCTCGCGATTTCCTCCACGACCCTAGCCTTCAACTCATCCGGGCACTCGAACGTCTTTATCGGTATAGATGGATACTTGGGTATCTCATCAACGAGCTTGGAGAGCTTCTTACTCGTCTTCGCAACTATCTCCGCCATTCTGAGGGTTGCGTAAACCGCGTCATCAAAGCCCCAAATCTCCGGGAAGTAGAAGTGGTTGCTCTTCTCGCCACCGATGACAGCATTCAATTCCCTAACAGCATTCAGGAGGAAAGCTCTTCCAACTCTCATCTCGACGGGCTCGCACCCCTTCTCGAGAATAATCTCCCTAAGAGCGCTGCTACTCGACACGTCATAGACAACCTTACCCCGTTTATCCAAATGCTTGACATAGATCGCGAGCGTGATGTCCCCTGGGATTATCCTGCCTAGATCATCCACGAAGACAACTCTATCTCCATCACCATCAAATCCAGCGCCAAAGTCTGCTCCTGATTCAACAACGATTCGCTGTAGATCCTTTAAGGTCTCCTCTGTGGGCTCGGGGAGGTGGCCCGGGAAACGGCCATCTGGAACATCATTTATGCTCACGATCTCTATTCCAAGCCTCTCCGCTATCTTGGGGAATGGTATTGCAGCCGCCCCATTAGAATAGTCCACCGCGATCTTCATACGGGCACCTATCCTGAACTTTGAGACCATGAACTCGATATAGGGCGCGAGTATGTCAACCTTCTCAATCTTTCCCGGCCTCTCACCCTCCCTAAACCTCCTATTAATGATCATGTCTCTCAGTTCCTCCATTCCGGCTCCGGCCGAGAGCGTCGCTCCTCCCTGCTTCACGATCTTAAACCCATTCCACTCGGGCGGATTATGGCTCGCTGTGACCTGAACCCCTCCATCAACTTTGAAATAAACCGTGGAGAAGTATAGCATGGGCGTCGAGACCATTCCAACATCCAGCACATCACATCCAGCTCTGGTCAAGCCCCTCGCCAAACCCGCTACCAGCACCTCTCCACCTATCCTAACATCCCTACCAACAACAACCCTGCCACGATTACCGAGAAATGTCCCATAGGCTAGGCCGATGAGCTCGGCGACCACCTCATCCAGATCCTGACCATAGACCCCCCTAATGTCATAAGCTCTAAAGATGTGCGGCTTCACGGAAACCATAATTATCTAGTATCAGAGTTGCTCAGCCTCAACTTTAACCCTTTTTCAAGGCCAAGTATGGCCAAAATGCACCAAAACATAGCTCAATAATGGCGCAGCGCGGGGCTGTTCATCACCCCTAATATACCTTTCTCAGGCTTAGGGGCCGAAAAAACCCCGGAGTAAAGCTAAATTTATGGGCTTGAAAAACACGAATAATTGAGAAAACATGCCCCGTGAAAGGATCGTGGTTGAATCAAAAGTACGAGAGCTTCTGCCGGAAGGAATACGCCTCGCATCCGACGCTCTCGACGGACTCGACCAAGCCGTTAGAGAACTGATAAACAAGGCCGTGCAAAGATGCAAAGCAAATGGAAGAAAGACAATAATTAAAGAGGACTTCTAACACTCTCCAACACACTATTTTCTATTCCTCCCAAAGATTTTTCCAGGATGAAAAAATGGAACGATGTGGAAATTGAACTGTTATCCTTATTACCAGTACTTGATCCCCCTATTCTTAATGTAGTCGTAGACCTTTTTCGCGGTCTTCTCCATCCCGAAGGCCTTAAGGTGTAGAAGGGTCTCCGCATACGCCTTGCTCCTTATCGCGTTCTTAGTCTCGTCTGATATCTTGTCGAATTCGTTGAAGAACTGTTTTAGCGCGAACTTAGAGTTCTCGACGAATATTTCAGCCTCAGGCACCCCCTCCTTTCTATAGCTCTCAATAACCCACTTGTAGACCCTCCGGTATAGTTCTGGCTCGTAGATTCTCAAGATATCATAGACCATGAGCATATAGATTGTCGCGACGTTGCCCTTACCTATCACCCCCTTCGGGAATTTTTCTGCAATGAGGTGGAGTGGTGTCCCGCTCACGCCATGCTGAGCAACTCTAGTTGGATACCCGTTATCCCATAATGCTCGAACTATCTCAACTGTGCGCTGGATGTTTATCCCGAGCTGTGGTATTATATTACCCTCCGCGTCCACCGAGACGCCATGTTTTGAGCCATTGTTTATCGCGAGCCAGTGGAGGTCGACTCCATTCTGCTTCATGCTCTTCACGTAGTGTAAGGCCTCCTCGACAGTTGTTAGCTCTGTCTTGCCTATCTCGCCGACCTCGCCCTCCCTACCATAGTTCCTGTGCCCTATCAGCTCATCTAAGTACCTGAACATCTCTGTGCCAACCTCAATTATCCGCTTAAGTTGCTCAGGCACGGTATCCTTGGTTAGGTCGAAGAGGTATGAGGCGTCTATGGCGAAGCTTGTGAACCCTGCCTCAACCCTAGCGGCAAGCTCTCGCTTAACGTTCTCGATCTCCTCATCGGTGCCCTTCCTGATCACGACGTGATCTGCGTGGAGGACGTAGCCATACCAGCCGACATTCTCCGCAGCCTTTCTCACGCGCTCGGCGAATGTTTTAGGTGTCAGGCCGGTATAACCTCCCTTCAAGTTCATCTCGGATAGGGCTAGCTCAAGGATCACCACGTTCTCAGTATCCTTGGCCGCCTTCAGAACCCCCTCAATCACCTCGAGGGTAACCCTTGGATTGACCGCGAGGACTATCTCCCTCGGCGGCGTCAAGGCCTCGAAGAGAACATTCCCCGGTATCGGGGGCTTGGGATCCTCGAAAAATGCCACATGCTCTGGTTTCATCCAGTCAGCCACCTCAATCACAAGTTAGCGCTCCTATAATTTAACACTTTGCATATAGGAAAAGGCTAAATACCATGCTCCAGCCGAGGGCGGCCATTTTAACATCGAAAAAGCATCCCCTACAGCCCCTTTTTAGCCCCCTCTCCTTAGACTTAGAGGGCTGCATCGAGGGGTTAAGCCCTCATGATTTTTATGGTGGATGGGCGTTTTGATCCTGAAATGGCTCAAGGTGTGGTCGTGATCGGCTTAGGCGAGGTTGGTAAGCCCATCTACGAGATCTTGAAGGAGAGCTTTGCAGAGGTATATGGTTATGATCTCAATCCATCCGCCCGGGTTGATGAGCTGGAGAACATCCCCACCAGCATTGATGTGATCCATATAGCCTATCCATTTAAGGGATTTAATGACTTCGTGGACTCGGTGGCTGGTTATGCGTATAAGCTCGGGGCTGAGACCGTTATCGTGCATTCGACAGTAGCTCCGGGCACTACCCGAATCATCCAGTCGAGGATCGAGGCCTATGTAGCCTATTCGCCGGTAAGGGGCAAACATCCGTATCTCAAGGATCATCTGATGTTCTGGCCCAAGTGGGTCTCAGCAGTGAATAGAGAGGCCTTGGAGCATGCTAGGATCCATCTCGAGCAGGCAGGCTTCAGGGTGAGGGTTGCCCCCGATCCCGAGTCTCTCGAGCTGGCGAAGCTCTGGGAGACGGTGTATAGGGCCGCGATGATAGCATGCTGGCAGGAGGCCCATAGGATCGCGAGGATGTTCAAGGCGGATATCGGCGTCATCGCCGAATTCATCTCCGAGGTTCATGAGGTGCTTCGCGATAGGCCGGTCTACTACCCGGACTTCATAGGAGGACACTGCCTAATACCCAACACCCGGATACTTCATGAGATAACAGGCTCGGATCTCCTAGAATTCATCCTCCAATCAAATGAGAAGCGCGCCGAAGAGATGCGTGACGAGAGTATCGCAAGAGAGGTGGAGAAGGTTAAGAGAATCTGGCTAAACCTTGCCCCCAAGGAGTATTATCGCATGTAGTTGGAATAATTTAATTTTTGAATATACTCAGGGTGCGCGCCAGCATATTCATACCTTTTTCATGTCCTTCATGTTTGCTAAGCAGTGGGGTGCGAATGTCTCAACCTGTATCCCCCTTTCAACTATGGCAGCTGCGGGCGTGATTCCTCCAGCCATGGAGATCCCGAACCTATCTAGCGACACCGGGATCCCTAGAACAGGCTCATTTGACCTCCCGATCTTTAGGATCCCACTCCATCCCTTCCTCACCATCTTGTCAATTATTTCGATGGTCTTTTCCTCAGCCTCCGCAGGTATCTCCCTCATATTGGCTGGAACCATCCCTGAGCCAGTCTTTAGAACATTCAGTATAGATGTAGCCCGCTTATAGACGAATATCTCGAGGGGATGTATGGTTGTGTGCTCGTAGTCTAGAACGTCCACGAAGCGTATGGGCTTTCTCCTCAGGAATTGAACGAGACCGCCGTATTTCAGGAATATGGGTATGCCATTTTTCATCAAGACACCGTCTATGGTTAGGTTACAGACTGTGAGTAGTGCAATCTTACCCTCGGGCGCACTGACGCTCCTATACTCCTCATTCTCTTCGATTATCATGTAGTAGGGCGCGGGTAGGAGCCCATTTTCATAGAGTGAGCGAATCAGATCTATGGCCTCCTCGGCATGGCTTTTATCTATGACTGTTATATTCGCCACGACATCCCCGGAATTGTTATCGGGGTAATAGGTCGTCTTATAGGCTAGCGACATGTATTTCGTCAGGATTGAGCCCATCCTCTCGTAGGCTAGAGCTCGGGTTAGCTCTTCCAAGCCCTTCTCCGTGATCCTTCTACCAATCCTCTCATGGCCCTCGACAAATCCCCTCTCCTCAAGGATCTTGAGATGATATCTAACGGCTCTTTCGCTGAGCAGGAAGCCCCGCTTAGCAAGCTCCCTCTGTATTATTGATGAGCCGATTGGCTCGACATGCTCGCTCAGGATTCTCAGAATCTCTATCTGCTTCCTATCAAGCTCTTCAGCCGACAAGGGGGCGCTCCACCCTCTCCGAGAGATAGACAACTGGAAGCAACGCGAGATAAGGTTTCATGGCCTTATCACAGTTTGCAGAGCATATCATAATCATAATATCGTATTGAGGTGGGGTCATACGGTAACGTATTGCCGAAATTCTTATAAGTGATGAACTTCGAGAGGTGAGCCAGATTTGGAGGTGGAGTTTATGAGCGGATTAGATCCATTTGAGATGGCTGTCAAGCAGCTTGAGAGGGCTGCCCGCTACATGGAGATAAGCGAGGAGGCGCTTGAGTTCCTTAAGAGGCCGATGAGGNTCTTGGAGGTCTCCATCCCCGTCGAGATGGANGATGGNTCTGTGAAGGTCTTCACCGGCTTTAGGGTTCAGCATAACTGGGCTCTAGGGCCTACCAAGGGCGGTATAAGGTGGCATCCCGAGGAGACTCTCAGCACAGTCAAGGCCCTCGCGATGTGGATGACGTGGAAATGCGCAACGCTCGGGCTGCCATATGGCGGGGGCAAGGGAGGAGTGGTGGTAGACCCGAAGAGGCTCAGCGACCGGGAGAAGGAGAGGCTGGCGAGAGGCTATATAAGGGCAATCTATGACGTGATAAGCCCCTACACCGATATCCCAGCGCCCGATGTCTACACTAACCCGCAGATCATGGCATGGATGATGGACGAGTATGAGGTAATTTCTAGGAGAAGGGATCCATCATTCGGGATAATTACCGGGAAGCCTATTATCGTCGGCGGGTCCCTAGGGAGGGAGACCGCGACAGCTCAGGGTGCCATATTCACGGTGAGGGAGGCCGCGAAAGTCCTCAAGATGAGCCTTGAGGGCAAGAGGGTCGCCGTTCAGGGTTATGGAAATGCGGGATACTATATGGCAAAGCTCGCTAGGGAGCAGCTAAAGATGAAGGTTATAGCTGTCTCCGACTCTAAGGGCGGGATCTATAACCCGGATGGCATTGACCCTGATAAAGTTCTCAAGTGGAAGCAGGAGCACGGCTCGGTCGTGGACTTCCCAGGCGCCACGAACATAACAAATGACGAGCTTCTGACACTCGACGTCGAGGTCCTAGCACCATCCGCAATAGAGGGAGTGATTCATAAGGGCAACGCGGACAAGATCAGGGCCAAGATACTGGCCGAGGTCGCGAACGGCCCGGTGACGCCGGAGGCCGATGAGATACTCTTCGAGAAGGGTGTTCTCCAGATACCGGACTTCCTCTGCAATGCTGGTGGAGTGACCGTGAGCTACTTCGAGTGGGTCCAGAACATAACAGGCTACTACTGGAGCGAGGAGGAGGTGAGGGAGAGGCTGGATAAGAAGATGACCGAGGCATTCTGGGGAGTATACAGCATCCACAAGGAAAAGAGGATACACATGAGGGACGCGGCATATGTGAGGGCCGTCACAAGAGTATACGAGGCGATGAAGGCACGCGGATGGGTGAAAAAATAGAAATCCCCAACCCCTATCTCTCAAAATCATCCATCTTTAATTAGGAGAATCTCTTCAGACGAGCATCATTCGCATAGACCTAAGTTCCCGCTTAAATGGGTCTAGAATAAGCCCGAGAATCTCTAGCGTTACTNCACCTAGAACAGGCTGATCACCCTCCTCCCCCAATACTACTGGAGTATGCCCCTCGCCCTGCGGCAGGATAATATAGTACTCTGAGACCTTCCTCCTCATCCTTGTCCCATCCGCAAGGATAAATTCATGTTCTCGAATGGGTTTTAGCCCTATCTTCCTCCAGACATTGCTGGGGAGAACAGTATACGTGGCTCCGCTATCAATGAGGAAAGAGAGTTCCTCCTCTCCCGTTGGTCCTCTTACGATCCCCTCAACATGTACTAGGCCTAAAGTTTCTCNAAGNNTCTTTTTGGAGTTAGGGGTATTAAAGCGTTACTTGAGTGGGACGTACATGCTGGATCTTGTCGCCCCCACTCCGGCTTTTCCATGCTTCACCTGTTTGCATGTTATCGCGAATTCTCCCAGCCTATGCCCTATCATCTCGGGCTTTATCTCAACCGGGACGAATTCCTTCCCATTGTATACGTGTATTGTTANGCCGACCATCTCAGGCAGGATCACCATGTCCCTCGCATGNGTCTTGATAGGCTTCTTCGGCTTCTCACCCCTCTTCAGCATCTCATTCGCCTCTCTCACCTTCTCGAGAAGCCTTAGCTGGACGTGGTTCAGGCCGCGCATAAGGCTCCTCCTCATCCTACTTGGCAGTAGCTTTATGAACTGATCCATGCTCATCTGCCTAAGCTCATCCAGCGTGTAGCCTCTGTAGGTGAACTCCCTTGGCACAG
>Ga0065719_106607_pt1 | contig 34213 bp, 38 predicted proteins | sample GBSCel85sediment_FD_59106 | JGI IMG/M metagenome (GOLD analysis project Ga0065719, IMG submission 59106) | Hot spring sediment microbial communities from Great Boiling Spring, Nevada - Cellulolytic enrichment CS 85C v3 (version 3) | ecosystem: Environmental > Aquatic > Thermal springs > Hot... | reverse complement strand
ATTTAAATTTTTGATCTCTAAGGAGTTTTCAGAAAAAAGATTTCTATAATTAAATCTTCCTTTAAAATTTACGCTTTCAAATAGGTCTGCTTTAGAAGTTAGTTCATATAAAGCTTGATTTTTATCCACTCTGAGTTTTAAATTTAAATTTCTAAATTTGACCCACCCTGAAGGTGTTTCATAATCCAAATTTATATTATTTGCATTTATATATAAAGGGTATACATTAGAAAAAGTTTCCACAAGGTCTTTTAAACGAAAGGGCTTTTCGGTCTTGTAAATTTTTAAATAGGCATTTTTAGTATCTATTTCTTTTGGAATAAAATTAAATTTTAAAATTTTAGGAAAAGAAAAAATAAAGTTCCCCTCTGGCAAAAATAGCTCATATTGAGAAGATTTAAAGGATAGATTTTTAATAAAGGCTTTCTTTTGTAAAATTTTAACCTCAATTTCATCATAATTTAATTCTATTTTATAGTTTTCTTTTAAAAAATTTGAGAGCCTGTTTTTAATTTGGGAATTATTTAAAAGATAATTAAGGTTTAAAATTATTAAGAAAAAACTTGAAATTAAAAAAAGAAAAAATCCTAAAAAAATAAAGGCAACTTTTTTAAACATAATTTGAAAAATTTTATCTTACTTTATTGAAAGAGGCAAGAGTTATTTTTAATTAGAAAGAAGTTTTAGAGATAGATTTATTGCTGAAATAAAGCTTTTAGGGTTAGCTATTCCTTTCCCAGCAATATCATAAGCTGTGCCATGACAGGGAGAGGTCCTAATAATTGGAAGTCCTAAGGTAACATTTACCCCATCTTCAAAATGAATGAGTTTAAAAGGAATTAAGCCTTGATCATGGTAGAGAGCAATAATTAAATCAAATTTTCCTTTATAAGCCCAATAAAATAAACTATCTGAAGGATAGGGTCCATAAAGGGGAATATTTTGGTTTTTACAAATTTCTACAGCTTTTTCTATAATAGTTTTTTCTTCGTCACCCAAAATTCCACCTTCTCCGGCATGAGGATTTAGTCCACAAATAGCCATTTTAGGATTCTCAACTTTAAGTTTTTTTAGAAATTCGTAAGAAAGTTTTGCAGTATTAACTATTTTTTCAATATCTATATATTTGAGAAACCTCCTTTAAAGGGATATGTATGGTTACTAAGGAAATTATCATTTTCTCTCCATAAAAAGTCATTACATATTTATCTACATTAAACTCCTTAGCTAACCAATCTGTATGTCCTGAATAATTAATTCCTATTTTATTAAGGCCCTCTTTACTAATAGGGGCTGTAACAATAGCTTGAATTTCTTTATTTTTAGCTAATTCTATAGCTTTTTTAAAATAATTAGCCATAGCTTTATAACCTTCTAAATCTGGTTTACCAGGAATTATATCCAGATGAGAAAGAGAATCTATTTCCACTTCCTTAGGAATGGACAATCCAAGATTATTAGAAGTATTTAAAAGAACCTTTTTATCTCCTAATATTACTATATTTTTTAAAATAGAGGGATTTTCTCTTTTAAAATAATCAAGAGTTTTCACAATAATTTCAGGACCAATTCCTGCAGGACATCCCATTGAAATAGCTATCTTAAAAAATTTCATAAAATATTTATTTCATCTCTTCAAAATCAGCATCAATTACATCATCTTTACCTTTCCCTTTTGAAGAACCTCCAGTTTCTTCTGCAGTACCTGTAGCTTTATGTGCCTTTTCTCTATAAAGCATTTCAGCAAGTCTATAAGATGCCTGTGTTAATTCATCACTTGCTTTACGAATAGCATTTATATCCTCNCCTTCCATTACTTTTTTAAGTCCTGCTATTTTTTCTTCAACTTCTTTTCTTAAGCTTTCAGGCACTTTATCTCCAAGTTCTCTTAAAGTTTTTTCTACAGAGTAAATTAAACTATCGGCCTGATTACGAGCCTCGGCAAGTTCTTTCTTTCTTCTATCCTCTTCAGCAAATTGCTCAGCTTCTTTTATTATTCTTTGAATTTCTTCTTCTGTCAAACCAGAGGATGGTCTTACTACAATCGATTGTTCTTTTCCTGTTCCAAGATCTTTTGCCGTAACATGTAAAATACCATCAGCATCTATGTCAAAAGTAACTTCAATCTGAGGAACTCCTCTTGGTGCAGGAGGTATTCCTACAAGGTCAAAACGAGCAATACTTTTATTATCTTTTTGCCATAGGTCTTTCACCTTGTAATACATGAATAGTAACTGCAGTTTGATTATCTGTAGCTGTAGTAAAAATTTGACTTCTTCTTGTAGGAATAGTGGTTCCTCTGGGAATTATAACTGTAAACACTCCTCCAAGAGTTTCGATACCAAGAGAAAGAGGAGTAACATCTAAGAGTAGGATATCTTTAACCTCTCCTTTTAATACACCAGCTTGAATAGCTGCACCCATAGCCACTACTTCATCTGGATTCACTCCTTTAACAGGTTCTTTTCCAAAAATTTCTTTTACCTTTTGCTGAACCTTTGGCATACGTGTCATCCCGCCAACAAGAATTACCTCACTTATATCCTTAGGAGTAACCCCTGCATCTTGCATAGCAATACGACAAGGTTCTTCAAGCTTATCAATAAGGTCTTCAACTAAACTTTCAAGTTTAGCTCTGGTAAGTTTCATTATTAAATGTTTTGGACCAGAAGCATCTGCTGTAATAAAAGGAAGATTAATTTCTGTTTCTAAAGTGCTTGAAAGCTCAATTTTAGCTTTTTCTGCAGCTTCTTTTAATCTTTGTAAGGCCATTTTATCTTTTCTTAAATCTATACCATGTTCTTTTTTAAACTCTTCTGCAATATAGTCTACAATTCTCATATCAAAATCTTCTCCACCTAAGAATGTATCTCCTGAGGTTGCTTTTACTTCAAAAACTCCCTCTCCAATTTCTAAAATGGAGATATCAAAAGTTCCTCCTCCAAGATCAAAAACAGCAACTAATCCCTCTTTTTTCTTTTCAAGACCATAAGCTAAACATGCTGCTGTAGGTTCATTAATTATTCTTATGACATTAAGCCCTGCAATCCTTCCTGCATCTTTAGTAGCTTGTCTTTGAGTATCATCAAAATAAGCTGGAACAGTAATAACAACATCTTTAACTTCCTGTCCAAGATATTCCTCTAAATCCTGTTTAATTTTTCTTAAAATCATAGCAGAAATTTCTGGAGGACTATACCTTTTTCCTCTTATTTCTACATGGGCATCTCCATTAGGTGCTTCTACAATTTTATAAGGAACTCTTTTTCTCCATTCCTGCACTACAGGATCATTAAATTTTCTTCCCATGAGTCTTTTAATGCCATAAATTGTATTTTCAGCATTTATTATAGCTTGTCTCTTAGCTGGAAGTCCTACTAAGATTTCTCCATTTTCTTGAAATGCTACCACAGAAGGTGTAGTTCTTGTCCCTTCGCGATTAGGGATTACTTTAGGTTCTCCTCCCTCAAGAATAGCTACACAAGAATTGGTAGTTCCTAAATCAATCCCAACAATTGGTGTTTTTCCTGCCATTTTTTCTCCCCTCCTTTAAATAAATTTATTCATTTTCTATTACATTTTCTTCCTCTCCCTGAGTTGGTTCTTCTTTAACTTCTTTTTTACCTGTACACACACATACAAGTGCAGGTCTTATAATTTTATCATGAAGTTTATATCCTTTTTGATAAACCTTAGTTATACCACCATTAGGTATCTCAGGGATGTTCTTCTGTAGATAAAGCTTCGTGTAAATAAGGCTTAAAGGGCTCTCCTATAGAAGGTACAAATTGTTGTAATCCAAATTTTTCTAAGGTTTGAATTATAGCTCTCAAAGTTAATTCTACTCCCTCTTTTAGAGCTTCTTTATTTTCGGATTTTTCAAAAGCTTCTAAAGCCCTTTCTAAATTATCAATACTTGGTAAAAGTTCTTTAAATACTGTCTCTAAAGCAAATTTATAATATTCTTCTTTTTCTCTTTTAAAAGCTTTTTTTAAATTCTCAAGTTCAGCAGCATATCGTAAAGCAAGATCTTTCCAATATTTAATTTCTTCCTCTTTTTGTTTTAATTGTTCTTCTTTTTGTATTTCCTCTTGAAGTTCCTTATTTTCAGTACTGACTTGAGTTTCTTTTACCGATTCTTCCATTACCAAAAACCCCCCAAAAAACTTTACTTTTTAACTCTTTAAGTTATGATAAAAATTAAGACTTATATTTTATTTTTCCAGAGGTATAAATGAAAAAATGTTAGAAAAATGGAAAATTAGAGAAATTGTAAAATCTGCACTTAAAGAAGATCTGCCTTTTGGAGATATAACTTCTGAAATTTTAATTCCTTCAAAACTTTATGGTAAAGCCTTTTTTTTAGCAAAGGAAAAACTTGTTGTGTGTGGTAAACCTGTTGTTGAAGAAGTTTTTAATCTAATAGATCCAGAAATAAAAATTATTTGGCAAGTTGAAGAAGGAAGCGAAGCCCCTGCTCAAACTAAATTAGGTTTTGTTGAGGGGAATATAAAAAGTATTCTAAAGGGTGAAAGAGTAGCTCTTAATTTTTTTCAACATCTCTGCGGTATTGCTACATATACCCGAAAAATTGTTCAAAAATTAGCTCCCTATTGTACTATAATTCTTGATACCAGAAAAACTCTTCCTGGATTAAAAATTCTTCAAAAATATGCTGTAAGAGTTGGAGGAGGTAAAAATCATAGATTTTCTCTCTCAGATGGGATATTAATAAAAGATAATCATATTAAAGCCTTAGGTGGAATAAAGGAAGTTATTAAAAAACTAAAAAATATTCCTCATTATCTCAAAGTTGAAATAGAAATTAAATCCTTTGAAGAACTGGAAATTCTTTTGAATTCTGAAGCTCCAGTTGACATAATTCTTTTAGATAACTTTCCTGCTGAAAAACTTAAAGAAGCAGTAAATATGATAAAATCTATTAAACCCCATATAAAAATTGAAGTTTCAGGAGGGATAACTCTTGAAAATATAGAATCAATTGCAAAAACAGGAGTAGATTATATTTCTTCTGGGGCTTTAACTCATTCAGTCAAAGCTGTAGATATAAGTCTAAAGATTGAGTCAATTTATAGTTATTAAAAAAAATAGAGGGGGCTTTAAAGCCCCCTCTTATTTTTTAGAGATTAGCAAAGGTTTTTTCAAGAGGAGGGACAACTTCTTTCTTTCTACTCATTATTCCAGGCAACCAAACACTTTTACCTTCTAATTTCTTACCAAAAGTAATCTCTATAATCTTAGGTTCATCAGTTATAACCATTAATTCTGTTCCCTCTTTCATAATATCTGTAAGCATAAGAACTACAGTATGATAGGCTCCTTCGCTTTTGATTTTATTTAATTCATTATAAATTTCTTCTAATCTTCCTTCTACCATTGCTAAATCTATAAGTTCAATTTGTCCTACTCCTACTTTTTTACCACTCATATTATAATCTTTAAAGTCTCTCATAATTATGTCTTTTGCTGTCATTCCAGATACATCAGAAAGTTTAGATTTAACTTCCACACCAAATTTAATTATATCATCTATACCCACAATTTTAGCAAGTTCTTCTGCCACTTCTTTATCCATAGGGGTAGTAGTAGCTGATTTAAATACTACAGTATCACTTAAAATTGAAGCTAAAAGAAGTCCTGCTAAATCCTTAGGAAGAGCAACTCCTGTTTTGTCGAAGAGAAATTTCAAAACAGTTGCTGTACATCCCACAGGAAAGTTTACAAAAAGTATAGGATTAGGNGTTGTTACATCTCCAATTTTGTGATGATCAACTACTGCTACAATTTCAGCTTTATCAATATTGTCTAAACTCTGAACCTTATCTGAATGATCAACTAAAGCAACTGTTTTACCTTCACCATCAGTCATAATTTCAGGAACCTTAGCACCAAATTTTTCCAATACAAATTTGGTTTCTGCATTAGGTTCTCCTTGAATTACAGGAACTGCTTCTTTATCAACTTTCATAATTTTACAACCTGACTTTTTCCACTCATTCAAAAGATAAGCAAATACAATAGCAGAGCAAACAGAATCTGTATCAGGTTTCTTGTGACCAACTACATAAATTACATGTTCCATATTACACCTCCTAAGTTTATTTTTTTTAAATGTCTTTAAAAAAAGTTAAAATTTATTATTAATTATCTTTTTATCTTGTCAAGATTTAAATTTTCCTTTATAATTTTATAAAAATTAATTTTTTCCAAAAATTTTAAGTTAAGCCTCTTAATTAAAGTTTTTTTTATTTTTTCCGAATTTTATAGCAGATAATAGATAAAACAATGGAAAGAGAAGCTGTTAGAATAGACGTGATCCTACCTTTTAAAGCAGAAAAAATATCTTCTGAAGAAGTAAAAAATAAAATTGCTCGAATTATAGGAGATATTCCTTTTTTTTCTTATATTCCTTTAAAAGATACCATAGATGAAAGTTTAAATGCCTGGCTTAAATTAATCAATGCTAAATTAGATTATTTAATAAGTGTTTTGACAAGAGAAAAAGAAGGTTTTAATGATCTTCCTTTTCAAAAGATCAATATAAGTGAAAAAGGAATTAGATTCCCATCTGAAACCCCTTATGAAATTGGAGATTTCGTTGAAATTAAAACTGTAATTGATATTTATCAACCCTTAGGATTTTATCTTTATGGCGAAGTTTTAAGATGTGAAAAAAAAGAAAATTATTATGAAGTAGCAATAAAATTTATTAACCTTCCTAAGGATATAAAGGAAAAAATACAGCTATTTTATCTTTTGTAAAGAAAGGGAATTCATTAGAGAATTGAGGTCCGAATAATGCCTTCTGCAGTAGGATTACTTATAGTATTAGTATGTGTTTTTGGAGGTTATGCTCTTGAACGTGGTAACTTTTCAGTAATAATCCAACCTGTTGAATGGATGATCATATTTGGAGCTGCTTTTGGAGCCTTATTTACTGCTTCATCAAGTACTGCATTAAAGGGTGTCTTTCAAGGAGCAGTTCAAGCTTTAATTAAACCTCAAATATATACAAAACAAGATTTTATTGAACTCCTTCTTCTTTTAAATGAAATTTTTAGAAAAATTAAAAAAGAGGGGTTAATTTCTATTGAACAAGATATAGAAAATCCAGAGGCAAGTAGAATTTTTTCAGCCTATCCTAAAATATTAAACAATCATATAGCGATTGATTTTATAAAAAATACTTTTAGATCTATTTTGACTACTAATATTACTCATTTTGAATTGGATGCTCTTTTAGAAAATGAAATAGAAATAATCCATCAGGAATTTAAAAATCCTGTGGAAAGATTAGAAAAATTAGCTGACTCAATGCCAGGACTTGGTTTAGTCGCTGCAGTTTTAGGAATTATTTTAACTATGGGAAAGATTGATGAACCTCCTGAAGTATTGGGGCATCATCTTTCTATAGCTCTTGCTGGAACTTTCTTTGGAATACTAACTTGCTATGGAATTATGGCACCTCTTGCTCAAAAAATGGAATTTTTTTGTGAACAGCATAGAGAATACTTAAATGTAATTAAAATAGCTATTGTTCATTTTATTGGAGGTGGAGCACCACAAATAGCAGTTGAGTTTGCAAGAAGAAATATATCTCCCCATCTAAGACCCTCTTTTGAAGAATTAGAAAGTTTAATCAGAGGAAAAAAATAATAAATGAGCACACCTCCCATCATTATCAAAAAGGTTAAAAAAATAGTTGCAGGACATCATGGAGGTTCTTGGAAAGTAGCTTATGCTGACTTTTTAGCTGGAATGATGACTTTTTTCCTTCTTATGTGGTTAATTACCATTATGGAACCCAAACAAAAAGCTCAAATAGCTGCTTATTTTAAAAAATTTAATATTTTTCAAAAAGCAGGAATAAGTATGCTTATGGAATATTATAGAAGTGGGAAAATAAGTTCTCAAAAATTACAGACCCTTTCCACAGAAATTCCACCAATAAAAGGAGAGGCTGAACATTTTAAAAGAATTATAGAAACTCGTTTGAAATCTCTTAGAGAACATNTTCTTATAAATATAGAGGAAGAAAAAAAAGTTCTTCGTTTAGAAATAATAGAACTTGTTAATAAACCTTTATTTTATAGTGGAAGTGCTGAATTAACACCAGATGCAAAAAAAATATTGGCATTCTTTGCAAAGGAGTTAGCAGAAAGACCTGTAACAATTGAAGTAGAAGGACATACTGATGCGGTTCCTTCAAGGAGAGGAAAAATAGGGAATTGGGAATTATCAACTGCAAGGGCTCTTTCTGCTATGTTAGAATTAGAAAGAAATGGAGTTCCTCCTGAAAAAATATTATCTGTTGTTGGATATGCAGATAATTTCCCATTATTTAAAGATAATCCTTTAGACCCAAGAAATAGAAGAATCACTTTGGTAGTTAAATTCCAAGAATCTACTTCTCTCCCTAAGGAATAAAAAAATAATTTTCATTAATCTCTTAACCTAAAAACTACTTTAACTGGAACCTTATTAAATTCTAAAAATTTTCGAAAGCTATTTTCCATAAATTTTTCTATATGCTTAGGAACCTCATCAGGATTAATATTAATAAAAATTACAAATGTAGGAGGTCTTACTTCAACTTGAGTAGCATAATAAAATTTAATTCTTTTACCTTTTACATTAAAAGTATAATTTTTTTTCAAATCTTCTAAAATTTTATTTACCAAAGCGGTATTTACTCTTTTATTGTATTGCTGATAAACCTCTTCAATTAAGGGGAAAATTTGATTAACCCTTCTTCCCGGTTTTTGCAGAAATCGTTAAAATAGGAACCCAAGAAATAAATCTGATGCCATATTTTATATTTTCTAACATAAGATTTCCTGCCTCTCTTTTAGTATCAAATAAATCCCATTTATTAACAAGAAGGATACATGCTTTATAATTTTTCTGTATCTGTCTTAATAATCTTTGATCTTGATTGGTTATCCCTTCTTCAGCAGTTATCATAAAAAGAACTATATCTACTTTTTTAATGGTTTCTAAGGCTTTATCTACACTAAATTTCTCTGCTCTCTTATCAATTTTAGTTCTCCTTCTTATTCCTGGGGTATCAATCAAGAGATATTTTCTCCCATCTGGTAAAGTTAAAAAAACATCTACACAATCTCTTGTAGTTCCTGGTATTTCAGAAACAATCATTCTTTCATAACCTAAAAGTCTATTGAGTAAAGTGCTTTTTCCTACATTTGGTCTTCCTATTATTGCAATTTTAATAACCTCAATCTCTGGTATCTCTTCTAAATGATCTTTAGCATATTTTTTTATTAGATCTTTTAATTGGGCAATATTTTTTTGATTCTTAGCAGATATAAAAACTATATCCTCAAAACCTAACTTGTAAAATTCTATAGCCCTTTCTTCGTCTTCTTTTCCTTCTACCTTATTAACTACTAAAATGACTTTCTTATCCTTCTTTCTTAAATATTCAGCAGTTACTAAATCTTCACTTGTAAGTCCCTCTTTGGCATCAACTACTAATAATACAAGATCTGCCTCAGCTAAAGACTTGTCAACCAATTCAATGATAGTTTTATTAAAAAAATCCTTTCCACCCCAATTAATACCTCCTGTATCGATAAGAAGGATACCCTTTTTATCTTCTAATTCCACATAGCCTTCGATTATGTCTCTTGTAATCCCTGGAGTTTTTTCTACAATAGCTTTTCTTTCACCTATTAAGGTATTAAAAAGGGGTAGATTTTCCTACATTTGGTCTTCCTACAATGGCAACTTTGAACATATTACACATCCACTACACATTGAACTATCCATAAATTATTTTCTTTTTTTACTTCAGCCATAGTAAAAGTTGCTCCTTTTACTTCTACTCCGTAACCAAATTTTTCATGTAAATAGATTTCACCTAATAATTCACCTTTTAGAATATATTTTTCATTTTTTTCTTTTATTTCTCCCTTAAATTCAAAAAAAAGAATCTTTTCAAGATAAAAAAGGCTTAAAACTTTATTTATAAATACTACCAACAATTCATCCAAAAATTCAGACTCAATTTCTATGGGATATTTTTTATTTAAGCTCAAATCTTTCCAATTTAAATTTTCGACCAATAAAGTTGCTAAAGCTTTTAAAATATTTGAAAAAGCTTCAGAAAGAGTTTCTCCATATCCTCTTATCCCTATGTCCGCACCATGTTCAAAAGTTTCAAATTTAGTCATATTAGAATCCTCCAAAATTTTATCTTTTTATAAATTTTTATGGTATTCAAATTTTTTACAAAACTCTCCTTCAAAATACAAAGGAATAAAAGGAAAAAGAGCTGAAAATAAAAAATTTTTTCTCTTCTCCTTTTCAAAGCATATTAAATAATAATCATCTTTTGGAAAAATAAAAATTGCTCCTGCCCTTTCTGTAGAAAATTGCGGTTTATTAAATCTTTCTAAAACTCTTAAATACTCTTGATGAGGGAAATTAATTCCTCTACCTGAAGTTAAAACAACTTTTGGATTTAACCAATTTATAATATCTTCATTTATACTGTATTTCGATCCATGATGTGGAGAAATCAAAATTTCTACAGGAAATATTTCCCTTTTTTCTTTCATACGATAAAACCTTATTTTATCTATATCTCCAGGAAAAAGAGTAGTTAATCCTTTATATTCTATATAAACAACTAAACTTTCTCGGTTTAGATCTTCATAGGGCATTTTACCAGGAAAAAGAAAAATTTCTGCATCTTTTATTTTTAAAGCTTCAGGATTTTTGATAGGATCTGGCAAAATTAAAATATTTGTTTTTTTCCAATCTTCAGAATCAAAATTTCCTGAAATTACTTTTTTCACATAAAAATTTCTTTTCAAGGTTTCTAATCCTCCACTATGATCCAGATCAGGATGGGAAATAATTGCAAGATCTATTACTTCTACACCAAGTTTATTTAAAACTGGTAACAAGTAGACTTTTGTCCAATTAAAGTCTTTTAAATAATTTGGTCCTGTATCAATTAAAATAAAAGAATCCTTATTTTTTATTAAATTGGCACTTGCTCTTCCTACATCAAAAATTAAAATGTAAAAAGTTTTTTCATAAAAATAATAGATTGATAAATAAAAAATAAAACTAATTAAGCACCATAAAAGATATTTTTTATAATTTTTTATAAAGTGACCCAAGAAGATAAAAATTAATAAGCTAAAAATTGTAGAAAGGATGACCAAATTAATAGGTAATTTAAATTTATAGGTCCATTCAAAAAAAGGAATTTTAATATAATAATCAAAAATATTAGCTAAAATATGGGCTAAATTTAAAGCAATATTTTCATTTAAAAAAGATAAAAGAGCTATAAAAATAGATAAAGGAATAAAAATAAAGCTCCAGAAAAATGTAGCTATAAGGTTATTAATAGGAGTTGATAAAGGAAAGGTTCCGTTAATGTAAATTATAAAAGGAAATACAAACAGACTAACTATAAAAGAAAGTAAAAATAGATAGAAAAAATAGTTAATACTTTTTAAAATAGTATTCGAAGTAGGAATAAGTTTTTTAAAATAGGTTTTAAATATTCTATCACCTATTATTAATCCTAAGGTTGCTACAAAAGAAAGCTGAAAGGAAAGATTTCCAATTAAATAGGGCTGAAAAATTAAAATTAAGGATGCAGTGAGAAAAAGTAATATTAAAGATGAGGTATTTCTAAAAAATAGCTTACTTATTATAAAAAGAGACAAAAATATAAATGCTCTAAAAGCTGAGGGACAAAATCCAGAAAGAAGTAAAATTAAGAATGCTGAAGGTAAAGCCAATAAATAAGAAATATTTTGTAAAGGATAGCCTATTCTTATTAAAGGTGTAAATTTTAAAAGATGATAAAATATTTGATAAAAAATACCAAAAAGAACAGCTAAATTAAAGCCAGAAATAGCTAATTGATGATAAAGCCCTTGATCTTTCAATTTTTCTTTATATTCTTCTGGAAAATTATATTCAACTCCTAAAACTAACGCCTGAATAAGTCCTTTTGCTATTCCAGATAATTTTTCAGAAAAATCAAAAAGCTTATATCTAATCTTCTCTAAATTAAAATTTTTATTCTCTTCACAAATAAAACCTTTTTCTTTTAAAAATTTTAACTCCCCTTCTATACCTTTTACTAAAAGCGAAGTTTCCCTTTCAAAAGAAAAAGGATTAAAATATCCTTGATATTCTTTATTTTGAAAAGTTATAAGACACCTTTGTCCAGGGAAAAAATATTTTTTATCTGTTTTAAATATAAATTTTCCTACAGAAGAGCTCGATGCAGTATTTAAATATCCATAATAATATGGTTCTACTTTTTCAATGGTAGCTAAAAGTTCTATTTCCTCTGTTCTGTATCGATCTAAATAAGAATTTTTAAGATTTTTAAAATGAAAATAGCCTATTAAATAAAAAATAAGCAAAAATCCTAACCATAAACTTAAAAAATGACGATTTTTATAAAAAAGAAAAACAAAATATCCTAAAATAAAAAAAATTAAAATTAAAAAGGGAAATTTATAAAAACTGAGAAAAAATCCTAAAATAAAAGAGGAGGTAAATATAAATATAGGTGTTTTAGCTTCTTTTACCAAATAGTGCTTCTCCAATTCTTATAATAGTTGCCCCTTCTTCTATAGCAATTGTGTAGTCATTGCTTGTACCCATAGAAAGTTCCTTAAATTCTGAATTCATGTAAGTTTTAATTTTTTCAAAAATTTTTTGCATTTTTATAAAATAGGGACGTACTTTTTCAGGATTTTCTTCATAAGGTGGCAAACACATAAGACCTTTAATTTTTATTCTATTAAAATTTTTAACTTCTCCAATAAATTCCTCTAATTTTTCTGGATATACCCCTCCCTTAGTAGGCTCTTTACCAATATTTACCTCAACTAACACAGGAACTATTAAATCCCTTTTTTCTGCTTGTTTTTGAATTTCTTGAGCTAAGTTTATTCTATCTAAGGTTTGAATCATGGAAAATAAATTTAAGGCTTTTTTTACTTTATTTGTCTGAAGTCTTCCTATAAAATGCCATTCTATAGGAAAATCTTTAAGTTCAAAAATCTTTTTTTCAGCCTCTTGAACATAATTTTCTCCAAACAATTTAATCCCCAGCTTAAAGGCTATTTTTATTTTTTCAGAAGTCTGTTTTTTCGAAGCTCCCAAAATTTTTATTTCTTCAAGTTTCCTTCTTGATTTTTCACAGGCCCTTTGGATATTTTCTAATATTTTGAAATAATTTTCTTTAAGTAAAGTTTCCCAATCCATTAATAATTCCTTTTTCTGTAATAATTATATCTACTTTTTGATCGTGTTTTTCTAAAGGTAATTTTTCAAATATTTGAAAGGAAAAAGCTACTCCAATTTTAAAAGCTTTTGTTTTTTTTAATATTTTATCATAAAATCCTCCCCCATAACCTATTCTTCCCTTTTTAAGATCAAAAGCAATACCAGGAACGAATATTATTTCAAAATTTTCTGGCTTTAATTCAGGATTTTCAAAAGGGGGCTCCAATAATCCAAAAGGACCTGGTCTAAGATCTGAAAAACTAAAAATTTGATGAAAGGTTAGAGTTTTTTCTTTAAGCCAAGTTTTTGGTAAATAAACCTTTTTTCTTTCTAAAAAAGCTTTTCCTATTAAATATTCTAAGGATACCTCTTTATCTTTTGCAAAATAAAAGGCTATTTTTTGACTTTTTTTATATAAAGGTATGGGTTCTATTAATTTGCAAATCTCAAGACTAAAATTTTTTAAAATTTCTGAGGAATATTTTTTCCTAAGTTGGAAAATATAGAATCTTATCTGAGATTTAGAAAAATTTTCCATAAAAATAGCCCCCTGAAAAGGGGGCTATTTAAGGTTATCTGGGAACTCCTCTTTTGGCTTTTTCTGCTACATAGAGTCTTGTTAAAGCCCTTTGTAAAGCAGCTCTTGCTCTTGCGTAATCTATTTCTTCTGTTCGGGCTAAATAAGCTTGAATCCTTTTTTCAGCTCTTTCCTTTGCTCTTAAAGCCCTTTCTACATCTATTTCGTATGCTCTTTCTGCTGCCTCAACCAAAAAAGTAATTTTATTTCTTGAAACTTCGCAAAAACCTCCACTTATAGCTACCCATTCCTCTTTATCTCCTACTCTATAATGAAGAGGGCCAATTTTAACTGCTGCTATCATNGGAGCGTGATTAGCAAGTACTCCAAATTCTCCTTCAACTCCTGGTGCTGTAACTATATCAACCTCTTCACTAACAACTACTCTATCTGGCGTCACTACTTCAAGAAGAATCTTAGCCATTTAGCCCTCCATTATTTTCTTAGCCTTTTCTACAGCTTCTTCTATTGTTCCAACCATATAAAATGCTGGCTCAGGGAGTTCATCATGTTTTCCTTCTAAAATTTCTTTAAATCCTCTAATAGTATCTTCAAGTTTTACATATCTACCAGGTGTTCCAGTAAAATGTTCTGCTACATGGAAAGGCTGAGACAAGAATCTCTGAATCTTTCTAGCACGAGCAACTATTATTTTGTCTTCTTCAGAAAGTTCCTCTACTCCAAGAATTGCAATGATATCCTGAAGATCTTTATATCTTTGAAGGACTTGCTGAACTTGACGAGCAACTGTATAATGCTCCCATCCAATTATATTAGGATCTAAAATACGAGATTGAGAATCTAAGGGGTCAACAGCTGGATAAATTCCAAGCTCTGCAATTTGACGGGAAAGAACGACTGTTCCATCAAGATGTGCAAATGTAGTTGCAGGTGCAGGGTCTGTTAAGTCATCTGCAGGAACATAAATACATTGAACTGAGGTAATAGAACCTTTAGTGGTAGAACAAATTCTTTCTTGCAAAGCCCCGATATCTGTAGCAAGAGTAGGCTGATATCCAACTGCTGAGGGCATTCTTCCTAAAAGTGCTGAAACTTCTTGGTTTGCTTGAGTGAAACGATAAATATTATCTATAAAGAAAAGCACATCCTGCCCTTCTTCATCTCTAAAATACTCGGCTATTGTAACTCCAGTATGAGCAACCCTTGCACGATGCCCAGGAGTTTCATTCATTTGGCCATAAACAAGAGCAGCTTTATCCAAAACTCCTGAACGCTTCATTTCTAAATAAAGTTCGTTTCCTTCACGGGTTCTTTCTCCAGCTCCACAAAAAACGGAAATTCCTCCGTGCTCCATAGCAATATTATGAATCATTTCCATCATAACTACTGTTTTCCCAACTCCGGCTCCACCGAAAGTTCCCATCTTGCCACCACGAGGAAATGGAATAAGAAGATCAAATACTTTAATTCCTGTTTCTAAAACTCTAATACTCGTATCTAATTCAGTTAAAGCAGGTGCTGGTCTAAAAATAGGATAATATTTATCAGAAACAATAGGGCCAGCTTCATCAACAGGATCTCCTGTAGCATTCATAATTCTTCCTAAGGTTGCTTTACCAACAGGAACCATTATAGGTGCTCCTGTAGCTAATACTGGATCACCTCTTTTTAATCCGTCAGTATATTCCATAGCTACACAACGTACTATATTATCTCCTAATTGTTGAGCTACCTCTAATACCAAATTCCACTCTCTATCATCTATCATAGGATTAGTAGCCCTAAGACATTCAAGAAGCTTAGGAACTTTACCAGGAGGGAACTCCACATCAACTACACATCCCATAATTTGAACTATCCTACCTATTACTTTCTCTTCAGCCATATTTTAACCCCCTTTACTTAAATTCTTTTAAGTTCTTTTCTTTTATATTTAACCTTTCATAAGTGCTTCTGCTCCCCCTACAATATCCATTAATTCTTTAGTAATAGTTGCTTGTCTAACCTTATTATAAAATAAGGTCAACTGTTTTACCATATCTCCACAAGCTTTGTTAGCATTGTCCATAGCTGTCATACGCGCTGCTTGCTCACTTACTGCAGTCTCAAGCATAGCTGAAAATACAAGAGTATTTATATAAAGAGGTAAAATTTGAGATAAAAGTTCTTCCTCCTCCGGTTCATAAATATAGGCATATGAAATCTTTTTCTCTCCCGGTTCTAAAGGTTTGTCAAAGCTCAAAGGAAGTAGTTTTTCCATTTTAGGAATTTGTCTTACTACATTCACAAAATATCCATATATAATATATACCTCATCCCATTCACCTGCAAGATAGGCCATCATAGCAGAACGGGCAATTTTACGAGCATCTTGCATTAAAATTTTGCTCATTATATTAGGATAACCCTCTCTAATAGCAACCTTTTTTCTAAAATAAGTGAACCCTTTCTTACCTACACAAATAAGTTCAACCTCTTTTCCTTCTTTTTTAAATCTATCTATAGCCTTTTCTGCTTCTTTTATTAAATTTGAATTAAAAGCTCCACATAATCCTTTATCTGCAGTTATTAAAATTATCCCTACCTTTTTTACTTCTCTTTTTTGTAAAAAGGGAATTTTTTGAATATTTATCCCACCTGCACTTAATACATTATCAATTGCTTCTTCAAATTTTCTTCTATAAGGACGGAAACCCTCTAATCTCTGCTGTAAAGTACGTAATTTAGCTGAAGCAACCATATTCATAGCTTTAGTGATTTGACCAATTCTTTTAACAGCTTCTATCTTTCTTCTAATATCTCGTAAAGCTGGCATGTTTTATCCTCCTCTAAACGTACCACCTTTAGTTTTTTATGGTACTGGAACAGGTTCTATATTATTTCTCTTCTTAAATTCTTCATTAAATTCTCTAAATACTTGCTTCATTTTTTCTTCTAATTCTGGACTAATTTCTTTTTTTTCTCTTATTTCTTTGTAAATTTCTGGATATTTACTTTCTATAAATTCATAAAGCTCTTTTTCATATTGAGCTAAAACTTCTAAAGGCATTTCATCTAAAAATCCTCTTGTTCCTGCAAATAATATACAAACCTGTTTTTCAACTGGAAGAGGTTGATATTGAGGTTGTTTAAGAATTTCAACAAGTCTTGCTCCTCTATGTAAAACTCTTTGGGTAGCTCTATCGAGTTCAGAACCAAATTGGGCAAAAGCTGCTAATTCTCTATATTGAGCAAGTTCCAGTCTTAATCTACCTGCAACCTGTCTCATAGCTTTAATTTGAGCTGCTCCACCAACTCTAGATACAGAAAGCCCAACGTTAATAGCTGGACGAATACCTGCAAAGAATAAGCCAGGCTCTAAGTAAATTTGTCCATCTGTAATGGAGATAACATTTGTAGGAATATAAGCTGAAACGTCACCTTGCTGAGTTTCTACAATAGGTAAAGCTGTTAAAGAACCTCCACCATAAGCATCATCTAATTTAGCTGCCCTTTCTAAAAGTCTTGAATGGTTATAAAAAATGTCTCCAGGATAAGCTTCTCTTCCAGGAGGTCTTCTTAAAAGGAGTGAAATTTCACGATATTCTGCTGCTTGTTTTGAAAGGTCATCGTATATAACTAAAGCATGTCTTCCTGTGTCTCTAAAATATTCTCCTATAGCACAAGCTGAATAAGGTGCAATCCATTGTAAAGCAGCTGAATCAGAAGCACAAGCTGCCACTACTGTAGTATATTCCATAGCTCCATATCTACGTAAAGTCTCTATAATTTGAGCAACAGTAGATTTTTTCTGACCTATAGCACAATAAATACAATAAACATCTGTATCTTTTTGAGCTAAAATAGCATCTATAGCTATAGCAGTCTTTCCAGTCTGTCTGTCACCAAGAATTAATTCTCTCTGCCCTCTTCCAATAGGGGTCATAGCATCTATTGCTTTAATTCCAGTATACATAGGTTCATGAACAGGTTTTCTCTTAATAATTCCTGGAGCTTTTATTTCAATTCTTCTATATTCTTTTGCTTCAATTGGCCCTTTCCCATCTAAGGGTCTTCCTACTGGATCAATTACTCTTCCAATAACTGCTTCTCCTACAGGAATAGAAGCAACTCTTCCTGTTCTTTTAGCTATGTGTCCTTCTAAGATTTTGGAATAATCTCCCATTATGGGAATACCAACATTATCAAATTCCAAGTTTAAAGCAATCCCTACTTCTCCACTTTCTGGAAATTCAATAAGTTCCATATATTCGCAATTCCTTAAACCAAATACACGAGCAATACCATCTGCAACTGATATAACAACTCCCATTTCATCAAGATCTATTTTTTTCTCAAACTCCTCAATTCTTTTTTTAATTAGATCACTAAGTTCTTGTGCTTTTATGGCTTCCATTTATAACACCTCCCCTTTTATTATTTCTTTAAACTTTCCTAATTGAGTTTTTAAAGTTCCATCAAATATTAAATCCCCTATCTTTATTTTAATTCCTCCTATAATTCCTTCATCTACCTTAGATTCTAATATAACTTCTTTTTTTAGATATTCTTTTAAAACATTTTCTATCTCTTTTTTCTCTTCTTCACTAATCGGGATAAGCTGTAATAACTTCTCCACGAGCAATATTAAATTCCTCATCTAATAATTCTTGATACATAGCAACTATTTCCTTAATATATTGAATTCTTCTTCTTTCTACTAAAAGCTTAAGAAATCTCTCAATCTCAGGATCTACTTTTATAACTTTCAAAATCTCACCTATAATTTCCATTTTAAGATCTGGTGGATAAATAGGATTTTGTAAGGCTGACAAAACTTCTGGCATGGAAATTAAAAGTTCCTTTATTTGCTTTAACTCTTCTCCAAATTCTTTTATTTTACCTAATTCTTTTCCTACACTAAAAAGACCTTTAGCGTATTTAAATGCTATCGCCATTGCTCTCAATGTAGCACCCTCCCTTTAATTTCATTTATAAAATCTTTAATCATTCTTTTTTGATCTTCTTCGGTTATGTTTTTCTTTAAAATTTCTTCAGCTAATTTAACAGATGCTTCAGCAATTTCCTCCCTTAATATAGCTTTAGCTTTTTCCATTTCATGCTGAATATAAAGCTGTGCTTGCTGTTTAATTCTTTCAGCTTGAGCATTAGCTTCAGCTATAATCCTTTCTTTCTCTTTTATACCTTGTTCTACATAATTTTGATAAATTTCCTGAGCTTCCTTTTCTAAATTTTTAATCTTCTCTTGAAGTTCCACATATTTTGCCTCTGCTTCCTTTTTCTTTTCTAATAATTCATTGTATTGTTTAAGTATATTCTCTTGTCGAGCCTTAAACATATCTACAATAGGTTTTTTAAGAAATTTATATAAAATCAAACATAAAAACTATAAAATTAAGAGTAAACCAAAGTAAATTTTTTAATTGAGTAGAAGTAACTCCATGGTGCTCACCACCTGCCTCAGCTCCAAAAACTAAAGAAACGGTAGTTATAATAAAAAAGAAAATTAAGCTTCCTATTCCTTTTAAATTTTTCATACTTTCCTCCCTAATAATCTTTCAACCATAAGAGAAGCAAAATATTCTACGCTACCCATCAATTCTTTTCTTACCTCTTCTAATTGCTTAGAAAATTGCCTCAGCCCATTTAGCTTTGTATTCCGTCCATTTCTTTCATAACTTTGGATAATATTTCTTTTTCTATCTTTCGAGCCTCTTCCTTCAAAAGTTCTCTTTTTTGAATTCCTTCAGATCTCGCTTTATTTAATTCTTCATGATATTTTTTAATAGCTTCTTCAGCTAAAGCTATCAATTCTTGGGTTTCTTTTTCTAAAGTTTGAAAATGAGATTCTCTTTCTCTTATATATGACATAACAGGTTTAACCAGAATATAGTAAAGAACAAAAGTCATTATTAAAGCTTCAGCAATTTGGATAAATAAAGTAATATCAAATTTGATCATCTCTTAACCCCATTTTTTGAATTTTTTTTTAAATACTAAATTTGTATTGCTACATTTGTATTATAAATTTTTAAAAAGTCAAGTTATAAAAAGTTATAAAAATTAAAATTATTTAAAGAAATATCTTTTAAAAGCAACATTAAACATTAAAGAAAGTAAAAAATAAAGTGAAATTGTTATAGATCCACCATAACTTAAAAAAGGAAAAGGTATACTGGTCATAGGAAGAATACCAGAGCAACCACCCAAGTTAAATAGAGCTTGCCAAAATAAAACCAATCCTACCCCCAAGGAAAGATATTTCCCTAACCAATCTTTAGCAGTTGAAGAAATTTTTATACAAAAACAGAGTAAATATCCATATAAAAATAAAACTAAACTTACACCTATAAAACCCCATGTTTCTGCCCATACTGCAAATGCAAGATCTGTATATTTAGCTGGAAGATAATGAAGTCTTGTAGACCACCCCCCTTTAATTCCTTGCCCCCAAATACCACCAGATCCTATAGCAATAAGAGATTGATTAAGTTGATAACCCCAAGTTTGAGCATATTTTTCAGGATTTAAATAACCATAAATTCTACCCTTTTGATAAGGTTTAAGTTTCTCCCAAATTATAGGAAAAACTAATAAAATAACTATTAATCCCACTAAAAATAAAAAAAGCAAAATTTTTCTTGGAATTCCTATAAAAATCAGAAAACTTATAAACATAATGCCCATTATAAAAGCATAATCCAAATCTGTAGGAAGGATGAGTATCAAAGGAATAAAAGTTATTAAAAAAAGTTTAGCCAAGGTTTTTAATTTTAAATAAGGATTAGGTTCCTTAGAAGCTACCAAACTGATTAACAGTACTAAAATAGGTTTTATAAATTCTGAGGGTTGAAAACTAATAAATCCGAAATTAATCCATCTTTTTTTAAAAAAGAACAATATAAAGAGAATGAAAATTAAAATTAAGTAGGAGTACCAAACTATATTAAAAGGAATTTTTCTATAATCTAATAAAAGGGATATAAAAATTAAACAAATTAAGCCAGCTAAATGCCAAAATAAATTTTTCCAAAATATAGAAGCTGTTTCTGCAATTATCCATTGATTTACGACCCCCAAAATTGCAAGAATAAAAACTACAAATAATCCCCAAAAATTTTCTCTAAAAATTTCTCTTATATTATTAGTTTTCATTTGTCAAATCTTGTTCATTAACTTCTGGAATAGTACTTTTTGATTCTTTAATACCAAAATAGGTCTTGTATAATTCCCGTGCAAGAGGAGCTGCAGCTGATCCTCCATGCCCTCCATGTTCTAATAATATAGCTGAAACTATTTGAGGAGAGGACATTCCAGCATAACTTACGAACCAAGCATGATGTTCTAAGGATTTAATTTTTTTAAGAGCTAAGCTAACAACTTGAGCAGTTCCGGTTTTTCCTGCTACATTAACTCCCGGAACAAAAGCTGCTCTACCTGTACCTATTTTAACTACTTCTGAAAGACCTTCTCTTATCCATTCTAAATGTTGTGGATCTAAATTTAGTTTTTTTTCTATGTGAGGATCTATATCAATTGTATTGCCGTTAAGGCTTTTTATTTTTTTTACTATGTAAGGTTTATAAAGATAACCTCCGTTAGCTATTGCCATATAAATTCTTGCCATTTGTAAAGGTGTAACAAGTAAATAACCTTGTCCTATTCCCATTACTACAGTTTCTCCTTGATACCAAGATTCTTTAAAAGTCTTTTCTTTCCATGCCCTGTCAGGCACAAAACCCTCTTTTTCTTCACTCCATCCTAAACCTGTAGTTTTACCAAGGCCCCATTCTTTTGATACCTCTGCTAAATAATCAATATCAAGTTTAGAAGCAAGAGTATAAAAATAAACATCACAAGAATATGCTATAGCCTTAATAAAATTAACAGTCCCATGCCCTTTAGTTTCCCAACATCTAAATACATGAGATCCTAATTTAAAATAACCTGGACAAAAAACTGAATTATTAACACTATTTATAATACCAGCTTTAAGAGCAGCAATAGCTGTAATTATCTTATAAGTAGAACCGGGAGGATAAGCCTGTAAAGCACGATTTAAAAAGGGTTTATCTGGACTTGAGTTTATTCTTTCCCATTCTTCCTCTGTAAAGCCATCAATAAATTTTTGGGGATCTATAGAAGGAGTACTAACCATAGCTAAAATAGAACCATCTTGAGGAGAAAGGGCAATTATAGCTCCTTTTTTATCTTTTAAAAGCTCATAAGCCTTTACTTGTAAATTATGATTTACTGTTATCAACAAATCTTCTCCTGGAGTAGGTGGTATTCTATTAATTACTTTTCCTAAACGCCCGTAAGCATCTCTTTCAATTTCTATAACTCCATTTTTTCCTTTTAATATGTTTTCATAAGCCCTCTCTATTCCCATTCTTCCAATATAATCCTCTATGGAATAACCTTTTTCTTTCAAATTTTTATATTCCTCAAGTGTTATTTTTGAAATATACCCTAAAAGGTGGAAATAAATTTCTCCATAGGGATAAAATCTTTCTGATTCTACTTCTACTTTCACTCCGGGAAGATAATATCTTCTAACCATTATTTTAGCTACCTCATCCCAACTTAAATTTCTCTTTATTAGAACCCTTCCTAAGGAAGTTTTTTTTGCTAAATAATATCTTTCTTTCAAACTTCCAATCTCTTCTCCCAAAATTCTACTTAGCCTATATAAAATTTCGTCTTCTTTATCTTTTATTAATTCAGGATCTAAATAAAGCTGAAATACCGCTCTATTTGTTGCCACTACTACTCCATCTGAAGTTATAATTTCTCCTCTCGGAGCTCTTATTATATAACTTACTACTGATCTTTCTTTAGCTTTTTTTAGATAATATGAGTATTTAATAACTTGGAGATGAAAAAATCTTAACCATAAAATAACAAAGGAAAATACAATTAAAATTTTTGCCCAAAATAGCCTTCTTTCCCAAAAAAGTCCTTTTAATATTTTTTGTTTTGTTTTTAAAAAGTCCCTTATAAAAAAAGCATTTTCGTTAAATTTTTTCATGCTTCTTTATAAAGAAAAAGGCCTAAAATTTTATAAAAAACTAATACCCAAAGAAAGGTGGTACTTATATAAAAAAAACTTTTTAAAGCTAAGTTTAAAATAAATAACCAATCAACAAAAGTATTAAGTTTATAAAAATAAATTGCAAATCTTAAAATAAGAAATGAGAAAATACTTAAAAACCAGACAGCTATTTTAGATTCAAGTCTTTCAAAAGCAAAATATTTTCTGAAATGATTTAAAAGGATCCCTAAAAAAATAAAATAAGTAGATAAAAAAATTTCTATACCTAAAAAATCTAAAGATTCTAATAAACCTAAAAAAAACAAAAAAATATAAAGTAAAATTCCAGAATTTCGNAAAGTCAAAATTGCTAAGGTAAAAGCAAATATAATATCTCCCGGGTAAAAAAGAAAAAAACTTGACATAAAAGATTTAATAAATAAAGCTAAAATTAAAAGTGGTAATATGATCCTTAAAAGCTCTTTAATGTTTATAGTTAATCCCATATTACAAAGGTATTTCAGGCAATTTTAATAATACAAAAACCAAATCAAGATTATGGAGATTTACTGAAGGTTCAATTTCTGCATATTTAAACATTCCTTGAATAGGATCGCGATTAACAGCTATTACTCTTCCTATTAATAATCCAGGAGGAAAAAAGGCATCTTGTCCAGATGTTAGAACTTCATCTCCTTCTTTTACTTGGGAAGCAGATGGTAAATATTGTAAATTACAGTATTTTTCAGCCTTCCCTACTAATATACCTCTATCTCCTGTTCTTTCTATTTTAACATCTGCCGAAAAAGAGGGATCTGTAATTAATATTACTTTGCTCCAATTTCTATAAACCTCTGCTACCTGACCCACCAAAGCTACACCTTCACCACTAACACTTGCAAGAACAGGCATTTGTGGTAAAAGACCATCTTTACTTCCTTTATCTATAAAAACTATCCCTGAAAAGGGATCCATGGGGTTGTAAATAATTTTAGCTGCAATCTTTGGATAATTAATATTTGTAGAAAGTTTATAAAATTCTTCTAATTCTTTGTAAATTCTTTCTCTTTCTTTATAATAAGCAAGTTGTGACTTTAAAAGAAGAATTTCTTCTTTTAATCTTTCATTTTCTTTTTTAAGATCTACTAAATATAGATAATCCTGAAAAAAATTCCTTGTTTTACCTCCTGAGTAAGTAGCACCTTCTAAAAAGGAAGAAAATGTAAAACCAATAATTTCGTTAAAAAGATTAGTTCCTTTAATAAAATACCATGCTCCACTCAAAATTACTATCAAAATTATCAACAAAAAAATTCTACTTCTTTTCATCTTAAAATAACTTAAAGTTAAATGCTTTTTTAAATTGCTTTTTCACTTATGAAAGTTTTAACCTTTTCTACATCCTTAGGAAGGATTTCAAATTTTTGAGGAAGCTTATAAAGTTTTTCGATTTCTTCAGGTAATTTAATAGAAAAACCTAAAGCTTTACTTACTGTTTCAGGAAATTTAGCGGGATGAGCAGTTGCTAAACAAATTAAAGGGTATTTATATTTAAACTTTAATCCTGCCTTTACTCCTACTGCAGTATGAGGGTCAAGTATATAACCTGTTTCTTTATAAAATTCCTTTATTGTTTCTAAGGTTTCTTCTTCATTAACAGAGGCAGAAAGAAAATCTTTTTGAACTCTTTTTACCTCTTCTTCTGAAAATTTAATAGCTTTTTCTTTAGCAAATTTTTCCATAATCTCTTTAGTTTTTTTTGCATCTTCATGATAAAAATAATAAATATATCTTTCAAAATTGCTTGCTACCTGGATATCCATTGAGGGACTTATAGTTGGTTTTACCTCTCTTACAGAATAATCTCCATTATTAACAAATCTACAGAGTATATCATTTTCATTGGTGGCTAAAATAAGTCTTTCTATCCTTTCTTCCCCCAACATTAGCTTTGTCAAATATCCTGCAAATATGTCTCCGAAATTCCCTGTGGGAACTGAAATTCTAATGCTTTCACAATTCTCTTTTTCAGAAACTCTAAAATAAGCCCAAAAATAATAAACCATCTGTGCCATTATTCTTGCCCAATTTATAGAATTAACTGTAGTTAATCTATATTTTCTTTTAAATTCTAAATCCATAAATAAACTTTTAACTATAGCTTGACAATCATCAAAGGTTCCTTCTATAGCAATATTATAAACATTAGGATCGGTTACAGTTGTCATCATTAAAGCTTGAACTTCAGAAACTTTTTTATGGGGATGTAAAATAAATATAGCTATATTTTTTTTCCCTCTTACTCCATAAATAGCTGCTGAGCCTGTATCTCCTGAAGTTGCTCCTAAGATATTAATTTTTTTGTTTGTTTCTAAGAGTAGTTTCTCAAACAATACTCCTAAAAATTGTAAAGCTATATCTTTAAAAGCCCAAGTAGGTCCGTGAAAAAGTTCTAATATATAGATATCTCCTACTTTTACTACCGGAGTTATATCTTTTGCCCTAAAAGTTTTATAAGCTTTTTCTATAAGCTCTTTCAGATCCTTTTCTTCTATATCAGAAACATAGTATTTAAAAATTTTAAATGCCAATTCTTGATAATTTAATTTTCTTAATTCTTCTATCTCCTTTTCTGAAAGTTTTGGTACCCTTTCAGGTACAATTAAACCACCATCAGGAGCAAGTCCTTCAAAAACTGTGTCTTTAAAAGAAATTTTAGGCATTTCTCCGCGAGTACTTATGTACTTCATAATTCTAAAATCCTTTAGTTTTAATCACTTCTAACCTATTTTTCATTCTATCTATATATTTTCTTATATCTGCTTTAAATTCTGCCAAGGTTTGATGATTCTTCTGATAAACCTTTATTAGCTCATTCATCCAATATTCTAAAGTCTCTTTTTCTTTTTGAATAAGTTCTTTCTGAACCTTTTCTTTTAATTTATTTAAAATTTTAGGATCTATTCCCTCCAAAATTATCCACCTCTTTTTAAATTTTTTATATCTCAATCTCCATAAGATCCTGGGCTAAAAATATCTCCCCCTTAAATTTTTCTTTTATTATATCTAAATCTACATTTTCGCTATGGGGATAAAAATGGGAAAGAATTATTCTTTTTACTTTAGCCCTTTCTGAAATAAGTGCAATATCTTCTGGAGCTAAATGATGTTCTACATAGAATTCTTTAGAATTGGAGCATTCTATTATTAATAAATCTGCCCCTTCTGAAAGCTCTATCAATTCTTCACAATAACCTGTATCTCCTGAATAAACAAGACTCCTCCCTTCATGTTCAAGTCTTATAGCTAAACTCTCAGGATTGTGTTTTACTGGTGTAGTATAAGCTTTAAAAGGTCCTATAAAAAATCTATATTTTTTTTGCTTAGGAAGAAGATTGATGTTTAATAATCCTTTTGGTGGTTCAATCCAGTCTCTAAAAGCTATCTTTAAAGTATTATAAAATTGAGAGAAATCTTCAGAAACATATAAACTTATGGGTAATATTCTTTTATAGCCTAAACTATATCTTGTTGCAAAAAGAAAAGGAATAAGGTCTGTTACATGATCTGGATGGAAATGGGATATAAAAATCGCTGAGATGTCTTCAAGCTTTTTTCCAATTTTTAAAATTTGCCTTAAAATCCCCGGGCCTAAATCAAGAAGAAGAAAAAAATCATCTGCTTCTATTAAATAACCTGGAGAATTCCTATCCAAACGAATCCAGCCTGTTCCAGATCCAAGAACAAAAATTTTCATCAAATATCCAATCCAAACTCTTTTTTAATTTTTTCAATTTCTTCAGGAGAAAGTATTTCCTGTGCTTCTTTTAATAATGCCTGAGATATTTCTTTTTCTTTATTGAAATAAAGATACAACCATGCAAGGAAAAGCAATGTTTCTCCATCTCTTTCTTTAAGAGTAAGAACATCTTTTAGATATTTGAATGCCTTTTTATATTCTTTTTTATAAAAATAAAATTTACCAAGATAAATTTTTTCTTTTAAAGAAAGGTTTTTAAGTGATGTCAAAAAGTCTCCTAACTCTTCATATTCTTCAAAATCCCATAAATATTTTATCAAAGCTTCTCTAAAAACACTATTTTCCGGATCTAAAAGATGGGCTTTATAAAGATGATATTTTGCCTCTTCTTTTTTCTCCTTTTTTAAATAAATTAAAGCAAGGTTGTAATGAATTAAAGGGTCCTCTTTTTTACAACCACAAAGCTCTTTTCTTAAAATTTTTTCTGCCCTATCAAGATCTCCAAAAGTATAATAAATAGCTGATTCGCTTAAGGCTAATTCAACTGGTTGTTTAGTGAATTCTTTTGAAAGTAGATAATATTTAAGAGCTTTACCAAGGTCTTTCCATTCATAATAAAGATCTCCTATTACGTGATAGGTAAAACCCTCAAAAACTTTTATATTTATTTGATTAACTCTTCTTGCATGTTCAAAAGCTCCTATGAGAAAAATTAAAGGAGTTGAATCTTTATTTTTAAATTTCCCCCAAACATCCCAAGACAAAACCCCTGTTTTAGTTGAATTTTCTTTATATAGAGAAGTTATTTTATTTAAATCTAAATTTTTAACCAAAAAGAGACTATTTTCTCCTTCGAGCTTTTTTATTATTTTTGCTCCTACCTTTTTCAAATCTTCTTTTATGTCCCTTTTCGAAGATAAAATCAGAAAACCTTCTTTTATTTTTAAAAATTTATTTGTTATTTCTGAGAGTTTTTTTACTTCCAAGGTTGGTAAATAATTTTTCAAAGATTTCAAAGCCTTTTGAGAAAGATAAGAAAATTCTAATATTTGGGCAAGTTTTAAATTATTTTTTATATATTCTTCTGAAAATTCTTTATCTAAATTCACTTCAACAGAAAAAAATTTTACTTTTTCTTTCCATAAATTGATTAAAATTTTAAAGGCATTTCCCCATTCAGAGGGATAAAAATAATAAGTTTCATTAAGTTTTATGAAAGGAAATTCAGAAAATATTTTTTTATTTCCAAAATTTTTATGAGGAAAGAAAAATAAATAACCGGATACTTCTTTTTCTTTTAAAACTAAATTTAACAATTTATAGGAAAAAAAATTATTTTCTATATTTTCCCATAAAAATCTCTCTGCTAAAAGTAAGGGTAATAAATTCTTAGAAGTTTTATAATTCTTTATAAGTTCCTCAGTAGAATATTTAAAAATTTCTTTAAAGTTTATTTCTTTGAAAATTTCAAGATTTTGTAAATATGGAATAAACCAGTTTATATTAGAGGGTATATTTTTTATCATTTCCAAACTTTTCAAATGCGGAAATTATTTCTTTATAGTCCTCGTCAAAAAGACACCTTACATCAATTAAAAGTCTTTCTTCTTCTATCCTTGTTATTATAGGAGGTTCATTTTCCCTCAGAATTTTTTGTAAGTTTTGGGGAGAAAGGGGAGATTTTACAGCTACTGCATAAGAAATTAAATCTAAAGTGGGAAGAGCACCTCCTCCTGTTTTATTAATGGTCTTAATCACTTCAAAATTAAATTCTTTAAGTTTAAGTTTTCTAAGTTTTTTTAAAAGATATCTTGCTTTTTTCTTTAAAATTTCTTTAGGAGTTAAAATCATTTTAAGTACAGGAATATGCTCTAAAGCGAGGTTTTCATCTCTATATAATCTTAAAGTTGCTTCTAAACCAGCTAAGGTAAGCTTATCAATTCTTAAGGCACGATTTAAGGGATTTTTTCTTATTTTTTCTATAAATTCTTTTTTTCCAAGAATAATTCCTGCTTGAGGACCTCCTAAAAGTTTGTCCCCTGAAAAAGTAACAATATCAACCCCTGCCTTCAGGACTTCTTGTACAGTAAGTTCTTTTTTTAATCCATATTTGGAAAAATCGATAAAACATCCACTCCCAAGATCTTTCATAACTGGAAGTCCAAATTTTTTACCAAGATTTACCAAATCCTCTACCGAAACTTCTTCAGTAAAACCTATTATCTCAAAATTACTTTTATGTACTTTTAAAAGTAAAGCAGTATTTTCATTGATAGCATTTTCATAATCAGATAAATGAGTTTTATTGGTGGTTCCTACTTCCTTTAAAATACACCCTGCCCATTTCATCACTTCAGGTATTCTAAAAGATCCTCCAATCTCAACAAGCTCTCCTCTTGATACTATAACCTCTTTTCCATAGGCTAAGGTATTTAAAGAAATTAAAACAGCAGCTGCATTATTATTTACTACTAAAGCACTTTCAGCTTGAGTAATTTCTTTTAATATTTCTTCTACATGAACATATCTACTTCCTCTTTTCCCTTCCTTTAAATCAAATTCTAAATTGGAATAATATTTCGCTACCTTTGTTATCTCTTCTATCGCTTTTTTACAAAGTGGAGCTCTCCCCAAATTAGTATGAATTACTACTCCAGTTGCATTTATTACCCTTTTTAAAGATGGATTTTCATATTTTTTAAAGACTTCTTTCATTAAGTTTTCTAAGTAAGATTCTTCAAGTTTTTGCAGTTCTTTTTTTTTGCCATTTTTCTCTTATAATTTGAGCTACTCTTCTTGAAGGTTCTGTAAAATAAGATATAGGATAAGTAGGATAAAGTTTTGAAAATTTTTCTTTTAATTCATTTACTGAAGGAATTCGCATCTAAGAAATAAGTTTTTTAATAAATCTCTCGATTCTTTCTAAAGCTTCTTCAAGGATCTTTTCTTCTGGTAAAAATATAATACGAAAATGTTTGGTTCCTGGTTTTTGTCCGAAACCACTTCCATGAACTACGACTACACCTTCTTCTAAAATTAATTTTTTTGTAAATTCAAGATCATCAATATGAGGAATTTCTAATCTTGGAAAGGCATAAAAAGCTCCTAAAGGTTTAACACACGAAATAGAGGGTATTTGATTTAATCCCTCCACTAAAATGTCCCTTCTTCTTCTAAGCATTTGAATTACCTCTTTAATATAATGATTTTCATTATTTAAAGCAACAGGAATAGCATATTGTAAGGGATGTGGAGCACAAAGACGAGTTCTTGCCAATTTATGAATTGCTTCTATATAATCTTCTAATAAATCTTTAGGACCAGAAATAATCCCCCAACCTATTCTAAATCCCGGAGCAAAATAATTTTTAGAAAGTCCATTAAAAGTAATTACAGGTACTTCATCACTTAAAGATGCTATAGAAACATATTTTAAATTATCCTCTAATATATATTGATCATAGATTTCATCAGAAAGAATTACTAAATTATATCTTTTAGCTATTTCTACTATCCTCTCTAAAGTTTCTTTTGAATAGATTGCACCTGTTGGATTATTAGGATTTATTATTACAATAGCTCTGGTTTTTTTATCTATTAAAGGTTCAATACTTTCTATATCTGGCTCCCAGTTTTTATCTTCATCTAATAAATAATATCTTGCCTCTATTCTAAATTTAGAAACAATAGCTTGATACAAAGGATAACAAGGGCATGGAAGTAAAATATTTTCTTCAGAATTAACCAAAGCTGAGATAGCAAATTCTATAGCTTCAGATGCTCCTTGAGTAATATAAATATCAACTGGTTTTATACCCCTTTTAAGAGCATTAGCTTCTATAGCTTTTATAGCCTCTGGTATACCAGAAGATTCAGAATAGGAATTGTAATTTTTTTGTAAGGCTTTACAAACCGCTTCAATTATAGATTTAGGAGTTTTAAATCCATATTTTACTGGGTCACCAATATTTAAATAAATTAAATCCTTTCCTCGCTTTTTTGCTTCTTCAGAAGCCTCAACTATATCTCTTATAGCATACTCTACTTGAAGTGTCCTAAAAGCTGGTTTAATTTTATCTTTTCCCATTTTTACTAACCTATTTAGGATAATTAAAGTTTATAATTCTCCCAAAAATTTATTTGTCAATCCCCTTATTAAAGATTTTAAAAATCAACTTACTTGATTTTACTAAAATATCCATTAGTATTTTTAAAAGGTAGATAAAAGGGGGGTAAATATGCTTAAGTATAAACCTCTTAGAAAATTTTATACTTTACAAGAAACAGAAGAACCTAATTTATTAAAAGATTTTTTTCCCTATATAGAACCTCCAAGAATCTTTTTTGATGGAAAATATATTCCTCCTCAACCTGCAAAAGATTTTTATATTACTGATACCACTTTCAGAGATGGTCAACAAGCAAGGACTCCTTATACCCCTGAACAAATAGAAACCCTTTATAAATTTTTACACCAATTAAGTGGACCCAAAGGAATAATAAGAAAAACTGAATTCTTTTTATATACAAAAAGAGACAGAGAAGCTTTAGAAAGATGTCTTTCTTTAGGTTATCAATATCCCGAAATCACAGGTTGGATAAGAGCAAAAAAAGAGGATCTAAAACTTGTTAAAGAAATGGGGCTTAAAGAAACAGGAATTTTAACTTCCTGTTCTGATTATCATATTTATTTAAAATTAAAAAAAACAAGAAAAGAAGCTTTAGAGGATTATTTAGCTATAGTGAAAGAAGCCCTCTCCTTAGGAATCAGACCAAGATGTCATTTTGAAGATGTAACCCGTGCAGATATTTATGGATTTGTTATCCCCTTTGCTATAGAACTTATGAAACTAAAAGAAGAAAGTAAAATAGATATAAAAATAAGGCTTTGTGATACCTTAGGTGTAGCTGTTCCATTTTCTGAAGCTTGCTTACCTATAAGTGTTCCTAAATTAATAAGAGCACTTATAGAGGAGGCTGGAGTTCCAGAAACTCTTTTAGAATGGCATGGACATAATGATTTTTACAGAGCAGTAATTAATGCTACAACTGCTTGGCTTTATGGTTGTACCTATGTAAATACTTCTCTGCTTGGAATAGGAGAAAGAACCGGAAATACTCCTTTAGAAGCTATGGTTTTTGAATATATATGTTTAAGAGGAACTGCTGACGGAATGGATACCACAGTAATAACAGATATTGCAAACTATTATAAAAATGTTTTGCATGAAAAAATAACCTGTTAGGCAACCTTTTGTAGGAGAAGAATTTAATGCTACCAAAGCAGGTATTCACATCGATGGGATTATTAAAAATGAAGAAATTTATAATCCCTTTGATACTTTAAAACTTCTTAAAAGACCTATTCAAATTATTATTACAGATAAAAGTGGAACAGCAGGTATTGCTTATTGGATAAATACCCATTTTGGACTTGAAGGGGATAAAAAAATCGATAAAAGACATCCAGGAGTGGCAAAAATTTATAAAAAGATCCTTGAAGAATACGAAAAGGGAAGGGTTACTCCTATTTCCAATGAAGAAATGTATACCTTGGTTAGAAAATATATACCAGAACTTTTTGTATCAGAATTAGATCACTTAAGAGATTATGTAATAAATCTTATGACAAAATATATAGAAGATTTAGCTCAAGATCCGAATATAGTTTCCTTAGATCCACAAAAGATGAAAAGGGTTTTAAGAAGTTTCTTAGAAGATCATCCCTATGTTCAATTTATCTATGTTGTAGATACTGAAGGTAAACCCATTATAGGGCTTACTAATGATTTTGAGTATATTAAAAAATTTGAGGAACTTCTAAAAACCGAGACTTTTGAAAATAGGGATTGGTTCATAAACCCTATGAAAACTGGAGAAACTTATACTTCTAAATTTTATACCTCAAAAATAACCTCTAACCTTTGTATTACTATATCTACTCCTGTTAGAAATAAATATGAGGAAATAATTGGTGTTCTTGGAATGGATATAAAATTTGAAGATGTAGTTAAAATGGAAAACGGATCTTATGAAGTCTAAAATTCTTTTTGTTTTTCTATTTTTAGTTATTTTTTTTAAATATTCTTTTTGTGAAGAAATACCTACCATTACTGTAGAACCAACCTCTTTTAGTAAAACTATAATAAGAATTCCCGATTTTGAGGGAGATAAAGACCTTTCTGCCCAACTAACCCCTCTTTTAAGAAAACTTTTAAACTACCATCTATTTATTTTAGCCTTAAAAAATCCTCCCCTTCCAAATTATCCCTCCAAAGAATATTATTTAGTAGGAAATGTAGAAAAAAGGGGAAACGAAATCTTTATTAAAGCTGAATTAAGAGATACTCTAGAAAATAAAATCTTAAAAACTTATAAAATTTCTGGTTCTTCAGATTATCCACAAACTTTAATTTATGCTCTTTGTGATAAATTGATAGAGAGTATTTCCCATTATAAAGGAATTGCTTTTACAAAAATAGTTTTTGTAAAAAGAACCTCTAAAGGAGATAAACTTTATGTAGCTGATTTTTCAAAAGAAAATCCTCGCCTTTTAAGATCAGCACCTCTTATACTTTTCCCAAAATTTTCTAAAAGTGGAAATAAACTTGCATATCTTGTTTATGAAGNAAATAGATATTTTTTGGAAATTTATAATTTAAAAGATTCAACAAAAGAAAAATTTACTATTAAGGGGATCTGCTCTACACCTGTATGGTTCCCAAATGATAAAGAATTAGTTATTACTGCAGAAGAAGGACAAGAAATGGTGCTTTATCGTTTTAATATAGAAACAAAAGAATTAACTCCCTTAATCAAAGGAAAGGGTATTCTACAGGCAGGAAGTGTTTCTCCTGGAGGCAATTTTTTAGCTTATGTATATGGGGAAAAAGCAGGAAATCCTCAAATTTATCTTTTAGATTTAGAAATTTTAAAACCTTATAAAATTCCTCAAAAAAGAATTTACAATACTTCTCCAAGATTTTCTCCAAAAGGAGAATACCTCCTTTTTCTCTCAAAAGGAGGTGGAGTATCTTCAATTAATCTTTATAACCTAAAAACAAAAGAACAAAAAGAAATTAAATTCTCAGGCAATCTTGAAGACCCTGCCTTTTCTCCTACAGGAGATTATCTTATAGTTTTTGGGGAAGGAAAAGAAGGAAAGGGATTATATTTAATTCATTTAGACTCAACACTAACTTATCTTTACCTTCCTGGAAGTAATTTCATCTTTCCTGACTGGGCTGAATTATAGGTATTTTGCTAAACTTAAATCACTAACCATAACTGTTGCTCTTAATGCTGCATCATAGGCTATAGTAAGACTTTGAAGTTTGGTTGCCAATTCTGCAAGATCGGCGCTTTCTACGTTTCCAAGATTGGTTTGTAGGGTCTCTTTAAAGTCCTGATAAAGATTTTTCTTAGTTTCTAAATGGGAAATCTTAGAACCTATTTCCCCTCTTTTAGCAGAAATATAATTGTAAACATTATCAAGTTTTCCTATAAATTCTTGGATATTATACTGTTCTTTTTTGTAATCCACAGTATTATTAGCTTGGAGAGTCCTTTT
>Ga0065719_116292_pt1 | contig 34256 bp, 35 predicted proteins | sample GBSCel85sediment_FD_59106 | JGI IMG/M metagenome (GOLD analysis project Ga0065719, IMG submission 59106) | Hot spring sediment microbial communities from Great Boiling Spring, Nevada - Cellulolytic enrichment CS 85C v3 (version 3) | ecosystem: Environmental > Aquatic > Thermal springs > Hot... | reverse complement strand
AAATTTTTTAAAAAACTTGGATTTAGAATTCGATGAGAACGGCTTTGTAAAAGTTGATGAGAAAATGAGGACCAATGTTGAAGGTTTTTTTGCGGCTGGAGATGTTACTGGAAGAGAAATGCAAATTGTAGTGGCTGCGGCTCAAGGCTGTGTTGCAGCTCTAAATGCAGCTCGCTGGTTAAAAGGCGAAATTGACTGGAAAAATTGATTTAAATTTAAAAAAACCAATAAAATTTTGATGTTGAGTGAACTTAAGAATCTTACAATCAATTTCTTTGAATGGGTATACTCTAAGTTTCTGTTTTACTTACCTAATTTTTTAATAAGCTTTCTAATTTTGATTGTAGGCTATGTTATAGGAAGAATTGTGGCTGCTTTGATTGAAATATTATTAGAGAAAGTTTTGAATGTTGATAGATGGTTGGAAATGAAAGGTTTTAAACGATTTTTAAACATTGGATTCTCAAAATTCTTTGCCAATTTGGGTAAATGGTATGTTTATCTCAGTTTTATTTCCTATGCTCTATTTTATTCTCAAATAGGTTTTTTAATCGAGTCTTCAAAATTACTTAATGAATTGATTCCAAAAGCTTTTACTGCGTTAGTCATTTTTTTCATAGGAATTTTAATTTCAGAAATATTTCAAGGATTTCTAAAAGGAATAAAAATACCTTATTCAAAAAATATTTCAACTTTTTTAAAAGTTTTAGTTATTTATATAGCTGCTGTCATAGCTTTGGATTATGTAGGAGTTAATGTAGAAATTTTGATCGAGATTTTAAGAATTGTGATTTTAGGTATAATCTTGGCTTTTTCTATCGCATTTGGAATAGCTTTTGGTTTTGCGATGAGAAAGGATGTTGAAAAATTTTTGAAGGAAATTAAAAAAGGTAAAAAGGGATGAAAATTGAAAAGTGGTTATTACCTTTTATTCCTTATAAAGTAATTTTAGCACTTTTCTCTACTTTTTTTATTCTGTTTTTGATAAAATTAGGTTATAAGCCAGATTTTATCGGAATAATTTCTGGTTTGATTAACTTATTTTCAATTGTTTCTTCCTTAATCTTTGGCACTCTTTGTCTGCGCTCTAAAAATTATTTTGTTTATATTATGTTAGGTTTTTTAGGTCTTTTGTTCGCCTTTATATTTTTACTTTTTTCAACAAATTTTGTGAACATTCTGTTTTCTGCTTTCTTCTTTTCATTTTTTACACCATCAACTTATTTCTCACTGATCTCTTTCATAAACTACAATTTTAAAAATGTGGAAGAAAAGATTGGAAGATTGGAAAGTATTGGAGGTTTTGCATGGGTTTTTGGATTGGCGATAGGATGTTTTACGATTTCCATTTTTTCACCTTCTGAGTTTTTAACTTATCTTCTTTTTGCCACTTTATTTTCTTTTTTTATTGTCTTTTACTCATTTGGAGCAAACTTGATAGAGAGATTTTATTGTTCTTTACTTAAAGATTTTGGAATCTTACCTTGGATAGAAAAATTGGTGGAAAAAACTATTAAAGTAGAAGAAAAGATATTCAAAAAAATATCTTATAGCATTGGGATTCTTGTCAGTGGAGCTTTTTCTCCTTCTCTCTCTTTAATCCAGATTAAAAAACCTAAATTCATCAATTTCCATTTGACAAATTTATTAATATTTTTTTCTTTTGGTTTGCTTTATGCCCAAATCTTTTATATCATGAAAATGTTTGAAGTAGGAGACAACTTTGTTTTTACTTTTTCTTTAATTTCTTCTTTGATTTCAGCGTTTTTTTATAACAAAGCAAGTAAAGTTAAAAATTTAGGAAAAAAATTGAAAAGTATGCTGATTTTAAGAATTTTTATGTTCTTAGGATTATTACCATTTTTGTACCTTTCTCTTCCAAAATTATTCTTTTTATTTTTCTTGCTAATTTTTTGGTTACTCGATGGGTATAGTTGGGGTTTTATTCCAATCTTGTTGAATTTGATTGCGTTGAAGAATTGTAAGGAAGAATTTGGAATTTACAACTTTTTCCGTTCCCTTGGTTATACAGTTGGTGGTTTTCTCAGTGGGATCTTTGCAATTAAAATAGGATTCCAATTTTTACCTTTAGCTTCCTCCACCTTACTTTTCTTAGTTTTGCTTTTTTCAAACACTGAATTTTTTAACTAGAACACTTAAAAAATTTTGAAAAGAAAATTCATAAAAGTTGATTCAAGTTTTCAAACCAATTCTTGTTCAGCTTCCCATACTACTTTTCTAATTTTGTTAATAGCGTCTAAATTTACTGAAATACTCTTTATTCCTTTTTTAACCAAAATCTTTGCAAATTCAGGGTCGCTACCTGCTTCTCCACAAATTGATGATTCTACATTATATTTATCACAAACTTTAATTACATGCTCTATTTGTTTTACAACGCTAGGATGAAATTCATTGTAAATTTTTGCAACTCTTTCATTGTTTCTATCTGCACCTAAAGTTAGCATAGTTAAATCATTACTTCCAATCGATGCAAAAGAAATTCCTGCCTTACAAAATTCTTCTATATTCAAGGCTGCAGCAGGTGTTTCAACCATTATTCCAATCTTTAACTCTGGAAAAATCTCCTTAGCTATTTCTTTTGCTCTTTCAAATTCTTCAACATTCACTATAAAAGGTAGCATAAATTCTATATTATCTAAACCTTCATCATATAAATGTTTCAATGCTCTCATCTCCGCTTTTAAAATTTCTGGTTCATCTAAACTCCTTCTTATTCCATGCCATCCTAACATCGGATTAGGTTCAAGAAGTTTATCAGCTCCTTCTAAGTGCATCAGTTCATCACTTCTTGCATCCAAACTTCTAACCCAAACTTTTTTTGGATAAAATGCTTTCGCTATCGGTTTTATCAAATCGACCAAAATTTTTTCGTATTCTCCAGGTTTTTCTTTTACAAGCCAGGCTGGATGCTTTCCAGCTTTTAAGATTGCGTGTTCAATTCTCAACAAACCAACACCATCAGCCTTCTTGGCTGCTTCCTCAGCTTTTTCAGCGAAAGCCAAATTAACTTTTATCTTGGTTTTTGTTTTTTCAGTAAACTCTTCTTCTTTTCTTTCAATCTTTACTTCTCCTTCATAAATCTTTCCTGAATAAGCATCAACTGTTATCAACATACCATCTTTTAAAATTTGGGTTGCATTTTTTGTTCCTACTATACAAGGAATTCCCAATTCTCTACTCACTATTGCTGCATGGCAGTTTGAAACTAAAATAGGAGTAAATTGAGAGGAAAAGATTACATAATTTTTTTCCATTTCCATTTTTGCATCGACTTCAAAATTAAAAACTTCCGTTTCGTAAACTCTTTTTCTCGATTTAACTCTCAACATCCTGAAATTTAATTTTGGAACTTCTTCCAATTCTTTTTTTAGCTTAGAATTAGATAAAGTTTTTATTTTTCCTTTAACTCTTTTACAAACTTTCAAAATTTCTTCAACTCGCTCAGATAATTGAACTTTAAAAATTCCATCATTTTCAATGATTTTGGGAAGTATTCCAAGTTTTAAACAGGTTATTACTAGTGCCTTTAAAACTTTTTCATCATACACATAAAGTTGAATTCTATCATCATTAAATGTTCCACTTCCATCTATAAACCCTACCAAAAAGTAAAGAGAACTTTTTTCATCAAACAATAAACTCCAAGTTTCAAGATAATTATAAATTTTTTCGAAATTTAATGTTGAATAAATGTACGTGCACTCGCCAGCAAACTTTTTCATTCCCACACTTCCAACTTTTTCCTTAACTTTTAATGAATACCCAAAGATATTTTCAAAAGAAGAATTAACAGCATCTATAGATTCAAATTTTACCCTTTCTGCTGAAACATTTCTACAATAGCAATTTGATAAGAAAACACCAAGCAGATAACTTAATTCAGGATTTGAAATTTTAATTTCAAACTCTGGCAAAGCTAAAGGTGAACATACCATAAGTCCTTTTTCAATTATTTCTTCCAGTTTTTTCTTTACTATTTTATGATCTTTAAAAGTAAAGAATTTGTGGTCAGGAGTAACTCTGATCAAGTTATTCATTTTTTGAGAAACTTGGACCTCAATAACCTTTGCTTTTCTTTTGAAAGCGTTGATAACCTTTTTCCATCTTGGTTTTTTCTCCTTAAAATCGTAAGAAAGAATGAAAATTTTTTCTCCTTTCAAAAACTTATCGTACAAACTTTTAGCATCTAAGAATCCATTTGGAGTTAAAAGTAAGGTTTCAGGAGCTAGGCAAGTAGCTCCACCCTTATCAGTAATTATTGCAGCACATTTGCTCATGGTTGGAACTAGATCTGGAGAAGTCATAGGAGTTACTAAAATATCTCCTTTCTCAACTTTTACAATATCTTCAAAGTTATGAACTATCTTTACCTTCCCTACTGCAATTCCAGGAGATGCTCCTAATCCTTCCAGAATGGGAGATTTATCAACTTTTATTTCTTCAATCTTTTTTCTAGTGGTTATGTTTCTTGTTTGAACTATGTAAACTTTTCCATTCTCAACAGCAAATTCAACATCTTGAGGAGCTTTGTAATGTTCTTCTAAAATCACCCCATACTTTGCTAACTCTATGATTTGATCCTCATTCAGTACTTGAGCATTTGCTTTCTCCTCAGGAACTTTAACTTCAACATTTTTTCCTTCTTCATTTCTTATCAACATAACATCCTTTCTTTCAACAGTTATCTTTTCAATTTTCATCGATCTTTTATCAACTTCATAATGATCTGGAACAACTTTTCCTCCAACTATGTATTCTCCTAAACCATAAATAGCTTCTATCACAATTTTTTCTTCACTAGTTACTGGATGCAAAGTAAACATCACACCACTGGATTCAGAGTTAACCATCTTTTGAACTATTACTGCAATGCTTGCTTCCTCAATTCCATGCTTTCTTCGATAAAATATTGCTCTAGGTTCAAACAAAGAAGCCCAACATCTTTTAACAGCTTTTATCAACTCTTTTTCTCCTTTAACATTCAAAAAAGTTGCTTGTTGTCCAGCAAAAGAAGCTGTTGGTAGATCTTCTGCAGTTGCACTGCTCCTTACAGCAACAAAAGGTTTCCCCAACATTTCATAACTTTCTAGAATTTCTTTTTCAATCTCATTTGGAACATCTTGAGCAACTATCAAATCTTTTATTTGTTGAGAGGTTTTTAAAAGTTGTTCTGTATTTTCAACGTTGCAAGCTTTTATCAATCTATGAATCAAATCTTTTAGTTTGTTAACTTCCAAAAATTTTTCATAGGCTTTGGTTGTGATTACAAATCCTTCTGGAACAGGCAATCCAAGTTTTACCATTTCTCCAAGGTTTGCTCCTTTTCCCCCTGCTAATTTCAAAGAGTTCTTATCAATTTCTTCAAACCAAGCTACATATTCCATAATGTTAGAATTTTGATTTCATTTTATTTAACTTTTAACTTATTAATGAACCTTGAAAGTCAAACTGTTTTGCAAACCTTTCTTCAAATTCTTTAGCTAATTTTTCATCAAAATTTTCAAGTATATCTTTTATTAAATAGTAAAGATCATACCTACACAAATAAACCTTATCTTTCAGCAAAATTTTTGCTAGTTTTTTTCGCAAAATTATGCTTCCTTCCACAGATTTTGAGTATTCAGTAACAAAATCGAAGATCTTTCTTAAAACTTGTTTAGGAATTGGTCTGTTTATTGGCCAACCACAGATTGCACATAAATCGCAGGAAACATTTTCATTCATTTCCAGATCTAAATCTTCTAAGCAATCTTCACACACTATTAAAGAATCGATTTCAACGAAAGTAGAAGTTGCATTCCCACAAAGATCGCAGATCTCGACTATAGAAAGGTCGCCTAATACAGGCTCATCCCCTAGAGCCCCAAATATTTGAAATTGATGGATGTTCTCTTTGAATTTAGGGGCTCTAGTGTCATAACAATCTTGATATTCAATTAATTTTTGCATATAAAAAGTTTTCGTTTCTGTTAAGCTATGATAAAAAATTATTCAGAAAAAAAGATTTCACATGGTATCTCTTCATTCATGTAATTATAACATTTTTTTTCTCCAGTCACAATACCATAGCATATTATCGGTATGTTACGATCTACTATAGAAGGTGAGGTAGGTTTAGGATAAATTACTTGTTTAAAACCGATGCAACCATATTCTATTCTATGAAGAAGTGGACAAAATCCACAAATGTAACCACCAACTTTTGGATAGAAAAATGCTATTACTATTAATAGAATGAATATTGATAGAATTACAATTAAAATTTTTTTGGAAAAATTTTTTAACATGATAATTTTAATTAATTTTTTTGAAAATAAAATGTTTTGTTAAGTTTTTTAAATGTCTAAAGTGTTAAGGTAAGTTTTTTGCCAGGTTTTCCAATATTCTTTCAATTTTTCTATTCCCCCTTCTTTCCATTCCCCCTTTCCAAATTCTTTGAAAAAGTTGTTCACAAGCTCTAAAGTTCTTTTTGACTCCCAGAATTGAGGTAATGCCTTTGCGCTCTTTTTAAACTTCCAAGCCTTTTTTATCCAATTTTTTGCTTTTTCCAAACTTTCTTTTCCAAACTTTTTCTCTATCCATCCCCTTTGAAACCTGCAGATACTCAAATTATCAAAAATATATTCTTTAATTGTTCTTTCAGCACAAATTTTTGCATAGGTTTCAGGTTGCTCAAAAGAGATGCTGTAATCCGAAAAGAATTTTCCTTGAAAGACCACAGGTAACATAACACCCAAAGACCAGTAAAAAGGTGGTGTAATATCTAAATCTTTTCCGTGAGGCAAATAAATTGCTAGATCTTGAATTTTTAGTTTTTTCACGCTCTGCCTTAAATTGTTTCCAAGTAAAGGAATCTTTCCTAACCCAATCTTATAAATCAATTCTTTTGCAACTTCAAAGTTTATTTTTGAAGTTGGTTTTTTCCAATCTAAACTTGGAGATTTTTTCAATTCAAAATAGCTTGGGGAAATTAAACCTTTACTCAAAGCTTCAAAAACTGCTCCAAGTACATAACCCAAATAGATCGCATCAATTCCAAGATCATTAACCAAATGGGCAAGAAAAACAGCATATTTTCTTTCAAAAATTCCTAAGAAAGGACCATTAGCATGCACACATTCGTAATCAACTTTTTTATCTTTTTCCAATTTTTTACAAACTGCGATACAATATTCACCACAAGTCTCTGATTTAAATTTATAATCTTTTAAAAGTTTTTGCTTGATGAATTTTTCGAATAATTTTAAACGTTCAGGACTTGGAAGAAAAGTTGACATTCCATTAAAACTAATCACATTTTCTTTTAGTTGAAGATAGTTTGCAAGAAATGTACCTTCTTCTCTATACTTTTTAGTAAAAAGCATTTGTTCTTTTACTATAGAAGCATCTAAATCTAAATTAAATTTAGCTTTACCACCTATTGCAATTCCAACTATTCCATGAGCTTTATAAAGAACACTTCCCACACCACCTCTTCCAGCAACACTCATTACCTTTCCTATCTCTTGAGGTTTGGAAGAAACTAAACAACCATAGTTAGTGTTTTTGCTTCCACTTCCTATAAGCATAATCCTAAAAGGTATTCCGTTATAATGACTTTTAAATTTTGCATAAAGCTTTTTTTCTACAGAGAAAATGTTATTTGAAGGTTCCAAATGTATGAATTTGACTTTTTCGTCTTTTATTAAAAGGAATGTGTCTTCTCCTTTTCCTTCAATAACAATTGCAGAATATCCTGCTCTTTTAATGAATTCACCAAATCCACCTAAAGTTGCAGAATTAATTCCACCATGCAAAGGAGAACGAAATACAACAGTAGCTCTTTGAGCGCCTGGAAAATTTAAATGGCTTGTACCTATAACAATAACATTTTTTGAAGAGAATACATCCCCTCTATAGCTTTTATACTTCTCTAAATGTAAAAAGATAGAGAGATCAAGTATACCTTCTAAATCAATTTCTTCCTCCCAAAAACTTTTTTCTTTTGAATTGATAAAAAGAACTTTCATTAAAATAGTTTAATTTTTTCAATTTTTAAATTTTTATTTCAAAGGTTCTTCAACTACTTGAACTTTCACTGGAATCTTGTAGCCAAATTTTTTAAGCGCTTCCTTTCCAATTTTTTTGTTCGCAGAATTTATTAAAAGCATAACTAACCTATCTCCCTTAAACGTTTGAATTGCAGTACCAGCTGGCTTTCCAAAAGCTAACCTCATTCCTTGACTGTATCTATCTGCACCAGCTCCGGTTGCTATAGGTTTTTCTCTGAGAACATGAAAAGGATATTTCAAAATTTTTAGAAAATAATTGGATTGTCCCAACTTTTTATCTAAATATTTGTTTGCAACTACTCTTGCGGCTTCCAATGCATTATGTCTTATTTGAGCATCTGTTTTAGAAATCAAATATAAAGCTAAATCATAATCTCCATTTTTGTTGCCCATTTCAAAATGATGTATCTTTGGAGCAGGAACCCCTTTTACATAACTTTTTTTTGGAACTTTATAAGAAATTCTCGTGTAAGGTCTTTCAATCTTTCTAACTGTTCTTCCAGGTCTGAGAGGCATAAAATTTTTTTATAATTGATTTTTAAATGTTTTTTCGTTTGAAGAATTTTGGTAAGGTGGGAGAGATTTGACCACGATAAGCCGAACCAACTGAACGTTTACCATACCTTCTCTCCTTTTCAACTCCAGTGAAAGGAAGATCTAAGCGTAATTTTGCCATCGGTTGACCCTCAACTAAAATTCTATCTGGATTGCTTGTAGCTTCGAAAGTGCATTGGCCATAAAACCATAGATCAAAAGATCCAGCTAAATGATGAATCATCCCAATTCCACTCTCCTCTTCCATTCGTTCCAATCTACCGTAAACATCACCCTGCAAAACCGCTTCTCTAGAACCTAAAAGATGTAATTTGCCTCTTTCCATATAAAATTTTCCTTTTTCTCCTTTTTTGCACTCAAAATAATCTTCTGGATCATAATATTCATCTTTTGTAAGGTCTATAGGCTCTAAATCTTTTCCTTTTTTTTGTACATAAATTTTTTTAAGAGAAAGAGTGAACTGTAAACCGTTTTCTCTATATGCAAGATGAAATGGTAAACCCCTACCTTCTCTTACCAAACAGATTTTCTTTAATTCATTTTCCTCTTCATAAGCTTCTAAAATTTCTTCTGAATTTGATGTATAAACATTTCTTATTTCTTCAGCAGAAAGATAAGTTGTTTCTATCTCTCTTAAGATGATTTGAGAAATTTTCGTTTTACATGGTATCAGTTTTAATGGAAAAGCATTATTTTCTATCAAAAAATAAATTTTTTTGGGAATGGAACTAGATTCCAATTTCCCAAATCGCAAACCTAAAGCATAACATATTGCGCCCAATCTTCCAATACTACTTTTAGTTTCTGTTTCACCTATCAGATACCAAGGTAACTTTACTTTTTCATAACTTTCCACGATGTAACTTTTACTTGGTTTAAGAATAAAACCATCACTAATTTCCATAGGCTTAAAATATTTTTTTAAAATTTCTGAATCGATGTAAGAAACAGTAAAGTTTGGTTTAATTGATTCCCAAAATCTTTCTCCCACTCTAATTTCAATTGAGTTTGGTTGAAGTTGAGATTCTTCTGGTTTTGGATCAACAACAATCAATTCATCTTCCAAAAGTTTAATGTAGTCGTTGTAAGAAAGAATCATATTTTTTATATTTAGTGGTAAAAAATTTATTTCTTTCAGTTAAACTCCAAAATTTAAATACTTGTTTTTTCAAAAAATAAAAATAGGTAGGTAAGATGGCAAAGAAAGAAAAACCTTTGGTTGTTAAAAGTGCTGTTAGAGAGTTATTGAAAGGTTTCAGGGCAAGTCCAGCTTTCTTCGATGCTTTAAATAAAACTGTTGCAGACTTAGTAGCTGCTGCTATCAAAAGAGCAAAAGCAAACGGTAGAAAAACTTTAAGACCTGAAGACCTTTAATCTCCTTTATTTTTCTTTTTAAAATCCTTCAAACAAACTTGAATACCATTTTTTCTTTTTTTGCTCTTCCTCTTCCTTCCTTTTCAGAATTTCAAAACCTTTTCTAAAATTCTCTTCATCTATCTCTTTTTCACAGTTTCCTATTCCTACAGAGTTTCCAACTCCAATTATCAATATTGGTTCTACTTCACTTGTCCTTACTAATTCTTTAACTTTTTCTACGACCTTTTCTGTTGCAGCATAAATTTTTTTGTTCATAGGTTGAATTGCCTCTTCAACAGACATTTTTATCACAATGCTATCCAAAGGAATGTCATTTTCAACTGCTACATTTTCGATGTAAGCTTTATCAACACCTATCCCACCCATAGCAACACCAACTCCTTCTGCTATGTTTCCAGTCTTTTCTCCTTCTAGCTTACCTGCTGCGTCTATAGTTATTATCCTTTTTATTTTCTTTTTCTTTGCTAATTTTTCAACAGCTTTTCCCAATTTTGCAAGCCTTGCCCCTGGACCTAAGGCTTTCATTATTATAACTCTCTTCCCTTCAAGCTTTTTTTCACAAATCACAACTTCATTCTCTTTATCAACCTTGTACTTTGAATTTCCAATAAGTTTTGAAGCAATTAATGGACCTATAGAATCACCAACAGGCAAGCCTTTTACAAAAGATTCGGTACCATACAACAAAGCTTTGCTTATCCTATCTATCAATGGGACTTGCATCTGAGCCAATAGTGCCAATTGTAAATTTCTAGTCTTTTTAACTAATTCTAAATAATGCCTCATAATCTTAGCTAATTGATTTAAAGAGATTGTAGCTGACAAAGCTGCAACTATGTTTATCCTTTCTTCTTCCTTAAAATTTGGAGCAATTCTTTTCACAAAATACCTTAATTTTTGTTCATAATAATTCAACAAATGTTCAAACTTTTTTATTATTCCAAAAGGATCCAAACTTACGGGCTCAATCGCAAAAAAATCAAGAAAATTAGAAACCACTTGTTTTAAACTAAAAGATGGTTTTGACGAAATTTTTTTAAGGATCAGTTCTTTTCCTTTTCTTGTTCTCTCCTCAAGTGCTCTTACCGAATTTTCCAATCGTAGTATGGCTTGGGCAAGCATCATTCTAGGAGCAAACATACTGAAAACAAATATTATGATTATCCAAAGTATAAGATTGAAAAAATCTGTATCAAAAAGTCCATAAATCATATTCTCGTTATATTTACTTCGCTATTAATATATTTATCGTTATATAAAATTTTAAATATGAAAGGTAAGCTGATTTTAGCTTTAATCATAATTTTTGGGCTTTTGGGATTTGCTTATTTTCAAGGTTATTTTAAAAACTTTAACCTTCCTTCCATTCAACCCTCGAAGTTGGTTGGAAACTTTTTGATATGGATGGAAGAATTGATTTGGGGGAGGAATGAAATTCTAATCATTACGAACTTAACTTTCGATTCTTTTAATGGAAAAGAAATAACTTTCAAAAATTCTTCTTTTATTTTTATTGGAAAATGTACAAGTTTTATTGACCTAAATGGAATCTTAATAAATCAAAAAGACAATGGATGCAATCTCAATGCAGAAATTGTAGAAGGAAAAATTTTGTTTAAAGAAAAGGTTGTTAAAGTTGAACTGAAAACAAAACAAATCGATTTGAACAATTCTCAATATTTTGGAGATTTGAAGATAGCTTTTTCAGCCATTCCTTTAGATGTAAAAATAGGAAAGATTATCCAAACTCTTTCATTTGAAAAAGCGTGGGGTGAAGTTAAAAAGCTAAGAGCTGATGGAAACGTTGACGAAATAAAGATGCTTTATGGAAATTCATTGGAAATAAGAAACTTTGAAGGAACTTTATGGATTCAAAATAATTACATTTTATTAACAGGAAAAACAAGTAAATTGAAGTGGTAAATATGAAAAAAAGATCACTTGAAAAAAAGATTGCAATATTCGTTGATGGACCAAACTTGTTAAGAAAAGAATTTACTTTAGATCTAAGTGAACTTAGAAGGAAAGCAGAAAGATATGGAAAAATTGTGGTGGCAAAAGTTTTTTTAAATCAATTTGCTCCTGAAAAACTTATCGAAGCTATAATCAATGAAGGCTTTAAAGTTGAGATGGTTCTTGCAGAAAAGGAAGATATGGATGTTGATGTTTCTTTAGCTGTTGATGCAATGGAAACTTTATTAACAAAAAACATCGATGTTTTAATCCTTGCAACGAGGGATACAGATTTCATCCCTTTGATTCATAAAGCCAAAGAGTATGGAAAAGAAGTCATCGTTTTTGGAGTAAACAAAGGTTTTTCCGCAGCTTTGAGAAATGCTGCAGACAAGGTTGAAGTATTATAAATACCCAAGCTTATAAATTTAATATGCTGGACAAGTTAAAAAGACTTTTTAAAAAAGAAGGAAAAAAGGAAGAACAAGAACAAGAGTTTGTTGAAGTAGAAGAAACCTCTAAAGAAAAAGAAACGAAAATTCTAGTAAGGATGGAAAAGATAGGAAATTTGGTTGACGTTGAAAGAATTGCAAAGCTTGTGATGCAAGGAAATATAATTTTAGTAAATGTTAAAGAATTCAAAGCAAGAGATTTGCCACAGTTCCAGAATGCAGTACAAAAATTGAAAAGGTACTGTAGTCAATACGGTTGGGATCTAGTAGGAATTGAAGATGGGTATTTAGTGGTCACCCCACGGTTTGCACAGATTGTTAGACAGTAAATTCTGAAATTTTCTTTTGAAGTAAAGTTTCTTTAAGTAAAACACTGTTCTTTATCCAGTAAACTTTTTTTATTTTTAATCTTGAAAAAACATAAGCTAAAGCAGAGTTCAAATCTTCAAAAACTTTTGGTTCTTTATCCAAAGCTTTTTTAGTATAAACTCTTGTTTGCCAGACTCCTACAGGCAAATAATATTCTTTATGGATCTCTCTGAAAACTATAACTTTAGCTTGCCTTTTCATTTCCTTAAGTTTTTCAGTCACACTCAATCTAACACTGTAATAAGCTCCAGCAATTTCAGCATACTTACTTTTACCCCAATACCTTTCATAATCACTGTAAATCATTGCTTTACTACTCAAATTCCAATAATTTCCTGGAAACCATGCTTCAATCATCTCATAACTCCAAAATTCTGGAATGAAAAGTATTACCCATTTATTTCCTAAAGCATAATTTTCAAAGACTAAATATTTATCAACTGTTTGATACCCTTTAATCTCCTCTATCAAATTCTTTGAAATTATTGAATCTGTGGCTGTAATACTCCAGCGAGTTGGTACTAATTTCCTTTGGTTTTCTTTTCCAACTAATCCAAGAGATAAAACATTGCTTATTTTACTTATTGGCAACTTTTTCTGGTGGAGATAAAATATTGCTTCACTAGCTTTTAAATCGGTGTCGTAGTAAACCTTTTCAACTCTTTTATCACTCCTACCAACTTCATATCTAAATTTTTTTATTAAAGCGCTTATTCCATAAGGTTGAACAACATCATCAACCCAAATCTTTTTAGCGAGGTTTTTCAGTTCACTATCTATCTCACTTTCTTTATGCAACCCTATTTCTTGTAACTGCTCAACTTGTTTATCAATTCTGTCAACCCTTGTTTTTATTTTTCCTCTTACTAATTTGCTTCTTATATCAATTATTTCTTCTATTTCCTTTCCAACTAAGTTTTCAGGCAGAGTTTTTAAGTTAAATGGATTTATCAAAGGACCAACCCAAACCCAAGGATAACCTATTCTCCCAATAAAGAATTCATTAGATTTACCTTCCAACCAATTGTTATCAATCTTTTTTAAAACAGCACTTACTGAAAACTTTCTCAGCAAAGTGATGTTTTTTAAGTTGCGATATATTTGTTTACTTCTTACAACTTCTTCAACCTCATCTTTTAGAAAATTAAGCCATTTGTTCATGATTTTAAAAGTGTTTTTTCAATTTTTAAATTAATCATATGTTTTGTTTGGAAAGAAACTTATTCACAAATTCTAAAATTTTTTCCTCTTCTATTTTCTTTAAAACAATCATTGGTTTGTTTATTGAATGATTAGCAACTTCCATTTCCTTTAAAGATTTTTCAATTGGAAAATCAAAGTTTAAAATTTCCCACAATTTTTTTGCAAGTTTAGGTAAAAAGGGATAAAGAAAACTCACCACCTTTTTCACAGCCCTGAAAGAAAGGTATAAACAATTTTTATCTTTTGTTTTCCAGGGTTCTTTATGTTGAAAATATTGATTGCTTTTTATACAAAAATTCAGAATAGCTTTCAGAGCCTTTTCAAATTCTAATTTCTCCATCTTTTCAAAGTACTCTTTTTCAAATTTTTTAATTTCGTTTTCAAATTCTTTATCTTTTTCATTGAATTGCTGAGGTTCTGGTACTCTGCCTTCAAAATTTTTCCAAATGAAGGTTAAAGTTCTATGAATAAAGTTTCCAATGATTGCAATCAATTCATTATTTATCTTTTCCTCAAACTCTTTCCATTGAAAGTTTGCATCTTTTTGAGAACGAGAAGAGATAGAAATAAGGTAGTACCTTAAATAATCACTCTCAAAATTTTCAACAAAATCTTTTATACTTATATACCATTTTCTCGATTTTGAAAATTTTTTACCTTCTAATAAAAGATGTCCTCCAGTTGGAATAAAATCTGGTAACTTAAAATTGCCTTCTGCCATCCTTTCAGCGGGTAAGAATAGATAATGATGATAAACTATATCTTTACCGATAAAATGGTAAATCGTTGAAGAATTCCAGAATTCTTTTCCATCTATTCCAAGCTTTTCACAAGCTTTTAAAACGAAAGTTATGTAACCTAAATGATTATCAAACCATCCATACAAAACCTTACCTTTACCTTTTTCCAAAGGGATAGGAACTCCCCAGGAAATGTCTCTAGTTATATCCCAATCCTTTAAACCTTCTTCAATCCATTTCAAAACATATTTTTTTACATCCTTTTGTAAATTCTTGTTTTCCTCAATCCATTTTTTTAACTTGGAAGAAAAAGCTGAAAGTTTAAAGAAGTAGTGTAAAGTTTTTTTCAGGATTGGTTGGTTTTTACAAATTGCACATTTTGCATTTAAAAGTTGAGTTGGTTCATAAGTTCTTCCACAAACTTCACAACCATCTCCATATTGATCTTCAGCTCCGCAAAAAGGACAATTCCCAATTACATACCTATCTGGTAAAAATTTTTTATCTTTTTCGCAATAAAACTGTTCAATCTCCTTTTCATAGATGTAACCTTTTTTCCATAATTCTAAGAAAAAATGTTGGGCTAATTCTATGTTCTCCTTTGAATGAGTATGATAATATAGATCGAATTCCACATTTACACTCTTAAAATCCGTTTCCTGAACTTCCCACCATTTTTTTATGTATTCTTCTGGAGTTTTTCCCTCTTTTTCAGCAGCTATTAGAATTGGAGTGCCATAATCATCACTTCCACAAACAAAAATAACATTTTTTCCAATCAATCTAAAAAATCTTACTGCTATGTCTGCTGGAAAGTAAGTGGAGTAAAGATGTCCTAAATGCAATTCTCCGTTTGAGTAAGGTAATGCTGCAGTGACTATTATCTTTTCCATATTTTTTATTTCAATTTTTTTCTTTAAACTTTTAACAATAATTAAGCTGCATCTTGCTCAAACTTCTTTCCTTCTTTCAAACAAATTTCAGCTCTTGCAAGCTCAGCTCCTAGATAGGCAGCATGATCAATCCTTGTTATCAAATTTTCATTTAAAATTTTTTTATAAAGCTCAGAAGCTTTTTTCCCTTGAAATTTAAATCTACTTTTCTTACCATTTGGTAAATAATGCTGAACCACAATTTCTTTTTTTCTCTCATCAATCCATATTCTAAAGTAACCTGCTTTATCCTCTTCAAACTTCATAGGCTTGTTTCTATAATAACTTTTCAAAATCCTTTCAACTCTCTTCCAACAATTTTCATAGATATGAGCGGAATGAGATAAGATTATTAAATCACCACACTCGATTCCTAATTTCCTTGCAATCTTCTTTTGCAATTTTCTTAAAGCTATTGCATTAAGCAAATAAGCACCAAAGATGTCATGACTTCGGAAAATGCAAGTTTGATACAACTTTCTGTTTTTTATTAACCAGTTTATTTGAGTTAAACATGGGGGATTCGGAGAGTTTAAGTCGTGAAATGGATTCCAAATTGTTGCCACAGCTCTTCTCGTAAACTCGGCTTTTTTTAAAAGTTCAACTATCTTATCTATTTGATTTATGAAAAATTTCATCTCTGTTTTGAATTGTTCACTCACAAACTTAAAAGAAAACTTGAAAAGTCTTTCTCCATAATTATACTCGATTCCCTTTTGTTTTCTTGGTGATAAAAAAGATCTTAAGTAGTTTTTTAAAATATTTTTGTTGATTTCGAAGAAATGTTCCAAAGAAAAACTTTTTATAATGGCCAAAACATCAATTATCTCTTTCTGCTTCAAAGAGTGCTGACTTTCTTTAACTTCACCAAATTTCATTATTAGATCTAAAATTTTTAGCCAAACCTCACCTAAACTTCCTTCAACTCTAAAACCAACTATTTCACTGTTTATTTCTTCTTCTACCCCTTTTTCATCTGGTAAAATCAGTGGGCTTGTGAATGGTTCCTCTTCTTTACCTAGTTTTTCAATCACTTCACTCAATTCATTTTCCCTCCCCCTTAAATCTATTAACTTTACATTTTTTCGAATGATATCAATCAACTCTTTGCTTAAATTTGAATGGATGTAATTTTCTGTTCCTTTTATCTTTCCGTCTTCCTCAATTCCTTCTTCAAAAAATTTTTTTAGAATTTCTCCTGATTTGGTTAAATCGTCACCACAAATTATCAAATATCTTATCACAGGATTTGCCAAAATGTTTTTTAACATGTAACTTATTCCTTCAGCCGTATAAAGATTGCCAATAACACAAAACTTATTTTTTAACTTTTTTGCAAAGTTTTCTTTTTTGGACCAAAGCGTGCAAATTCCTACATTGAATTTTGAATTCCCAACTATCAAGCTGTCTTTAAAGAAAATTGGCCAAGACACAAATTATTAAACATTGTTTTTTAAAATAAATTTTTCAATTTTGTAACCTAGAAATTTTTATTTATAAATTCAAAAATGTTTTTTATTCCAAAATTTTTTTAGAGTTGAATTTTTACAAAATTTAGAAACCCTTATACCTAACAATCTTATTGGTATCTCTCTTTTTAAAAACTCTTCCAAAAGTTTTTTACAAGTTGAAAAAATGTCTTGGGAAGAATCTGAAAAGGTTTTCAAAGTTTTGCTTCGTGTATAAACTTTAAAATTTTTTGTTTTGATTTTTAAAGTTATGGTTTTAAAAAGAAGGTTTTGATGTTTAGCGTATTCTGTAACATCCCTTGCCAAAATTTGCAAGATAGAAAAAAGAGTTATTCTATCTAAAGTGTCTTCACTCAAAGTAATCTCTTTTCCCAAACTTTTTAATTCATCTCTTTCATAAACATCATCTTCTCCCTCACCTTGACTTAAAATATACAATTCTGAACCAAAATTTCCAAACAATCTTTGTAACTCTTTAAGTCCAAATTTCCAAATATCTTCAACTTTCTTTATTCCAACTCTTTTTAGTTCTTTTGTAGTTTGCTTCCCTATCCCTGGTAATTCTTCAACTCTTAAATCTTTCAAAAATTCTTTAGCGTTTGGAGGATCAACAACTTTTATACCATTTGGCTTACATTTTTGACAAGCAAGCTTAGCGAGCAGTTTGTTAAAGCTTATTCCTATTGAACTAGTGATACCATAATTCTTAAAGATAAACTCTTTTATTTCATTCGCAAATTCTTTTGCCTCCTCCCAATCTCTCACCTTTTCAGTAACATCTAGAAATGCTTCATCTACGCTTAACTGCTCAAACTTTGAAGTTAAACTTCTTAAAAAACTCATTATTCTTTCACTAACTACTTCATAAATTTCAAGCCTTGGCGGTAAAAACACAGCAAATGGACAAAGCCTATAAGCCTTTACTATTGACATTCCAGACTTTATTCCATACTTTCTTGCTTCATAATTACAAGTACTTACAACTCCTCTTCCTTCTAAAGGTGAACTTCCTATTATCAAAGGTTTACCTTTCAAACCAGGGTTCAAACTTTCCTCAACACTTGCAAAAAAAGCATCAAGGTCTACACAAAAGATTATCTTCATATTCTAGACTTTTACTCTTTAAAAATTAAGGAATTTGGGAAGTAAGGTTCCGTTATTTTTAAAAAAGAAAAAATCCAATTATTAACTCATGGAAATAAGTTTTGAAGAGTTTAAGAAAGTTGAGATGAAAGTTGGACAAATAATTGATGTGCAAGAAATTCCTGGAAGTAAAAATTTATACAAACTCATAGTTGATTTCGGTGAAGAAAAAAGAGAAGCTATAAGCGGGATAAAAGGTTATTACACAAAAGATGAACTTTTAAACAAAAAATTTGTTTTTGTAACGAATTTGGAAAGAAAAAAGTTCTTTGGAGAAGAAAGCCAATGTATGATCTTGGCAGCAGAGAAAGATGGTAAGATAGTTTTAATTCAACCTGAAAAAGACATTGAAAACGGTGCTATCATAAGATAGAAATTAAAATTCTAAAAAGAGTATTATTATTTGTGCAAGAGATAAAGATAAAATTGGTCAAAGATTACATGAAAAGAAAAGTTGTAAAGTTCTCACCAAATGATTCTATTTTCAAAGTTGCAAAGCTCCTTTCTAAAAAACATATTTCAGGTGGACCAATTGTAAAAAAAGGAAAGCTGGTTGGAGTAATAAGTGAAAGTGATATAATAAAGTTTATGCAGTTAAAATTTCCTGGAAGTTCTTCAATTGAAGAACCTCACATGCTTACTTTAGTGATAGCAAACTTAATTAAAGACCAAATAAAATTTAAAAAAGAACTCGAAAGGATTTCAAAAGTTAAAGTTAAAGATATAATGACTAAAGATCCTATAACAATTTCACCTAATGATACTTTAATAGAAGCGGCTAGCCGAATGGCAAAATATGACGTTCAACGTTTAATAGTAGTTGAGAAGGGAAAGGTTGTTGGAATAATAACTAGAGCTGATCTCTTAAAAGCTTTGTTAGAATAAAGATTTTTTAAAAAATAAGTTTGAGTTTAGAAATTAATTTTTTATTCAATTCACATTTCTTGTTTGATGTTAGTGATAGTTTCCATAGACGGGCCGGATTTTTGCGGTAAAACAACGATTACAAACCTTTTAGCTGAGCTTTTAAAATCCAATCCAAATTTAACAGTTTTAAAAACGAGATTACCAAGCGATTTTATAACCGGAATTTTCCCAAAAATTTTAAGAAACTCAAAGGAAGAAATTCCAAGTGAAGTTTTTGCTCTTGCTTACGCCTGTGATCATTTATACCATTATGAAAAGTTCATAAAACCTTTAGAAAAAAGAACTGAAAACATTTTAGTTTTGCAAGAAAGATCTCTTTTAACGACTTACATTTACCAATCTTTAATAGGAAAAGTTAATTTAAACTGGTTAAGAGAAATTAACAAATTCGATAAGAACATTCCAAATTTAACTTTAATCTTGAAAGTCAAAGAAGAAGAACTTTTTAAAAGAAAACAGGTTGGAAATAAAGAATATGATAAGTTTGAAGTCGATGAATTCTTGAAAAAGCAGATAGAAGTTTATTATAATTTACCAGAAGAGTTAAAAAAAGAGTTTAATGTCGTTTATGTTGATGCAAACAAAAATGCTTTAGAAGTTGCAAAAGAATGTAAAAAAATTATAAAAGAAAAGTTTCATTTTATTTCGTAAATGCAAATAAGATCTTCTCCATCTTTTTTCTTATGAGCAACCTCTTTCAAATTTATTTCTTTTATTAAAGACGTCAATATACCACTAACGTATCCAGAGGTAAAATAACATCTTCCATAACTTTTTCCGGTAATTTTTTCAAGTCTACATTCTATCGAATTATAAATGTAAATTTTACCTTTTTCCAGATCAATCTTATAATTACTAAAAACTCCTTCCTGCTTTGGTAATCTTAAACTTTCATCTAACAATTTTTAAAAATCTACTTCTTCTTTTTTCAAATATTCAACCACTCTTTTTCCTCTATTTACACCAGCAATATACAGCAATGCAATCACTCCATTTGGAGTTAAAACATCTTCTATCATTTCCAGTAATTCTTTCAAAGTACCTTCAGTAAACACTACTCTTCCACTTTCTGCTAACTTAAGGTCTTCCAATTTTTTCCTTTTTTCCTTTTTAAGTTTGAAATGCATGATTTTAAATAAGTGTAAAAATATTTAAACTTATAGGCAAAAATTTAAGCAGAGAAAATTGGTAATAAAATTCCATTGACTTATTTCATAGTTAGGAAAGAGAGAGTAACCTTGAATCGATGCTTTTTTGTTCAAGCTTTGCAAGATACTGGAATTCCTAATGTTAATCTTGTTTTTTATTCTTCAATTTTGCCAAAAGAGTAAAAGAAATTAAGCCAAAAAGATTAAAATTTGGAAGTGTCGTGGAAAGCATTGCAGCAATTACATATAAAAAAGGTCAAATAGTAGCTGCTAGCTTGATGATTGGTGAAGTTTAAAAAATATTGGAAGTTTGATTATTGAGTAGCGTGATAATTTAAATTAAAAGCAGAAAAAAAGAATTGGAAGTAAGGATAGAAAAGTTGTTTAAATCAAGATTTAAAGGTAAAAATTTTAAATTGAAAAAAGATAATATTGTGATAAAAAGTTTTGTTCCTAAGAAAAAGTTTGGAACTGTTATAGTTACAATTTGCTTTCTCTCTTACAGAATTTTAAAGGATTATCCAATTTAGAAATTCTTTGAAAACCGTATTGAGAAAACAATTTCTCAGCTTCTTCATCTTCAAATCCGGGAAAATCGACGTAAAGCTTTTCATATTGAATACCTTTAGTATCTTCTTCTAACAATCTTAATTTTATCACATCTATTACTCCTAAAAGTCTTTCATATTTCAAATAAAGAACTCCATCGAAAATTTCTGTATTTGGTAAATCATAAATTGTGTTTGACCTGCCCTTTAGTTTCATTTAATTTATTACAATGTAAAAATGAATTTATAAATTTTACTGTTTTCCTCACTAATAAATTAACTTAGAGTCTTTTTAAGTAATTTTTCAAATTAAGTTGTTCCTCAAGACAGTATCAATAAATTAACAATATTCATCTACATTCTCAAACAATTTCTCACAACTCCTTTCCTTTACTTGAAAACTGATATACTTTCGGAACCAATCGTAAATTACTAAATTCATTTTGCAAAGTTTTATCATTTTTTAATTTTTTGTTCTACCAAACTTTAATAAAATTGTTATATAAACATAACAAAATGAGAACATAAATATTATCCAAAGTTTACATTTAACCTTTTCAAATTAAAAACAATAGATATGAACACGCCCCGGGTGGGATTCGAACCCACGACCCTCCGGTTAACAGCCGGGCGCTCTACCACTGAGCTACCGGGGCTTAATTTAAACTTTCTATTCAAAATTTAAAAGTTTAAGACCAACTACTTCATACTACTAAAATTAGTTTCACTCTCGTTTCCAAATCATCCATTTTTCACTCTATAATTTTGTAGATAAAATCGTTTTCTCTCACTCTATCCTTAACTTTCAAACCTATTATCTCTCCTCTCCTTGCAACTTCTATAGGCTTATGCTCAATTTGCATACTTTCAACAATTTGTTCAAAATTTGTCGTTTTTCCTTCGATGCTTATTTTGTCACCCAATTTAATTTCATCTTCAACTTCAACAACAGCAACGCTTATTTTAGGGAAATAATGAGTTACTTTTCCTACCAACTTTTTCTCCATAAAATATGATTATTTTTTATTTTTTAAAATATTTTTACATATTTTTACTAGTCTGATTTAACATTTTAAAGATCGCTTTCACAATCAAAAATTCACTGATCTCACTTTCTGAATTTTTTTTAAAACAGCAGGTATCTAAACCCACTATTTTTCCTTTTATTGCTTCAACCAATTTGAAAAAATCATCTAGAAAAATACCATTTGGTTCTGGATAATCAACAGCAGGAGCAACAGAAGGGTCAAAAACATCAACATCTAAGCTAACGTAAATTTCTGAATTTTTTGTAAAATTTTCAATCTTTTTCTTTATCTTTTCAAAATTTTCCTTTATTTGAGAAACAGTAAAGTATTTTAATTTTTCCTCTTTAAAAAACCTGATTTCCTCATCACAGAAAGACCTCGCCCCTACAACCAAAACTTTTGTATTGTAACTATAATCAACAAACCTTCTTAACCATGTCGCATCATTTATTTCCTCGCCTATTACATCGTCCTCAAATTCATCCATTTCCTTAATTTTTTCATCCATATATCTATCTTTTGCGTCTAAGTGTGCATCAAAAACTACAATCTTAATCCTTTCAGGAAATGCACCTAAAGCAAAAAGAGTTGAAACATGATTCCTAGAAATCATAAAAGGAATCTTCTGTTTGCTCCGCAACTTCAAAACTTTTTCGTAAATTTGGTCCAAATATTTTAGCTTTAAATTTCCTTCATCATAAATTTTAACGTTTTCAAGTAAATTTCTTCCTCTTTCATCGAAAGGTTCAACATGTAAACTTGCTCTCCTCAAAGCTCTATAACTTTTCTCAGCATCTCTTCCAAAAATTGGTGAAAAAATTATTATGTCAGAATCTTTTTTTAAATACAAACTTGTTACAAAACGAAGCTTCATAAATAATAAAAAGATTTAGATAAAAAATTTTTATCGATGGCAAGAAATAATTTATCGTTTTGTTTAAACCATGAAATTTCATTCGGATAAATGAACTGAAACTTTTGAATACTTTTTTCAATACTTTCAAAAGATGCAAACTCTCCTTTTTCCACCAATTTAAAGAAGAGAGCATAAATAAGAGTTTCGTTTTCAACTCCCTCATTTTCAGTAAGTTTTTTGTAAGTTTCTAACAAATCTGTTAAAGTAATGTTTCCAGGTCTAGAAAGACACATTTTGTAAATCAAATCTGTAAAATTTGAAAAAGGTAAAAATTCGTTTTTAATGGAATAAGTAAGATTACCTTTTTTACCTTTTGTTTCGATTATTCCAACCTCTTCCAATAACTTTAATCTAGGAGCAACTTGGTGTCTAAATTTGTGGTAGCTTCTTAATCTTATAATCATTTTGGTTGGATTCTCAACATCTTCTTTCCATTTTTCAACTTTTTTACCATAAATTTTTGGGAAAATAGAAGTTACACAAGCTTTGTACAATTCCCATCGTGTAGGTTTGTGATTCGAAAGATATAATAACAATTTTTCAATCAATTCATCTTTTAACAAAATATTTGCGAAAAAGACTTTTTCAACCTCTTCCAGCCTAAAAGGAAACCACTCTTCATACAATCTTCTAGCCTTTTCAAATACTTTGAAAGTAGAGTAAACCTTTCCCCATTTATCAAGGGAAATCAAGTTAGAATTTTTATAATTTACAAGTCCTAAATCTTTAGCCGTTTTTCTGTTATAGGTGATTATTCTTTCACATACAGAATCTTTGTAAGTTAGAGATGGAATTGGTCTTTGGTTTTTCAATATTTCTATTAATTCAGCTTTAGGTTTGTCGTAAAGGATTGTTACTAATTTCAAAAAAGGAACTCTGGTTTCATGATGAGTTTCGATAAGCATATAAAATTGATTTTAAAAAAAATTTAAATCTTTTTCGGATTTTATTCAAAATTAAGTTTTAAGATTTTGAACTTTTTTGAATTCTTTCCAAGCAAATCAACTTCAATGGTTTCTTTCTTTCTCTTCATCACAAAAGTTAGCCAATCGTTTCCTACTCGTTTTTTTCTTATGAACAATGAGTTAGGAGGAATTTTCGGTGAAACGAAAATTGTGTTGGAAAAATCAACGTTTATTCCCAATAAAAATTCATCCACACAATTTATCAAATTGGAACAGGACCAACCTTGTAAATAACAAGTTTCTTCAAATCTATCTTTTTTTAACAAGAATACATCTCCTGTTAGACTATTCCAAACCTCAGGCACACAAGTTATGCAAAACTTTTCACTAGCTTTCCTGAGCAAATCAAAAAATTGAAATGCTTTTTCAATTTTGTTAAGTTTGAGTAAACAAGCTGTATAAATTTCGTTAAGATAACCCCAACTTGCTCCTTTATGATAATTCATTTCATTAAATTCTTTCTCTTTTAAAGAATAGCAAGCAATCCCATAAGGAGTTTCAAACTCATTTTCAAATTTTTTAAGAAGTTTTAAAGAGAAAGGTAGGTCTAAAAGGTAAAAAGCAAAAAGAGGATTTATAGTTTTTGTTCTAACAGGTTTTTCATCAATTCTATCAATCAAAAATTCTAATTCATCATCCCAAAACTTTTTCAAGAAATTTTTCTCAACTTTTTCAGCAAGACCAAAAAATTCTTTGGACCTTTTCTTTTCAAACCTCTCATAAATTCGTGCCAAACATCTTAAAACTTTTATCCAAAGAGCTTGATTTTCAACACATCTTCCAGTTCTCTCTAGTGTATCCATCCAAGTTTCAAATTCTTTGTTAACCAAAAATCCATCTTTATCCATTCTCGATTTTAAAAATTTAATCAACTTTTCAATCTTTTCTTGGTTTTCGGAAAAGAAGGAGAGATCCTTAGAATTGCGAAGGTAAAATTCTAAATTCCAAAGCCAATAAAGAGTTGCATCCAAAGAATTGTAATCTATCCCTCCATTCGAGATAAAATTCGGAATCTGACCATCCTTTTCAAAATTTAAAAGTAATTCTAAAGTTTCTTTTACCCTTTCAAAAAAACCTAAATTTATTAAAGCTCTTACCATCCAACCTAAATCCCTTCCCCAAAATTGGTAAAACCAAGGTAAGCCTGCTAAATATGACCTTCCAACTTTCAATTTTTTATAAAGTTTTTCTAAATTTAGAACACTCCACTTAAACAAGAAATTCAAATCTTCAAAATTAGATTCAAAATAAGCATCTTCCACAACTTTTTGATAACTTAAAAGATTTAAATCAGAAAGCAGAAAACTTTCCTCATTTAACTCTTCAACCCATTTTTTTACAAGTGAAAAATTTTCATTTGCTATGAACAAAAAACTTATCTCTTTTTTCGTATTAGGCTCCAATTCAAAAATATATTTAAAATCGCCTGGTAAAAAACATCTTTGCTTTTCATTTGAAGGATAATGATCCTTATAAAAAGCATTAGGTTCGAAGTTTATTGAAGGAAAAGTTTTCAAAGCTATTGCTCCCAATTCATTTTTTACAAGCAAATAGTTAGAATAAAAATATTCATACTTCCTATCATGCCAACCCTCATTACCTTTCCTTATATTAAAAGCAATTTCCCCTAACAAATTCACAATACTTTTTTCTTCACTTTGGTTAAAAAAACTTAGTTTACAAAGCAAAGCTGGAAAACCTTTAAGTAAAGTTATTCTTTCCTCAACTTCTAAATTGTTTAATTCATAAATATGAATTCCTTCGTTTAAATTCAAATAAAATTTTTTGCAGGTGAAGGGGGAAAGCCACTCATCGTTTATTTTGAAAGCAAAGTATTCCAAGAATTTTTGGTCCTCAACCCAAAAACCACACCACTTGTTTTTAAATCCTGAATCACAGAATCTAAGAAAGAATGAATTTTCATTTGTTAAAATATAATTTTGATTTGTTAAGTTTCTACTTTCAACATAACTCATAATAAATTATTTAAGTTTTTTTAGAAAAATTTTTAAATTTTTATATACCAAAAGAAAAAATAGAAATAGATGCCAGCTTTAACTTTAACTTTTAAAGTTCACCAACCTTTTAGAATTGCTAAAGTACATTTGAATGGAAGTATAGGCAACGATATCTTTCAAGATTATTTTGACCATGGTTTGAATAAGTTCGTTTTAGATAAGGTTTCAAAAAATTGTTATTATGCAGCTAATGCCACTTTGCTAGATTTGTTAGATAAATTCAAATCTGAAAGAAGAAAGTTTAAGATCGCTTTTTCTTTCAGCGGAGTTTTTTTTGAACTGGTTGAAAATTTTAATTTCAGAGATCTGTTTGAAAGTTTTTTGCAACTAGGAAGGCATAAGAACGTTGAGATTTTAGGGGAAACATATTATCATTCTTTAGCAAGTTTGTTTCCAGAAAAAGATGAATTCATAGAACAAGTAAATTTACATAGGCAAAGAATGAAAGAACTCTTTGGAAAAGAACCAAAGGTTTTTTTGAACACTGAAATGATTTACAACAACGTTATAGGAAAAATTGTTGAAGAGTTAGGATTCAAAGGAATCTTTACTGAAGGGCATGAAAGAATTTTAGGATGGAGAAGTCCAAATTATATTTATGTTAGAAAATACTGTTTTCCAAATGATCCTGAACCCAAGCATAGAATTAAAATCTTGTTAAGAAATTATAGGTTAAGTGATGACGTTGGATGGAGGTTTTCATGTAAAAATTGGGAAGAATGGCCTTTAACCGCTGACAAATATGCTGCCTGGTTAAATGCAACTCCAGGCCAAGTAATAAATTTGGCGATGGATTATGAAACTTTTGGAGACCATCATTGGCAAGATACAGGCATTTTACTTTTCTTGAGGTACTTGCCTGAAGAAGTTTTGAAATACGAAAGTTTAGAGTTCATGTTTCCAAGTGAAGTGATTGAAAAGTTTGAACCTGTTGGAGAAATCGATGTGTTCGAGTTTTCTACCGTATCCTGGGCTGACATGGAAAGGGATGTTTCAGCATGGTTAGGAAATTCTATGCAACAATTGCTGTTTAAAGAAATTCAAGAAATCGGAAAACTTGTTAAAAAGCTTAATAATCCATTTTATACAAAGATATGGAGATTGTTGCAGATAAGTGACAATCTTTATTACTGCTGCACTAAATGGTGGAACGATGGAGATGTGCACAAATATTTTAGTGTTTTTGATACTCCATATGATTGTTTTGCCAACTTTATGGCAATCCTTTACGATTTTAAACTTAGATTGATGCAAGAGTTGAATTGTACGAAATAACTTCTACCTAAAAAATTTAAAAATTGAGGAAGAAAATTTTTTATTAAGCCCCGGTCGTCTAGTCCGGCCAAGGATACCGGCCTTTCGTGCTAACGAAAGGTTTGATTCAATGATAGCAAAGAAAGCCGGAGACCCGGGTTCAAATCCCGGCCGGGGCAAATTTTAGCTACTTTTAATAACATGATCATTAACCAAAATATTTTGAAAAAATTTTGAATAAAATGCTGTTTGAATTTTTTGCTTCTTCAAATTTGCTAAAGAAAAATCCATCAATTTTACCAATTCCATTTTTTAAAATGATTTCATAAGCTTTTGCACGTGTTTCATTACTCTCTTTATCATAACCAACAAATTTATCTCCAACTACGTCGATTCCAATCTCTCCTAAAATAACACAATTGATTTTAAATTTTTCTTTAAGTTTTTCAATTCTTTTAAACTCTTCTTTAACCACTCTTTCATATTCTTCCAAACTTCTCACACCAGCATAAGTTATGTTAGTATAAGGGTCTTCTGCAAAAGAATCAGTGAAAGGATAGAAAGTTAAACCGATACAATCATAACCAGAAAAGTTATAGTTTTCATAAAGACCCAATTGAACCCCCTCTTTTGTAGTTAATATTCCACTGTAAATTTTTCTTATTTCTTCTTTTACATTTTGCAACCATTCATTTGTTAGAGAAGTAGAGTTAGGTACTTTAAAAAAAGCGAGTCCCAATTCATTCCAAACAGCAAAAATTTCAACGTTGTTTTCAGCTGCAAATCTTGCAAGTTGAAGAGAAATGTTTTTAGCTTGAAATAAAAACTTTTGCGGTTCAAAAATTTGACTAGCTGTAGGTCTCCCTCCAACCAAATTGGCAAAAGGAGAAAGAAAAACTATTAATCCATTTTTGTGTGCTAATTCAATCTTTTCTTTCAATTTTGTAAGATTTGAAAGTAGAATGAAACTTTCGTTTTGGAGATCATACTCATAATAAACGTTTATGTTAATCGTATTTCCTCCTAATTTTTTGATCAATTGAATGCTATCTTCATTTATTTCATCATCAGCCAAATAACCATACCATCCAAATCCTTTATACAAAATTTTTGGTTTGGTAAAATGAGGTAAAAGTATAAGAACAAAAAGAAAAGAGAATAAAATAGCAATTAGAATTTTTAACTTCATCTTATCAACCTTAATATCTGATTGTTTTCTTCATTTAATTCTTTTACTAAATTTTCTGGATCTAAAATCATTTTTATTTCTCTTAAATTTTCCAATCTTAAATTTTCCACTCTCAAAATCAAGAAATTTCCTGGCAAGATAGGTTTCAATTTGTACGTTTCAACTTTTTTGTTTAATTGAATAGCTATCTCTGTTTCATTCGATTCAATCAAACCTTTATTACCTATTTCAATTTCTATTTCGCCTGTTTCTCCACTAACTTTTAAACTAAGATTTGAAATGTAAAGGTCTGGTAAGGAAGGAATTGAATAAAGTTCTTTTAGGGTTGTAATAGTATAATTTGGAATAATTTGATCGCATTTCTCATAAGGATACATAACGTTTTTACTATCGTTAACATGATCTAATCCCAACACATGACCTAATTCATGCAATTCAACTATAGGCCTAACACAACTTATTCTCCTCTTTAAAAAAACTATACTCGCATTTTCAATCAAATGAAAGTAACCAGTGTAAATTAAAATTGGTTTAGCTTCTCCAATTGTAGAATAACCTTCTGATTCCTCTAAAAAATTACTACACTTTATCATAACTTGATAATCTTTTTCCACTACTTCAAATTTTATTAAATAGTTTGTGACTTCTTCCCAAATTCTCATAGCTTCCTTAATTGATTCAACTTTACTTTTAGAGCAGCTTGTATCTATGAAAACTTTTATAGGCATCTTTGCCCATCTTGCATTTTCTGCTATCAAAGGATGAGAAAGCTGTAAAGAGTAATTGAAGGGAGAAGTGAAAGTAGTCGTTGTTGTAATAATTTGAGTTGTTAGTTGTTCTTCGGGAAATTCAACAGAAAAATTTTCTTCTCTATTTTCAATCGGATAAAAAATTGAAAAATTATTCCAAAAAATTAAGAAAAAAATTAAAATAGCAAAACAAAAAAAGAAAATCAAAAACTTCATATATAAAATATAAAATTTTATTTTCTTAATACAAATTTTATTTGGCCCTGCTGACGCACATCTATAGGAGCTGATGACTATAGATATCGCGAGCAGGGTCACATGCCGGGGTCGCCTAGCCTGGTCAATGGCGCCAGCTTGAGGTGCTGGTGGCTAAGTGCCTTCGTGGGTTCAAATCCCACCCCCGGCACTTTTGATAAAGTTAAATACAATAGAAAGAAATACAAAATTTAAAAAATTCAAAGTAATTATGATTTGGTAGAACATATTTCTCAAGTTTTTCTTTTGGCTTTCTAGCGCATGTTAAAATTATTGAAAAGTTCCATCTATAGCCGTTAAAAGATAACTTGAATATAATAGCTCCTGAAAATGAACTTTCATCTCTTTCTTAAAAATTTGACCAAGCTATATGCCTCATCTAAAGCTTAAGAAGACTAAATTCCCTTCCAGATAAACTTAAATCTTTTAAAAATCATGATTGTTGATGATAAAAACTCAAGAGCTCGAAGAATTAGCTAAAGGTTTGTTAGAAGAATTCTTTCCTAAAGAAAAGGTAGAGTATTCATTTTTAATTTTGGATAAATTGGAAAAGCAATCCTACACTTTTGAAGAAGGGGAAATTGCTTCGTATGAGAAAACACGTAACCTTTTTGTAAAAGGAGTAGGAATAAAAGAAAGTACTGTTTATTTTGTTGGGGGTGCAGTAGAACTTTCAAGAAGTTATAAACCTTTTTTATCAGTTTCAGAATCCTTAAAAAAGTACCTTAAAAATATTTTTAGGAAAACGACGAAAACTGACATATTATTTCTAAAAAGAAAGTTGAAATATTTAGAAAAGTTGATACCTCATCCTTCTAAAGAGGAAGATTTTTTTACTAAAATTGATAAAGAATGGGAAATCGATGAAACTTCCAACTTAATTGATGATTTGAAAACAGCAAGTAAGATTGATGATTATGATGTTAATTCTTCTATTAATTTAGAAGTGAATAGAAATATTGTTTACTTTTACAACTCCTTTCAAACAAATCTTTTTTATGATTATAGTGAATTTTTGATCTCTCTTTCTTCCATCTTAGATGAAATAGAGCTAAATAGAAAATTTGGATTTTCACCAGTTTCTTTAGAGGAAAAAGAAATTAAAAAGATCTATAATTTAATACCTTACACAATTTCTTTAACTCCTCAACAAAATGAATTCAAAAAAGCAAAAAGTTTCACAGAGTTGGCATCACTTTTAGCAAAAGAAGTTTATAAAATTGATCAAAGTTCTTTAAAGTTGCTAGGAAATGCATTCCCCGTTTATGTAATTTCTCCAAGCAAAACTTTCGTTCATGAAATAATTTCTCATAATTTTGAAGCTCCGCTAGTAAGGTGGGAAAAAGAACCTAAAAAATTGCTTATAGAAAAGGGATTTTTCACTCCTACTTTACAAATAGCTGAAAAATATTTGAACATAAAATCAAATCCAAAGTTTGAAATAAATGGAATAAAAGTATTTGGTTACAAAAAGTATGACTTAGAAGGTAATGAAACTTCTGAAAAAATTTAATAAGCAATGGAATTGTGACTAGAAGAAGACTTGGTTCAATCCTAGCTAATTGTAAGATAAAAGATAAGGGAGATGCGAATGCTAGCGATGAAAGAGCTATTCCCATAGCAAGAATGAGTGTAACTTTAACCTTTCCTTATAAAGAAGGTCCAAGAACTGTTGAAGAATTTGTAGAAATGAATTATGAAAATTATCCTGTAATTCTATTCAACCCTACCAAAGGTTTTATGAATTCTTATGACGGAAGATTTGTACTTGGTCAAGCTGAAGAATATGAAGAGTATTTTGATTATGAAATTTATTTTTATGACAAATCTTCAAAGGATTTTATTCCCATTAAAAAACCTTGTATAATTGCTGGAAATGCGATGACGGTATTAAGAAACGTGATGGTTGGAAACAAAGAAACACTTTCGATTGAAGTGGATACATGTGAAGCTGAAAATCCAACTTTAAGTGAAGAAAACGATGAAGTTGGGATATGTGAAATTGGTCCATTAATTGGAATGGAAGCAACCCTTAGAACTTTTTCAGTTTTGGGAAAAACTCTTTAAAAACTCCTCCAAATTTTTTCCATCTTCCAAACTAATCTTTTCTTTGGGTTTAATAATTTTTAAACCTTTATAAGCAAAATCAACAACAACCCAAAAATCAAAACCAGAAAATGTTTCTTTGTCATAATCTTTGTAATACAAAACTTTGTTCTTGGTAGATTTTACTTGAACGAGTAAACATTTGCCATCCTTTAAACAAACCAAATCCACAATTCCTAGACTACCTCCAGCTTTCACAACATACCAGCCATATTTTTCAAAAATCTTTCTAACTTTTCTCTCAACAACATATCCTTTTACCTTAGCTTTTACCATAATTTTAAATTGAAGATTTTAAAACTAATTCTTTTTCGAACTTGTAAGGATTAAGTAAATAATTTTCTAACCTTCTTTCATCTATTTTCTCTAAAAAAATTTTAACTAAACTTCTTTCAAACAAACTTGGATAACTTTTCAAAAATTTTTCATAATCTTTTAAAAATTTTTCTGAGGCAAAGACTATATGACTTTCTTTCAAAACATCCTCTTTGCTAAAAGGAATTTTTTCTACTGGAACACAAACCAGCAAATGAAATGGATAAGAATTACACCATTTCCTAAACTTTTCATATTTTAAAAGCTTTTTTGGAATTCTTTGTTCTCTTGCAATAAGCTTTGGGCTACTCATCGCAATAGAAACTGTTTTTGGAAAATCCAGCAAAATTGAAAAATGTCTAAAAGGTGAATTCTTTCTTAAAATTATCTTTTTAAACCCATAACCCAAGTCTTCTAATTTATCTAAAACTTGAAAATAGAGAGAATGTTCAAAACCTTTTAAAACCAATTTATAAAAGTCTTTTAAATCAAAATCTTCTAAGCTTTTAACCGAAAAATAACCAAGCCAAGGAAATTCTTTTACCAAATCTTCTGAATGTTTTAAAAGTGAAATTACATCCAATTCGAACTCAACTCTACCACTTTTGCTACCACTAAACATTAACCTACCTTGATTCAAAAAATTTTTGTAAATAAGGTTGCAAATTTCAGAAGCGTACTTTTCATTTCCTGGAGAGGGATCTAATTCAACAACTATTCTACTTTGCAACTTCAATTTTTTTCCTTCAAACTCAAATTCTTGAAATACAGCTGGGTAAAAACTGAAAGTGTCTTTTTTTAAAAGGTTTATTAGATCCATAGGCTCTTTAACCAGAATTTTTTCATAAAGTTTTTTTATCAAACAAGTTCTCCATCTTAAATGAGTTTCTTTTCCAACTTCTTCCAACTTTTCATAAGCCAACAATCTATCTTTACAAGCCTTAAAAAGAATTTGAATTGTATCTTGAGAAAAATAATTCAACAAAATCTTTTTTATCACATCTTTCTCAGCTTCTCCAAAGATTTTAGAAAAGTGGAAAGAACTTTTTGAAGTGTAAGGTACTTTTGGAATTCCTGTTTTTCCGCTAGCAAACTTTTTCTTTCCATCTTCAAAGATACAAAAATTTTCTGCGAGTTGAAAACTTTTAAGAGAGTAAAGATATTTCAAAGCTTTTTCAATATCATTCAAATCCTCTCCTTTATACTTAAGCTTTACTTCATCTTTCTCAATTTCCATTCCAAAATTTAAAAATTCAACCAGTTCAACACAATATTTTAAAAAATCATGCAAGTCATCAGGTTCCTCAAATCTTACTCTCAATTCGACTTTTTTGGTCGTCAAACTTTTCAAAACCTCTGTAGCAGAAGGAAAAACTTTTTTTAGTTCCTTTCTTTTTTTAGCCTGAAAAAATAACCTTCTTTTTTCAGCTTCTTTCACACTTAAATATTTTTCATTACTTCATATAAAAAAACTCACCAAATTTTTTGTAAAACATTTAAATTCTTTGTATTCATGAAATCTTTCATCATTGGGCATCCATTCTATGATTTGCCAACTATTTGATGCTTTGTGTTTCAAAACTTTTAGCCAGTTTTTGAGAAAATAAGGTTTGTTAAAACCTATTCCTTCAACTCCGAATTTTACATGCCAACCAAGTTTTTCATCATAATTTGCAAGATGAGCTTCAACAATATGGCTTCTTAAATTTCTAAGCTCTTCTAAAATCCTTTTGGAAAAAGGTTTGTTCACATTCTCCTTTATTTCCTCACCAATTTTTATTTCCTCACTTACTTTTACCTTTTTCTTTTGGATTGTATGCATATGATAAAAATGAGCTGGATCAGGCACTACACTTAAGTTTTCTTTTCCAACTTTGTCTAAAACGTAATTAAGGTCTTCTGAATCACAAGCATAAGTAAAGACTGTACCATTTTCCAATCCTAAATGAGTTTCGCATTCACTTAAGTTTTTTAAAGAACTAATTAACAAATCTAATCTTTTTCTTCTTTCCTCATCCTGTTTTAAACTAAATAGCTTTACATCTCTAGCATAAAGAGGATGCAAAACTATCAAATTAGAATAATCTAAAACACTTGCAAACTTTTTCAGCGTTTTTAAAATTGAAAAACGGAAAGGAGAAGTTAGATCAAAAGAAAATTCAGTTGGTGCATGAAAACTTATCCTTAATCCTTCTTTTTCTATCTTTTCCTTTAAAATTTTCAACTCTCTCTCATCTTTAACGTACTCTAAATTGAATTCTAAACCATTCAAACCAACTTCTTTTAAAAATTCTATTTGCTTATCAATATCTTTAGCGGCTTTCAATTTTAATTCATCCAACTCTTTTTTCGAAATTTCTTTCAAATCCTTTTGTAGATAATCTAAAAGCAACGAATAATTTAAGTTGATTCCTAACCTAAACATCCAATCCCCTAAACATTTTTTCAGCTTCTTTTAAAGCAAGTTGGGTGTAAGCCTCTAAATCTAAATCAATCCAACTTATTTTTTTACTTCTTCTTACTCTTTCCTTTCCTATCCAATAACATCTTTCATCTTCATCCCAAATTGC
>Ga0065719_104946_pt1 | contig 34600 bp, 35 predicted proteins | sample GBSCel85sediment_FD_59106 | JGI IMG/M metagenome (GOLD analysis project Ga0065719, IMG submission 59106) | Hot spring sediment microbial communities from Great Boiling Spring, Nevada - Cellulolytic enrichment CS 85C v3 (version 3) | ecosystem: Environmental > Aquatic > Thermal springs > Hot... | reverse complement strand
AAAAATCCCGTTACTCTGGTAGACATCGTTAACTCCTGCGGAAGAATCGGAGCAACTTCAACCGCTTTCAGCATTCTCATGGGCAGTGAAAAAGCCCTAGCAGAGGGGCTTGAGATATCTGAAAGGTTCAAGATAGAGATATTGGAGGAAGTGAGCAGAAGAAGAAAGGAGATAAGAGAAGGATTTTGCATTCGCTACTTAGTAATGGAAGATGCGCCGTCAACCAGTTCTATTGCTACAATCTTTTCACGCTATCTCTTCCCGGAAAAACCTCTGATAGTTCTTAACGTTAAAAAGGATGGAAGGGTAAAAGTCTCTGCTAGGACTACGGAGAAAATAGCAAAAAGGCTTGATTTGGCAGAAGTTATGCGATTGGCCTCTCTTAAAGTCGGAGGATCTGGCGGAGGCCATAGAGTTGCTGCTGGAGCCAGCATATCGAGAGAAAAAATGGAAGAGTTTCTGAAAGAGGTCGACAGGCTTTGCTGTGCTATGCTCGCTTAGAGTTGGAAAGCAAGGATGCTGAAAAAATAGTAAAGGCTCTGAAGGTAGACGATCCAGAATTCTGCAATTGCTACGCTGAAGGAGATAAAATAATAATAGAGATTAGGACTTCCAAGGTTAGCTCTCTGCTTTACGCGATCGACGATTACCTGATGCATATAAAGATGTGCGAGCAGATATGAGGCTGGATCCGAAAAAATACTATGAAATTAGAAAAAAACTAAACAGAATTTCTGATTTCAACAAATTCGATCTTCCGAGGGGCGTTCTGCACTCTATACTTGTCCAGAAGAAAGTTGAAAGTGTCAAAAGGAAGTATCATATCTTTTCGAGCAGAGGCGATGAGGTTCTCAGATACTGGGAAGAAAACAAAAGCCTTCCGAGATGGCTTACATTGACACCCGTGATGAAGGTTCGCATATTGTTGAAAGCCATGGGCCTATCGGCGAGGGAAATAGGAAAAGCCCTAAGAAGGCCAGATGTTCTGGATTCTGAACTTTGCAGAGTTGTATATAAAGCAGTCTCTGTAGATTTTGCCTATTCTCCAATTGCGACAAGAATTCAGTCCGTTCTCGGACAAATGGGAGAAAAGATAATAGAGGAGAAGCTGAAAAGCCTTGGAATAAAGTTCAAAAAAGAAAAAGAGCTGAAAACACAAAAGACACCAGATTTTTTGCTCGAAGAGCCAATGGAATTCTGCGGGAAAAATGTATTCTGGATTGAGAGCAAGGTCGTCTTTGCTGACCAGAAAATCTATGACCTTTACTTTGAGAAACAGTTCAAAAAGTATCTTGAGCTTTTCGGCGATGGAATGGTAGTTTTCTGGCGGGGATGCCTGGATTACATGAACGCCAGCGATGGAAGCGAGTTCGATGGGGAATTGAAGAGGAAAATTCTGGAAATGGAAATAAGGGTAAGCAGAAGCGATGAAGTGGACGGAAATCCGATTGAAATAGCTGAGGATTTTGTCAAAAGCTATGCAAATCGGGAAATTTTTCCATACAATAGAGAAGTCGTTAGAATACTCAGAAACATGGGTTTCGCCGTGAGGCAGGAAGATTAATAAGTAGGAGGAGTTTTTACATGGATCTCTGGGATTTCATAAAGCGGTATTACATAGACTCGATAGTTTACAAGGAAGGCTACAACATCGTGAACACGATCACCTGGGCTGTTATCCTTGTTTTGGCCGTATATTTGCTTTATCGCTTCCTTGAAAAGAGATTCGAAATAGATGAAAAGTTCATTCTTGCAACTTGCCCATACATATTCCTTGGCTCATTCGCAAGGGTTGTTGAAGATGCTGGCTTTCTGGCTCCCCCTATTTCATATCTCTTCATGTCTCCCTTCATCTTTTTCCTGATCTTCTTCCTGGCATTTCCAGCTTTGATGCTCTCGAGAAAGTTCGGAAGATACTATATTCCATATGCACTCGTCGGCATCATTTCTTCTTTATCAGTTCTCTTCATCTTGGTTCTCAATCTGAGGATCTTGAATCCTCTAGTTCTGCCCTCTTCGATCTCGTTGGCATTGCTAGCTTCTTTTGCATATTTTGCAGTGTTTAAGAACTCCAGGAATTTTTCCAGCTTTTCAGTCATGTTTGCACACATGTTCGACGGCTTTGCGAGCTTCATGGGGATAAAGTATCATGGATACGTTGAAATCCACGTCATTCCGAGCTTTATTGTGGACAACTTCGGTGCTGAAGCTCTGCCAATTGTGAAGTTTGCAGTAATAGCTCTGATTCTGCAATTAATAGAGACTGAGAAAAACAAGAATCTGAGAAACTTCATAAAACTTGCCCTCTTAATCTTAGGCCTAGCTCCGGCCCTTAGGAATGCAGTGAGGATAACCTTTGGAGTCTAGCTGAAGAAATCCAGAGTTTTTTGGGCGCTCTCCAATTTTACTCCAGAATAACCGAATCTTTCAAGAATTCTCATAACAGCCGGGACTATCTGGTGATTTATGTAGTAATCTTTGTCTATCTTCCTGACTTCATAGCCTTCCCTTCGCCTTATCTTCAGATTTTCCCCATCGAAGTCTTCTATCATCTCCAATGGATAAGCCCTGTCCCCGATATTTCCAGTCCCTTTTGCAACAACGTAGCCTATCTTTGAGCCTACTGGATAAAAAATTCCGATCTCTTCGGCCTTCTTTGCAGCCTTTACATGTGCTTGGACTGCTTCGTATTTTGAAGGCTTCTTCGTCAGTCCCTTGTATATCACTATGTCTTCGAGCTTCAAATTTCCCCTTCTTATCTCTTCCACTATCTTTGAAACGAACTTCATAGCTTTTTCCGGGTTCTTTTCTCTGAGAAGGATCTCTATAACTTCTCTCTGTGCCTTTTTCGCCAGTTCGCACCAGTCACCCCTTCTGACTTCAAGGCCACGGACTAGTATTTTTCCATCAACAGTTAAGCCAGCGTATCTCTTCTTTTCAACGAAGAATATGGTCTTAAAGAGCTCATCAAGTTCTATCTGAACCGGAAGCTCTCTGGATATTCTCTCTATCAGCTTCTCAACTTCTATCTTCAGTTCCTCAACCCCAACGGGCTTTGAAACAAATATGCTGTCAGTATCGCCATATAGAACTTTGAAGCCCATTTCTTCAGCTATCCTTGCTGAAGTCTTTATGAAATGCCTTCCCCATGCAGTCGTAGCTTCTGCACATGCTCTGCAATACCATCTAGCACCATTCCAGCCCATGTAGCCGTAGAATGAGTTCGTCAGTATCTTCAGCGTCTGCTGTTTTATGTCCAGAATCTTGTATCTCGGATCTTCTCTGTCCATGTTCTTCATGGCCTTCTTTATTTCCTGCCTTCTGTTTATCAGAGAAATCAGTATTCTCTTGAAAAAGCCATCGGGATATCTTTTGAACCTGTAGCCGACTTCCGGGGCAACAAATTCGCCATCTGGGCTTAAGGTTTCTGGACTTATGTTGAATGCAACCATTATAGATGGATACATGCTTGCAAAGTCCAGTTCGGCTACATTTTCATGCAATCCCCTTTCCGGCTCAATAACCAGAGCTCCTTCGTAGCTTTCGGCAACTTCAGCAGCATTTGGAGCAATTTCGCCAATCTTCTTTGCTTCACTGAGCAAAAGCCAGTCTACCTGCTTTCCCCTTCCGATCCTAGTTATGTCATCCAGTGGCAATCTTATCAGCTTCGCCATCTCGTAGTGCATTGGCAGAATTTCCCTTGCTATCATGAAGGTGTGCATGACATCTCTTTTCGCATGCAGGAAAACTTTTTCTCTATCCGTTTCCCAGTACTTGCTTACATCCTTTGCCTCTATGTCCTCCATTTCGATCTTTGTTCCAAGGAATTCCGCAATGTTCTCAAGCTTCTTTATCTTTACTTCTGTCATTCTCATGGCTATGTCGTATAGATCGACGTTCAATCTTCCAGCAATCTTCGGCCTTCCGCCCTTGAAGCTTACCTGACTTCCATCCCTGCCAATGTTGAGCGGAACTCTAAGCTTCTCGGCCCTCTTCTTTATATAGGGCCAGTCGAATGCATCTTGATTATATCCAACGATTATGTCTGGATCTACAGTCTTTACTATCTCCACGAACCTCTGAAGGATTCTTCTCTCATCTCCGCTGATGATTTCAGTTTCTTCTTCCCTTTCTCCCCATTTCACTGCGATAACTATTATAGGATCCCTTTCGGCATCTGGCATTCCAAAGGAAGAGAGCATCTCGCAATCAAATGCCAAAATCCTTAGATCTGGCAAATCTATTTCTGTTCTCTCTATTTCTTCGATCTCGTAACTCTTTATTTTTCCCTCAATTTCTCTACCCTTTATTTTAACCCCATCCATGCATGCTAGATCCCTGTCTATCAGATAGCGATATGCGAAGGGAATGTCTGCTTCTCTGACTTCTCCGATTTCCGAAAAAATCTCCCTGAGCTTTGGAACGTGCTGGGGATGCTTTGCATAGATAACAAAAGCATCTTTTTCTTTTCCGAAGACTTTTACTCTTTTCTTTTCATAGAAATCCGGAGCTATGGCTTCTCTTTTCATCTTGGCAATGTAATCTTCCAAGATCTTTTCATCTGCATCGAGCAGGTAAAAATATGGCCTGAAGTTCTTGTCATAAGCTGTGAATACATCTTTTTCCTTACACCACAGTCTTATTACAGCTCTTTCGTTTACGGTGATGTATTCTGCATCGAGGAGCAGCGCTCGGATCATAGCCCATTTAATCCCGAGAAGATTTAAATCTAATCCGCCACTCTTTCTGTGCTCTTCAACTTTATATCCGTCAATACGACCTGGAACAGGGAAAAGGTAGTGGAGTTCATGAAAGAAATGGAATGCGAAGCTGTCTTTCTAGATCTTCCAGAGCACTTCGAGGCTTACATAGCAAATGGAATAATCCCTCAGGCCGATTTTGGTTATTCTCAGGATTTGAGAGCTTGCGAGCCAATAATAAAGTTCTGCTGGGAAAGAGGAATACCGGTTTACTGCTACATAGAAACAAGGCTTTCAAATGAGATCATCGAAACTCAGATGAAGCTTGCAGAGCTCATTTTAAAGACAAAGCTCAGAAAAAGGGTGGATCTGGATGAATGGAAAAAGGCTATTATCAGGGACTTGGAATCGAGGAACTCTTCGAGCGAATACATTGAGATGAAGATAAGGGATAACGCAAAAGAAAAAAATGTCTGCCTGAATTTATCCGAACAGCTCGAAGCAGCTCTTTGGGATTTGGGTGTTAAGAGAATAGTCCTTTATGATTTCAAAAGGCCGATAGACAAGCTTTACGAGCTTGCAAATCGAGAAATGAATGGAGAAAATGTCGACGATGAGCAATGGCTCGAAATGATTGCAAGGTATATTTCATTCATCGATGCGGTCATAGAGATGGGCTATGAAGAGGCATGCAAGCTCTTATGGATATAGGGGCATCTACATAGATTTAGAAGGAATAAGACACGGTTACGTATTCGAGGGAAAATTCGAGGAAAGCAGGACAGATTTCGATGATTTCATAATAACTCCGACCTTCTTCAACGCCCACACGCATCTTGGCGATTCAATCGCAAAGGATCCGCCCTATATGGACTTGGTAAGCATGGTCGGGCCAAATGGATACAAGTTCAAGGTTCTCAGCTCAAACTCACCAGAAGATATCAGAAAGGCTTTGCTCTATGAAATAGATATAGCATTGAAATCCGGCACAGGCCATTTTTTAGACTTCCGAGAATCTGGAGCTGAGGGACTGAAAATAGTGGAAGGAATCGATCGCCTAATTCCACTGGGAAGACCCAGAAGCGTTGGGGAAGCTTTGAACATGAAATGTCTTGGATTTGCGATGAGCAGTGCAAGGGATCACGAGCTGGATCTGATTTTGAGCATTAGAAAGATTGCAAGGGAAAGGGGAATGATTTTCGCAATTCACGCAGGTGAAATGGACTGCGGAGACGTTGAAATGGCAATAGAGCTAAAGCCTGATTTGGTTGTTCACATGAATCGATGCGAGGAAAAGCTGAAGTATTTCATGGAGGAAGGAATTCCAGTCGTTTCATGCATAAGATCGAATGCCTTCTTTGACCTACTGAATCCAAAGGCCTACAGAATCCTTGCCAATTATGATAACTGGCTTCTAGGAACAGACAACGGAATGCTCTTCAGTCCATCGATGCTCGAAGAAATGCACTTCTCAGCATTGATAGTGAAAGATGATTGGGCGGTTTTCAGAGGAGCCATAAGGGGCTACAGCATCTTCGAAAGATTCGGATTCAAGAATGGCTACGTTGTGTTTCATAGAAGATGTAACTTCAGAAATGCGAAAAATCCTGTTTCCACTCTGGTCAGAAGAGCCAGCCTTATGGACATAGAGGCGATAATTGAACCAGTTTAAGAAAAAATTTATATACATCAATATTAACAAATTTTATGGAGATAAAGCCCTTAGTTCAGGCGAGAATAGCTGTTCCTCTTAGCATCGTTTTTTACAGCACGAGTCCGAGCTACACGGCCTCGGGGCCTGTTTACGTATGGCTGATTGATGGTGAGGAGAAGATACTGGTCGATACCGGCGTTGGTGGAGATTCCAAATACTATGTCGAGGGAGGTGGAGAAAGCAGTCTGATAAAAGTCCTGGAAAGGGAAAACGTTAGACCGGAGAAAATAGAAAAGCTTGTTATAACTCATCTGCACTTCGATCATGCCGCAAACGCTCACATTTTCCACAACGCAAAGATATACCTGCAGAAGGCAGAATGGAAGTTTGCAAGGGATCCGATTCCAATATACAGAGAATTATACTTCGAAGATCACATCTCAATGCTGGAGCAGATGGACATCTGCCTTGTAAATGGCGAGATGGAAATTTCGCCCGGAGTTAGGCTAGTTCCCCTTCCCGGCCATACACCTGGTTTGCAGGGAATTGTCGTTAAAGCTAGGAGCGGAGATTATCTTCTTTCATCCGATCACTTCTACACTTATCTCAACATCTTTCCCCCCAAGCAGGACATAGAACTGGAAAACGAAAGCGGCAAAGCAGTAATACCTGCGCAGAAGTCTCCCTTCTTACCGCCGGGAATAAATGTCAGCCTTTTAGACTGGTTTGAAAGCTGCTACAAGGCGATGAGCCTGGTAAAGAAGTCCAGAATAATCCCCGGACACGATCCATCAGTTGAGGGGAAAATATTCGATTAATCTTTCTTTACCATCGATATCAGGTATAGAGAAGATGCTATGAGCGCAGAGATCGCGCTGGCGGAAACTGGTATTGAAAAAGAGATCAGAAGGCCAAGATAGAGACATGAGAGTGTTATCAAAAAGGAGATCAGCAGGCTCTGCTTAACGCTCCTAGCAATTTTTTTCCCTATCGCTGCCGGAGCTATGAAGATGGCGTAGGCTAAAATGGCACCAACGCTTCTGATAACGGACACAACAGATATGGATATGATCAGGATCAAAGCGAGATCTAGGATCTTCACGTTCATCCCAGAAGCTTCTGCTCCTTCTGGATCGAATAGATAGAAGATCATCCTTTCGTAAAGAGTTCCGAAGAGAAGAAGAACAACTATGGCTGTCAGGATTAGGTAGATTATGTCTCTATCTGTTATCAGATAAAGCTCCCCGAATAGAAATGACCAGATCTTTGCAGATATGTTGCGGGAAAGGGAAAGAAAGACAACCGCAAGAGCCATTGAAAGGGCGAAAGAAATGCTTATCGCAGTGTCGATATCCTGAAATCTGGAAAGAACTACTGTGATCGCTGAAAATGCTACTGCGAAAATCGCCGCGACTGCGAAGTAATCGATGCCAATGCCGTATGAAGAAAGAAAAAGAGATAGAGCAACTCCAGCCAGTGCTGAATGTGAGACGCTTGCAACCAGGAATGAACCCTTTCTGAAAACTGAAAGATTTCCTGAAATAGACGTGATCAGAGAAATTAAAGCGATAGCAAAAAAGCTATCCATGCTGATCGCCATAAAGTGGATGTATAAAGCCGTCTTCGCATACAACAACTGGTATTTCGGCTTTGTAAGCTTTCAGAAGATTTTCTCTTGTGAAAACGTCGTTGGGTTTTCCGAAGGCTATAAGATTTTTGTTGAGCAAGATAACCTTGTCTAGGGCATGAAGAACCGGATTAACGTTGTGCAGGACTATTAAAACCGTAGCATTCGCATTTTTAAGAATCTTCAAGATCCTTTCCTGACTTGGAAGATCTATGCCGTTGAATGGTTCGTCGAGTAGTAAAATCTCTGGCTCCTTCATCATCGCTCTGGCTATTAGAACCCTCTGCTGAAATCCTCCGCTGAGCTCCCTGAAAAGAGCATTCATCTTATCTTTTATTTCGAGCTCTTCGATTATTTGCCCATCCAGTTTCTTCGAATTCATCCTTATCACTTCCGCAACTGTTATTGGCAGATCTGAAGAAACGGAAGTTCTCTGTGGAACATAGGAAATGAACCTGAGAACGCTCTTATCCTTTCTGGGATCTCTTCCGAGAACTCTTATGTAACCTTCTGCCTTCAGAATTCCGAGGATGCACTTGAGCAAAGTAGTCTTTCCCGCTCCATTTGGACCAAGGATTGCAACGAATTCCCCTTCTTCGATTTCGAAGCTCAGGTCTTCGAGAGCCTTCTTATTTCCATAGCAGTAGCTTAGATTTTTCGCTTCGATCGCCATAGGAAAACGATTATGAAAGCTTCAGACAAAGCCAGAGCTCCCAGAATTGGCACAAGCGGATCCCTTTCTTCTCTTTTGAACTCAGGATTCGAAAGCTTTGCAGCGTTCAATATAAGCCTTGAGCTGTAGTCGATTTCTGACATGACATCGACAAAAGCTATTCCGCAGCCGATATCTGTGGCCATCTTTCTTCCTATTTCTTCAAGCTTTGTCCCCTTTTGGTATTCGGCAATCACAACTATGCAATCACCTTTTTTCTTCGGAATGTCTGCAAATGCTGGCGGGATTTCTTCGGGAAAAACAAATAGCAATTTTAGATCAAGCGCGGAAATCGCATAGGCTACATGAGGATCCATGGCTATGAAATCGTAATCCTTAACTGAGGCCACGATCTTCTTTGCATCCCTTTCGGCATCCCTTATCTTTTCAACAAAAATCTCAAATTTTGACCTGTAGAATTCCTCTCTTTCCGGATACATCTCTATCAGCTTTTCCGTAACTTTTTCCGCAATTTTAATAGCATTTTCGGGATAAAGCCAGTATGCGTGGTAGTTCTTGCCTATTCCCGGAAATTCGAGGATTTTTGCATTGTAATCTTCGAAATCTAGGCTTTTTTTGCTGAGCTCTTTCATTTCTGCTTCGAAGCTTATTATCTCCGAATTCGCCAAGATCAGTAAATCTGCACCTTTCACCCTTTCGAAATCATGCCGGCTTGGTGAGTAAAGATGAGGATCAGCGTGGCCCGGCAGAATTACCTCTACCTCGCTTCCGTATACTTCTTCCACTATGTTCTTCAAATCCGGAATTGAGACAACGATTCCAGCCTGAGCTATTGCTACGATCAGGAAAATGGTATAGGCTTTCCACATGGGCAGATCACTCTTTTTCCGTATTTTTCTTCTATGAATTTCTCCAGTTCTTCACCAATTTCGAGATCTATCTTTGATGCTTCAGAACAAACGAACTCTTTTTTAACTCCTAAATCCTCAAGCATGCACTCCAAAAGCCTGTGCCTTCTCATAATTCTTCTTCCTTCCTTCAAACCCTTTTCGTTCAAAATTAAACCCTTTTTTTCAATATAAGTTCCATATCCGAGCTCTGAAATCTTCACCAGAATCTTTTGAGCAGTCGATTTCGGAATCTTGAGATTTTTTGCCAGATCGCTAGGGCCAACAACATATTCTCCTTTCTCCCACGCTATGAACAGCGTCTTTATTATCAACTTTGTTTCCATATTGTACGTTGTCCACAGATTAAAAATATTTTGGAAAAGGATTTTATCCGCGAGACTTAGCTTTTGCCAATGCCGGTAATCACGATGAACTGGGAAGAGCTCGAAAGACTTGTTGGAGCAAAAAGGGATCTGATTCTTGAAAGATTGCCAATGATCGGCTGTGATATCGAGAGATACGATGAAAAGACAATTTCTGTTGAATTTTTTCCGAACAGACCGGATTTGTATAGCATAGAAGGAGTTGCAAGAGCTTTGAGAGGCTTTCTTGGAATAGAGAAGGGAGTAAGGAAATATGAGGTAAAGAAAGGTGAATGGAAGATATTCGTGGATGAAAGCGTTCTTTCAGTTAGGCCAAGAATAGTCGGATGCGTTGTCAGAAATTTGGAGATAAAGGATGAAGTCATAAGGAGCCTTATGGAAGTTCAGGAAGACCTTCACTGGACTATAGGGAGAAACAGAAGAAGAATGGCTATAGGAGTTCACGATCTGAGCAAGATAAATTTCCCTCTAACATATAAGGCCGTCAGCTCCGATTTTTCTTTTGTCCCCCTTGATTCGAAAAGAGAGATGAGCGTCTCGGAAATACTGAGAGAACATCCGAAGGGCAAGGAATATGGCTTTATTTTGGAGGGAAAGGATTCTTATCCAATGATAATCGATTCTATGGGCGAAGCTATCTCTTTCCCACCAATAATAAATGCTGAAAAGACTAGAGTTACAGATAAGACAAGAGATATTTTCATCGACGTAACAGGCTTCGATGAATACGCAGACAAGGCTCTAAACATCCTAGCCTGCATGCTCAGCGACAGAGGGGGAATAATAGAGAGCGTCGAGATAGTTTATCCGGACAGAAAAGAGAGAACGCCAGATTTGTCTTTAAAGGTTTTTAGGGTGAAAAAGAGTGAGATATTTTCTCTTTTAGGATTTGAAATTTCTTCGGATGAGATAATTTCGGCCTTGGAAAGAATGAGGTTCTCGTGCGTCGATAAAGGAGACGAAATCGAAGTCCTCGTTCCTCCATACAGGGCTGACATAATGCACGATTGGGACATAATAGAAGACATAGCGATCGGATACGGCTACGATAGAATAATTCCGGAGTATCCTAAGACTGCAACGATTGGCGAAGCCCATCCATGGAACGAGATCAGGAACCTGGTTAGGGAGATAATGCTCGGTCTTGGCTTTACGGAAGTCATAACCTTCACCCTTACAAGCGAGAAATCTTACAGCAATCTCGGAAGAACAGCAAGACCTTGGGAGGACTACGTTCCGCTGATGCATCCACTGACGACGGAGCATACGTTGATAAGAACTGAGCTTCTTCCGAAGCTTCTGGAAGTTCTGGCTTTTAACAGACACTGCGAACTGCCGATAAAGATATTCGAAGTCGGAGACGTTGTTGTTGCAAAGAAAAATAGACTTAAGCTTTGTTTTTGCATCATGAACTCCAGGGCAACTTTTTCCGAAATAAGGAGCTATGTTCAGGCCTTTATGAGAGAAATAGATGTGGACTGGAAGGCAGAAGAAGCAGAAGATGCCGCTTTCATAATCGGAAGGCAGGCAAAAGTGGTTGTGAACGGAAAAAGTGCCGGAATCTTTGGAGAAATACATCCAAGGGTTCTGGAGAACTTTGGAATACCATATCCAGTTGTTGCCTTTGAAATAGATCTGACAGATATCTTCGACTGCGGGGAAATCCTATGAAGTATTTACTGCTCATTCCTGACGGAATGGCGGACAGAAGAATAGAGAAGCTTAGAAAAAGAACACCATTGGAAGTTGCGGAAAAGCCAAACATGGACTTCATAGCCAAGGAAGGTGCTTGTGGAATGGCAGGGACAATTCCAAAAGGCTTTGAGCCCGGAAGCGATATAGCAAATCTTACAATCCTCGGAATCGATGTTAGGAAATACTACACTGGCAGGGGGCCAATTGAAGCTCTGGCAAAGGGAATAAATGCAAATATGGTCTTCAGATGCAATCTCGTTAAAGCTAGCGATGTAATGCTGGACTATTCTGCCGGCAGAATAAGCGATGAGGAAGCAAAAAATGTGATAAAACATCTGAATTTGAAAAAGAAATACGATTTCGTTGAATTCCATGCAGGAAAGAGCTACAGGAATCTTCTTGCAATAAAAAAGGATTTCGAGAACGTGAAAACTTTTCCTCCTCACGACATTCAGGGGAAAAAGATAGCAGATTATCTTCCAAGAGATGGAGAACTTGCAGAAATTCTCATAGACCTCATGGAGTGGTCGAAAAAAATTCTGCCGGAAATTACGGATAAAGCGAACATGATATGGCCCTGGGGAGGAGGAAAGATGCCAAATTTTCCGAAATTCTACAAAATATGGAAGCTAAGGAGTGCGATGATTTCGGAAGTTGACCTTCTCAAGGGAATAGCGAGAGGGCTAGAGATGAAGTTCATAGAGGTCGAGGGACTCACGGGATATATAGATACAAATTACAGGGGAATTGTCAGAAGCACGCTGAAAGCCCTTAAGGAATTCGATTTCGTCGTGGTGCATACAGAGGGAATAGACGAGGTCAGCCATGAGGGGAATCTTGAAAAGAAGATCGAAGCAATTGAAATCTACGATGAGAAACTCGTTGGAAGGATTCTGGATAAAGCAGACCTTAGCGAGCTCAGGATCATGCTGATTCCAGACCATCCGACCCCTGTTGAGCTCAGAACCCATGTAGCAGAAGAAGTCCCCTTTGCGATTTACGGTTCTGAAAAAGACAATGTGAAGACTTTCTCCGAAATCTCCTGCATGGAAGGAAAATTTGGATTTTTAGACGGCATAAAGCTCATGGATCTCTTTCTGAGGTGATTTAATGGACTGGATAGAAAAGGAAAGGAATCTGATAGCTCAGGTTTATAGAAGGCAAAACGTGATCCTTGAAAGGGGCGAAGGATGCTATCTCTATGACATAAACGGCAGGAGATATCTGGATTTGGTTTCTGGAATTGCATGCGTTTCGATAGGCCATTCTCATCCGGATTTCATCGAAAAGGTTTGCGGTCAGCTGAAAAAGCTCGTTCATGTTTCGAATCTGTATTACACGATTCCGCAGATAGCCTTAGCTGAGAAGCTGAGGGATATAACTGGAATGGACAAGTTCTTTTTCTGCAACAGTGGAACTGAGGCGGTTGAAGCATCCTTAAAGTTTGCGAGGAAGGCAACTGGGAGAAAGAAGTTTGTTGCATTCAAAAATGCATTCCATGGAAGAACCATGGGAGCTCTTTCTGTCACATACAAGGAAAAGTTCAGAAAGCCTTTCGAACCTCTGCTTGAGCACGTGGAATTTGCCGAATACAACAGAGTAGAGGATCTGGAAAAAAAGGTGGACTTCGAAACCTCTGCAGTAATTCTTGAACTGATTCAGGGAGAAGCAGGAGTTTTTCCCGCAGATAGAGATTTTGTCAAGGCAATATTCGAGCTGAAGGAAAAATACGGTTTTCTTGTCATATTCGACGAAGTTCAAACTGGCTTCGGCAGAACGGGAAAATGGTTTGCCAAGGAGCACTACGGATTTCAGCCAGATATAATGGCAATGGCCAAGGCCATGGCTTCAGGATTTCCGATAGGCTGTTCTGCGATGAGCGATGAAGTTGCAAAAAAGCTTGAGAAAGGAGACCATGGATCAACCTTTGGTGGCAATCCCTTGGCCTGCACGGCTTCTCTTGCGACGATAGAGATAATAGAGAAATACAAGCTAGTCGAAAATGCGGAAAAGATGGGCGATTATTTCATGAAAAGGCTCAGGGAGCTATTCGAAGATGTCAGGGGAAAGGGTCTGATGATAGGAGTTAGAGTTGAAAATGCAGAGGAAATTGTCAAAAAGGCCCTTGAAATGGGTCTGCTGCTTAACGCAACTTCTGAAGAAAATCTCAGGATTGTCCCGCCTCTGATAATAAGAAAGGAGGAAGTGGATCTTGCAATCGAAATCCTTACAGCTTTAACCAAAAATCGATAGCACGATTTCACGTCAAATCATGCCATGATGTATCGTATGGCATAGAATGCTGTAGGGCTTTATAAAATTCGGTTTCAAAATCCTTTCTGTTCAGTTGACTTTTAAAAGCCTATGGAACTGGAACTCCATTCTTGCGACTTGCAAATCTTTAAATATCCTGAAAGTGTTTACTGCGCTGAGCATCGCTGAAAAGTTTCAGGGGCCGTGGGGTAGCCTGGTATATCCTTTCGGCTTTGGGAGCCGGAGACCCGAGTTCAAATCTCGGCGGCCCCATTTTTGGGAAAATTTTAACTCTGAAAACCTGCTATTAATGGGCAGTAGTTTCGCAGGCGGTGGATATGAAGCAGATGAGCTCCTTCGACATCAAAGCCTGTGTCTCGGAACTTCAGAAGCTCGTTGGCGGAAAAGTTGAGAAGATATACCACTATCCTCCAGACGAAATAAGGCTTAGGATTTATGCTGGGGAAAAATACGATCTGATAATTGAAGCTGGCAGAAGGATACATATAACAAGATTTCCAAAGGAAAGTCCGAAATTTCCAAGTCCCTTTGCAATGCTTCTGAGAAAGCACCTAGAAGGAGCAAGAATCAGAGAAATAAAGCAGAAGGACTTCGACAGAGTTGTTATAATCGATTTTGGAGAAAAGAAAATCGTTGCAGAGCTTTTTTCCAAAGGAAACATAATTCTGATGGAAGGAGAAAGGATCATAATGCCTTTAAGGGAAATCAGAAAGCAAAGCGAGAGAAAGGTTGATGAAAGCAAAGATGTTGTCAGATTTTTAGCAAATTCCGGATTCGGAGGACTATATGCGGAAGAAATTTGTCTTAGAGCGGGAATAGATAAGAAAAAGAAGTTCTCAGAGCTGAGCGAAGAAGAGAAAAGGACTCTGAATGAAGTCATAGAGAAGCTCATGAACTTCGAAATGAAGCCGCAGATAATAATAAAGGACTCGAAGTTCGTCGATGTCGTTCCGATGGATCTCCTATTCTATAAGGACTGTGAGAAAAAGTATTTCAAAACATTCAACGAAGCCCTCGACGAGTTCTATTCGAGAATGGCAATGGAAAGCCAGAAAGATAGCGAGGAAGTTGAAAAGATAAGAAAAAGGTTAGCTGCCCAGGAAGAAGCCCTTAAAAGCTATGAAGCTGAAATGAAGGAATTCAGAGAAATTGCCGATTTAATATATTCAAATTATGATAAAATAGAAAGTATATTGGAAAAGCTGAGAAAAGGGGAAATGGATGAGAACGTAAAGAGCTACAACGAGAGCAAAAGAACTGCAAGGATAAGCATTTCTGGCAAAGAATTTGAGATAAGTTTGGAAAAGAGCGTTCATGGAAATGCAGAAATCTACTACGAGAAGGCGAAGAAGATGAGGGAAAAAATAGAGGGATTGAAAATTGCGATACAGAAAACCTTAGAAGAGCTAGAAAAGGAAAAGCAAAAGCAAAAGATAAGCTTTAGAGTGAGCAGAAAGAGGGAATGGTTCGAGGAATACAGATGGTTCATAACTTCTGACGGATTTCTTGCAATCGGGGGAAGAAATGCTAAGATGAACATGGAAATAGTTTCAAAGCATTTGGAGAGCAAAGATCTCTTTTTCCATACTCAATCTCCCGGAGCTCCTGCTGTTGTTCTGAAACTTGGCCAGGAAGCTCCTGAAAGCAGCTTACTTGAAGCGGCAGAATTCGCTGCCATATATTCTTCTCTATGGAAGGAAGGAAAGCATTCCGGGGAAGTTTACTACGTAAAGCCAGAGCAGGTTTTGAGATCTGCAAAGGCTGGAGAATATTTGCCAAAAGGTAGCTTTTACATAGTTGGAGAAAGGAATTACATCACGGTAGAACTTAGATGCGCTATAGGGGTTGAGCTTGAAAAGATGAGAGTAATCGGTGGTCCAGTCAGTGCTGTGAAGAAGTGGGCGGATTATTACGTTGAGCTCGAAATAGGAGACATGAAGCAGGAGGAGCTCAGCTTGGAAATTGCAAAAATTTTGGCCGAAAAAGCTGGAGATAACGCTTATATTGTAAAAGCAATAGCAAGGCCTGACGAGATTGCCAAGTTTTTACCTCCCGGAAAATCCAGGATTGTATGATACTCGATTTTCCCTCAACCCAGAAATCGAGAGAATTGGCGAAAAAATATGGCTACGATGAGTTCATAATCAGGAGATGGCTTAAATTTTTTGGCGAGGATGCGGAAAAAATAGCGGAAGCTTTCGAAAGGGGATTGCCGAAGTATATAAGGGTGAACACGATAAAGATAGCAGAAGAAGATCTGATCTACCGCCTTGAAAGCAGAGGATTCAAGCTGAAGAAGACAGAGGTTCCATACTGCTATGAAGTTGTGGAGGANAGATACTCAATCGGGGCAACACCGGAATACCTGATGGGCTATTACTACATCATGGACAAGAGCTCCTGCATTCCGCCAATAGTTCTTGATCCAAAGCCGGGCGAAATAGTAATCGATTTTTGCGCTTCTCCTGGAGGAAAAAACGACTTTCATGTCAATGCTAATGAAGAACAGAGGGCTAATAATTGCGATAGAGCCACAGAAAGAGAGATTGCAGGCTTTAGTTGATAACATAAACAGAATGGGAGCCATGAACGTTGCAGTTTTGAACATAGATGCAAGGAATTTTCCGAAATTCGGAATAAAGGCCGACAAAATTCTTCTCGATGCTCCCTGCACAGGAGAAGGAATAATTTTCAAGGATCCCACCAGAAAGACAGATAGAGGAGCGAAGGACATTCTTTTCTGTTCAAATCTGCAGAAAGAGCTAATATTAGCAGCTTTTGACTGCTTAAAGCAAAATGGAATTCTAGTCTATTCCACCTGCTCTCTGACACCTGAAGAGAACGAGTTCGTTATTGAATATCTGCTTTCTATGAGAAAGGCTGAGCTTATGGAAATAGAATACGGAGAGAAAGCTTTAGAGCTGACAAAGATCAAAGTTGACAAAGCAAGGAGATTTTATCCGCACATCCATCGATGTGCCGGCTTCTTTGTTGCAAAGCTTATCAGAAGAGAATGAACGAAAGGATAATAAAGCTCTTTTGCAATGTTAACACATGCGTATAGAAAGGCAATCTTTTCAGGTTTGTAAGAGAGCAGATTTTTGGGATCATCTCTGCGAAATAGCTTCAGCGTGGTGATGAGCGATTTCAGGCAGAGATTTTGATCCAATTCTCTACAGGGATAAGATCGGGAGGGAAATACTGATCAGAGCCTATACTCCGAAGGACAGGGAGAAGCTGATGGAGATGTATCTGAACTACGATCCGGAAGACCGCTCTCTTGGATTACCGCCAGTTGGAAGAGCCGCTCTTGAAAAATGGATCAGCTATATAGAGCAGAAGGGATTTTCCATAATCGCAGAGCACGAGGGCAACGTTGTGGGTCATCTGGCAATCGTGGAAGATGATAACGACAAAGGAGTCGTTGATCTGGCAATCTACCTTGCCAAGAAATACCAGAACCATGGGATAGGAACTGAGATGGTCAGGGCAATCATAGAATACTGCAAAAAGGTGTGCTACAGGAAGATAACGCTCGTCTGCGACAGGCTGAACTGGAGGGCAATAAGGGTTTATAAAAAGTGTGGTTTTAGAACTGTACTGGCGAGCTACGAGCTATACATGGAGCTGCCTTTAAAGCCCGAAGTCTCTAAGTAGTCTATCAACGTCCATGTTCTCTTCTAGGAGCTTTTTCATTCTCTTTATCTTTTCACCCCTGATCCTTATCCTTCCGAACTTTTCCTGAATCCTCATCATCGTCGTTGCTGTGTCCAGCTTGGAAAGGATCACCGGAACTCTTTTTCTCTCTGCCAGAGCTAATACCATGCTCGATGGCTCAAGATTTCCTGTTGCGATCACGCATTTTGCACCGCTCTGGATTGCTATGTTTATTATATCGTTTCTGTCTCCGCTCACGACCAATGCGTAGTTCTCTGCTTGACCCAGCTGAGAAGATGCGGATTCGCTCCTTATCAGACCAACTATAAGCTTCTCGACGTCTTCATCCTTTTCGGGTTTAACGAGAAATTCGCCATCTATGGCTTTTGCTATTTCGGAAACCTTGAGACTCATCAGAGAAATATCCTTGGGAATCATTCCAAGGATTTCAAGATCGAGCTTTTTGAAGTTCTCTGCCAGAGTTTTTATGTATGACTTCTTGTAGCCGGAAACTTGGTTTAGAATCACATGGTGAAGTCTTTCATTGAAAAGCTTCTTTGCAATCACGATTCTGTCGATTACAAAATCGCTGGAGAACTTTGCAACCATTAAAACCTTTGAATCGAGCATCTTTGACAGCTCGACGTCGCAGATTCCGAGAGAAGCTCCCGTTTGATAATCCTGAGATCCCTCGATTATCACTACATCCTTCTTCATCCTGGAAAAGGCATCCATTATCTCCTTTTTCAACTTCAAGGGATCCTCTGAAATTGCGAAATCTATGTATGGTCTGTCCAGAAGGATTGGGCAAGAAACTTCGATTCCAAGATCTTTCTTTATGAAATAGGCATCCTCATCGCAAATTTCTTCCTGCAGCCTAATGATGTTCAGACCTATGGGCTTGAAATAGCCCACGTTGTATCCTCTTTCGCTCAGAATCATAAGAAGAGAGATTGCGATTCCGCTTTTTCCAGAATAGCTTTCCGTTGAAGATATGAGCATCTTCTTCATCTTCACACCTCCAGAAACATTCTGAAGTCGATTGCAACACAGCCCTTTTCGAACACCTTGAGCGGATTTATCTCCATTTCGAGAACTGGGAAATCCATTCCAAGCTGTGTGAATCTGAGAATTGTTTCGGCAATTGCATCTATATCCACGCCCCTCTCACCTCTAACACCTTTTAGCAGTTGATAGGATTTAACCTTTTTTATCATATCGTAAGCATCTTCTCTGCTCAAAGGGGCGATTTTGAAGGAAACGTCTCTGAAAACTTCAACGTAAATCCCTCCTAGGCCGAACATGACAACTTTTCCGAAATGCGGATCTTTTTTCATTCCTATTATCACCTCTCTCCCTCCGGGGATCATCTTCTGAACCATTACGCCCTCTATCCTTGCATTCGGCATCAGAGTCTCAACTCTTGAAATGACTTCGTAGAAGCTCTCTCTTATGTTCTCTCTTTCAACTTTTAGCTTTATAGCCCCGATATCGCTTTTGTGAACTATGTCCGGCGATACTACTTTCAAAACTACAGGATATCCGATTCTTTCAGCCAATTCGACAGCCTCTTCGACGTTCTTTGCTATTCCAAAAGGAGCAATCTTTATTCCGTAGCATTCGAGCAGTTCCATGCCTTCTATTCCAACAAATTTCTTCCTTATCCTTTCAAAGACATCTCTTGCCTTTTCAGAGATCCCGAACCTAGGAATCTCTTTTTCCTCGAAGCTCATTCTTGAATATCTTTCAACCGCAGACATCGCCCTAACAGCCCTTGAAGGATCGAAGAAGTTTATGATTCCATTTTCCATCAATCTCTCCTCATTTCTTTCATCTATTCCCATGAAGCAGCAAAAAATTGGTTTTTTAACTTTCAGAACCTCATCCACAGCTCTTTCAAAGTCAATTCGTGCGGTTGGAGCCAGAATTGATAGTATTGACCCCACGTTTGCATCTTTGGACAAAACATCAAGTGCTCTTGCAAATCTTTCCGTATCTGCATCGCCTAGAATGTCTACTGGGTTGTAGAAGTTTGCAGAGGGTGGAAGAAATTCTCTGAGTGCTCTGATCGTTTCAAAGTTCAAATCCGCAAGCTCAAGGTTGTTCAGCTCGACGGCATCGGAAGCCATAACTCCCGGGCCTCCTGAATTTGTTACTATCGCAACCTTTCCAATCTTTCTGAACTTGGAAAGGGCCAAGGAGAAATCGAACAATTCCTCGGCGTTTTCAGCAATTATCACTCCGCACTGCTCGAATGCCGTTCTGTATACTTCGTAGCTTCCAGCTAGACTGCCTGTATGACTTGAAGCTGCTCTTGCTCCGCTTTCAGTTTTTCCAGCTTTTAGAACCACTATTGGCTTTCTTCTTCCAACTCTTTTTGCAACTTCCATGAACCTCCTTCCGTTCTGAAGCCCCTCTATATATAGCATTATTACTTTGGTCTTTTCGTCTTCGGCAAGATATTCCAGAAAGTCGGCCTCATCGAGAACAGCTTTGTTTCCCATGCTAACTATTTTGCTGAATCCAAACTTTCTTTTTTTAGCCCAGAGGATTACAGCAAGAATGAATGCTCCTGACTGGCTTAGAAAAGCTATATTTCCCTTTTTTGGCATTAAAGGACTGAAGGTTGCATTCAGGTTTATTTCGGGATTCATTATCCCCAAACAATTCGGACCAAGGAGTTTGATATCGTGTCTTCTCGCAACCTCCACGAGCTTTTCCTCAAGCTTCTCTCCTTCAACTCCGGTTTCTTTGAAGCCGGCGGAGATGACTATTACGTTCTTTATTCCTTTTGAGCCACATTCTTCCAAAACACCAGCAACGCTTTGGGCTGGTGTTGCAACAATTACAAGATCAACTTTTTCGGGCAAAGAAGAGACTGAAGGATAGCATTCAACTCCCTCTATTTCTCTGTGTTTTGGATTAACTGCATAGAGCTTTCCACTGAAGTTCTTCAAATTTCTGATGATCTCGTTGCCGACTGAACCCCTTTTCGCAGATGCTCCAACTACTGCAATGCTCTCTGGATAGAAAAATGCCCTCATTGAAGGCCAAGTTATGCTATGGACTATAAATCTTTCCCCGCCAAGAGTATAATTTCACTTTTACAAGAAAAAAATTTATTTTATCCGATTTTTTGAACTCCATGGAAATAATGGTGCCGGAGAAAGTTCTGTTTGAAACAAACGTTTACACGGTCGAGAATGATCTTAAGGCTAAAACAGGTAGAGTAAGGATAACAGAAGAGCGCATCGTTTTCGAGGGCTCGGAGGAAGTTAAGATAATCCACATACCGACGATTAAGAACCTGAAGATACAGAAGGATAACAAGGTCGGATACCTGATTTCCGGAGCAGTTTTATTTTTCACATCGCTTGCATTGCTTTCTTTTGCTCCGAGAATAGATTCCTTTATCTCTGCGCTGGTCTTCTTTGTTCTGCCAATCGGAATTCTTGGTGTATCTTCGCTACTGGTTTACTGGTGGAAACTCACGAAGTCGTATTTTCTCTCCCTCGTGGTGGAGTATGGAAAGGAGATTAAAATAAGGAGCAAAAACTTCAGCGATCTTTTGGAGATCGCAAATGCTATCGAACTGGTCAGGATCGGAGCAGTTAAAAAATTGACTCAAAAGAAAAACAGTGAGCTCAGAATCTCAGGCTATCAATGAAAGCCAATCTCTTTGGAATTGGCGGATGGGTTGAAAGGAACTCCTGAATTGGGGAAACCTTTTGTCTCTTCAAGCTTTCTATATCGGCTCTTGTAACGAACGGACTTGCAATGGCATTTACTAGCGCATAGATGAACAGAGCCCTTAGCTTGCTATCGGCAATTTCTTCCCTCACTGATGGATAGCGGTAGTAGAAGAAGTGGATCTTCGCAAGGCTTCTCTGCATCGCATCCTTGCTCGTCGCCTTAACTCCTTCAGTATCCGCGAAGTATTCCCTCAGCCTGCTGAAAGCCAGAACGAGCACCTGAATTATGAAGGAAACAACTACGGCTGCAATTCCCAGGATTGCAAGTTGAGGAGCTCTATTTTCGTTGTGCGAAGCTGAATGTATGAGCATGTAGCCCAAGTAGAATATCACCGAAGGCAGGATGCCCAGCAGAAGCATGAATAGGTTATCCCTATGTTTGTGATGTCCTATTTCATGACCAATGACAGCTTCGAGTTCATCTCTTGAAAGCATGTTGATGAGCGAATTGGAAACAGCAACGTATTTTCCTGTAAGGAAGTTTCCATATGCGAATGCATTTGGAGGACTGTCGACAATTACAGCCTTTGGAGCCTTTGTTCCAAGTCTTGAAGCAACTTTGTTCACAATTTCTTGCAGCTCAGCACTGGGCCTTGCTCCGTAGCTCATGTTGATCATGTAAGGGGATATTAGGTAGATTATCAGGTTAACGAGGATTACAAAGAATACGAGAGCCATCAGGTCGATCGTTAGATTTGCAAGACTTATTATTGCGTATATGATTCCAGCAGACATCCCTATGATCAGCAGCAGTAGCAATGCCATTGATGTGTAAAGCGAGAACTTTCCCGCAACTCTTCCAGCTACCTTTGGCGCCACTGTGCTGGCTAAAAGGAACATTATCGCATATCCGAAGATTGCCAAGGCCAGATAGACCGGATCGAATATCAGGAACATGATAATAGTAGATTCTGGGTTAAAAAAACTTATCCCGTCTCGGTCGATATTTATTTATATCCTGAGCTGCAAAGTTGTCGTTAGAAGCCCCGTAGGGTAGCGGTCAATCCTGCGGGACTCTGGATCCCGCGACGCCGGTTCGAATCCGGCCGGGGCTACTATTTTATTTTTTTCTGCAATGGAAAAGCTTATATACTCTTTGCGAGATCATTCCTGCATGGCAGGAGCAGGTGATGGATTTTGGGTTCAGGCATGCCTTAAGGGTTAAGGACAGAAATGCGATAATAGGAGAAATCAAATGCCATTCGCCAACGCATGGAGATCTGATACGTGGCAGGGATCCAGTTGAGATCGCAAGAGTCTATGAAAAATGCGGATGCTGTGCGGTTTCCTACATAACTTCCCCCGTTTTTCGCGGAAACCTAAGGACTCTTAAGGAGATATGCAGAGAAGTCGGAATTCCGGTTCTTAGAAAAGATTTCATAAAGGACAGGGTCGAAGTTGAAAGAACATGCGACGCTGGTGCAGATGCTCTGCTTCTCATAGCGAGAATTCTCAGAGATAAGACTCCTGAATTCGTGGATCTATGCTTTGAGCATGGATTAGAGCCAGTGGTGGAAATATTCGATGAGGAAGAGATAGAATTTGCAGAAAATGCAGAAGTCGTGCTTTTGAACAACAGGGACATATTCAATCCTTCCGATGTTCGATTAGAGAGAACCCTGAAGCTTGCTCCAAAGATTAAAAAGATTAAGATAGGTGCAAGCGGCATAAGGAGGATCGAGGACTTGTTCATGCTGAAATTCGTCGATGCGGTTCTAATAGGAACGCATTTCATGGTCTCTGAAAATCTGGAGTCGACTGTTAGAAGCTTTGTGGAGGCGAGAGTATGATAGAAATCATTTTTGGCAATCTTGACTTTGAAAAAGCTTACGATATCGCTCTGAAACTTCCAGAAATGGATGAAGTGGAGATAGCAGGCATATTGACCGCTTTGGAAGCAAGGTGCTACGGTTCTGAAGTAATAGCTGGCTTTGCCAAAGCAATATTGGAAAAGTCGAAAGTGGATCTTGGAGAAGTTTTCGACACATGCGGAACGGGAGGAGATGGAGCGAATACGATAAACGTGAGCACGGCTGTTGCGATTGCAGCTTCGAACTTTGCAAGAATTGCAAAGCACGGAAACAGAGCCTTTAGNTCAAGAAGCGGATCTGCAGACGTTTTGGAGAGCATGGGAATTAAAATANATCTTGAATTTGAAAAGGTNAGGAATTTGATCGAAGAAACGAACTTNGCATTCCTCTTCGCACCCTTATACCACAAAAGCTTCTCCAGAGTATCTCTGGTGAGAAAAAAGTTGAGGATAAGAACGATATTCAACGTTCTGGGGCCATTGGTAAATCCTGCAAATCCAAAAATACAGATAATCGGCGTTTCTGATGAAAAACTTCTAATTCCAATTGCGGAAGTAATGGAGCTCCTGGGAAAAAGGGGGATCGTTTACTATGGCAGCGGAATAGATGAAGTGAATCCAAACGCTGAAACATTGGCGTATATAGTTGACAAAGGATTCGAAAGAATTTCCCTTAAGCCAGAAGACTTTGGGATAGAGAGGACGAAGATAGTCCCCTGTCAAAGCAGCGGGGAATCAGCGATGAGGATTAAAGCTGTCTTTTCCGGAAGAGGTCTGAAAGAGGACAGAAATCTGATTGCAGTAAACTTTTCCCTAGCATTGTATGCCCTTGGATATCAAGATCTGAAGGAAAATGTCTCCATATTCGATGAGATGGTCGAAAATGGAAGAATTATCAGGAAGATGGAGGAGATAATATGCAAAAGCACGATTTTGTCGAGCCTATAAAGCTCTATTCTGTTCTTAGGGAGAGAGAATATCCCTTTATTCTGGAGTCAGCGGAAAAGGCTGGAAATGCAAGGTATTCATACATCTCTTTCGATCCGCTTTATGTCGTGGAAATAAAGGACGGGCTTTTTGTCGACGGTGAGAAGATTTCAAAGGTAAGTGACCCGTTCGAGGCTCTTAAGGGAATTCATGTGAGAGGAATGCTGGTTGGCTACTTTTCCTATTCTTCCGTTCTGAGCTTTCTGGGAAAAAAAGTCGAAGAAAGCTCCTGTTTTGCATGCTACGATGGCTACTTCGTCTACGATCACTACCTTGGGAAGCTTTTCAGCAAAAACGTGGAGAATGCGGATGCAATAGTCGAAAGGGCAAAGAGGGAAAAACTGGAAACGAGTGAGGGCGGTGCTAGCATTATCAGACAGGATGATAGAGAATACTTCGAAAAGATGGTTCTTAAGGCAAAGGAATTCATAGAAGAAGGAGAAGTTTATCAGCTTGTTCTTTCAAGGGAATACGAGGTTAAAAGTGATTTCGATCCATTTGAAATCTACCTCAGGCTCAGAAATTTGAATCCAAGCCCATACATGTTCCTGATAGAGTTCGAGAAATCCCTAATAGGCTCCTCTCCGGAAACGATGGGAAGGGTTGAAGACAGAATTTTCAGAATAAATCCGATAGCCGGAACTGCAAAGAGAGTTGAGGGGAGGGAGAAAGAAATAATCGAGAATCTGCTTAGGGATGAAAAGGAAATAGCCGAGCATGTAATGCTCGTGGATCTTGCAAGAAACGATGTCAGAAAAGTCTGCAGGGCTGGAAGTGTTAAAGTTGAGCGATTCATGGAAGCAGTCGTTTATCCGGGCGTTATACATATAGAAAGCGAGGTCGTAGGCGAGCTTAAGCCAAACGTCACACATTTCGATGCGATGAAGGCAGCTTTTCCAGCGGGAACTGTAACTGGAGCACCAAAGAGAAGGGCCATTGAGCTCATAGATGAACTCGAAAGGACGAAGAGAAGGGTTTACGGAGGTGCCGTTGGCTACTTCTCGCAAAGAGTTTCTGACATGGCGATAGCGATCAGGATGGTCGAATACGATGGGAAGTGCAGAATAAGAGCTGGAGCAGGAATAGTTGCTGATTCAAGGCCAGATAAAGAGTTTTTTGAAACGGAAAACAAGATTTCAAAGGTTTTGGAGGCCGTTGGTTTATGATAGTCGTCATAGACTGTTACGATTCCTTTGTATACAATCTCGTAGAATACATCTCGATCTTCGACAGGGTTAGAGTTCTGAGCAAAGAAAAAGCGGGGGAAATAAAGAAGATGGGCTTCGATGGAATAGTCATTTCCCCGGGCCCGGGAAAACCAGATAGAGATCTTGGCTTTATATTCGACTTCGATGTTCCAATTCTCGGCGTATGCTTGGGGCATCAGATAATAGCGGAAGTTTTCGATGGAAAAGTTGGAAAGGTGAAGCCGGTTCATGGAAAAGCTTCTAAGATAACTCACGATGGTGAAGGAATATTCAGAGGAGTTAGGAATCCGCTTAGGGTAGCGAGATATCATTCTCTCGCAGTAATAGACGTGCCCAAAGGTTTTAAGGTCACGGCTGTTAGCGAGGATGGAATAATAATGGGAATCAGAAGGGACAGAATCGAGGGAGTTCAGTTTCATCCAGAGAGCGTTCTCACAGAAGAGGGGCTAAAGATGATNANNAACTTCGTNGCGATGTGCCATGATCGTTAAGATCTGTGGGATAAAGAATCTGAAAGAGCTTGAGATAGTCGAGAGATATGCGGATTTTGGAGGAATAGTTGTGAAGAGCAAATCCAAGAGATGCGTTAGCCTTGAAAAGGCAAATGAGATAATTTCAAGCTCAGGGATCCCAATNTTTGTCGTTTCAACTGCTGGAAAATTCGAAGAATGGGAGGAAATAATTTCAAAGACAGAATGCGACTTCGTTCAGGTTCACGGTGAAATGAGCTTTGAAGACTTTGAAAAGCTCAAGGAGGAAACAATTGCAATGAAAGCATTTTTAGTAACTCAGGGAATTAAGGCTGAGGAAATTCTGGGAAAAATTTCCCTCTACGATCCTGATTTCGTGTTGCTAGACTCTGGCTATGGAAGCGGAAGGACTCATGACTGGAGAATAAGCAGAGAAGTTGCAAGGTTTCATCCGATAATTCTCGCAGGAGGGCTTAAAAAGGAAAACGTTGCAGATGCCATAAGATTTGTTTGCCCAGCAGGAGTAGATGTTTCCAGCGGTGTTGAGAGGGATGGATTTAAGGACGAGAGCTTGGTTTTTGAATTCGTTAAGGTGGTTAGAAATGCGATTCGGTGAATTTGGAGGAAGATATGTTCCAGAAATCCTAATTCAACCGCTTGAGGAGCTTGAAAGGGCATACAAGAAGCTTAAAGATGATGAGGAGTTCAAAAAAGAGCTGGATTACTATTTGAGAAATTTCGCAGGAAGACCAACGCCCCTTTACTTTGCAAGGAATCTCAGCAATGAGCTCGGGATTAAAGTTTATCTCAAGAGGGAAGACCTGCTTCATGGAGGGGCTCACAAGATAAACAACACGATAGCCCAAGCTCTGATGGCAAAGTTCATGGGAAAGAGCAGAGTAATAGCCGAAACCGGAGCTGGACAGCATGGAGTTGCAACTGCAATGGCCTGCGCACTCTTTGGTTTAAAATGCAGGATATACATGGGAGCAATTGATTACGAAAGGCAGAAGATGAACGTTTTCAGAATGAAAATTCTGGGTGCGGAAGTTGTTGCAGTGGAAAGCGGAAGCAAAACTCTGAAGGATGCGATAAACGAAGCCTTGAGAGATTGGGCCGAGAACTTCGAAACAACGCATTATCTCATAGGCTCGGTAGTCGGGCCGCACCCTTTTCCAACCATAGTCAGGGATTTCCAGTCCGTTATCGGATTTGAGACAAAGAGGCAGATCTTGGAAATGGANGGCAGAATGCCAGATGCAGTTGTNGCATGCGTTGGCGGAGGTAGCAATGCGATGGGAATATTNTACCCCTTTTTGAACGAAGACGTTCGACTTATCGGTGTTGAAGCCGGAGGAGAAGGAATAGAAACTGGAAAGCATTCCGCATCGCTAAAAGCTGGCAGAAAAGGGGTCCTTCATGGAATGCTTTCCTATTTTCTTCAAGACGATGACGGAATGATCGCAGACACCCACAGCATTGCAGCTGGGCTGGATTATCCCGGCGTTGGCCCAGAGCATGCTTTCCTNAAGGAATCGGGAAGAGCAGAATATCATTTTGTGACCGACAGAGAAGCCTTAAACGCCTATCTGAAGCTTTCGAAGCTAGAAGGAATAATTCCAGCATTGGAGAGCGCGCATGCAATTGCATATCTTGAGAAAGACGAAAGTCTGAAGGGAAAGACTGTCGTTGTAAATCTCTCGGGCAGAGGAGATAAGGATCTTGGAGTTGTCATGGAGGCGATGAAATGGATTTGATAGTGTTCTTACCAGCTGGCTTTCCCAGCAAGGAAAAAACACTAGAATTCATGTTCTCAGCGAATGCGGACTTTTTCGAACTTGGCCTACCATTTAGCGATCCGGTAGCTGATGGGCCAACGATTCAAAGGTCTTATTTTAAAGCCCTCTCATCTGGTTTCAGAGTTGATGACATCTTCTGGATCGCAAGGAAATTCAGAGAGGAAGATGACAGAAAGCTGATACTGATGAGCTACTTCAATCCAATTTACCGAAAGGGAATCAGGAACTTCGTTGAAAGGGCATATGAAAGCGGTTTTGACGCTTTGCTTGTCGTTGATCTTCCATTCGATGAAGCTGGAGACCTTTTGGACATATGCAGAGAAATTGGAATGGGAAATGTTTTCTTGGTGGCTCCAAACACAAAAGAGGAAAGGATCAAAGCTGCCGATGAGCTTTCAACGTTCATCTATCTGGTTTCAACATACGGAGTAACTGGAGAAAGGGAAAGAGTTTCAGAGCTAGCTTTTAAAGCTTTGAAGAAAGTAAAGGCCATATGCAGAAAACCAGTTGCCGTTGGATTTGGAATTTCGAAGAGAGAGCATGTTGTCGAACTTTTCAAAGCCGGTGCAGACGCTGTAGTTGTTGGCAGTGCAGTTGTTAGCATAATAGAGAAATTCGGAGAAAAAGCTGGGGAAAAAATTGCGGAGTTCACAGCTGATCTGAAATCCTTTGCTGATTGAACGCTCAAATTTTTATATTCTGAGCTCTTTAAGGATGTCAGCGAATCCGAGCTTCATGTCGAATTCAAAGTAGATGGCAGAAAGGATCGCATCTATTTCGAGCTTGTGAACGGGGTCTATGGCAGAAGGAGAATCGTAGCTTATGCTCGCTGGTCCTGCGAATATAACCTTCTCTCCCGCAGGATCAACATGGAAGTCTATATCTGCATACCATTTGACCAGCTGCGTAACACCGCCTTTGCCCCTTATTGGTGGCAGATGTCTTATGGAGTATAGATACGTTGGCTTTGGCAGAATGTGCTCTATGAGCTCCTTGGCCCTTATATTTGGCTTCATCGTTACGGTGACGAGTCTTTTGCCGGCGGGTCTTTCGAGAATTCCCTGAACCAAATCCAGCTCCTTGGTCAGCTCTATCTTCGCAAGCTTTTTCGGAGCTCCTGCTACTTCTCTTCCAGCCGCCATTGCGGAATCGTTTGTTACGTAGATATACGGAATGTAGTATCCTCTGTCTCCAAGTTCGTCTTCTACCTGCACAGCGCTTATGAATTCGTTGTAAACTCCTACTGTGCTGAAGCCGTAGTGGGAAATCCAGATTCCGCCGTTTCCCAGCACTTTCAGATCTTCCGGAACGATACCGCTCAGATCTCCCTTCAGCGTGAACATCGCTGCGATTGCTTTGCAGTTTCTATACTCTACTCCTCTCTCCTCATCTATCTCATAAAGGGGGGCATCGAAGGGTATTCCTCTTATCATAAAATCACCTCCCGATCAACAGTAAAGCCTACTAATATGCAGAGCGTCGTAGCAGTCCTTTTCGTAGTTCTCTACTACATCCTCGCCCGCTTCCAGGCTGAGAACCTCGACTGTACCATCTTCTATCTGTAAGGCCCTTGCATCTCTGAACAGCTTTTCTATTATGAACTCTCTGCTCAATCCATAGGCACCAAAGATCTGCAAGGCATCGTTTGCAACTTCGAAAGCTATCTTTTTCGCATATATCTGCGCAGCTCTTGCATGCCTCGGCGAGGCATCGTTTGTTCTTAGCTCTAAAATCCTTCTATGGGTGTATTCTGTTGCCTTTCTCACATAATATCTGGCGGTCTCAATTTTTTCGAACATCTCGTAAAGCTTCAGCTTTATGTTCTTGTGCTTTACAAGCGGCACTCCGCCTTGGATCCTGTGCCTTGCGTAGTTTAAGGCCTCTTCAAACGCAGCCCTTGCGAGTCCAACAGAGAATGCACCAACTCCGCAACTCGTAAGGCATAAGAGCTGATCGCAAAAAATTCCATAAAAGAATCCGGGTGAGACTATTACGTAGTGCTCCGGTATTCTGACGTTGTCAAAGAAAAGTTCTCCCTGCGGATCATCTCTCATTCCAAGCATCTCAACGGGCTTTCCCTTTCTAACTCCCTTGGAGTCGAGGGGAACTATACAAAAAAGACCATTTGCAATGCTTTTCTCCCCCTTAACCTGAGCATGGAGTCCGCAGTGCGTCGCTACAGGAGCTGAAGAAACCCAAGCAGATTTCTGACCGCTTATTACCCACTCATCTCCATCTTTTTCCGCCACAACGTTGCCCTTTCCCATTTTCTCCACTATCTCCTTTTCCTCTCTCAGCATTATCAAATAATCGCTTCCATGCTCTGGCTCCGTGACTCCCCAGCAGCCTATACAGTCATCTCTTTCAAGCCATGGCACCACTAATTCCTGATAGGCATCATCACTCCCGAAAAGGGCTGTAACGGTAAAGGGGATCATATCCACGCCTAAAGCTGTTGCAAAGCCAATACTGCCCCATCCGAGTTCTTCGAACACTATGCTTCTCTGCAGTGGAGTCATCGCAATTCCGCCCTTTTCTGGTGGGAGCATGATTTTGTGGTATCCGAGCTTCTTCATCTGCTTCATCACTCTGTAAAACGGTGATCCCGGCTTTACTCTCTCTTCGGCTGGCATTCTGTCGAGTTCAAGAGATGCTGGTCTGATAACTTCTTTGGCGAATCTGTGCACTTCTTCCTTCAGCAATTCATCTTCATCGCTCAGTTCATCCAGATCCAGGAATCCCATTAGATTCACCGAAAAATTAGATTATTGGAATCGAAGCCATCAGCTCTGTAAATCTCCTAACAGCTGCCATGTTTCGCATCATGTATGCCATATCGCCCTGAAGCTTGAGCTTTCCGCCTACTATAAGTGTAATTGCGTCAGATTTTCCAGCCACGAGTTGTTTAAAGACAGCATATGGTCCGGAGAGTTTGAACCTTGCATTAACCTTTTCGCTAGGAGTAACAACAAGAAGGTTTCTCAGCTGGCCGTGCCAGAAGTCCATCCACATGTAAAGGGCTGCACCTCTGACTTCTTCGAGCTTCACATCTGCAACTCTCTTAGCAATTGCACTGAAATCCAGCTTCGAGAAGTCGTCATCTAGATTGATTCCAAGCTTGTTCAAAAACTTCTCCTCTGGTTTTCCTTTGAATTCCGCCCTTTTTTCCTTCGGTATCGTATCCATCATTTCAAGAAAACCCTTTATTTTCTCAACATTCTGGAAATCCTTCAAAGCCTCGCCGTCTAGCTGGACTGAAACCAAGTAGTCTCCTTCCCAGTTTGCAGCAACTTTTTTGTATTGTTCGTCGCTGTTTACCCTTTTCATCAGTTCATCCATCCATTCTTTCGAGGGAAAAACCACGGCCATTTTCATCACCTTTCATTTTTGTAATTACTTTTTGGGTAATAGTTATATAAATTTTTCCAAAGCCCAGAGTAGCTGAATAGAAGCTTGCTTTAAAAAGAATTCTTACATCCACCATCTGGAACAAACTTGAAGTATCAACCCGAAAGTTTTATATTTTTCATAATTTAAGTAAAAAATATGGGGAAGATCGAGCTACTTGCTCCGGGTGGTACGCTTGAAATGGTTGAAAAGGTTTTAGAAAGCGGTGCGGACAGCGTTTTTGTTGGTGCTCTTGGTCTTAGTAGAAGAAGTGGCTATGAGCTGAGACACGATGAAGTTAAAAGAGCAGTTGAGATCGTGAAAAACTGTGATAGGAAAATATACATCGCTATGAATGCCGAAATAGAAAAGGAGATGATACCAAGATTGCTCGAAAAAAGGGTTGCTGACTACGTTGCATGGGGTTGTGATGGATTGATAATAAAAACACCGGAATTCATGAAATCGGTTGCAAAAAAATACCCAGATCTGGAAATCGTTGCTAGTGTGGGCTGTCATATCGATTCCGAAGAAAAATTGAGGTATTACCATAGCATGGGTGCAAAAACTTTTGTATTGAGCACTGAGTTGCGGAGAAATCATGAGAAGATCAGAGAGTTGAAAAAAGTTGCTTCCCAACTTGGCATGAGAGTTGAGATGATAGTCAGCGGAACTGCCTGTTATAGAGGTGTAGGAAACTGCAATTTCTTCAGATACTTCAGGGATGCTTTTGAGAGCATCACTCTAGTCGACTCGGATGGATTTGTGACAGAAAAGGTCTTTGGCAATCCAGAAAAAGGTGGTGGTTGCTATAGACCATGCCTTTATCTGGACGATCCCATTGTAAATTACTTGGTGCCCAGTGATGTATTGGCTGAAATTAGAAAAGAAAAGAACCTCAACGAACGATTTAGCCTTGCGGAAGATATTCCTTCGTTGATTGAGATTGGTATCGACGTATTCAAAATACAGGGTAGAGAGTATCCCTCAGATTTGGTAGCTGGACTGACAAAAAATTTCAGAAAAATAATTGATAAGTCCTTAAAATCTAGAAATCCTGATATAACACAAGAATTAAAAGAGATCAACAGACTTTTGAAAGAACTGGATACCAGAAGAATGATCTATACTGGAAATCTAAGAAAGAAACTGCATGAAAAGCTTGGAATATATCTAAAAACAAGATCCAAAATCACTCCGTCTATGTCCTGAAGAAGTCTCTCTAGAACTTTTTTATAATAATATAATATCAAAATTCTGATCTCAGCTCGCTCATAGTGAAAACTGGGCCATCCTTGCAGACTCTCTTTCCATTTTCGAGAACGCAAGATCCGCAAACGCCGATTCCACACCTCATATACCTTTCCATTGAGAACTGGACAAAATTTGGATCTAGCCTTTTTTCAAAAATTTTATAGAGCTTTTTCAACAACTCACTTTTTCCGCAGCAATACACTGCAGAGTAATTTTCCAGCCTTTCTTTTTCAACTAGGTCGATAACAGTTCCCCTGAAACCAAAGCTGCCGTCCTCGGTTGCATATACGGCATTTTCAAAGTCCTTCCAGATGAGCTCTTCTGAATTCCTTGCCCCGTATATTACCCGAACCCTGTAGTTGTTTTCCAGGAGTTTCTTGTATAGAAACCTCAGCGGTGCTATGCCTATGCCTCCGGCGATTATAAGTGCGTTATCTCTTATTCTGAAACCCCTTCCAAAAGCTCCTCTCACTCTAAGCCACTCGCCGGCTTTTATCTCAACCAGAGCTCTGGTTGTCTCCCCCACGGCTTTAACGGTAAAGGTTTTCTCCGAGGAAAAGCTGAGGGGTATTTCTTCGTAATTCGGAACGTAAACCATTGCAAACTGCCCCGGTAACGGGTTGAAGTTTGCGTTTATGTGAATGGTCGCTATATCTCTGCTGTGCCTTTCTACTTTCAAAACCCTTATGAACATGAGCTTTCATAGTCCATCGGATTATAAAACTTTTTGCAATTAAATTTATAATTAAATTGATAAAAATTTGTTTTAAAATTAAAGAATCTTATTTTATTATATTTTAATTATCTCTTTAAGATATATCGCATTTGTCTATTATTAAATAAATTTAATTTAGCACTCTCATATATTTATTTCAAAATTTCTGTAACAAATTAGATTAGGATATCCTAAAATACCCTAATTCAGCGATTCGATTATTCCAAAAATTATAGGAATAAAGTCATCTTCACGAAGTAAGGCAATGTTAACTGCAAGAAGTCATCGGTTTCATTGAGCAGAGGGTTTCGAACCCGTAGCTTTATTACATAATAATTGGAATAAATTTTTTAGAAAAATTTAATTAAACTGAAAGATTTAATCTAATATTTTTTAATAATAAAATTCTAAGAATATTTGAATTAAAAAAATTAAATAGCTAAATAGTAAGCAGTAGACAAAATATTAGTAGAATTAAATTATACAACAAATATATTTTATTGTAGAAAATATTAGGACCCCTATAATATTAATTCACAAAAAAGTGAGTGTTGGAGAAGTGATAAAAGAGGTCTATGCCATTCTCACAGGAAAATCCCCGCTCCATCCTGAAGTTACATGATTGTTTCTCTATAGATACGACGATGGAAAAGAGGAGCGGTTCTATTAGCTCCTAGTGAATAGGAATTGACGTCTTTTGTGGCATAATGCCTTTGCCGTGTTGTGAATTTATAGCCGATTATACTCCAAATGGAGCAGTTTACGTTTGGGTTGCCAATATGATGAGCATGAAGTACTCCATGGGATTGGTTACTTATAGATGCAAGTTCTCTGCAGAAAATAGAGTATTACTATCCTAGATAATGGCTACCATAAAATATGGCTGAAAGATGTAAGCAATGGTAAGATGACAGCGATAATTCTGCATCTAAAATCAACTGGTTAGCTGGTTCAACTGATGGTGATAACGAATCCGATAACAACAGAATGAGATACAACGGAAATTATCATAGGCCGAACACAGCGTTTAGCGACTATGGCAAAAGCCCGAATCCAAAGATTTATATGCGATATTGGCTTAAAGGTAGTTGTGAAAAAAGAAAGAAAAGAAGAGTTTGCCTCAAAATTTATCTACATTCCTTCTATTGCCTCCTTGTTGCTTTTTTGTTGGAATCTGGCTTGTTTTGTGCGGTGGCGTCATGTCCTTCAAGTGGCACGAATTGAAGGACAGAATTTATTCGGGAGAACTTGTGACCGAAGGACTGTATTGCTTCAATCTCTTTTAATCTTTTTATTTGTTCTCTTGAATACCATAATTTTTGAACGAAGCTGCTAAAAGGGAGGAGGAGCATTTGATTAAAACTTTCGGGAATGCATAGAATACATGGCAAGAGTGCGATGGCGTTTTATAACATTATTATTATAAGAAAGATTAGATCACGGGTGAGATCATGACTTCTGCAAGAATTGCGATTCCATTACTAATCCCATTCTTGCTGGCAGGCTGTGCAGACATTTATAAAAGCGGAGCAGACATAACTCCTCCTCCAGCACAGATTACACCAATTCCACCTTCAGAAATTCTCGACAGATTCATAAAAAGCTATAACAAAAGAGATGCTGAAGCTATATACGAAATGATGTCAGACAGATTGAAGGCAAATT
>Ga0065719_103146_pt1 | contig 35017 bp, 37 predicted proteins | sample GBSCel85sediment_FD_59106 | JGI IMG/M metagenome (GOLD analysis project Ga0065719, IMG submission 59106) | Hot spring sediment microbial communities from Great Boiling Spring, Nevada - Cellulolytic enrichment CS 85C v3 (version 3) | ecosystem: Environmental > Aquatic > Thermal springs > Hot... | reverse complement strand
CCTCCTCAAAGCCCTCATAGCTGCTTCCCTGACTAGAGCGGCTAGATCAGCTCCTACGAACCCATGAGTTATATCAGCCAATCTATCTAGATCTACGTCATCAGCTAGGGGCATGTTCCTAGTGTGTATCAACAGTATCTCCTTCCTCCCCTCTCTATCTGGCACTCCTATCTCTATCTCCCTATCGAACCTCCCTGGCCTCCTGAGAGCTGGATCTATCGCTTCAGGCCTGTTAGTAGCTCCAATCACTATCACCTCACCCCTGCCCTTGAGTCCGTCCATCAGAGCTAGGAGTTGAGCTACTACCCTCCTCTCGACCTCACCAGTGACTTCATTCCTATTTGGAGCTATTGAATCTAGCTCATCTATGAATATTATGGATGGTGCGTTCTTCTCAGCTTCCTCGAATATCTCCCTCANCCTCTTCTCGCTCTCACCGTAGTACTTACTCATTATCTCAGGCCCGGATATGCTTATGAAGTGAGCGTTGCTCTCATTAGCTACGGCTTTAGCTAGTAGAGTCTTACCAGTGCCTGGAGGACCATATAACAGTACTCCCTTGGGTGGATCTATCCCCAGATGCCTGAATAATTCTGGGTGCCTCAATGGGAGCTCTACCATCTCTCTTATCTTTTGGATCGCGTCCTTCAAGCCACCTATGTCCTCATAAGTGACTCTCGGGACCTTCCTCTCCTCAGTAACGGGCTTCTCGCTTATCTCTATCTCAGTATCCCCACCCACAATGACTGCATCTGCTACGGGATTGACAGCCGTGACCACTAGATCTATTAAGCTTCCGAAGACGTTTATCGTGACCCTATCCCCTCTAACCAGAGGCCTCCCCTCGAGCAACCTCTTGAGGTATTGCTCCCCACCTAGCAATTGTATGGGCTCCGTAGGTGAGAATACTACTTTCTTCGCCGGCTTAGCTACGCCCTTCCACACTCTGACTGTATCGTCTATAGCTACTCCAGCGTTCCTCCTAGTGTAACCATCTATCCTTATCAAGTTCTTACCGTAATCTGAGGAGTAAGATGGCCATGCTATAGCTGCAGTTACCTTAGATCCCTCTATCATCACTATATCTCCAGTGTTTATCCCAAGAGCTTCCATCACTCTAGGATCGAGTCTAGCTATTCCCCTCCCCACGTCCTTGGGATGGGCCTCAGCGACAGTGAGAGTCTCAACTTTCCTCTCCCTCTCACTCATAAAAATCACCCAAATAAAAATAGGAAGTTTACTCGATCTTTATCTTAGTCCCTTCCTCCTTTATGGGCTGCTTAGGCGTTAGCGTAATCTCTAGGATCCCGTTATTGTATCTAGCCTTAGCGCTCTTCGGATCCACTTCGACAGGGAGATCTACTTGCGTCCTGTACTTCCTATCATCATTCTCCGCCCTTATCTTCACTAGCTTCTCAGTGACCTCGACGTCTATCTTATCCTTCGTGACGCCAGGTATCTCAGCTATTACCCTGACTTCGTTAGCTTTGTTGTCAACTATGACATCGACGAAGGGCTCCCTGTACCCAGCTTCCTCGACCACAGGTGGCTTCACATTACCGAACCTCCTCACGATCGGCTTACCGTCCGGTCCCACTGTTATGCTGAATCCATAGACGTAAGGCCCTCTTACCTCTGCCTCCCCTTCGAATGCCTTGAACATCCTGTCCATCATCCTCTCTAGCTCCTCGAAGTCCCTCTCCATATCCCTCAGGAACTTCCTCCAGTACCTGTCCCACCACATGATCTCACCAATTATCTTAATGGATAACTACTATATAAACTTAACTTAACCTACTCACGAATTTCTTGAGGGATTTAAGTACCTCGTACCTCAACCAGATGAGTTGCGATTCAAGTTCTTCAATCTTATTGAGAGTTTCTTCTATTTCTTTAATAATTTCCGTCGATTTATACATCATTTTTCCTAGTGATTCCGCATTATTTAACTCATTCGTCATATCTATGAGCCTCTTTATCCTCCCCTCTATATCAACTGGAATACCCTCAATTGGTCTGGCTTCCCTCACGTAAATCCTGACGGAATCCCCATCTAAGCTTAATATCACTCTGATCGGCCTCACAATTCTATAACATCTCCTGATCCTGCCGTACTGATCCCTCACTTTGGATACCTCTATTATGCCCGAGGACTCCAGCTCCCTTATATGTTTCAGAGCAGCTGGTTGTGATATTCCAAGTCTCTCAGCTATCTCACTCAATGTTAACGGCTCCATAGCTAGTAGCTTGACTATCTTCCTCCTAGTCTCAGCTGCGAGGGCTTCTATTATATCCTCAGCTCTCATTTACCATCCAATTAAATTCGCTTTTATATATATTTAAACTTTCCCTTAATCAGAATTTCAACGTTCAGCAACGCTTTACTTAGCTCCCCACTGAATAGATAGATCGCTATGCCTAGAGAGATGAGTAAGTTAGTTGCTACAGTCGGTGTAATGGCTACATTAACTGCTCTAGCCACTATAGTAGTACAGATACCGATTCCCCCCACTAGAGGGTACATAAACTTAGGGGACACTATCGTGATGCTCTCAGGCTCCCTATTCGGCTCGATCATCGGCTCAATTTCTGGGGGCGTAGGTTCAGCTTTAGCCGACCTCCTCTCCGGTTACGGCCACTGGGCGCCTTTCACTCTAGTGATAAAGGGGATAGAGGGCTACATAGCCGGCCTCTCTAAGGATAAGAGAGGGCCTCTCAGGATGATCTTGCTGATATTAGCAGGGATTGAGATGATGGCAGGCTACTTCATCGTCGAGACGATCCTCTATGGGTTAGGGGCAGCTCTAGCGGAGCTCCCGGGAAATAGCTTCCAAGCAGCAGCCGGTATACTCTTCTCTTATATCTTGACCCCAGTATTGAAGAAGGTGCTCTGAAGGATGAAGTTGAGGGGAAAGCTACCGCCGGACTTCCTAGTCGAGGAGGTTTTTTCGAGGCTTCCCCTCCCATCTGAGGAGGAAGTGATCCTCGGACCTTCGATAGGGGAGGATGCCGCTATACTCAGGGTGGGAGATGAGTTACTAGCTATACACTCAGATCCAGTGACTGGTGGAGGGAAGCTCGCTGGATGGCTCTCGGTCTTCGTTGCATCAAACGATATAGCTACTAGAGGCGTGAGGCCACGCTGGCTCCTCCCAGTTTTCCTCTTCAGGGAGGGAGCAGATGTACCCGAGATAGTGAGTTTAGTGGAGCAAGTAGGGGACGCTGCGAGGAAAGTGGGGGCCTCGGTCATAGGGGGTCATACTGAAGTCACTCCTAACCTCAGCTTCAACATAGTGGTCACGACAGCGATCGGATTGGGCAGGAAGGTCCTGAATACTAGGGACGCTAAGATAGGTGATCTCATAGTCCTCACGAAGGAATGCGCATTAGAGGGGACAGCTATACTCTCAACGGAACTCTTCAATGAATTAAGAAGTAAGGGGATCGATGAGGAATTGCTTAAGAGAGCAGGGAGCTTCATAGAGGATATAAGCGTTCTAAAGGAATCTATTATTGCCTCTAAGTTTGAAGGAGTTCACTCTATGCACGATCCAACTGAGGGAGGAGTTTTAGGAGGCGTTCAAGAATTAGCTATAGCATCCGGCCTGGGGTTCAGGATCTATGAGGATAGGATACCACTGAGAGAGGAGACTATAGCGATATGCAGTGCCCTGAGGATAGATCCCCTGAAGCTCATAAGTTCCGGGAGCTTACTGATAGCTGTATCTAGGGAGAGCGTCGATGAGCTCATCTCGGCTCTGGAGAGAGAAGGTGTGAGAGCGAGTGTAATAGGTGAGCTCACGGATAGGGAGAGCGGTATGATCTTACTCAGAAGGGACGGGAGTTCTGAGAGGATATCGGAGCCCGTGATGGATGAGTTATGGAGATTGTTCAGTTAGCAGCTCCCCACTGAGCCCCTCGATATAAATTAATGTTTAAAAAATATACTTCTCAAGGGGCCTAGGGTGGCCTTGGAGATAGTCGTCTGCGTGAAGCTCGCATACGATGAGACTCAGATACCTATAGAGGGGGATAAGTTATTGCTGGAAAGGGCCCCCGTTAAAGTGAGCGATATAGATAAGAACGCGATAGAGGAAGCTGTTAGGATAAAGGAGAAGTTCGGGGGCAGCGTAACTATCGTGAGCGTAGTGACTGGGCCTTACGATGAGACCATATTGAATGAAGCTCTAGCTATGGGAGCTGATAGGGCCTTCATCGTCGAGGGGATCAGCGGTACCAATCCAGCTAGAACGGCTAAAGCTATAGCTGAAGTCATAAGGAAGATGGGGATCAAATACGATCTCATATTATGCGGTGAGGGATCTTCAGATCAATATAGTTGTGCAGTAGCTCCTATGTTAGCTGAGTACCTCTCGATCCCAGTGATAACATTCGTTGGAAAGCTGGAGATAGAAAGAAACATCATAAGGGGAGAGAGGTTACTGGAGACGGGTTATGAGCTCGTTGAAACTGAACTCCCAGCAATAGTCTCAGTCACCTCGGAAGTAAATGAGCCCAGGATACCTAGCGTCCTCCAGATAATGAAAGCTGGGAAGAAGGAGAAGATATCAGTGAAATCGAGTGATCTGAACTTAGAGGCTCCTAAGGTCGATTTAGTTGAGGTAAAAGCTTATGTGAGGGAGAGGCTGAGGAAGAAGATCGAGGGCGGCATCGAGCCCGCTTTGAGGGAAGTTATCTCCGTTCTCAAGGAGAAGGGGGTGATCTCATGAGGGTCCTCCTCATCTCAGAAGCTTCCAATCTCCCAAAGCTTTTCTCCGCTATCTCTGGGTTGAATCCCAACTACGTTGAAGCCATAACTAACGGAGAGGCTAAGGTAGGGGTCGATAAACTATTGATAGCTAATTTGAATGCTAACGAATGCTGGGTGAACTTAGCAGTTGAGAGAGCTGAAGGATTCGACCTGATAGCCCTCCCTTCCAGTAGGGACATGAGAGAAGTCGCATCCAGGCTTTCTGTGAGAATAGGGGTCCCATATGTAGCTGGAGCTGTTCAGTTAAGCTTGAAGGATGGACTCTTAGCCACTAAGCTTTGCTTCGGTGGGAGAGGATTGGAAGTACTCTCTTCTCAGCTTCCCGTCCGTAGTGAGCGTGGATCTCAGTGGTTTCGAGCCATCTTTCGGTGAGCCCAAGGAGAGGGAATCCGTTCCTCATGAGTGCAAGGCGAGTGTCAGGGTATTGGAGAGGAGGGAGAAGATAGCGGAAGTGGACCTCTCTAAAGCCGATGTGATAGTCTCCGTTGGGAGAGGGTTGAAGAAGAAGGAAGATCTGGAGATGATAAAGAAGCTCGCTGATCTGCTTAAGGCTGAGATAGCTTGCACTAGACCGATATCAGCTGACCTGAAGTGGCTGCCTGAGGAGAGGCACGTGGGCATGACTGGAGTCAGGGTGAGGCCGAAGCTCTATCTAGCTCTCGGGATATCCGGGCAAGTTCAACACGTCGTCGGTTTCAGGGATGCGGATACAGTCATATCCGTGAACATAGATCCTGAAGCACCTATAGGTGAGGTGAGCGATTACTTCGTAGTAGCAGACCTCTACGAGTTCGTACCGAAATTAATGGAGGCCCTCGAGAAAAAGTAGTCACTCTACTATCTTAAGTATTCACTCTATTATCTTCCCTCCTAATATCTCTACTGCGTCCATTATCCCTCTTTTCTTCCCTATCAAGATTAGCTGGTCCCCTTCCATCAGTAACTCGCTATCCTTAGGTCCGAATATCCACCTCAAGCCCCTCTTTATCGCTAGGATCCAGACCCCAGTGTGTTCCTCGAGATCTATATCTCCTATCCTCCTCCCAGCGGCTTCGCTTCCCTCCTCTAAGATCAGCCTGCAGATCGTGTCCTCGCTCTCCTCCACCACCATCTCCAGCACGGGATGAGCTGTTATCCCCCTCTCCACGAGAGAAGCTATTGAATAAGCTGCATCACCCACTCTCTCAGATGACGACGCTATCCCTATCAGTGGGATGAGCTCCTTCGGATCCTTTAGGGACTTTATCGATGAGAATAAGACCTCATAAAACTCATCCTCCAGTTCATCGAGCTCTTCCTCCAACCTCTTCACTTCCACAGCGATCTCCACATTGTTGTAGAACATAGCAGCATAAGATAAGTAGAGGGAGAGCTCAGATAGGTTCCTCATGCTGCTCAACATCTCCGCCATTCTCCTGACTTCATCGCTCATCTCCTCGAGAGGGGCCCTGGGTACGTAATCCTCTCTCTCGCCTCCTGACGCTAGAGCCCTCAAAGTCTCTAAACTCTCCATAGGTCCCTCAACTAAGAGGATATCTCCTCTCTCTATCTCCAACTCCTCTGGAATATTGTAAATCCACTTCCCCCCTCTCTTGAGAGCTAAGACCTCACAACCAGCTAAGTTGACAGGATCTCTCACCATCTCCCCACTCATGGAGATCAGAGAAGATCCCTCCTCGACCCTCACTAAACCTATGACTTCGTCCGCTCTGTAGAGCATCCAACTTATCGAGGGATGTATCGGGAACCTCTTCACGACGAGTCTCGCCAAATCCGCCATAGCATCAGACACTTCATCGACAGCCCTTCCTATATCGAGAAGGCCAGCTAATGCCTCAGCTTCTCTCCTCGAGGCCCCTGACATTATCGCAACCTTGAAGAGTTCATGCGTCAGGGAATCGAGCTCGTACTCGAGGCTGAATACTTCATTCGCCAGTTCTTCATCATTGTACATGAGGGATGCATACGCGAGACTCAGAGCGAACTCAGATGTCTCCTTCATCTCGAGGAGTATCTCCTTAACGCTCCTTATCTCAATCTCCATCTTTCCAATTCCATAGCCCATGGATAATTATATACGTTATCCTCAGTGGGGAGATAGGGGGCTCAGGCCCTCAAGAGCTCTACATCATTCGAACCGAGGTACTCCCCTGTAGCTATCTCTATCACCTCCAGCGGGATTTTACCCACGTTTATTATGCTATGGGGAAGCCCGAGGGGTATCCTTATCCCCTCCCCTCTCGCTATAATGGATTCGTTCCCGTCTACGATCACCTTAGCTGTCCCACTTAGGATCTGCCAGTAGATAGATCTATGGAAATGTCTCTTAGGCCCTAAGGACCTACCTGGGTATATCTTCAGCCTACTCACCTCATAACTTTCGCTAGTCAAAAGTATGGTCTTCGTCCCCCACTCCTCATACTTCACTCTGTGCTCTATTACCTCGGGGAGCTCCTCCTTGAGCATACCCTCGACTAGTTCCTTCAGGTCCTGGCCGCTCCCCTTCGGCATCACGAGTATAGCATCCTCATCATCTATCACTATCATATCATTCACGTTAACGAGGGCTACGAGCCTCTTCGAAAGTATCAAGTTGTTCCTAGCTCCATGGTACCTGACCTTCCCGCTCCTAGCATTTCCCTCAGCGTCCTTCTGGAGGAGCTCATACACGGACTCAAAGCTCCCCAGATCGCTCCAACCTAAGTCCCCAGCTACGACAACTGCTAAGCTCTCTGGGACCTTAGATAGCGTTCCTGAGCTGACATCTATCTCTTGAACGTATTTATAGGCCTCGTTCAACTCGAACTTCCTCAGAGGATCTGCTACACTCGGCAAAGTCTTCTCTATTAAGTTCATCATATTAGAAGCCCTGAAGGTCATTATCATCGTATTCCATACCCAATTTCCCTCCTTCAGCATATTAATCGCTTCATTCTGCCCCGGTTTCTCCTTGAACATCTCAACTTCCCTTACGCCATCGATTATCTCCCTCCCCGCTCTTATGTAACCCAGACCTCCCTCGGGCTTAGATGGAGGGACCCCTATGAGGACTATTCTATCATTCGCAACATCCAGCGACTTCATATATGCTTTAAGGAGCTCGGAATCATTCATTATAACGTGATCTGATGGAAGGATGACGACTATTGACTCCGGTCCGAACCTCTCGCTTATCCTCATGAGACTGTAGTAAATAGCTGGAGCAGTGTTCCTCCTCTCGGGCTCGAGTATCAGATCGTCTTCATCTAAGTTAACATCTATCTCCTTCGCCTGCCCCACCGCTAAGTATTTGTAGAGGCTAGATGTAACTACGACTATTCTATCGGCCATGAGCCTAGCTCTCTTCAGAGATTGTTGATATGTCGAAGTCTCACCTATTATCTTCGCGAATTGCTTCGGGAAGTCCTTCCTACTGAGTGGCCATAGTCTCGTCCCGAATCCGCCAGCCAGTATGAGAGCTACTTTCATCCGATCCCCCTCTTCCCAGGGGCCACTTAATTAATATTGTATTCGGTCTAATAAGTAATACAATAGCAGTAACTCGAAATTTTCATCAATTATATTTAGGGAATGTAGCGTCTGGATATCTGAAGCTGCGAGCGTGCGCGCCTCGAGTAAAATTAAAAATATTCACGGAAAGATAGGGAGGATGAGGTTGATAAGTTTCTGGGGGAAGGGAGGCGTCGGGAAGACGACATGCTCCGCAGCTCTAGCCGTCGGCTTGTCCGAACTTAGGAATGAGAAAGTGCTCCTGTTGACCACGGACCTCACTCCAACATTATCGGACGTGCTCGAGACTGAGCTGAAGAGCTCCCCAACTAAAGTAGATGGGTACACTAACTTATATGCGATGGAGCTAGATGAAGCTACAGTCTTGAAGAGATGGAAGGATAGGTTCGGCTCCGAAGTATATGATGTCATATCTTCCTTCCTCCCTGTCGATGAGAGCTTCATAGATTACGTTGCTGGGGCTCCGGGGATAGCTGAGCAATTCATCTTGTACCTCCTCTACGAGTTGTTCGAGGAGGGAGGCTACGACGCTATAATTTGGGACACCCCGGCCTCTAGCAGTAGCTTAAGGCTCCTAAAGATAGAGAAGGAATTATATGAACACATGGGAGACGCGATAAAGCTATATTTGAGATTGAAGGGATTTCTCGAGAGGATAAAAAGTAAGGAGTGTGATCCACTCAAGCTAATAGGGAGATGGAGGAAACTAGCTGAGGATATATTCGATATGCTGGCTAGCGAGTACCATGAAGCTTACATAGTCTCGACCCCTGAGATGGTATCATATGAGATATCCAAGAGGATCAAGGAGGAGCTCAGCAGCTTCGGTATAAGGGTGAGGGGCCTCATCATCAATAAATACCTCTCAAATCGATGTGAGAGTCTTGAGAAGATCAAGAGGAATCAAGATAATGTAATTGAACTCTTCGAGAAGGATTTCAATTCCCTCAGAATAATAGAGTATTTGGATAGTGAGATAATCGGAAGAGAGGCTCTCCTATCCTTCTATCGATCTCTATCGATATGATCTAAGAGCTCGAAGGACCTTCATGATCCCCTCAATCGAATTGGATAATTCAGGAGATGGAGTGAAGATACTAGAGGCGTAAATAACGCTTGAATATCTCTATCTCATCCTTGATCGGGACACCGCTCCTCAATGCCTCTATGATCATAGGCTCCTTCCTTTCAAACATCTCAGTGAATTCCTCAGGAGTCAGGGGTATCACTTCATAGCCCGGTGGGTGATCGATGCTCATAAGCCTCTCCACCGGGTTCCTCTGGGGGAACTCTGCTACGAGTATCACATCTACATCGCTCCATATGTTGAAATCCCCTCTAGCGTATGAACCTATCAAGATCACAGTCGCTTTAAATGGCAACCCCTCAGCCCACTTCCTAACGCCTTCTATCACATCCTTCCTCAATTCGATCCTCCTGTTAAGTACTTCCATACTTCCTCAACCCATCCTATGATCTCCTCAGCGTATTTAACGGCTTTTATCGCATCCAATTTCGAGTAATATTCGTGGGGAGATCCCTCAGACCAAGCGTTAGGGTATCTCGTGGGCACGTAGTACTTATCGAGGGTGATCGCCCCTTGCATTATCCCCTCTGGCACCTCGATCCCGGGGATATTCGTTAATAACTTCGATACACTGTGACTGTAAGCCGGCAAACCGATACCACGCAGCAGCGCTTTGACCGATAACTCAGAAGCTTGCTGAGCTTTAAAACAAGCCCAGTTAAAATCTCCTCTCTCTAGATCTCCTTGAGCTGATTTTAAGGTGTTTTTAGCGGCTCTCAACCACCTGAGGTACTCATTCTCATCTAACATATACATCACCGAGCTGAATATCGATCCCGCTCATCATTTAATAGGCCTCATCCCTTTAACTAATACCTTCAATTCGCAAATACATTGGTCCGCGACTTCATCGATACGAATGACAACGCTCCCAGATGAGAGCCTTACTCCGTGAGCTAGAAGTTAAGGAGAGCTCGAGGGATCCGGAGCTATATGTACTAGCGATATTCGGAATACTCTCCGCTGTCCTCGGTCTGGGGCTAGTTGATTACTTAGTGCTTCTCCTCTCATAATTTTTATTTCATCGGATCATTATTTTCAGTATTATTATAACTGAAAAAATTGCAGTTTTCCATAGTCTTTATATTTTCCATACACTATTCTTGAATAGGTGTTGTGATGGGAGGTCTGAGGAGGGGCCTCACTCTCGCCCTCCTATCATTACTCATCCCTATTTTGACTTCCTACGGCTCGAATGAGCTATCATCTGATTATGAGAACGTGTTTAATAGGCTCAAGAGCCTAGGGTTCAGGGAATATGGCGAAACCTTCTGGATCAAGGGTGATGGGAGTAGTATATTGGTCGCCCCATTCTATAAGGGGAGCTCGAGAGCTCTCCTGATATACGTTCAGTGGGATGATGGTTACTCCGAGGCTTACTCATACATGATCTACGGTGATAAGATCTTATTAGATTCCTTCAGTAGAGCTGGCAAAATTAAGCTCTCCAATGAGCTCAAGAGATTTTTCTCAGTTTGCTCAATTGGATTAGAGCCATTAGAGGCATCTTGTCAAGACTGCATCAGTAATGGCTGCAGGCCGTGCTGCAGCTCTCAGATATCTTGCCCTCCCAGTAGGTACGCTGATTGCAAGTTCATATGCAGTAGTTGGGATAATAAGTGCCTTTATAGATGTGGCCTCTCCCTCGTTGGGTGTGCAGAAGCATGTGGAAGTTGCATCGCTGCCCCTAATCCACTTACATGTGGTATTTGTCTCGGTTGTGTGCTAGGCTCTCCTCTTTTAGGAGAAGAATGCGCGAAATGCTGCAAGAGCTCTCGATGTGCGTGTAGATGCTTGAGGTATCATTAAGGGGGGATTGAGATGTCCAAGATCGATTACTTAATCTTCTTGATAGCCTTATCCCTATTCGTCTTGGGTATCTATGATCACAAACTTCCCGCTATCCTTTACTCCCTTTTCCCCCTGCTTCCGGCAACGACGTTTTACAGAAAGGATTTCCCCCCAAGGAGCTCTAAGTTTCTATGTCTGTTCACGTACACCTTCGTTGCCTCAGTGAATACGATGCTCTTGCTCTGGGATACGAGAGGCTTCATGGTAGAATACCTAACTAAACCCTTCGCATGGATCTTACTTCTTTCCGCAGCTTTCCCAGGAATAAGCCAACATTACTATAGCTTGAAGGGTTATAGGAGGATCATAGATCTCTTGGCAGCATACATAGTTGCATATTTCTTCCCATCAAGTCACTTCGGATATAGTGAGGGATGGGCTGCGGAACCTCTCTTCATGCCAGTGTTCCTCATTTCACATCTAATACTAGTCCCTCTGATTTACCTGAATTTCCTAGTGTATAGAGGCTTATGGCAACCGCGAGAGGAAAAGGGGATATAAATAGGGTAATTTGTTCCTTTTCCTCCTTCATTTTCCCTAAATTCTCTTAAGAAGCGATTTTCTTATATTTCTCCGTAGTATACCTTCTAACTTTGACTGGAGCTTTAAAGGCGATCATGAGGAGATTCTCCAGTAGCTAGACCCTGATCGACCATTTAGAGATCACCTACATTACTATTTGAAGAGAAGATAGCTCTAAACCCTAAATTCGATCCTCACTATCTCTTTACTCTTAACTTATTCTAACCTAAGGGCTCGCGGATCCTCCTGAGGTAACTTAAAAAGGACTCCAGCTCGTGAGATTTAGGGAAATGCTGTTTAAAGAGCTGAATCGAGGTAAAGCATCACCATGAACCCTATGATTAGTCCTACCGTGGCTTTGAGAGTCGAGTAATTCTCCCCATAGACCTCCGGTATCACTTCCTTCAGAGTGATGAAGAGCATCGCCCCTCCAGCGAAACCCATCCCCAATGGAAGCAATTCCTTGAGCTCCGTGAAGACTAAAGCCCCTATTATGACCATTAAAAGCTCGCTCACCCCACTGAGCACCCCTATGAGGAAGCCGAGCTTCTTCCCTCCCGCGGAGCTGACTGGAAGAGCTACAGCGAATCCCTCTGGTATGTCCTGGATCCCTATAGCTATAGCTGTAGCAATACCGAGGGGAATTGAATAAGCTACTGAGACACCTACAGCTATTCCCTCAGGGAAGTTATGTATTAAGATAGCTATAGCGATTAGCCATGTCTTCCTGAGCAAGCGTTTCGCTGATTCAGGTCCTTCATAACCTAAGATCGGGTGCTCATGCGGGATCATCCTCTCGATCGTTAATATAGCCCCGAACCCCAAGATGATCCCTAGGGAGACCGTAGGGAAGGAGGAGACTTCGATCGCTGGGAGGATCAGGCTGGTGAAACTAGCTACTAACATTATCCCCGCGGCGAAGGCCATAGAGAAGTGTAGACTCAGCCTCACTCTACCACTGAATAAGAAGATCATAGCTGCGCCTAAGCTAGTGGTGAGAGCTACGAAAGCTCCAGCTACTGAGCTAGCTACTAAGGGGTCTCCCCAGATCGATGACTCGAGGATAGATGCGATTTGTTGGAGCGATCCCTCTGGGCCCATCTCCCCTCGATACGGGGAATTATTTTAAGAATAGTAGGGCATGAGAAGGGGAGATCGTGATGGTGTTAGAGCCTGGGCTGAAAGGGACATTTGAGTTCAAGGTCGAGGAGAGGTTTTCAACTGGACATATCGGTGTTCAAGTGCTCTCCACACCTGGGATGATAGCTATGATGGAGCTCGCTTCTATGAAGCTCGTCCAACAGTATCTGGATGAGAGGAGCACTACTGTAGGCACTAGGATCTGNGTGGATCATAAAGCGCCAGCGCCTCTCGGAGCTAATTTATCCGTTACCTCTGAGCTCATCTCAGTCGAAGGGAGGAAGCTCGTCTTCAAGGTCTCAGCATACTGGGGGGATAAGCTGATAGGGGAGGGCTCTCACGAGAGGTTCATCGTAGATAAGGAGAGGTTCTCAGCGAAGCTGAAGGAGGAGTTGAAGTGAGATATGGCGAGGAGGTATTGAGGAGACTCTCCGATCTAGAGTTTAAGGAGGATGAGTATGCTTCTTTAGTGGCCTCGAGGTCCTCGAATCCATTCGAAACCCTAGTAGCGACAGTGATATCTCAGAATACCAACGATAAGAATACGATGAGGGCTATGGAGAACCTGAAGAGGAGGCTGGGGGATCTAACCCCGGAAAAGATAGTTAGATTGAGCGATAGGGAACTGGAGGACCTCATAAGGCCCGCTGGCCTATACAAGCAGAAGGCTAAGTATCTGAAGGCTATATCCGAGAGACTATCCGGAGGAGCTTTAGAGGAGATATTGAGCCTCGAGACAGAGGAAGCTAGGAACAAGCTCCTCGAGATCCCTGGAATAGGGCCTAAGACAGCTGACGTACTCCTCAGCTTCATGGGGAAGGAGACGGTAGGCGTGGACAGGCATATAGCGAGAGTCTCATCAAGGCTGGGGATATCAGATGGAAGCTATGAGGGGACTAGAAGAGCCCTCATGAATATCTTCGACAAAAAGGATTATTTGAGGGCCCACCTACTCCTAATAAAACTGGGAAGAGAATATTGTAGGCCGAGAAACCCGAGATGTGGGGAATGCCCGTTAAGAGATCTCTGCGATTTCTCACATTCTCTCAAGCCTGGGGATTCCGATTAAGTCCATCGCCACACCTAAAGTCCCTTTGACAGCGTTGACTAAGTTGAGCCTCGCTGCTCTCTCCTCAGGCCTAGCTGCGCTCAAAACGGGGTGATCCTCGTAGAACTTATTGAATTGGGAGGCGAGCTCATTAGCATAAGAAGCTATTATATCGGGCCTCATGAGCTTGAAGGCGCTCCATACTCTCTCAGGAAACTCAGATATCATTTGCACAATTGTTATCTCAGCATCGCTCTTCAACTCATCTGGGTCGAAATCTTCCGGAACTCCCTGAGCTTTCTTAATTATGTTCAATGCTCTAGTATATGCATACTGAATGAAGGGCCCGCTGTTCTCCTCTAAGTTCAGGACCCTCTCCCACCTGAACTGGACTACTTTATTCGGGGATACGCTAATCAATCCATATCTTAAAGCACCAACAGCGACCTTCTCGCATATCTCCTCATCATATATTCCTCTCTCCTTCAATATCGCTTCAACTCTCCTCTTAGCTTCATCCAGTACTTCATCCAATGTGACGTATAAGCCCCTCCTCCCCGACATCGCTACCCCTACTAAGTTGACCATCTCATAGGAGAGGTGTATCAGCTTATCCGGATCGTGGCCCATTAAAGCGAGGCAGGCCCTAACCCCTTTCTGCTCCATGTTCTGCTCTGAAGCGATGACGTTGTAACAGAGGCTCACGCCCAATCCCTCGAATTTATATAGAGAGTAAGCTACATCAGTCCCCGTATATAACCAAGTCCCATCNGATCTCGTCAGATAGAACTTCCTCGGTATCACCTNCCCTAACCTTCCCTCCCTCTCCAGCTTCGAGATATCGTCCTCGCTCAATTCGAACACCTTCCTCACGTTCTCATCTCCTTTAACTGCCTCCCAAAGATCTACGTAAGCAGCTTTCCCCTCTCTCCTCAAGTAACCTGATCTCTCGAGTCTTTCAATAGCTCTATCGACCCACCCATCCCATATCAACTCGCTCTCCCAATCGAAGCCATCGTAAGTTATGCCTATCCTCTCCAAAGTCTCCAGAAACCCCTTCAATACTGACTCAGTTATTTCCCTGAACATCTGAACGGAATCCCCTTCTCTCCTCTGATATCTCCTGAGGAGGGACATTACTTCCTCCTCGTTCAGTTCCCCTATCCCCAGGAGCTCCGGCTCTATCCTCCCTATACGCTCGACTACTTCCGTCCACTCCTCTAGCCCAGATTCCGAGCTAACTCCATTCTTTATCCTCCAGATCTCTAGAAATGCGTTCGAAATCGCATATATCAGACCGAACCAATGATCTACTTTCCCTTTAGGGTTCAGATCCCTCACTTTAGATCTACCAGCCGCTAATATAGCTACTTGCAAGTTGCAATCGTTGACTAAGTAATGCCTCCTCACATCCCATCCGAGGAAATTGAGTATCCTGGAGAAGGAGTCGCCTATGATAGCGTTCCTCCCGCTCCCCACATGAAGAGGATGAACGGGATTAGCGCTCGTATGCTCTACCATCGCCTTCACTCCCTTCCTCTCCTCCCTCCCTAACTCCTCGCTCGATGCTAGTTTCAGGATGTCCCTGAAGAACCTCGCTCTATCGATCCTCAAGTTCAAGTAGCCACCATCAGTGTACACGCTTGAGGAGTAAGCTACCTTACTCAAGTCAATCCTATCGAGGACAGTTTTAGCAGCTCTCTCAGGATCTGAGTTCAGATCCTTCGCTACCTTGAAACCGACTGGGAGGCCATAGCTCGCGTAATCCTTACGGACTCTCGATACCTGAATTGGGGAGAAGCGAGTAGCAGATCCTAGTTCGCTCAGTACCCTATTCACTTCCTCAGCGAACGTCGACTTAACTGCGCCAAGCGGGTCCTTGGTCATCGATCCACCCTAGGATCAGAGAATATAATGATGTTGCTTTAAGTACTGAGGGAGATATACGGAGGGCCAGAGGGGTCTGACTGCCTTCCAAAGGATATTGAGGGGAGCTCTAGAGCAGATACCTTATGGAGAGGTGACTACCTTCAGGATAATAGCTGAGGCCCTCGGGGATGGGAGAGCTGCTCTAGCCGTCAGGAACGAATGCCTGAAGCTCTCCGAAATCGATCCAGATATCCCATGGTGGAGGGTAATTTCATCTAAGCTAGAGCTAATGCCAGGGGCTGAGGAAAAGCTAAGGGAGGAAGGAGGTATCGAGAGGGCCAAGACGGGGAAGTTCTTCAGGGAATTTGATGTATGGCCTATCTTCAAGGTGATGGCGACAGATCAGATGAAGCTCTCGGAGAGGTTGATTTTGAGCGAATTGGGGGATGTGAGCATAGCAGCTGGCGTTGATGTGAGCTACATAGATGATAGGGCCGTGGCTTGTTGCGTGACTGTCGATGAAGAGCTCAGGATCGTAGAAGTGAGGTTCGAGAGGTTCTCGCCCCAGATACCTTACGTACCGACTTACTTAGCTTTCAGGGAATTGAGAGGGATGCTACCAGCAGCTATGAAGTGCGACTTCGATGTAATATTCGTGGATGGTCATGGTGTACTTCATCCCAGGGGCCTGGGGGAAGCTTCTCATTTAGGCCTGCTCTTGGGTAAGCCATCTATAGGGGTAGCGAAATCGAAGCTAGTCGGAGAGATAGAAGGGAGTCACGTTAAATTCATGGGTAAGGAGATCGCTGCCCTGCATAGAGGCGGGTTCATATCGCCAGGGCATCTATCGAACCTAGAATCAGCTTTAAAAGCAGCTATAAAATTTTGGAGGGAGGGAAACCAGCCCTTACCTTTGAAAATCGCCCATTCCCTCTCTAAGAGTGCTAAATTCTCAAATTAATTTGATGAGGCTTATCCTCCTCTAAACTCACCTCTAAAACTGTTTCCTTACCTTCAGGAGGTATGACCAGTATCTGGATATCTATCTGCCTTTGGGAAGTTATCTTCCCCTCTAAGTATCTCCTATCGTATCTGAACGCCCCTTTCACGCCCTGCAACCCCTCGAGCCTCTCTATCATCTTAGATGGAGTGGTGATCCATATCTCCCTACTTGAGGCCTCATTTATAGCTGTTAAGACACTTAGCTCTGTCATAGCATCCAAACTGACGAAACTCCCCCTCTTAGCTATTTCCTCCATGACTTCAGCTATCCTCTCCCTCCTCACCCTCCCCACGGTGGGGATGCTCCATAGCGATCCTATCTTGAGGGGCCTCGAGACCCCTAGGGGATATCCGAAGCCCTGATATATCTCACCGACTATCGCGTATCTAGCTTTCACGAACATAGCTGATTCGAGAGCATCATTTACCGTCGATTCAATGCTCCTGAACCTTATTCCGAGGTCTCCCCTCTTCAAGGTCTCTGCTAATTCCCTGTACTCATCGAGTATGACGTCATGGCTCACAGATGCTTTAGGGGAGGCTAGAAGGCCCACTTCATGACCGTTCTCCTCTAAGTTGAGCAAGCTCTCCCCTATGCTCGATGGACTATAATCCTCACCCCTTCCTGTAAAAAATGTTATTGAATCTTGGACTTTGCTTATTCTTTCTATCCAAATCTCTCTCTTTCTTAGAATATTTTTAAGCTTCCCTATGAGGGATCCGCTCCTCCCTATCCTCTGGACTGGTACGGAGATAGCTAAAGCTCCCCTCCTCCCGGGAGGGGATACCCTCTTGAGCACGAGGGGAAGGCCCTCTGACTTATGAAGCATGAGTATGAGGCTGAGGAGGAGCCTAGCGTGAAGATCAGCCGCAGGTATCTTTGCCTCAGCACCTCTTATCTCCGATATCGCTGCTAGATTTATCCTATTATCTGGAGTCTTCACTTGCTTTATCCCTAGAGATAGCTCAGCTCCCATCAGGAAGTAAGCTACTGTCCTGAAGAGATCGTAACCTATCAATATATTCCCATCCTTCCTGAAGATCGGATTAGTCCTCGAAAGCCTCTCACAATCGAAACTGTATTTGGATCCGAAGAAAGGGGATCTCTCCTTATTTAGCTCGAGGAAACCGGAGGGCATAGGAGGGGATCTCTTGACCTCCACTTTATCGCCACCGAAATAAGCTAGTGCCGCACTCCCTACGAATATAGATGGCGTGACAACGGGTACGAATTCGGATTCCTCTGGGAATATCGAGACCATATGCTTTATCGGGTCGGGCTCATAGACCTCCTCCCAGAAGAGCCCAAGAAAGTTCAGAGTATACCTAATCGCTTCCCTCACTCTGGGGTCTCTCGACCTTATGACAGCGATGTTCGTCGGAACCACTCCCCCTCATGGGGTGGTGGGGCCGGTGGGACTCGAACCCACGTCTTACGGGTGTCCCCCTCAGTGCTCCAGGGACTGGAGCCCGCCGCCCTACCTTTCCAGGGCATGACCCCTATATCATAGGGGGACGCCAGGCTGGGCCACGGCCCCTCACCAGATCTCGCGTGGAGATTATATAAAGTTAAAGGGGGATGCCTCTCTACCCAACTATATAGATTTATGTCCGTCTAGGATCCTGAGCAGAGGGAAAGAAAATGAGATGTGCTTACTGCAACAAAGAGGCGAAGATATATGTGGAAAACCTTGGCTCTTGGGTCTGTGAGGATCATTTCGAGAGATACTTCCTTAAGAGAGTTGATAGAGTGCTGAGGAGAGTTAGGAGAGGTAGTTCCCTCTTATTCGGGATATCCGGTGGGAAGGACTCTGTCGCTGCAATACACTCAACTAGTCTCCTCAATGAGAAGTATGGATTCAGAATAGGGGCTGTAATAATAGATACGGGTTCAGATGAGTGCTTGAGGGTCTTCAACGAGTTGAAGGATATTTTGAGCTTCGAAGGGGAGGTCCTTAGCTTGAAGGATTGGGGGATAGAGATCCCGCGAGATCCCAAGCTCGCTTGTTTCATCTGCGGGATCGTCAATAGGTACTTATTGAATAGATACGCTGTTGAGAGAGGGTATGATTACGTCGCTACTGGTCATAACTTGGATGATATGGCATATTTCGGCTTAAATAATCTCATAAAGCACTCCTTAGATTACCTCCTATATCAATATGATTCAGTGACAGAGCCTATACCTGAGCTGAGGATGGCGGGGAAGGTCAAGCCCCTCTTCTGGTTGAGCGATTCCGATTCTCTGAATTACGTCACGCTAGAGGGACTCCCCAGATGCAGTACTAAGTGCCCCGAGGGGTTGGATAAGCAAGCGATTATCAAACCTATATTATATGAGATAAGGAAGAAATGGCCTCCTTCTCTAGTGAACTTCGTTAGCAGCATCAGAGAACTAGTGAAAATGGCTGAACATCCCCAGAGGAAGGTGAACTTATGTGAGAGATGCGGATATCCGACATCCGGGAAGATATGTGCCTTCTGTAGGCTTAAGGAATCGATAGGGGGTCTGAGATGAGGCTATTCGATGTACATTGCCATTTAGAGGATGAATCCTTCGATGAGGATAGAGAAGAGGTATTGAAGAGGGCTAGGAAAGCCGGTATCGTGGGGATCGTGACATCACCATTGGATAGGGAAGATTCGATCAAAGCTCTTTCCCTCTTCTCAGGGAACGATTTAGTCAAGGTATCTATAGGCCTCGATGTGAGCTATTACGGGGATGAGGAAGAGATAGAGGGAACTATCGAGCTCATACTGGAGAATAGGGATGAGATAGTGGCCATAGGTGAAGTCGGTCTAGATTATAGGGTCGCCTCGATGGGAGGCCCCGGGAAGGAGAGGCAGAAGGAGGTCTTCAGGAGGTTCATAAGGCTATCCGAGGAGTTGGATAAACCGTTAGTGGTCCACAGCTTATGGGCTCAGAGGCCCGTCCTCAAGGTCTTAGATGAGGAAGGAGTCACTAGAGTTATCTTACATGCATTCGGAGGGAAAGAAAGCGATGTTGAGTTCGCTGTCAGTAAGGGGTTCCTCATAAGCATACCTACGAATGTAGTCAGATCTTCTAATGTCAGATCGGTAGCTGAAGCTACTCCTTTGGAGAGTATGGTGCTAGAATCAGATTCTCCAGTCTTAGCTCCAGATGGGGGGAGGAACGAGCCCTCCAATATAGTGCGATCAGTGGATTTCATATCGAAGCTCAAGGGATGCAGTCCTGAGGAACTCTCGGATATAACTACGAGTAACGCTAAGAGGGTGTATGGTATTTGAGGATCGCTTATGATCTCATAGGATCTAGGGAGACTGGGGCTGTCGCTATAGTCGATGTCCCAGAGGGGATGGACCCCCTGAGGGTAGCGGAGGAGATATTGAGGAGGCATCCTCACGTCAAGTCCGTCTTGAGGAAGGCTGGAGGTAGGGAGGGCGATTACAGGACGAGGCCCCTAGAACTCATAGCGGGATCCGAGGATACGGAAGTCATACATAAGGAACATGGATACAAGCTTAAACTCGACCCTAAACTCGTTTACTTCTCCCCTAGAGAGGCAACTGAGAGGCAGTTGCTCTCAGATTTAGTTGAGGATGGGGAGCTCGTATTCCTGATGTTCGCTGGTGTGGGGCCTTATGCTATCGCTATAGCTAGGAGGAAATCCGTCCAGATAGTGGGGGTGGAGATAAACAGTATCGCAGTCAGGTACTTCCAGGAGAATATTAAGATTAATGGATTGAGCCATAAGATCTTCCCAATAGAGGGAGATGTCTCTTATTTAGCTCCAGCTATGAGAGGGAGGTTCGATAGGGTCCTGATGCCCCTCCCTCTAGGTGCTTACCGCTTCATAAGGGAGGCCCTGATCTCACTCAAGGAAGGGGGAGGTTACGTCCACTTCTATTACTGGGGTGGAGGGGATGCCCTGAAGCAAGCTGAATCCTTATTTAAGAGGGAGGCTGCGAGTTTCGGACTCGAAGCTAAATCGATTGGCTTCAGAGTCGTCTCAAGCTATGCTCCAAGGGTCGAAAAAATCAGGATCGATTTTTTCGTAAAACCCATGTTAGTTAAATGAAACGACCAGGCAGGATTATATAATCGGGGCTAGGTAGAGTAAGGGACCCTCGGGACCTCTGAAGGGGGAAATAGGGATGGAAGGTAAGACGCTTATCTCAGATAAGATTCAGGTCAAATTTCAGGAACATCTAAATTATCTGAATAAGTTATACCCATATGAAGAGTCCCCTTTTCATAAGCTCTCTACCTCCTACAAGAGGATGGTCGAAGCTATCAGGGAGGTCCCCAGGCTCCTCTCCGATGGCCTATCCGAGCTCTTCATGAGCCAAAAACAGGAGATCTTGAACCATTTCTCTGAGGATATAAGGTTCCTAATAAGCTCTGGAAATTTAAGGGAGCTGGATGATGGCGAGATAGAGACAATACTGAGCTTTCTAGGGGACCTAATCGATTCGATATATACGATGGTGATCAGGAGGGCCTCTAACGATATTCACAATTACCTGAGATGGACTCCCGAGCTCGGAAATACGGGAGATAACTTGATTAAGAGTTGTGAGCTCTTCTATAAGGAGCTATTGGAGGAAATAGCTAAGGCTAAAGCTGAGAGAGATATCTATAGGGAGAGAGCTGAGTCCATGGAATCTCTTGATGTGATAGTGACGGGGAAGTATAAGATACTTGAGCTCCTCGAGAGAGACGGCAAATCCCTGAAGCCCGTAGAGATAGCGAGTAAGCTGAATCTCAGCGAGGTGACCGTGAGGAAGTACATAAAGGAACTAGTTGAGGAGGGGCTGATAATAAAGAACGATAAGACTAGACCTTACACATACTCCTTAGGTGATCCGAATTGGAGAGCGAGATTGAGGAGAAAGGAAAAGAGCTTATAATCCTGGTCTCACCTATATGCGAGGAATCTTTAGAGGCTTCGATGAAGTTGAGGGAATGGGCGCGTGAAAGAGGCTATTCCGTGAGGGAGATCTCAGCTCTAGAGGATGAAGGTTTGAGCATCATAATCGATCTCAATATAAAGAGGTTACCCGCTCTTATCTCGAACGGTAAGCTGATTTCTCAAGGTAGGATTCCTGAGGACCTCGATTCCCTCTTGGGAGATCTCGTTTGAGGACGGATGTCCTAATAGTAGGGGGAGGTATAGCTGGCTCTACTCTCGCCTCCATCTTATCCTCCAAGGGCTTCGATGTAACTATAGTTGAGAGGAAGCCGAGGATAGGCTACCCTCATCACTGCTCCGGCATCCTGGGGTTCGACGCGATAAGGGAGCTCGTGAGATTCTCAGAGGATTGGGTCCTATCTGAGATAAATAGGGCTACCTTCATCTCCCCCGGGGGCTTGAAGATCGAGATAAATAAGCCGCTCGCGAAGGTCGTGGATAGGTCCATGATGGATCGAGAGACGTGGGAGCATGCTCTCTCGCTCGGAGCTAAGGGTATGTTATCGACACCATTCAAGGGACTGGCATCTAGGGATGAAGCTATCGTGAAGGGGGGGACTATATCTTTCGATCTCATAGTCGGCGCAGACGGATCCCTCTCATCAGTAGCTAGAGCCTTCGGGTTGAAGGAATTGGAAACCGAGTTAGGATTACAGAGGAAGTGTGAGGGGGATATAGGGGATGGATACTTGGTTAGAATTTTGAGAGGGAGCAATTTCTCCTGGATACAGCCTTGGGGAGATTGCGTGAAAGTAGGGGCTATAGGTGAATTTGGAGAGGTAATGGAGGTCATAAGAAGCTGCGAAGCTCCTATAGGGAAAATTGAGGGCAATCTAATACCAAGAAGGCTTAGAAAAAGGTTTTACGGTGAGAATTTCGCTCTAGTAGGGGATGCCGCTGGTCAAGTTAAGCCGCTAAGTAGAGGGGGCGTCCTCTTCGCCGTAAGAGCTGCTAAGATCCTAGCTGAGGAGTTCGAGTCAGGCGGAGTGAGGAGACTCCGCTCCTATGAGAGGAGATGGCGAGAGATGAACCGCAGGGAGGTAGCGTTAGGGATCGTCGCGAGGAGGTACTTAGAGGGGTTATCCAACAAGGATTTGGATAATATTTTCCTATTTTTAAGGGATTTCGAAGATATTATTCAGGAAAGTTTCGAGACGGATAGGCAAATTTCCCCACTCAGTAGGCTACCCAAGGCCAAAGTTCTTAAGCTGGCCCTCATGAAACCTAGGGCAACGCTCTGTGCTATGATAGAGTTAATGAGGCAAATGGTGGTAACATGGTGACGATATCTAGTGCTCTACTCGGTCTAGCCACTTTCCTGATCTCGATAACCCTCATCAAGAGATACTCGAACATCCCCGAGGTTACATCGATCTTGATGAGCCTCAATATAGGCATATACTTCCTCACATCCCCTGCTTTAGTATTCGCTGACAGCCCCATTCTGTTCAGATACGGTAGCTCCGGCTCTTACTTAATCTCCGGGAGGTATGAGACCTTAATAACTTCTATGTTCCTACATGCTAATCTAATACACTTATTCCTCAATATGTACGCTCTTTACATCCTGGGGAAGGTGGCTGAGATATCCCTCGGGAGAGCTAAATTCATCTCCCTCTACTTCCTCTCAGGGCTGGTCGGCAATCTCCTCTCCTGCATAATTGACACAGGTAGCGTGAGCGTCGGGGCTTCGGGAGCTGTCATGGGACTCCTCGGCTACATAGTAGCTATGGAGTATAGAGTGACGGGGAAGTTCAATCCATCCACAGTGCTCTTAGCTATCTTCGTCATATTCGGTGGCTTCTCCGCTAATGTAGATGTTTTAGCTCATCTAGGCGGTTTCCTAGTGGGGTTGGGGTTGGGACTCTCCAGAGCTCCTGCATGGTGAGAGGATGTTAGTGAGGCTGATCCCATTCGGTTTCGTGTACTACTGGATCCTCGAGTACCTCAGTGAGAACCTCCCTAAAGCGTATGGAGTTGAAGTCATAGTCAATAAGGGCTCTCTCACGATCCCAAAATTCGTTTATGATGCTGTTAGTTCTCAGATAATGAGCGAGAAGTTCTTAGATTACTTGAGGGCCGTGGATAATTGGCCCAGAAATGAGAAGATATTAGCCATAGTAGATGGAGATGCTTACGCTAGGGGCACGAACTTCGTCTTCGGTCAAGCTGAAGTCGGAGGTAGGTTCGGGGCGGTCTTCATAGCTAGGTTGAATCCCTCCTTCTACGGTGGTCCTGAGAACGACGGCCTATTCCTCTTGAGGATATTGAAAGAAGCATCTCATGAGCTCGGCCATATGTTGGGGCTAGGTCATTGCGATAACGCTAGGTGCGTCATGAGCTTCAGTAACTCCATATGGGAAGTGGATAGGAAGGGCTGGATGCCTTGTGATAAGTGCAGGAGGTCGATGGGCTTTGATTCCCAAGCTTGATGAATACGATCTCCTCATTTTAGATATAGATGGAGTCGTTTGGCTGGATGGGGAGCCTATAGAGAGCTCTATAAGGGCTATAAATGAGATGAGATCTGAGATTAAGATAGTATTCTTGACGAATAACTCCACGAGACATAGGAGGGCTATCGCGAGCTTATTGAGGGATATAGGAATACCATGGGTCTCTGAGAGGGATATATTTACGAGCGCGAGCGTCCTAGCTAGTCTATCCAGTGAGTTGGGGATAAGGAATTGCTACGTCGTGGGAGAATCTGGGCTCATTATGGAACTTGAAGAAGTCGGCATCGAGATATCTGATGAGGGTGATGTATGCGTGGGCTTAGATAGAAGCTTTAACTATGAGAAGCTCAAGATAGCTGTGAGGAACATATTATCGGGAGCTATGTTCTTAGCTACGAATTACGATAGGCTCCTGCCCACTCAGGAAGGAGCTATTCCAGGTGCTGCATCTATGGTCTCAGCTATCTCCGCTGCTTGCGGCAGGGAGCCGGATATAATCGTCGGTAAGCCGAACCCGATAATGTTCTTACACGCTTCAGCGAGCGTAGGTGCTAAGAGGCCCCTAGTCATAGGGGATAGCGTGGAGACGGATATCTTAGGGGCTATGAGGGCTGGTATGGACTCAGCCTTGCTGCTCAGGGAAGGGAGGGGAGGGACCGGGCCACGCCCGAGATACGTGTTGAGGGATCTGGAGGAGTTGATCCGCTGAGGGTAAAGGGAGCTTACGTGATCATAATGAGGTCCTCAGGTGGTTCTCTGAGGATAGGGGCTCTCGGGACCTTCGAGATACCTAAGGGGACTCTCGCTTACGTGGGCTCAGCCTATGGGCCCGGTGGCTTACTGGCTAGGGTATCGAGACATCTCAGGAAGGGGAAGCGTCTGAGGTGGCATATAGATTACCTCACTGAGAGCGGGATCGTAGAGATCGAGGAGATACTAGCTATCCCCTCAGCTTGGGAGAGAGATTTAGTGAGGGTTTTAATGGAATTCGGTAACCCCATCATACCTGGTTTCGGTTGCTCAGATCATAAGGATGATAAATCCCATCTATTCTCATTGAAAGATCCGAATTCCCTGAGGGCCTTCTTAAGGGAGAGATATCCCCTTCACGAGCTTCACAATAAGCCTAAGTCTTTAGGGGATATGTAAAAGTTGAGTTTACACGTATGGTAATCCCTTATCACTTGCCTCGCTGCTTCCTCGACCCTCAGCTCCCCTCTGCTCACCCATCCCCTCTTCCTAGCTAATTCCTCAATTATAGTGAAGGGGTCGCTCCCCTCAATACCGTAAGCCCTCTTTATTGAGCTGGGGTCCGCTCTCAGAGCTCTCTCAATTAGAGATGAAGCCACTTCAATCGGATTACTTAACTTCTCAGGAGGGCATCCCCTTATCGCTACCTCCAGGGGGCCGCCCTCTATCGGGATTATACCTGGGGAATCTATGAGATAAAGCTTCCTCTCTATCCTGAAGAGCTGAAAGCTCCTCGTATATCCAGGATTCCCTGGTATCGGGCTCGTCGATGCTGAAGACCTCCCCTTCAGCACATTTATTATGGAGCTCTTTCCCACCTTCGGAAATCCAACGACCAATACTACAGCTGGGAATTCAGGTGCCTCTCCCTTTATGAATCTCCTCAATTTCATCGTTCCCATTCTCTCCCTAGCGCTTATATAAGTCGCTTTCAGCCCCTCCTTCCTGAATACCTCGACCCACTCATCCAGAACCTCTCTTGGGGCTAAATCCGACTTATTCATCACTAATATCACTTTCTTTCCCATAGAGGAAGCTATTTCCTCGATCCTCCTACTCCTAGTAGTCCACGGATCTCTAGCATCTAGCACCTCTAGTATCAAGTTGGCCTTACTCATAGCCCCTTTTATCTCTCCGAACTCAGCGAGCCTCATCGATTAGATCTCCACTCTCGCTTTATCACGTTATCGATAGGGATGAATTTATATCCTTCAGCCTCAGGGCAGGATGCGGATTGATAAGCATAGTGATCCCCACATTCAATGAGAAGGAGAACCTGAAGGAGCTGCTGAGGAGGATAGACTCCTCCCTCAGTGGTATCGAGTACGAAGTGATAATAGTTGATGATAACTCACCTGATGGGACCGCTGAAGAGGCATTGAAGCTCTCAGAGAGGTATCCAGTGAGGGTGATGCTGAGGGCTGAGAAGCTAGGCCTCTCCTCAGCTGTCCTCGATGGGATGAAGATGGCTAGAGGTGAGGTAATATGTGTGATGGATGCCGACCTCCAACATCCACCCGAATTGTTGAGAGAGCTATATGAGAGGATCCTCGAGAACGAAATAGTGATCGCATCTAGGTACGTTAAGGGGGGTTCAGTCGAGGGGTGGAGCCCCCTCAGGAAGTTCATATCTCGGGCTTCAATATTATTGGCCAGGCTCCTCATCCCTAAGGTCAGGAGGATAAGGGATACATCCTCGGGATACTTCATGATCAGGAGGGAGTGCATCGACCCTGAGCTGAATCCCAGGGGTTTCAAGATCCTCCTCGAGATATTGGCTAAGACTGAATGCACTAGAATTTACGAGGTCCCCTATTCCTTCGGCTTGAGGAGATCTGGGGAATCTAAATTGGGATTAGGGACTATGATCAATTACGCACTGCAGTTACTGGAGCTCTCCTCTCCTTTCATTAGATTCTCCATCATAGGGGCTCTGGGCACTCTCGTCAACCTCCTCTCATTATACGTGATGAGGTACTTGATCGGATTCGAGCATGAATTAGCTTCTATAATCGCTATAGAGATCTCACTCTTGAATAACTTCACCCTCAACGACATCTGGACGTTCAGGAAGAGGAGGAGAGGAAGCTTCCTCAGTTCCCTCCTCAATTACCATATAGCCAACCTTCTGGGGATAATCACGCAATTCTCCGTTTCCATGTCACTCTACAGGTTCATCGGGGTGGAATCCATCCTCTCTCAGTTCATCGGAATAATAGTAGGGTTTATCGTGAATTACTCCTTGAGCAAGAGGATAGTCTGGTGGTAGGATGAGGTCTTTCACACTCGGCTTAATGATATCGATAGTTCTAGCCTCTTCCTTCTTCATATACGCTTACAGCGAGGCCTCTTCCCCTAAGTACAGGGGAGATGATTATTACGTGAGCGATGAAGTCTGGTACGTCACTTCATCGAGGAACTTGCTCCATGAAGTCTTCAGCTTGCATCCCAAGTACTCAGTGGGCGGCTACGTCTTCGCTACTATCTCCTTCCATTCTGAGAGCGATCTCATGGAGCATTTAGAAGATCTCGACTCAATGTTGAGATCCATAGGTGGAGAGATAGTCAGAGCTAATTACACTGTGACAGGGGATAGGATAGCAGTTATCTGGGTCATGGTCCCCGAATCAAACTCCTCCAAACTCGAAAAAATAGGGTATGCTAAAGTTAGATATGGTTTTGAATATCCATCCAAATCTGGGATATTGGATTATCTTAACTTAGAACATCCACCTCTCGGAAAGTATATGATAATGCTATCTATGATGCTCTTGGGGGATTCCCCAGCTAACTGGAGGATTCCTGGAATCTTGGAGGGATCTATCATAATAATCTTAGTTTATTTAATCGTTTCTAGACTCCTAAATCCTTTTTGGGGGGTAATAGCGTCCATATCAATAGTCCTCGATCCGATATTCCATGCTATGAGTATAGTCGCTATGCTAGACATACATCTCACCTTCTTCACCGCTCTATGCCTCCTCTTCCTCGTCTACGACAGACCATTAGCAGCTTCTATATCCTCTTGGCTCGCTTTCTCAGTCAAGTTCAGTGGGCTCTTCCCAGTCGCGTGCACTTACCTCTACCTCAGGATCTACAGGGGAGAGAGACCCCTGAGAGCTCTGGCAATTTCAATATTGCCTAGCTTAGTCTATTTAGCTCTCTCAATGCCTCTCATAAATTACTTAGGCCCAGAGAGATGGATCCAGGAGAACTTGAATGCAGCAGCTTGGCACACGACTAGTAGGGGGAGCGGGCCCACTCCATCCCCTCCTTGGGCTTGGTTCCTCAATCTAGCTCCTATGGCCCTTCACTTGAATCCAGATCTAATCGCTAGAGTCAACTTCGTGTCCTATATTTTCTCATTCGTCTTCACTATACTCCTCTTCCCCCTGATGCTGAAGAGGGAGAGGCTCTACATACCGATGATGATGATCCTCTCAATAGTACTAGGTTACACTGCAGTATATATAGCTGGTAACAGAACTCTTTACAGTTTTTACGCTGTTCAGCTCTCTCCTTCAGTCGCCTCAGCCTTCTCAATCTCCCTCTTCTACCTAATTATGGAGGACCTCGGGGGTATTGTGAGGAGGGAGTGGAGATCCCTCTTGGACGCGATCTTCGGGGATAAAATCGAGCTCCCGGAGGAGGTAAAGCCATTCCTCTCTTTGAGAGGAGATAGGTCATTTTATATGCTTAACATGACTCTCCCAGTCTTAGTCTCGATAATACTGCACCATAATTTCTATCTCCCAGGAAGCCCTGTGTTCTTTACTAATGTGAGGGATTTCGGGCTCTCAGGGGTCCTCAGCGATCTCCTAATGAGATCGTCAGATAAGATATGGATAAGGGAACTCATCTTCTCCTCTATAACTATAATATCAGCTCTGATAATCTCTCTCGACTTAGCGGAGCTCGGCTCCAAATATCCGATCCCCATATCTTTGATAGTGCTATCCGGTTATGACTGGACCCTCTTATCCCTAGCCCTAGCTCTGGAATCGATCTCGTTGATGGGGAGGGGTAAGAAGATTCCTTCCATTATCCTCGCTGTATTATCTTGCTCATTGAACCCGATTAACATCTTATTGTTCCCAATGATCCTGAGAAAAAGATCTTCCATAATATTCGCTTTATCCCTAATACCTCTCTCACTCCTCTCATGGCCAGAAGAGGGAACGGGTGGGCTTCTCCAGGGCTTCGCGGGAGCTTATACTCCAGCGATAGCTTTAACAACCTCTATAATTGTGACATCTTACTTGATGAAGTATAGCGTTTTCTGGAGCTCAGTCTCAGGGATGGGCTTAACGCTCCTCCTCTCAGGGGTCAAGCAATCCTGGGGCCTCACGGCGCTAGCCCTCATATCTAAGACTCCATCGACCCCATTAATTGAACTTCTCTTATCGATCTCCTTAATAACATATAATAATCCTTCCTTCTTCTCCGGAGTGTTGTTTAAGTGCAATCCGTCTAGCCCTAAGGACGCTTGCTCAGATCCCTCGATATCGATGGTCCTCTCCTCTCTAGCGATTATATACTTAGGGTTGAGGGGGTTGTACCGTGAGAATAAAATTAATCAGAATTAGTTCACTCAGAATGAATTCATTTTTTCATTGAATAAAATTATTTTTTCTTAAAAAATTCTCGCGAGAGTGATCTCGCCTTTTACGTGAAAAGTTTTATTATTTCATAGATTCGGAACTCGGGATGCGTCATGGACGACCTAGAGAAGCTATTCAATCCATCTTCGATAGCGGTAGTTGGAGCATCGAAGGACCCCAGTAAGATAGGATCTCAGATTTTAAGGAATCTCCTGGGATATGGGTTCAAGGGAAAGATTTACCCTATAAATCCGACTGCAGATGAGTTGATGGGGCTCAAATGCTATCCTAAGGTGTCTGACGTACCTGATAAAGTGGATGTAGCTGTAATATCCGTACCATCCGATAAAGTATTGGGAGTGATAGACGACTGCGGTAAGGCTGGCGTTAAGTTCGCTGTCGTCATAACTTCAGGATTCAAGGAGGTAGGAAATGAGGAGTTAGAAGAGGAGTTAGTGAGGAGAGCCCACAGTTATGGGATGAGAGTACTGGGACCTAATATATTCGGCTACCTCTACGCTCCAGCTAGACTCAACGCTACTTTCGGACCTAAGGATGTGCTCTCAGGGAACGTAGCTTTCATCTCGCAGAGTGGGGCATTGGGGATAGCTTTGATGGGATATACAGTCGTTGAGAACATAGGTATCTCTTCTATAGTGAGTGTGGGTAATAAAGCTGATCTCGATGATGTGGATCTCCTCGATTTCTTCGATAGAGATCCGAACACTAAGGTCATAATGATATACTTAGAGGGGATAGCCCCTGGTAGGGGGAGGAAGTTCATTGACGTAGCCTCTAGAGTGAGTTTGAGGAAGCCCATAATAGTGATAAAAGCGGGAAGGACTGAAGTAGGCGCTAGAGCTGCTGCAAGCCATACAGGATCGATCGCTGGAAGCGTAGCTATCTATGAGAGCGCTTTCAAGCAGAGCGGGATCCTGATGGCGAAGAGCGTTGAAGATGCTTTCGATTGGACGAAAGCTCTCGCATGGAACCCCATTCCAGAGGGTGAGAGGCTCATCGTTTTAACTAATGGAGGAGGGGCTGGTGTCCAATCGACTGATACTTTCGCTGATAATGGAGTTTACCTTAACAAGCCTCCAGAGAGCTTAATTCAGGAGATAAAGAAGTTCACTCCGCCCTTCGCTTCCTTCGCGAATCCGATAGATATGACGGGGATGGCTCCGGATGATTGGTACTATATGGGAACACTAGCTGCCCTCAAGAACCCTGATGTAGATGCTCTGACAGTCCTATACTGTCAGACTGCAGTAACTACACCTATGGGAGTCGCGAAGGGGATAGTGGATGCGATAAGGGAAGCTGGGAACAACAAGCCAGTGACAGTAGGGATGGTCGGAGGCCCTGAGGTAGCTGAAGCAGTGAGCTTCCTCAACAAACAGAGAGTAGCTGCTTATCCAACTCCGGAGAGGGCTTCTTCAGCTATGTCAGCTCTCTATGCATACGCTAGAGCGAGGAGCTACGTGATGAAGAGTCTCGCGATGAGGTGATGCGGTGACGTTCATCGTAAGGGAGATCGCTGAAGGCGTTATTCTCTTCAGGATATTGAATAAGATAACTGAAAAATTTGAAAATTTCTGGCCAATTCCCCGGGGTACATCTTATAATTTTTACATAGTGAGGGGGAAGGATCGCACAGCTCTGATAGATGGAGTTGATGCTAGATTCTCGGATGAGTTCTTCAGGGCTTTAGAGGAGAGGGTTAAGGTAGAGGAGATAGATTACGTGATAACTCAGCACTCAGAACCAGACCACTCCGGTACTCTGGCTGAAGTGATGAGGAGGGCTAGTGGAGCTGAGTTGCTGGGCACGAAACAAGCTTTAGCTATAGGGACCTCTCTCTCCGATTACCCAATCGAGAGAGCTAGGGAGATACGAGATAACGAGAGGCTTGAGCTCGGTGGCAAGACCCTGAGGTTCGTAGTAGCTCCTATGATACACTGGCCCGATACGATGATGACCTTCTTGGAGGAGGATCGCATATTATTCACGTGCGATCTCTTCGGATCCCACGGAGCGAGCGAGAAGGTCTACTTCGATGAGGATGACTTCGAGCTCGCAGATTATTACGCCTCGATACTGATGCCTTTCTCAGCTATGGTAACTAATGCGCTTCAGAAAGTGAGGTCCCTCGAGCCTGAGATCTTAGCCCCGAGCCACGGCGCTCTCCACAGGCATGTAGATTCCATATTGAGGACTTACGAGGAATGGGCATCTTGGAAACCGAAAGGTAGAGCTCTGATCGTAGTAGGGAGTCAATATGGGAACTCAGAGATCTTAGCGAGGGAAGCTGCTGATGGATTCAGGGAAGAGGGGATCGAGGCCACTCTAGTCGATAGCTCTTACGCCCATCCTGACGATCTACTGGCACTCACGCTAGAGTCATCAGCTATCCTCATAGTGTCCGCTACTCACAATGGGAGGCCCTTCCTAGGAGTGCGATACTATTTGGATCTACTGGAGGAATATAAGCCCAAAAATAGGGTCTTTGGTGTCATAGGGACTTTCGGATGGGGAGGAGGTGCTGGTAAGTATATAAGGGATTTCCTGGAGTCTCTCAAGATACCTGTAGTAGCTTCTATGGAGGCTAAGGGGAAGCCGGGGGAGAGGGAGCTTAAGGAGGCTAGGGAAATAGGGAAGCTCCTCGCTATTGAGGCGAAGAAGCTCCTGAAGTGAGCTACCTCAATTTTTATCCCTTAGAAACCTCTTGGAAGGTTCTTTGAAGCTCCTTGAGGATGATGAAAGGATGCTTCCTCAATCTATCCCTCGAAACTCCCTTTTCCAGAGCTAGGAATGACTCCAATAGAGCTATCCCCTTAGCTATCCCACGTAACCTCCCCGCTGGCCCGAATATGAGGAAATCTGCACCTCTCATCCTCAAATAGGCTAGAGCTGAGATTAGCATCGGATAAGCATCATCCCCATACCTCTTCTTGCTTAAGAATGATAGGGCATTAGCTGGGGCGCAGCCGACCTTATATCCATGTTCCTTGAGGAAACTCAGAGATTCGGCTGCTATGTGGAGGGATGCTGGATCTAAGACCACTACATCTATCATGAAGTCATCCAATCCCGCTTCTTCAGCCTTAGGCAGGAGGTCCTCACGGATTATCTTGAGCTTGTTCTCTTTCTTCATGCTCTCCAAAGCGTCCCTAGGATCGAAGGCGACTAGGACCGCTGACTTTATTCCAGATTCCCTTATCGCCCCCAGTTCCTCCCTTCCAGCGTCTGGGTAGATCGCATTCGCTATAGCTAGATCTTGAATCCCCAGCTCCCTGACCTTCCTGTAGGAACGGATCCTCACCTCTGGGCTTATACCGTCAACGAATATAGGGATGTTGAAGCTCGAAGCGAACTTCAGATATGGCTCAGCAGCTTCTGCAGAAGATATCATGACATCTAAAGCATAAGGGATATTGAGAGATCTAGCGGACTCTAAATCAACTTCTACTAACCTCCTCTCCCCTTCCTCATCGAATATCCCCTTGTCGTGATCTAAGACCCTCTTATCCCCCTTATAGAAGATAGAAGCTACCATCAGGACCGGCTCCATTCAATTCACCTCAGTATCTCTAGAGCTTTAGATACCCCCTTTGGGGAGCTTATGATCACTCCTCTCACTCTAGTCTTGTTTATGTCTTGAAGTAGCGCCTTATAATCTACTTTTCTCACTTCATTCAGCCCCATCTCCCTGAGGACATTGAGATCTAGATCCTCCATCCCCGGCATTATCATAGTATAGAGGGGGATATCCCCGAGGAAGTCGAGCAGTTCAGATAACTCCTCGACATCTTGTATAGGTTGAGTGACGACGAAATCAGCTCCAGCCTCTATCTTCGCCCTCAAGGTCTCACTAGGCTTTATATACGTAGCGACGCCCACATCGATATCTATGCCATACTCCTTTATCAATTCTATAGCCCTGACGGGATTCAGGGATGTGGGCATCCCTATGGACGGTAGGTCTCCCCTCACTATGACTACCCTCTTTATGCCAACTTCGGAGAGAGCCATTATCTCCGAGATGAAACCCAGCTCACTCCTATCCATTACTCTGTAATTCGGGATGGCTTCCAACCCCAGGCCCTTAGCTACCACAGAGAGTATGAGGGGGGATGGGAGGGGCCTCCCGAAGGGGCATTCTGGGAGGGAGATGAAATCCGCATAACCTATGACACTCGAGAGGGACCTGAGGAACCTGGGGAGATTCGAAGGTACTATCTCTATACCTATCTCCAATCAAGATCACCTCCTAAAATCTGAAATTTTTGAGTAAATATTGATGTAAATCCGGAATGCAGGGTGAATAATAGCATAAATAACTAGGTACCCCCCGAACGATCTCAGATCCATTAGCCCTCAGCTTGAATCCCAACATTAATAAACCCTTCCTTCCATGCTACTAGGTGTCATGATTGGCCAGAAGACAAAATCCCGGGGATGATGAAAAGGAAAGCAGAGATGTGACTTTGATAGTAGCTGATATAATAAAGCAGGCTGATTTCGGCAGGGGAATAGTAAGATTAGATCCAGAGATCATGAAGCAGTTGGATCTGACGAGCGGGGATTATTTGAGGATCTATGGATCTAGGGTCACTCACTGCAGGGTGATGCCCTCAGTCAGTATGGATGTGGGCACTAGGTACATAAGGATGGATAAGATAGTGAAGGGTAACGCTGGAGTCAGGACGGGAGATAAAGTCAGAGTGAGACCCGTGGATATAGGAGAGGCATCCAAAGTAGTATTAGCTCCCCAGGACCATATGATAAGGGTTGCCCCGGATTTCCACACTTGGGTGAAGAGGAGGCTCCTCGACTTCGCCGTGACTAAGGGGGATGTTGTGCTCATACCCATATTCCAGAGGTTCATATCCCTCGTAGTGGTCAGCTTGACTCCCGGGACCTATGGGAAGATAGGGCCCAATACGATAATAGAAGTCAGGGAGTCCCCCGTTGAGCTCGCGAGAGTCGTGCTCCCCACGATAACTTATGAGGACATAGGCGGGCTCAGAGAGGAGATACAGAGGATAAGAGAGATGGTAGAGCTCCCATTGAGGCACCCAGAATTATTCAGGCATCTGGGGATAGATCCACCCAAGGGAGTACTGTTATATGGTCCTCCAGGCACTGGTAAGACTCTACTAGCTAAAGCCGTAGCTAATGAGAGCAACGCTCACTTCATAAGCATATCCGGGCCTGAGATAATGAGTAAGTACTACGGTGAGAGCGAGAAGAGGCTGAGGGAGATATTCGAGGAAGCTGAGAAGAACGCACCATCCATAATATTCATGGACGAAATAGATGCTATCGCCCCTAAGAGAGAGGAGGTCACTGGTGAGGTCGAGAGGAGGGTAGTAGCTCAACTCCTAGCTCTGATGGACGGACTCAAGGGCAGGGGTGAGGTGATAGTGATTGGAGCTACTAACAGGCCTGAAGC